>Ga0164309_10000924_pt1 | contig 14910 bp, 10 predicted proteins | sample Whisoiple_247_MG_FD_109984 | JGI IMG/M metagenome (GOLD analysis project Ga0164309, IMG submission 109984) | Soil microbial communities amended with fresh organic matter from upstate New York, USA - Whitman soil sample_247_MG | ecosystem: Environmental > Terrestrial > Soil > Unclassified >...
AATGACGGCGCCGCGCTGCCCTCCTTCAGCTTGCCGTCGATCACGAGCGCCAAGAACTCCTCGACCAGATGCCGTGGACCGGCGCACACTCCGTATGCAGACATGAACCCGAGGGTGCGTTCGGTATAGTCGTAGATTTCGCTCGAGCTGCGGCACGCGGTGGGCGGCAAGGGCGCCGTTCCGTCATCAGGCACGGAGAGCAGCGCTTGCGCCGACAAGCGCAGCCCGTCCGTCACGCGAAACATGGACGAGAGCAGCGGATGTAGCGCACCGTTTTCGATACGATCTTGCTCACGCATGAGCAAGTAGGTAGGGAATGCCAAGATCAGCGAACACAGCTGTTCGATGTGCCCGAGGTTCATGCGCTCTCGGGCGTCCGGAAAGCGCTGCAAGTACTCCGCGCGTAGCCGTTGAATCAAGGCCATGAGCGGTCGCCAATAGCGAGTCATGGCCTTGAGCGCGCTCAAGTTCATCGGGCACTGGTCTTGAAAGCGGCTGCCCGGATACTGGCAGACGCGCCACTCGGTTGGAACGTCGAGCCGCAGCGCGGGCGTGAACACGTTGGCTTCGCCGACTTGACGACCGTCAGCGTCCAACGATGCGTGCGCAATACGGTAAAACGGCACCACGAGTTCGAGATAGCCAATCTCCAACGCGCGACCGCAGAGCTCTCGAGTCAGCTCTTCACACATCAGCCAACTCCTGGGCTCGACGTTGCCGGTGCGAGGCAAGAGCGGCACCACCGTACCCTCCTTACGCTCGGGCTCGGCAGGCTCGCCAGGCTCGCTAGGCGCACGAACCAGGACTTCATCCGCCACGAGCGCGTTCAACAGCTGACTCACGTGCCGCCACGTATAACCGTTACCCCACGACATGGCCTCGGACGCGGTGAAGCGCGGGATTTGCGCCAGCGCCTCACCGAACGCGAACAGCTCTGGCTCGTCGAACACGAGCTCCTTGTTTCCGTAGTAGAGGTGAAATTCGCGTTGCCCGTTCTCGCCTGACGCGTACGCCGTGCTGAGCCGCCTGCGCTTGGCGAAGTAGAACTCGTCCTCGGGCGAGATCGGCACTTCCTGCTCGGCTGCGAATGAGCACACCGCCGGGAGAGACTCAGCATCAGCCAGAGATTCAGCGAGATTTTCCATCATTGCCTCTTGAGCGTTACCTGGGTCGAAGTGCTGACGATGTTGCCGGGGCGGACCGAGAGCGGCTCCGTCAATTGGCGCCGAAGCGCTTGCCCGAGACCGTGAACTCACGCAGATCACCACGCGGGTTCGGACCGTGCTTCGGCTTCACGAACGTGAAGCAGGACGAGCAGCGGCGGGGTGGGCTCGCAGAGAAGGCGTCGAGCACCGACTTTCGGAACGGCAGGAACGTGCACCACAGCGCCGGCGACAAGAAGCTGTTCTCGTCGATGTGCACGAAGCCATCGGGCCGCGGCGATGGCCACAGCGGACCGCCGCCGCCAAAGAAGCCCAGCGGCGCGCCGGCCGCACTCTGGTGACAGCCGGCACACGACTGAGTGGTCGCTCGCGACGTGATGTCGAAAGCGTCGAGGTTGTCCGAGCGACCGATACGCGCAATCTCGGCTTGCAGCGCGTCGACCATCGAATGTGCGCCGTTCGAATAGCCGATGATCGACTGCACCAAGTAGGTGTCATTGAAGCCGGTAGACGTGCTTTGACCTGCATTGTAGCGATCATCGATCTTCATCGAGATCAGATTCACATCATCGTTGCTCAGACTCTCGACCTGAGAGATGAAGTCGTTCTGAAACTCGGGCACCAATGGATCTGGGAATGAAGAGTCGAACAGCGGCGGGAACGGGTTCGTTCCGACCGCGACCGGATTGAACACGAGGCGGCACGAACGACCGGTGCACTCTCGCAGCAGGCGAAACTCACGCAGTTGCCAGGTGGAGGTCTCCCCATTGATGAACATGTTGGTGCGGATCTGGCCGCCGTTGCGGCCTTGGGCACCACCGCGGCCGCTCATGCCCAAGTGCGTGGGCTCCATGACGGGCCCAAAGCCGGGCAGTCCGCGGAAGTAGAATGACTCGAGGCGATCGGCCAAGGCGTTGCGATCGGCGCGCCGAGAAACGTCGTACTGTGCGAGGCTCTGCCAAAAATCGACGATCGGCCGACACGCCTCGAGTCCGCAACTCGGCTTCGGATTCGGGAGCAACCCTTCCAGAATGATGAAGTTGCGGTTGTTCTCCGAGAACGGCTTCATCGCATAAACGATGCGATACTCGCCGCAATTCAGGCCATCGGCAGGCGCCAAATCGAAGCGGTTGGTCAGCGCCACGGGCACGAACGTGGCAGGCTGCGAGTCCTTCAGACTGGCTTCTGGCCGCGGGCAATCGATCGGAAAGCCGTTGATGCTCGCTGGACTCAGGTCGTCGCAGTGCGGACCGGAGAGCTTGGCGTTCGCGTTCGTGTCCATGCTGTCCCACATCTGTTGGTACAGATCGCTGCTGCGTTGCCGCACCTTCGCCAGCCGCGTGAGTTGCGAGAGCACGCGCTCGAACGAGAAGCGCTCGAGCACGAAGTCGTCGGTATTCACCAACGTCGGGTCCGGCCGCGTGCCATCCGGTGGCGGGCACGTCGCCGGCTCGACGGCAGGCGCCGGCGCCGGAATCGCATTCACGGGCGTGCTGCTTTGAGCAGCCGCGAAGCTCGCATAGAAGAACAGCCCGAGGGTGCATAGGCTGGCCCTGATGAGCCGAGCCAAGCTCCGACGTTCGCTGAGTCCCCGCGCGCGAACCAGAACACGGCGCGCGGTAGTGCATGGGCACGAACAGGCATTGCTAGCGCTTTTCATGACATTCTCCACTGACGTTGCGTTGACACCATGACCAAGGGCGCGGCTCCAACTGCACCCGTAGCATTCGCCAATCGGAGCGCGACTATCGCTCTGACGACGACCCTCTGCGCAATGTCTATGTGATGCAGCGAGTTCGGTAAATGGTCATCAGTCCGACTAACGCGCCCCACTCGCGTCAATTGCAGTTCTAAATAACTACCAGCGAGCCTCGAAGCACAGCTCGCGCGCGACGTGGAACGCTTGTGCTGCAGCGCACCCAGCGAGTGCTCGCGAGCGCAACGATCGCATCGAACCCGACAAATCGCGCTGAATCGAAGCCCGCTCCGCGACTCGTTCGCGCGTGCAGTAAACGGCGACGGGTGAGTATTGTCAGTCGCTGAGACGGGCGCGCGAACGCGCCGCGCAACGCGGGCCCAACGGTGATTTGACTACTTTTGCTCGCAAGCGTTCGCAACTCACCGCGGGCAACCGAGTGAGCTTTGATTTGGGCGAGCGCGCACGACGTCAGATTGCGGATGGCGAACCGCGAGCTACGCGCCGCAAACCGCGCGCCACGCCCGCTTACCCAATCCCCCCGACCGGTATGCCGCCCGCTTGGACCTCAGTCCATGCAGAATGCTCGGGCTCAGCGGCTTGTACGCGCGCAACTCGCAGCAACTGATCGCGTCCTGAATCGCCCGTAGTGTCCGCCGCGACGCCGTCGGGCAGAAATGAACGAGCAACGGCTGAACCCGCCGCAAGCACCGCGCCGAGAGCGCCGCCAAAACGCGCGGCGCAGAATCGGAAAGCTGCCGCCGAAGGGCGTTCGCATTCAGCGTCGTATCTGGTGCTGACATCGATTCTGGCATGGCTCACGGTCAACCAATTCCGACAGCACGGCGGTACCTCGCAAGGTCTCATCTGCTCAATGTGAGACGCCCCTCGCGCTGTCACGTCTCGACGCGATCGCGCACGGCGTGCCAAGCCGCAACAACACCCGCACATCGGCACTGTGCGTGCGCCCTATCCTTCGCTGACGGTTACAAAAGGTGTCGCCCCATCGTTACGTCGAAAACCGGCTGGCCGTTGATACGTGGAGAAAGAGGGTCCGCAGCGCGACGATGAACCGTTCGGCAAGTAAGAGATTTCGTGCTCACGATTCGCGCCGGGATCCGGATGACGCGCCGGCGACGACACGAGCGGCCACTGCGCGTGTCGAGGAAGAGCAGAGTGCAGTCCAGGTGCGACTCCCGCCACAGCAACGACGGGTGTTGGAGCTGGAACGGCAGCTCGCGGACGCCCAGGCTGCGTTGGCACGGCAGCAACGCGAGTCCGAGGAGAACGCGACCAGCTTCAGCCAGGCGATGGCACGGCTCTCACACAGTGAGCGCACCCTCGGGCAAACCAAAGCCAAGCTGATGGACGTGGAAGAGCGGTTGCAAAAGAGCGAAGCGCACGGCGCTACGCTCACCCAACAGCTGAACCTGAACGAAGAAGAAATCACCCGCCTCGAACACGAGCTGGAAGCGGCGCAGGTGCGCGAGTTCGAACAAAATCAGTCAATCAAGGCTCTCCGCGCCCAGAGCGAAGCAAAAGCTCGAGAGCTGGCAGTGGCCCAGGAAGGTTCGGCGGAAGGTGTCGCCGAGTGCGCTCGACTCACCGAAGACCTGAAAGCCGCCGAGGAGCGCGAACAACGCGGGCTCGGTCGTGCACTCAACGCCGAGGCGGAGCACACATCCACCGTGACCGAATTGCAGGAGAGCAAGCGGCGCCAGGCCGAGCTGACCGAACAGCACGCTGAGCTCAAACAAGCATGTGATGCGGCGCAGCATAGCCTAGCCAGCGCGCGAACCACGCTCGCCGAATTGGAAGCAGAGCGTTCACTCGCTCAGCAAGAGCTTGCCAGCACCGACCACGAACGGGCGCGAATCATCGGCATTTTGGCAGCTCTCGAAGCGCTTGGACGCGAGATCGTCGAAGTCGGCTCGCAAGCGCGCAAGGCCACGGAGACACGGACCAAGTTGATGCCTGAAGACACGGAGTCAGAGCGCGTGACCCTAAAACCGGCACCCGCCTCCAAGCGCACGCCGAAACGCTCGCGCTCGTCCGCCGGTCCCGAGATCACGATCGACGGCGTCCGACTCGATCGCTGAGCCGGCGCAGCGGTCAGTCTGACGAACGCCAATCAGTTCTTGATCAGCGTGAAGTCATCCACGCTGATTGTGCCTGCGGTGCTCGCGGCCCCGAGCTGGCATTGCCCATTGCTGACGGCGATGCCGCTCAACTTGATCTGAGTCCAGGCGCTCCCACTACCTGCGAGTGGAGTGCTCAGATCAGTACCGCCGAAGCCCTTGGCTTGCAGGGTGGCGGTGCCTGTGCCGCGCGCCCATACCGAGAGCGTGTAGCTGCCGTTGGGCAACCCCGTGCGCGTTTGCATGACGGACGCGGCGTCCGCAAGCTGCCATGCGAAGTTGCCGGTGTGGGTCGTGGTGACGTCTGCGCCAGCGCTGGTCTTCCAGCCTGCGGGAGGATTGGTGGCGACGCGATCCGCCTCGAAGCTAGGATTGAGCGCGTAGTTGTTGCCGGGGCCGACCATCCAGGTGCCGGTGCTTGGGTTGATTGACCACTCGCTGAGTGACTGCATGCTGGGCACCATGCCCTCGAAGGTGAGTGGCAGCCATTGGTTGTATCCGATGCCGTTGCCGGCAAAATCACTCCAGCGATCACCGCCGAAGATCACCGTGCTCTGAGTGCTGCCTTTGACCGTTAGAAACAGGCCCGTTTGCGTGACATGGCTGAAGTCGAGATCGGTATTGCCCATCACGACTTCGGACGAATACGGGCCGAGGACGTTCGTGGCGGAGATGCAGTAACTGTGAGACGCATTCCAACCATGCAAGTCCGATGAGCAGGCGTAGTAACGCCCATTGAACTTGAACATGGCGTTCCCTTCGCGACCGGAACCGTTGTAGATGCGAGTGGCTGGCTCCGCAGCGAGAAAATCCGACGAGCGAAGCGGCACGACGTAGATATTCGCGCGACCGCTGAGGCTCGAGCACAAGATGTACGCTTGGCCATCATCATCGTTGAAAATGGCTTGATCGCCGCAGTTGTCGTTAACCACGTTGCCGAGCTTGGCCTGCGTACCGCTCACCGTGAATGGCCCCGCCGGCGTGTCGCTCGTGGCAAAGAACTGCTGAGTATCGGGCGTGCCCAGGTATTGCCCGACGATCACGTACTTCTTCGTCGCGGCGTGGTAGGCCGCACCCACGCGCCCGATCCACGTACTCGAACTCATGGTCAACTTGGCTGCCATGCTCGCGTAGGTGAGCGCGTTGCCTTCGAACTTCCAGCTTGCCAGATCGGTCGAGGAGTAGACCGTGATGGCGACGAAATTGGTGTTCGAGTTCTGGTTGGTCGGGTTCGCTGCATAGGTTGCCGCGCCCGCGTAGTTGACTCCGTACCAATAGTACGTGCCGCCCACCGTGAGCACACCGCCGCCTTGCGAATAGAGATTGTTCCCCGCCGTGTCCTTCCAAAACACGTCATTGCGAATCAACCCAGCGCTCGTTCCCGTGGAGCCCGCGTTGCTGCTGCCCGCGCTGGCAATCGGCCCGGTCCCCGCCGAGGGACCCGAACCGCCCACGGACATACCGCCAGCCGAAGTGCCCCCCGAGTGCGCGCCGCCCGGACCACTCAGGGCTCCACCCATTGAACCCTCGGTGCCGCCACTTGGATTGTTCGTCGAACCTGCATTGCCGCTCGTGGCCGCCCCCGCCTGGCCAGCGCTCGCCGAGCTCGAACCCGCGACTCCCGACACACCGCCACTCCCGCCAGGAGCCGCCGGTGGACTGCCCGCGGATGAACACGCGGCAGTGACGAGAGCAAGGGCATGAACGAATCGGCGTGCGGGGATCATGGGTCGACCCGATCAGGGGCGCTAGCCGCCGATTTGGTGTCTAAAGAAACCCCAAAATCTCAAAAAATCCAACGGGCAGAGGGGTGAAGAAACGCCCAGTAACCTGGGCCGACCTTGCCACAGTGCTTCGTTGGCAACACGCCCTCGCCCTCCCGCTCCAGCGCGACGTCCCTATCTCGCTCGATTTCCGGGCCTGCCAGCTCTGACCAAACGCGGCGCGTCGCTTGCAATCGAGCGTGGCTATGCAGATCCAGTCACTGGCAGGGGCGGCATCCCTGCTGCTTGCTTTCTTCGTGAACCGCGAATGCCTCGCAACGCCGCACGCGCGTGATGGCTTCTATTTGTCGCTTGGCAGTGGTCTTGGCGCAGAGTGGTACGCGAGCACCGCTCACAATTCGTTCTACGATCCGTCAATCGACTACACGAACCACCAAAGCGGCCCCGTCGCGACGCTCTCGTTGATGCTCGGGCTGCCGCTTCGGCCTGGTCTCGCACTTGGGGTCGGCGGCTTGACTTCAGCAGCGTGGCTCTCGAGTCCCAAACGCACCATGAACGGAGAGCACGTGTCGTGGGAAGACGGCGGAGGCCCCTACGTGAACTTTTTCGCCATGGCGGGCGCTTTCGTAGACTACTACCCACGCCGCGAGCTCGGTTGGCACGTCCAGGCGCTCGCTGGCTACGCAGCCCTCGCCTTTGGCGACTTCAGCGACGAGGCACCGGGCGGCCTCGGCTTGATGGCGGGTGTCGGTCACGACTGGTGGGTGAGCAATACCTGCAGCGCAGGCTTCTTGGCTCGCCTCAGCTACGCGAATATGCACGCAAAAGGCGCGCCTTACTCCGACGGTCACGGGGGCTCGTCCGCCGAGCACGACACCGTCGTCTCACCCACCCTCGAAGCTTCCTTCACCTGCCACTGAGACGGCGTGATACAGTCTCGAGCGTTGCCGGGGCAGATGTGATCGAACATTCATTCTTGCACAGGGGGCTAGCAAACATCGTGTTCTCGCCCGGAATCGCTGGCTGTTTGCTCGCGGGCGCAGTCGCTTTCGGCTGCTCAGGCAAGACAAACTCGAATCCGCCAGCTCAAACGAGCGGCGGTGCCAGCAACGGCGGCAAGCAGAACGGCACGGGGGGTGACACTACCCCCAAGGGTGGCGCGACGAGCGCCGGTGGCTCAGGCAACGCCAGTGGCGGCACGAGCACGAGCACTGGCGGCGGAGCGAGCGCGCTCGGGGGCATGAGCGGCACTGGCAACGGAGGCAGCTCGGCAACCGCAGGCAGCGGAGGCGCGAACACCGCCGGCGCGCCCTCGCTCAGCGAAGTCACCGCCGCGTACTGCAAGACCGCGCGCACCTGTTGCCCCTCGGACAGCCCGCTCACGGACTGTGAAACCAAGGCAGCGAGCATTCGCCCAACGGCGTCGATTCAAAGCGGCGCCGTGCGCATAGACGCAACTGCCCTTTCTGCCTGCGTCTCGGCGTATCAACAAGCCGTCGATAGTTGCCAAGAAATCCCGGCGTTCGCCGCCTGCCGCAAAGTCTTCGTCGGCACGCGCAAGCCAGGCGAAAGCTGCACCGACAGCGGCGCCGAATGCAGCAATGAGCAAGGACCCAGCACCTGCCTCATCACGACGTCGAAAGGGCACGAGGGCGTTTGCAAATCGAACGCGCGCGGCCACAGCGGCGATGCTTGCCTCTACACGTGCCGTGACGGCGATACCTGCGGCGGGGTCACGTACGGCGCCGGAGACACGGAACTCACCATTTGCTTCGAATCCGACGGACTCTATTGCGACTATGACGACAACGGCAACTCGTCCTGCAAGCCGATCAAGAAAGTCGGCGATGCCTGCACCGTAACCGACCAATGCGGGAGCAAGGCCTACTGCGAGACCACCTGCAAGCGGATCGGCATGGAAGGCGAGACGTGCGGCATGTGCCGGCACGATCTCACCTGCAACAACGGCACCTGCCAAAGCCCGACCATCAAACAAGCGAACGCCTGCGACGGCTACTCGCTCGGTCCTTGAGCACCTGAATCTGGATCGGGACACTCCGCGTCGAACTGAGGCGCACTGCCACCAATGTGATCCCAAGGCGCCTTCGATCCGACGAACGTGTGCACTTCGATTTGAACCCCAGGGTCACCGTCGACGGTACCGAGCGTCACGCCGTGCACCTCGTTGGCAACGATACCGCACAGCGTGGAGCCACAGACGCGACAGAACGCCGCGCGCCACCCTTCCGCGACCGCGAATTCAGTCAGCTTGTCCGCGCCGCTCACCCAGCTGAACTTGCTCCCCACCGGGACCTCCGCGTAGGCCGATGACGCGCCGCTGAATACCTTGCGACAGCGCGAGCAGTGACAAGCGCTCGCTGGACGCAGCGCGCCATCGATTCGATATCGAACTGCGCCGCAAAAACACCCGCCCTCGATCATTGCTCCCCCCAACTGCCCTAAGGCTCGAACTCACACAGGGTTCGATACCAATGCTGATGCCCGCTACTCGGCTGAAACGACGACTTGTCACACGGGCGGTCGACCCAGCCCCAGATGGTCGTGTCGGGGTTGTACGCGAGCGCTGCGCAACGGTACGGCTCATTCGGGTTGCCGTTGACCCAGCCGAATGTCGAGGACGCGCCGGTCAACGACGCCCAGGCTTGCTGCTTTTCGGCAAGCATGGCTTTGGTGCAGCCAGCACAATAGCAAGCATTGATGTCGGGCTGGCTGAGCTCGCTACAAGTCAGCCCGATCCAAGCGTCACTCATGTCAGTGAAGGGAACCATGAAGCTTCGCAACACGAAGTTCTGCTCTTCCGACGAGTCCAGCACCAACAAATGAGACGCGATTTTGCCACCCGGTGCCATCCGCTCACACGCGGCAACGGCTGTCGCCTGCGATGCGGAATTCACCGTCACGTCGACGTAGCAATGTCCGTCGAATTCCAAGCCGTCGTGGAACAACCCGCACGGGCCCGTTGCTGCCCCCGCTTCACCGCCACTGGCGCTAGTCCCTGCGTCGCCACTGCCCAAAGCCCCATCGCCGCCATCCGACGATGCACTGGTCCCGCCATTCGATGTGCCCCCCGTGTCCTCGGCACCTCCTGCACGTGCGCCCGCTTGCGAGCTATCTCCCGCTCCACCGCCACCCTGATGCGAGGCACCTCCCGCTGCCTCCGTACCGGAAAACGCCCCACCACAGGACGCTACGAGGAGTGCACAAAACACTCCAGACACCCAGACCCACGACAAGCAAACGCAACGCACCTTGCCCCATTACAGAAAACCTCAAGCGTCGACAACAGCTAACGCGAGCGCGTCGCCCCGTCACAGGTGCAACGGAACAGCGGCGCTTCCGGTCGGAGCAGACAGCGCAGCAGGCTTCGACGCTAACCGTGCTTTCGCGCTCGGTCCCTGCATGCTCACGCTCGCAGGGCTCCCGGAGGGCGCGAGCGCGCGCGAATGCCGCGCCGCCGACGGAACGGGTTCCGGCGCACGCTCGGTGGCTGCAGCTTGCACGGGAGTGGCCAGATTCCTCGGGGCTTCGGCCAACACGCGGACCTCCATCGGCTCGGGCGAAGCGACGGCGCTCGTCGCGGCGCGTGGTTCAGCAACAGTCGTTACTTCGAACCGTGGCACGAGCAGTGGCCAAGAAACCGCGAGCACGAGGGCAAGGAAGACCAAGCCGCCCATCGACACGGCGAATTTCCGCCAGAAAGGCTCCAGACGTGACTTGGAATCGTTGGATTTGGAGTTCAGCGAGGGCGCGAGGCCCGACGGACCGACAGCCGCAACGGGTGAGAGGCTCGCTGGTCGGAATGGAATGGTCGCGTCCGCGGTCTTAGCGCGCGTTGTTTCGTCAGTAAGCGAGTTGCCGACGAGGGACAGAGTCTGCTCCGTAAGCGACGGCGTCGGAGGATGCAGAGCGGGGCCCGCATGCGTCACCGTGATCAACTCGCGAATGGAGACCACCTCCTGCTGCCTCGCTGCGATCAAGCCTAGAGCAAGGCCATTTTCGAGAGCTGCCGCAGGCGGAGGAGCGGACGAACCGCGAGGCGCTTGGCGCGAAGCGCGCACCGTTGGTTCCCCCCAGCCGAACGGCGCAAGCGCTGCCGCGAGCTCGTGTGCGTCAGCGTAACGCTCCGTACGGCTTCTCTCGAAGCAGCGCGCGACGATCCGCGAGAGCGCGAGCGGTACGTCGGGTCGAGCCTCGTGCAACAACGCGGGCGCTCCGTTGAGGATCGCGCTCAGCGTGCCTTCACTGCCGCTCGGTCGAAACGGCGGGTATCCGGCGAGCAGCTGAAACAGCACCACGCCGAGCGCCCACAAGTCAGAATGAATATCTGCCTCCGAACCAGCAATTTGCTCGGGCGACATGTACAGCAAGGTTCCGAGCCGATTCGTCGGTCCAGTGAGGCTCTGATCGGCTGACACAGAGAACTTTGCCACGCCAAAGTCCAAAATCTTTACTTGCCGCGCACCGTCCAGGTTGGTGACGAACAGATTGGCGGGCTTGATATCCCGGTGAATGATGCCAGCACCGTGCGCTGCCGCGACACCGGCAGCGGCCTGAATGACGTAGCCCACGGCCTCGTCCACCGGCAATGGGCCGCGCTTGGTGAGCTCTCGCTTCAGATCGCGGCCCTCCAAATACTCCATCACCATGTACGGGTCGCCCTCTGCCAGCGTGTCCACATCGAGCACTTGCACGATGTGCTGCGAACGCAGCAGCGCGAGCGCGCGCGCTTCGCGAAGGAACCGAGTGCGCGCCTCCGATGACTCGGAGCTCTGGGGATGAATGACCTTGACCGCCACTCGCCGATGCAGCCCCAATTGGATCGCCTCGTAGACCACGCCCATGCCGCCAGCGCCAATGCGGCGCACGATCTGCAGTTTGCCGGGCACCAGTTCGCGGTGGATCATGGCTGTCCCCGACCGCGTTAGAACCGAAGCAGTGGAGCTGCGACTCTACCGGGAGGGATATCGCCACTCGAGGGCGATCGCTCCGTAGTCGCGCAAATTATCGCGGTCACGCCAGCGGTCACCACCACGCCCGCGCCGGTCCAAAACCACCACTTGCCCCAGATGCCGGGCTCTTTCTCGAGAGCCAAATCGAGCGTTCGGTCCTGACCTGCCACGATTTGAACGCCCGTTTCGGCGCTGCGAAACCCGGCGTGTTCGACGCGAATCAGGTGCCGACCGCTGGGCAGCGTGACGTCTGCTGGGACCGCGCCCAGCCGCACGCCGTCCGCAAACGCGACCGCGCCCGCCGCCGAGGTCACGATCAAGTGACCGTCGGTATTCCTCCGCACGAGCTCGACTCGAACCGTTTGCACCTCCGCGGCAGGGAGCGTGATGTCTGTCTCGAATGGCAGATAGCCGTCGGCGCTGAGCACGAGCCGCGAGCTACCGGCATTGACGCGCAGCGGTTTGGCAAACGGAGTCGCGCCGAGGGGCTTACCGTCGAGCGTTGCGCGGGCACCAGGAACCGCGCAAATGATTTCCAAGCGGCTGACATGCTGACGCAGATTCTCGATCAGCTCCTGCAAATTCCCGGCTTTCGCCGCCAACTCGGGCGACGCTTGCTCGCTGAAAGCGACCATCGCATCCAAGGCTTCCGGGTAGCGATTCAGCGCTTGCAGAGCGCGTCCGCGATTGAACAGCAAGAGCGGATGCGCCTCGAGCTCATTGGCGCGATCGTACGCGGCGAGCGCCTGCTCGTAGTGCTTCTCCTGCATCGCTTGATCGCCGGCTGACTTGAACTCGAGCGCCAGCGCATCGTGCAGTCCGGCAGACTCGGCACGCGCGGGCGCACAGAGCAACAGTGGCGATGCCGCCAAGAGCCAGACGAAGCAGCGATTGAACGAGAAGATGCACGCCTCCGATAAGTGGGAATACGACTCAAAAAACGGACATCACGAGCGGCGGGTAAGGACGCCATCGCGACCTCGAGCCCACTTGGGATACGGGTTCAAGGATTGGGGCTGATCACCACCCCGGCTGAGCTCCAAACCCCGGAATTTGCCGGAGCGTAAGTGACCTTTGGCGCGGTTCCAGCGGGTTGATCGCTGGCCAGCGCAATACCCGATGTGAGCTGATTGACCCCACCAGCCGTGATCTGCTGCATGACCGTGGCTTGCGCACCAGCGCCGATATTGATCGAGCCGAGTGTCGTCGAACCCGACACCCCAAAGAAGTAAACCAGCGCGCTGTGGTTTTGAGCGATGGCCATCGCACTCGTGGTGGGCGTGGTGGTCGGATAGCCACTGTCCGCGGGAGCGGGGGCAGACAGCGGCTTCGCTGCCTTGAATTCGAGCCGCTGAATGCTCACGGCCGAGGCAGGAAAAACGTTGAAGGCGTGACTCTCCGAACCACCCGTGGCGATGGCGGTGAAGAGCTGACAGCGCACTTGCGCCAGCACCAGCGTCACGCCCGGTGCATTGGTGTAGGCGGTCCAAAAGCTGCTGTTCTGAGGAGTCGCAAAGCCAAGCTCCGAGGTGATACACACCCAAGCCAAGAGCAGATCTCCCGGTTGCTCGGGCAACAACGCCTTGCTCGGCGAAATGCTCGAAACGTTACCGGTGCTCGATTTGAAATCGGACGCAAGCAGCACCGGACCGAACGGCGGACCACCGCCCGCACCTGCGCCGCCGCCCGAAGCGTGCCCTGCGCTGCCGCCAATCCCCTGTCCTCCCTTGCCTGCGGAGCCGCCCGCGGCTTGCCCGCCTGCGCTTGAAAGTCCTCCAGCGCCACCCGCGCTGCCTTGGCCACCACCACCTTGAGCGACGCCTCCGCCCTGGCCACCAAAGCCTGCTCCACTTTGAGCGATGGTTCCGCCTTGGCCACCGAAGCCGCCAAACTCTCCGCTTCCTCCTCCGCCAGTCGTCGGCTCTTGGCCCGCAGCACCACCCGCAGCTTGTCCCGCGCTTCCACCAATGGCCGAGGTTCCGCCGCTACCCAAAGCCCCGCTGCCCCCTTCACCTTCGCCGCCGCCGGAGGTGCCACCGCTCGCTCCCCCGCCGCCGGCCCCCCAACCGCCCACTCCAACTCCACCCATGCCACCCGCACCGCCCACGCCACCCGCGCCAGCGCCAGGATCAGCAATCGAACATCCTTGGCTCGTGTAACACGAATTCGGGTCCACCTGAGCCGGCACACAGGCGCCTCTGCGACACGTTTCCGTCGCGCCACACGGCACGTCGATACAGGCAGCCTCGAGCTCGATTGGCAACTCGAGCCCATGATGCTTCACGAAATTCAGCGAGCGCCGGGCCACGATACAACCGCCGACGAAGTTGTCGCGTCGACACTCCTCGGCGCTCTTGACGATGCCCGCGACCACCTCGATCCCCACCTGCCCTTCCTTCGAATCGTGGGGAAGCACGACAATCGAGCCGATACGCCCTGTCTGCGCGTCACACGCAGTCGTGACCGCAACTGGCGCCGAACTCTCCAACTGCCCGAGCGTCCCAACGCTAATCGTGGTCTCGGGTCGATCGGCGCACTTCACGTCCGTGTGGAGCTCGACCGCAATCTGAGTGGCGTCCAAACAACCGCCGAGCAGCGTTGCCGCCACCAACGCCCACGTCGCCGTAGCCACTCCGCCAAGCAGCGTTCGCATCCCACCCAACGACTTTTGGAGCGACAGCACCACATCGGCATAACGGCGCGAACGATGAACACCTTAATAGAAACACTGACTCAGCAATTGGCAACACGGACTTGCCAATCATCATCCCCAGCCAGAAAGAGGTCAACGGATACGACTATCCGACTTAGGGCCCTCTGGGATCTCAGCGTAGGCGAGTGAAACGCCCGCCCCCCGCAAGTCATGCTCCACACACCTCGTGAATGCGAGTTCGCCAACCCGTTCAGCGAAGCGTTTCGAGTTCGAACGCCTCCCAGATTTTTTTTGGTTAGCGGGCGCGGTGAGCATTGCGCGTCGCGTAGCCCGATGGTCGCTGGAGCATTCGTCGCGTCTCTGACCCAATCTTCGCCTAAGCGCGTGTTCGCGGCTTCGGAGCGAACGCCCCGCGGGAGTGAGCCCTTCGCGCCGCAATTCTCGTCCGAAAATGTCTACTGTCCGGCGCAAACGGACAAGCCCAATTTCCGGACAAGCCTTGAAACGCGCAAGGCCTACTCACCCGCACAATTCGGTGTCGCGACGCGCGTCGAATCGAAAGAAAA
>Ga0164309_10000926_pt1 | contig 14901 bp, 9 predicted proteins | sample Whisoiple_247_MG_FD_109984 | JGI IMG/M metagenome (GOLD analysis project Ga0164309, IMG submission 109984) | Soil microbial communities amended with fresh organic matter from upstate New York, USA - Whitman soil sample_247_MG | ecosystem: Environmental > Terrestrial > Soil > Unclassified >...
GCCGACGCCCAGACCCGGCTGACGCAGGCGATCGACCGGGCCACCCAGGCGTACCAGGACGGTCAGGCCGCGCTGGCGGACGGCGACTTCGCCGCCTACGGCGAGGCGCAGTCCCGGCTGCAGGCGGCCCTGGAGGACGCCGCGGCGGCCGACGCGGAGCTGGGCGGCTCGGGCGGCTGACCCCGGGACGCGCGCACGGCGGCGGGCCGGCTCCCCAGCGGGGGAGCCGGCCCGCCGCCGCGTCCGGGCCCGGTGTGACCGAGGGCACGGGGGCTGGATTTGGACTGGCCGTCACCCTGGCGTAACGTAGTGATCACCGACGCGGGGTGGAGCAGCTCGGTAGCTCGCTGGGCTCATAACCCAGAGGTCGCAGGTTCAAATCCTGCCCCCGCTACACAGTGCCGATGCAGATCGGTCGCGAAGGCCCGGACCACACGGTCCGGGCCTTCGTCGTTCCCGGCGGCTCTGCCGGGTTCTGTTCTGCCTATGCGCGCCCTGCGAGAGCCGTAACCTGGCTCGATCGTCTGAATTCGCCGTCGCGCTGTGCCAGCACCGGATCGTCGCGTAACCTCCGACCCTGTCCGCAGGCAGCCTCGCTCGCTCCCCTCGGTCGCGCGAGCCGGCTCGGAGCACGTGGAGCTTCAACTCTCGCTCGGTCGCAGTGCCAGAAGGACGGCTGCTCGTACGCCGCGCCTTCCGCGCGCCGAACCGCGCCTTGGCCAAGAGATCTGAGGCTGGCTGATCTCCGTGTGCCGAGCTGGAATGCCGTCTGAGGCGGTCAGAGCGCGCGCCGATGCTACTCGGGAAACTCTCGGGTGCACTCCGCCATCACGACCCCAGCGCCCGCGCCTCGCAGGGTCAATCTGAAGCGGACGCCCCGGACGTCTGCAAGCTCGACAGCAGTCTCGGCCTCGCGCTGGCTCACCCGTGTGACGCTCAGATCTTCCGTCCTGAGGTCGTACTTGATAGCCACGCGCAGCTTCGCCCACGCGATCGCGTCTTCTTCGGGCATAAGACCGCTGTCTTCGTGTCGAAGACGCGCGGCGAGGCGGCGCGCGAAGTGTCCTGCCGTCAGAACTGCCGCTTCGACGAATAGGCTCTCCGCCAGAGTGATGATGAGCGTCTCCGCGGCTCCGGAAGCACCCCACTCAGTCACTCTTCTGGTGTGGTCAAGGTAGAAGGCGTCTGTCACCTCGGCGTCTCCGAGCGACGCCAACGCGGACTCCTCCATCCAGCCCGCAGGAGCGGAGAACGAGTGCGCCTCGACCCACACAACTCGGTCCGGGATTGGCGCAAGACGCGCCATCTCGTCGATTGGGACGATTTCGATCAGGACCGAGTCTGCGTACGTCTCATCGGGCGTCGGCGGCTGGGTAGGCATGATCAGCAACCTTCCGGACGCGAGGGCGGAGCGCAAGGCCGAGAGATGGCTGCTCTCCCACCTCTGCCGGCGGTCGTGTCGACGGAGATCGGCGTGCGCTGTCGTGAGCGCGGGCGGGCGCGTCCGTCCGACTGTGATGCGACTCAACCACGGTGATCGCGACCACGGCCGTCGCGGTGCCCCATGGTCCGCGCTCGGGTGCAGCCCGGCTGCCGAGATGCCGCTACGCCAAGCACTGTGGGCCTAGATTAGGAAGTGATTCTTCTGAAGCGTTGAGCTCGGCCGAGGGTGTGGACCGCTACTGCCTCGGGCGCGGGCTTCGGTGCTCGGTCGTGCCGGTTGAAGGGAGGTCGGGTTGTCTCTCGTCGATCGGGTTACGAGGGCGCTCAACGAGCGGCGGCTCGATCCCGAACGATTCGAGCGGGCCGCTTGTGCGCTGCTGCGCGACCGCTATCCCTGGCTGAGCCCTATCGAGGGCGGAACTGACCTCGGGCGCGACGCCGATCTCTATCGCCCGCTCTCCGCGAACTCTGAGAGTCGCGGTCGCCTGCTCGTGACGACGGGCGACCCGGTGGCGAACTTCAGGAGAAGCCGACGGCGGTGGCACGAAGAGGGCTTGCGTGTCGATCAGTTGGTCATCGCTTGCTCGCAACCGGTCTCCGGAACGACCCGCAAGACGATCGAGCGTCTCTGCAGAGAGTCGTCTCTGCCGCTACCCGAGATCTATGGTCGCGACTGGTTGGTCGCTGAGCTGGTGCAGAGTCCCCACTGGCGCGAGTTCCTCGTCGGCGTGCGCGGCCGGGTCGACGCGCTTGCGCCCCGACCGTTCGACGTAGCCGCGCCTGACGGTGAGCTGCTGGGGCGCGAGGATGAGCTCGCCGCTTTGCGGGGCGCGCTCGATGCCGGGAGCGATGTGGTGCTCTCAGGCGCTCCGGGTGTCGGGAAGACGCGCCTTCTGCTGGAGCTCGGTGCAGCTTTGCTGTTCGTGGAGCCAGCCGCGCGTGAGTATCTCGCCGACGACTTGCTGTCGATGGAGCCGACCGTCGTCGCCCTCGACGATGCACATCTCCATTCCGACGTGCTTCAGGACCTCGTGCGCCTGCGCTCCCAGGAGCGTCTGCAGTTCAAGGTCGTGGCCGCCACGTGGTCGGACGGCCTTGCGGAGGTAAGTGCGCATCTGCACAGCGCGGTCTCGGTGGTCGCGGACCGCTTGACGCGTGATCACATGGACGCGATCGTGCGTGGAGCGGGCGTCTCGAGTGTGCGTGCCCGCAGGGCGATCTTGGAACAAGCTGAAGGGCGTCCCGGCTGGGCTCTTCGTCTCTGTGAGACGTTGGTGGACGGTGGCGGAACCGACGTGGTGTCCGGCGCAGCGCTTCTTGATCACGTGGAGCGGCACCTGCGTCAGGCGTCAGACTCGCGCGCGACGATGGACCTGCTTGCTTGCGCGGCAGCTCTCGGAACGTGTTCGCACGATGACCTCGTGCCGATCGCTGAGCTCGTGCGAATCCCTCTCGCAGACGCGAGCGACTCCTTGCGTCGCTTGGCTACGAACGGCCTCATCGACGAGGTGTGGGATGGCTGGCGACTGCAACCGACGCTGCGCGCGCCGTTGGTCGCCCGTTGGTTCTTCAGTGCTGCACAGACCAGGCCCTGGTCCACGCTCGAGGAGGCGTTTCCGGGGCGTCACCACCAGCTCCGTGCTTCGATGCTTGAGGCGGCAGAGGTCGATCCAAGAGGCCCTGTTGCGCGCGCCGCGCACGAGTGGGCCCGTGCGCTCCCAGACCCGGTGAGGTGGGACGAGCAGGACTTGCGCTTGGTCGCGCTGTACGCGCGACTGGGTGAGGAGGAAGCGCAGTTCGCCAGCAAGGGCGCGATCGTGGCCGCGGCGGCACCACGACAGCTTCGATCGTCTCGCTGGGGTTCGTCGTACGATGCCGTAGGGATGGCTGCGGCTGCCGTTCTCCGAGGCTGCGTCCGACGCTGGTTCAACGCGGACGCGGTCATGGCTCTGTTGGACGAGGCAGTCACGGACAGTCGGCCCCGTCCCCAGACGTCCGATCACGCGATGCGCGTGCTCAGTGGCATGACCTCCCACATCGACCCCGACAACGGTGCGCTCTTCGCCGCGCGACCGCTGTTGCTGCAGTACGTCGAAACGTGGTTGAGCCGTGACCAGATCTCCGCCGCGAGGTGGCGCATCGCGTGTGAGGCGGTCCGCTGCGTCTTCGATCCCACCGTCGAAGGTACCTGGTCGGATCCCGGTCAGGCCCACTCCATCTCGATCGCACGCGGGGTTGAGAGCGCGGCGAGGCTCTCCAACCTGACTTCTTTGTGGGCGAAGGCTGCTGATCTGCTCGCGAGTGCGCCTCCGATGCCCGACGCAGCCGACGGCATCATCGAACTCATCCAGCTCCTCGAAGAGTGGGTCAGGGTCGCCGGCGGCATCGGCCATGGCACCCAGCCGGTCAGCGGCGCGCAGCGTGCAGCGGCGACGGATGGTGCTCGCGCGATCTACGACACGTTGCGTCCAGTCGTCGTCCGGTCGCCGGGGTTGACCGTTCGGACCGATCGAACCCTGGCATCCGGACGTCGGTGGGGGGTGACCTCGCTCGACGACCTTCCGCGCCTGGAACTCGACGAAGACCTGCAGCTGCTGGTCGGACGACGCGAACCCGGCGAAGACATCGATGTCTGGATGGAGGAGCGCGCGAAGGCGAGCGACGAGCTAGCGCGACGGATCGCGCAAAGGGGACCCGTGCAAGGAGTTCGCTTCTTCTCCGCGCTCCTTGAGCAAGCCGCGCTCGCGGGCGGCGGCGGAGATAGCCCGCTCGTGGCGAGTCGACTCGCGCGTGCGCTCCAACACCGATCGCAGTGGCTGCCGCTGGCTCGCCAGGCGAACCTCGCCGCCTTCGTCTTTAGCCTGATCGTCGAAGGCGTGCGTGCCGGCGAAGCGCTACCTGTACCTGAGATCGAAAGATGCCTCGATCATCCGTCGACTCGGCAGGCCGTGGTGCGAGCGGTGCTGGAGTCGCAAGTCATGGGCGACCTTGAGGAGTGCGTGGTGGGAGCGCTCGCGTCTGAGGACGCGGCGTTACTTGAGTCGCTCTTCACGAAGGACGCACCGGACGAAGTCCTGCGCGCCCTGCTCACCCATGACGTCCGGGAGATCCGAGCGACAACTGCGGTCAGCTTTTCGCTCGGTGACGAGCACGGCCCGGAGTTACCGGACGACTGGCGTCCCGACTGGGAGGCGGCCCTGCTCGAGGCTGACCAGACCACGGTCAAGGGGCACGCCCAGTGGCGTCTGGGTGAGCTGATCAAGCGCCTGGCTGTGAACGACCCCGATCTGTGTTCGAGGTGGTTCGCGACCCGACTCGCCATGGCCGACTCCGGGTGGTCCGCCGCTGACGAGGACGACCTCGCCGCCGCAATGAAGAACCTGCCGCAGTCCCACCGTGAGCGTCTGGCGCGAACGTGCTGCGCTGAGCCCCCTGCGGTACCGCTGCTGCGTCACCTCGTCGGGCACGACCCCGAGCTGACAGCCAGGCTGCTGGCAGAGGGAGTCTTGGAAGCCGACTACGCGCTGGCCGTCCTGCCAGACGAGCACGACGGATCGACCGAGACACTGATACCGGTGCTTCTCCGGGGTGGGGTGCCGGCGGAAGCGATCGCCAACCGTCTGTCCCGTTCGTCTGGCTGGTCGGGACGCGAATCCGATGCGATCCGAGCGGATCTCGAGTGGCTCGACAACTACCGCCAGGCGACGCCCGAGGCGCGACGTGTCTGTGACCTGGCGATGGCCTCCCTCGAGGTTCGTCTTGTAGCAGCACAGAAGAGGGAGCGAGATGAAGCGGTGCGCGGGTTGAGGTTCTGAGGGCGGACCTCGTTGGTGGCACCTCTCGCTGCCAGCCGACTCCGGCGTCGTGCGCGCACTGGTGATCGTGTCGTGCTCGCATGTTTCGATCGGACGAACTGAGGAGGGTGGGCAGATGCCAGTGCACAACGTCTTGACCTGCGGAAAGGACCGAAGGCACAAGGTCCGTTCGCCAAACACGATGATCCCCCCGCTACACAGCGCCGATGCAGATCGGTGACGAAGGCCCGGACCACACGGTCGGGGCCTTCGGCGTTCTCCGCAGGAGCAGCGCTGTGCGCCAGTGGTCGCCGGCCTTGGTCCGTCGCGCGCCGGAGGCCCCGAGTAGGTCCCGGCGCCCGGGTCGCGTAGAGTTGGGGGCACCGACGCGGGGTGGAGCAGCTCGGTAGCTCGCTGGGCTCATAACCCAGAGGTCGCAGGTTCAAATCCTGTCCCCGCTACGCAGTGCCGATGCAGATCGGTGACGAAGGCCCGGACCACGCGGTCCGGGCCTTCGTCGTGCTTCCCGCCCGCTCGGGCACCACAGGGGTGGTCATGGCAGGTCCGCGTACGTCCGCGCACCCGAACCCTGCATTCCGTATCCCGCGGGGCTACACTTTGCAGGATTCGTTGCCGACAGGAGGTCGCCGAGCCTGATGCCCGTCGCGTCATCGCCCGCCGCCCCCTGAGGACCGTCCGTCCGGCGGACCTGGAAGGCGTGTTCGCCAATCCGCGCGCCGCGCTCCGGCGGTTGGAGCACCAGGGCGTCGTCCATCGGCTCGCCTACGGCTACTACTGCGAGGTGCCCGCGGAGGCGGATCCGGACACGTGGCTGCCGTCGCTCGAGGCTGCGGCGATGGGAGTGGCGCTCGCGCGCGGTGGGCCGTCGGACCCGGTGCTGATGGGTATGTCGGCCGCCCGCGTGCTCGGCGCGCTCCCGCGGGCGGTCGCGACGGCGACCGTTGCCGTGGCGGTCGGCGGTCGGCGCCCCGTGCGGTTGGCCGACCGCCCGGCGACGGTGCGGTTCGTCGAGCGGGACACCTCCGCGCTCGACGCCGAGCGCATGTCGCTGGACCTGGGGGCGGCCCTCGTGACGACCCCTGAGCAGACGCTCCCCTGGACCTCGTCCGGCTGTTCCCCGACGACCCGGAGACACCCGCGGTCGTCCGGGCCCTCTGGTCGGGTGCGGACAGGGCTCAGCTGGAGCACCTCGCGCGGACGTCGCGAGGCGTCGCGACGCTCAGGCGGGCGGAGGCGCTGGTCTCGTGACGCTGGCGGGACCTGAGCTCGCGAGGATCGCGGCCCAGTTCGGCGCCGATGCCGGACAGGTCCGTCGGGACCACCTGATCAGCCACGTGCTCGGTGCGCTCGCGGCGGAGATCCCGACGGAAGACCTCACCTTCTTCGGGGGGACCGCGCTGTCCCGCACCCACATCCCCGACGGCCGGCTCAGCGAGGACATCGACCTGCTGACGCTCGGCTCGCGGCTCGACGTGCTGCGGGCGATCGAGGGGGCCGTCCGTCGTGGGGTGCAGCGGAGCCACGGCCGGCCGGCGTGGGATCCGCCGCTGCTCGACACCCGCGGTGCGCAGGCGAGCGTCCTGACCGCCGGCGGGCTGGCGATCCGCGTCCAGGTGCTCGACGGGGTCGGGTACACGTGGCCGACCGAGGTGCGCGAGGTCGAGCAGCGCGACACCGACGCGCCTCCCGCGAGCATGCGCACGTTCACCGGGCCGAGCATTCGCGGCGGCGAAGCTCGCCGCGTGGGTGGAGCGCCGGGGACGTCGGCTGAGCACCCGCAGAACGAAGGCCCGGACCACGTGGTCCGGGCCTTCGTCGTCCCGCCTCAGCCCTGCGAGCGCCCGATGAGCTCGAGGGTGTCGACCACGCGGTTCGAGAAGCCCCACTCGTTGTCGTACCAGGCCACGACCTTCACGTGCCTGCCGTCGACCCGCGTCAGGTGCGAGTCGAAGACCGACGACGCCGGGTTCCCGACGATGTCGGACGAGACGAGGAAGTCCTCGGAGTACTCGAGCACCCCGGCGAGCGGTCCGGCCGCCGCGGCGCGGTACGCGGCCAGCACGTCCTCGCGGGTGACGTCGCGGGTGACGGTCGCGTTGAGCTCGACGAGCGAGCCCACCGGGACGGGCACGCGGATGGAGTCGCCGGACAGCCGCCCGTCCAGCTGCGGCAGCACGAGCCCGATCGCCTTGGCGGCGCCCGTGGTCGTCGGGACGATGTTGACCGCGGCCGCCCGCGCGCGCCGGGGGTCCCGGTGCGGGCCGTCCTGCAGGTTCTGCTCCTGCGTGTAGGCGTGCACGGTCGTCATGAACGCGTGCTCGATCCCGGCCAGCTCGTCGAGGACGAGGGCCAGCGGGGCGAGGGCGTTGGTCGTGCACGAGGCGTTCGAGATCACGGTGTGCGCGGCCGGGTCGTAGGCGTCGGTGTTCACGCCGTACGCGATCGTGACGTCCGCCCCGTCGGACGGCGCGCCGACGAGCACGGCGCGCGCGCCGGCGTCGAGGTGGCCGCGGGCCGCGGCGGCGCTCGCGAACCGCCCGGTCGACTCCAGCACGACGTCGACCCCGAGCTCCGCCCACGGCAGCCGGGCCGGCTCGCGCTCCGCCAGGACGGCGATGCGCCGCGCGTCGACGACCAGGTGATCGCCGTCGACGGAGACGGGGCGGCCGAGCCGGCCGGCGGTGGAGTCGAAGGCGAGCAGGCGGGCCAGGGCGGCCGGCTCGGCGAGGTCGTTGACGGCGACGACCTCGAGGTCGTTGCCGCGCTCGAGGAGCGCGCGCAGGACGTTGCGGCCGATGCGTCCGAAGCCGTTGATGGCGACGCGGGTCATGGAGATCCTCCCGGTGGTGTCCGTGGGTGACGCCACCAGCCTCGGCGTGCCGGCGCCGCGCCGACAGCGGCGTGAGCGCCATGGTCCGCACGGATCTCGCCAGCGTCACGTCGCGGGTCGCGCCGGGCTACTCGCCCCGCGCGAACGTCCGCCGGTACTCGCTCGGCGTCGTCCCCAGCACCCGCTGGAAATGCCGCCGGAGGTTCGCCCCCGTCCCCAGCCCGACGTCCACGGCCACCTGCTCGACGGACCGCTGCGAGCGCTCCAGCAGCTCGCGGGCCACATCCACCCGGGCGCGCAGCACCCACTCCATCGGCGTGTACCCGGAGTCCTCGACGAACCGGCGCGAGAACGTGCGCGGCGACACCGCCGCGTGCCGGGCCAGCGCCTCCAGGGTCAGCGGCTCCCCGAGCCGGTGCAGCGCCCACTCCCGGGTCGCGGCGAACCGCTCGCCGAGCGGCTCCGGGACGCTCCGCGGCACGTACTGCGCCTGGCCGCCGGAGCGGTACGGCGCGGCGACGAGGCGGCGCGCGGCGTGGTTCGACGGGGCGACGCCGAGGTCGCGCCGGATGAGGTGCAGGCACAGGTCGATCCCGGAGGCGGCGCCGGCGGAGGTGAGCACCTGGCCCTCGTCGACGAACAGCACGTTCTCGTCGACGGTGACGCGCGGGTACCGGGCGGCGAACGCCCGGGTGTAGTGCCAGTGCGTCGTGGCCCGGCGGCCGTCGAGCAGCCCGGTGGCGGCCAGCGCGAACGCGCCCGTCGAGATCGCCGCGAGGTCGGCGCCCCGCGCGTGGGCGGCGAGGAGCGCGGCGACGACGGCCGGCGGCGGGTCCTCCTGGTCGGGGTGCCGGTAGCCGGGGATGAACACGACGTCGGCCCAGGCCAGCGCGTCGAGCCCGTCGGCGACGTGGTACGACAGACCGTCGCCGCCCCGGACCAGACCGGGCGCGGGGCCGCAGACGCGGACCTCGTACGGCATGCTCGGCCGGTTCGTGAAGACCTGGGCCGGGATGCCGACGTCGAGCGGCTTGGCGCCCTCGAGCACGAGCACGGCGACGCGGCGGAGGCGGGTGGCGGCCACGGCGCCAGCGTAGGGCGCGCCCGGGTCCCGCCCGGCGTCAGTCCCGACGGCGCAGCTCGACCGCGCGGCGCACCCCCCACAGGTAGTCGGCCGGTCGCTCCCAGGCGGCGAAGTGCCCGCCGCGGGCGTGCTCGCGCCAGTCCGCGACCGTGAAGAACCGCTCGGCGAACCGGCGCGGGGCGTTGACGAGGTCGTGGGCGAACACCGTGAACACGGTGGGCGCCTCGATGCGGGGCCAGTCCTTGGCGCCGCCGGCGGCGTACGGGGCGAAGGACGTCCCGATCGTGCCGGTGAACCAGTACGCGCCGACCCAGGTCAGCGCCTCGTCCGGCGTGAACGCCCGCGCCAGGTCGCCGTCGGAGTCCGTCCAGGCCACCAGCTTCTCGACGATCCACGCCGCCAGGCCCGCGGGGGAGTCGCCGAGCGCCGCCGCGAGCGTGCCGGGCCGGGTGGCCTGCTCGTGCATGTAGCCGCCCTGCTCAGCCTGCCACCGGTGCCCGTACGCGACGTAGGCCCGCTCCTCCTCGCTCAGGTCCCCGGGCAGGTCGACGAGGAAGTGGTACTGCGAGACGTCGGTGAGGTGCAGCGCGGTGACGGCCTCGGGGTGCCGGGCGGCGAGCGCCTCGGCGACGTCGCACCCCACGTCGCCCGCCGACACGACGTAGCGGTCGAACCCGAGCTCGCGCAGGGCCCCGGCGACGGCGTCGGCCATCGCGACGGCGGAGAGCCCACCCCCGTCGACCGGGGCCGCGAACGGGAACCCGGGCAGCGCCGGGACGACCACCGTCAGGTCCGCCAGCGCGGGGAGCACCCGCTCGAAGCGCAGCACCGAGTCGGGCCAGCCGTGCAGCAGGACCACGACCGGGGCGTCAGGCGCCCCACGGCGGACGATCGCGCGCACCGGGACCGCCGCCTCCTCGGTCTCGAACCAGGGTTGGGCGGCGATGCGCTCCTCCTGGGCGCGCCAGTCGAACCCGGTGCGCCAGTGCGCGAGGAGGCCGGCCAGCACGTCGGGGTCGACCCCGGTCGGCCGGTCCAGGGCGGGAGCCGGCACGGTGCGGGTCCGGGCCAGCCGGTCGGTCAGGTCGTCGAGCGCGTCCGGGGTGACCCGGACGAAGGCGTGCTCGCGCATGCGCGTCCCCTCGTCGGTCGTCGTGCGGTCCAGCGTGCGGTCACGCCTCAACCTGGCACCAGGGTCCGACACGCCACCACCCGGCGGTCACCCGGCGAGCGCCGGCGGCCCTGGCCCGGCCGCCGGCGCCCCGCACGGTCAGACCGTGAAGCGCCCGACCACGTCCTTCAGCCCGGCGGACATCCGGGCCAGCGACGCGACCGCCTGCTGGGACTCGGACACCCCCTGCGTGGTGGTGCCCGCCGCCTCCGCCACCCCGGAGATGGTCGAGGCGATCTCCGACGACCCCGTCGCGGCCTCGGACACGCTGCGGTTCATCTCCGCGGTGGTCGACGTCTGCTGCTCGACGGCGCTGGAGATCGTCATCTGGTAGTCGTTGATCCGGGCGATGATCGCGCTGATCTCGTCGATCGCGGCCACGGCCCCGTCGGCGTCGCCCTGGATCGAGTCGACGCGGCGCGCGATCTCGTCCGTCGCCCTGGCCGTCTCCTGCGCCAGCTCCTTCACCTCGCCGGCGACCACCGCGAACCCCTTGCCCGCCTCGCCCGCGCGGGCGGCCTCGATGGTGGCGTTGAGCGCCAGCAGGTTCGTCTGCTCGGCGATCGAGGTGATGAGCTTGACGACGTTGCCGATCTCCTTGCTGGACTCGCCCAGCCGGCCCATCGTGGCCGTGGTGTCACCGACGGTGGCGACGGCGCGGTTCGCGACCTCCGCGGCCAGGGTGGCGTTGCGGGCGATCTCCTGGATGGACGCCCCCATCTCCTCCGACCCCGCGGCGACGGTCTGGACGTTCCGGGACACCTGCTCGGCGGCGGCGGACACCACCCCGGCCTGGGCCGACGTCTCCTCGGCGGCGGCGGCGATCTGGCCGGTCGTCGACGACATCTGCTCCGCCGCCGACGCGAGGGAGCCCGCCGAGGTGTCGATGGTGCCGATGATGTCGCGCAGGTTCGCCACGGCGGAGTCGAGCGCCGCGCCCATCGCCCCGACCTCGTCCCGCGAGGTGAGCCCGGCGCGGACCGTCAGGTCACCGTGCTCGATGCCCTCGGCGACCCTGCGGACCCGGGCGAGGCCGCGGACGATCGACCGGGCGACCAGCATCCCGACGCCGATGGCGAGCGCCGTCCCCAGCACCAGCAGGACGATCACCTGCGTGCGGTTCGACTCGAAGCCGCGCTGCGCCGCCCGGGCCGCCGCGGCGGCGTCCTCCTCCTCGCCGGACACGAGCTGCGCCATGCTGCTGCCCATCGCGTCGATGATGTCCTGCGCCTCGCCGTCACGGATCGCCGTGTACAGCTCGTCGTCGCCGGCGCGGCTGGCCGGCAGCATCTTCTCGTCGCGGAGCCTCGCGTAGCCGTCGAGGGCGGTGACGAAGTCGGACAGCTCGGCGCGGGCGTCCTCGTCGAGGTTGAGCTCCTGGTAGGCGGCGACCGCGTCGCGCACCTCGGCCTCCGCCGCGGCGATCTGCTGCTCCGCGGCGTCCTTGTCGGCGGAGCCGTCGGCGATCATGTGGTTGGCGAGGGCGAACCGCATCTCCACCGTGGCCCGCCGGATGGCGGCGGCGTTCTGCAGCCCGATGACGTTCTCGCGGTACAGGGACGCGGTCGCGTCGTTCGTGCGGGCGAGCGCCGCGATGCCCGTGACGCCGACGAGCGCACCGACCAGCGATGCGAGCAGGACGGCGGTGAGGATGCGGGTGCTCACGCCACGGTCGCGGATCCACGACCTGGCGGTGGTGCGGCGTGCGGGTGTGGTGCTCATGTCGGCGCCTTCGTCTTCGTGCGTCGGGCGGTACTGCCCCCTGGAGCCCGTCCGATCGGCCCCGGAGCGGGCGCGGAGAGGGGCCGGAGGTCCCGGGTGGGGAGCACCGCCCCGGCGATCCGCGGCCGGGCGCCGGCGGTTCACCCGGACGGCCCACCCGGGACGGGCGACCCCGGAGGCACGGGTCCGCGGTCGCCCGCGCGAGCCGTCCGGGATACAACGGGTGCCATGGCCGACGTGCACCGCGAGATCGAGCGCAAGTACGCCACCGGCCCGGACGTCGAGCTCCCGGCGCTGACCGAGCTCCTGGCCGGGGCCGCGGGGCTGCCCGACGGCGGGACCCCCGTCGCCACGAGCGACGAGGCCGTCGAGCTCGTCGCGACCTACTTCGACACCGCCGACCTCCGGCTCGCCGCGGCCGGGCTGACGCTGCGCCGTCGCACGGGCGGCGACGACGCGGGCTGGCACCTCAAGGTCCCGGCGGGGCCGGACGAGCGGTCCGAGGTCCGACTGCCGCCCGGACGGGCCGTGCGCACCGTGCCGGCGTCGCTGCGCGCGTTCGTGCACGCGGCCACGCTCGGCGCGACCCTCCGGCCGGTCGCGGAGGTGCGGACGTCCCGCGCCGTGCACCGGCTGGCGGACGCGACGGGCCGGGTGCTGCTGGAGCTGGTCGACGACCGGGTGACGGCGCGCCGGGTCCGGCCGTCGGGGTCGACCGGGGACGTCGTGGGCGCGCCCGAGGAGTGGCGCGAGGTCGAGGTCGAGCTCGTCGAGGGCGCGGGCGGCCTGCTGGACGCCGTCGAGGAGCGGCTCGCCGCCCTGGGCGTGCACCCGGCGGAGCAGCGCTCCAAGCTGGAGCGGGTGCTCGGGCCGGCCGAGGAGCACGTGAGCACCCGCCGCCGGCCGACGCCGAAGTCCCCCGCCGGGGACGTGGTGGCCGGCTACGTGGCCGACCAGGTCGACCGGCTGCGGGAGCAGGACCCGCGCGTCCGGCTCGGCGCCCCGGACGCGGTGCACCAGATGCGCGTGGCCGCCCGGCGGGTGCGCAACGCGCTGCGGACGTTCCGCGCGCTGTTCGAGCCCGGCGTCGTGCGGCCGCTGCGCGACGAGCTCGGCTGGCTCGCGGACGTGCTCGGCCGGGCCCGGGACGCGGAGGTGCTGCGCGAGCGGGTGCGGTCCGCGGTCGAGGACCCCGGGGCGGAGGAGGCCGTCGGGTCGGGGACGCACGCGGCCGCGGTGGCCGCGGACGCGGAGCTCGGCCGGGCGGCGCGGGACGCGCTCGACGCGCTGCTCGGCGAGCTCGACGGGGACCGGTACCGGCGGCTGCTGCGCGACCTCGCGGCGTTCGTGGCCGAGCCGCGGTACTCCGACGAGGGGCGGCGGCGGGCCCGGCGGGTGCTGCCCGCCCAGGTCGCCCGGCGGGACCGCACGGTGCGGCGCCGGCTGCGGCGCGCGCGCCGGGTGCCCGAGGGGCGGCGCCGCGACGACGCGCTGCACGACGCCCGCAAGGCCGCGAAGGCCGCCCGGTACGCGGGGGAGTCGGTCGCGGGCGTGCTCGGGAAGGACGCCGCCCGGTACGCGCGCCGGATGGAGGGCCTGCAGGAGGTGCTCGGCGAGCACCACGACTCGGTGGTCGCGCGGGCGCGGCTCCGGGAGCTCGCCCGGCACGCGCCCAGCACCGAGGTGGCGTTCCTGTACGGCCGGCTGCACGCCCTGGAGGAGGCGCGCGGCCGGGAGACCGAGCGCGCGGCGCGCGGCGTCGCCCGCGCGGCGGGCAAGGCCCGGCTGCGCCGCTGGCTCGGCTGACGCGCGCGCGGCGCCCGTCTCCGCCACGCTGGTCCCGGGCGTCCGAGCCGGGGAAGGGGTGGTCAGCGTGCCGGAGCGGCGGCGCCGCGCGACGGCGGCGGGGAAGGGCACGGCCCCGGCGCGCGGGCTGGAGACCTACCGGTCGATGCGGGACTTCGACCGCACCGCGGAGCCCGCGGGGGGCGGGACGCCGGCGGCGGGCGACCCGGGGGCGCCGCGGCGGTTCGTCGTGCAGCGGCACCGCGCCCGGCGGCTGCACTACGACGTGCGGTTCGAGGTCGACGGGGTGCTGGTGTCCTGGGCGGTGCCGCGCGGCCCGACCCTCGACCCGGACGTGCGCCGGATGGCCGTGCACGTCGAGGACCACCCGCTGGAGTACGAGGACTTCGAGGGCGTGATCCCGGCCGGCGAGTACGGCGGCGGCGACGTGATCGTGTGGGACCGCGGCACCTGGGAGCCGCACGGCACCGACGACCCGGCGGCGACGATCGCGGCGGGCGAGCTGCACGCCGACGTCCACGGCGAGAAGCTGCGCGGCCGGCTGGTGCTGGTGCGCCGCGGCGAGCCGGGCGCCGACGGCAAGGAGCAGTGGATCCTGGTGCACAAGCACGACGAGCACGCCGAGAAGGGCTGGGACGCGGAGGACCACCCGCGGTCCGTGCTGAGCGGCCGGACCAACGACGAGGTCAAGGCCGACCCCGACCGGCTGTGGCGGTCCGACCGCCCCGCCGCCGAGGCATCGGTCGACCTGCGGGCGCCGCAGGCCGGGCCGCCGACCGACGACGAGCTCGCCGCGCTCGACGACCTCGGCCCGGACGGCGGGACCTGGGAGGTGCACGGCCGCCGGCTCAAGGTGACGAACCTCGACAAGGTGCTGTTCCCGGCGCGCGACGGCGAGGAGCCGGTGACCAAGCGCGAGCTGCTCCGGTACGCCGCGCGGGTCGCGCCGGTGGTGCTGCCCTACCTGCACGGCCGGGCGCTCAACATGCACCGGTTCCCGCAGGGCGCCGGCACCGCGGGGTTCTGGCAC
>Ga0164309_10000928_pt1 | contig 14878 bp, 12 predicted proteins | sample Whisoiple_247_MG_FD_109984 | JGI IMG/M metagenome (GOLD analysis project Ga0164309, IMG submission 109984) | Soil microbial communities amended with fresh organic matter from upstate New York, USA - Whitman soil sample_247_MG | ecosystem: Environmental > Terrestrial > Soil > Unclassified >...
CCATCCTCGCGTCGGCCGACCGACCGGCGCGCGAGGTCCTCCTCTTCGTGCAGAGTCGGGTCGAACGGGAAATAGACCGGATCGTAGGGCGTCACGTCACCGTCGGGGCGGCCATCGAGCAGTCGGCTGCACTCCACGAACCGGAAGTGTCCGATGTTGTGCGCTGCGCGGTACGTCCGCGTGACGACGAGCGGAGGCCGGCCATCGGCGGGAAGAGGGGCGTCCTTCGGCAGGATCGGGTCGAAGATGATGTCCTCGCCCGCGCGCGCCTCACGGAAGACCCCGAAATTTCGCGAGAGGCGTTCGGACAGCGCGAAGCCAGCCTCCTTGTCGAGGAAGACCGCAAGCCCGATGGCCGTCGCGGCAAAGGGGTGCGGTGAGCGCTTTACGCGCTTCTCGCCGAACGTCCCGCGCAGCATTCGGCCGACGAGCGGGAAGCTCCCTGCCCCTCCTGCCACGTAGATACCCGCCACGTCGGACCAGGCTACGTCGCCGCCGTCTCGGGCCGGGTCGTGCAGGACACGGGAGAGGACCTCGACCGTCTTCTCGACGAGTGGCGCACAGGCCGCGTAGACGTCATCGATCCCGCACGAGAACGGCGGCCGGCCGGCCGCGGAGAGGTCGATCAGGAAGCGGCGCGTGTTTGGCCCGACCGCTTCCTTCCGGACGGCGCATTCCTCGAGCAGAAGGTCGAGTGTCGTGGCGTCCACTTCGCCGAGCTTCTCTCCCTTGCGGACCAGCTCCAGGATCGCCTCGTCGAAGTCGTCGCCACCCAGGCGTCGGATGCCCTCGCTCGTGACGACCTCGTTGCAACGTCCCGTCATCTTCAGAAGCGAGGCGTCAAACGTGCCGCCCCCGAGGTCGTAGATCACGACGTACTCGCGCTTAGCGGTGAGCGTCGACCGGTACCGATGGGCATACTCGAAGCCCGCCGCGGACGGCTCGTTTAGGAGCGCGACCACTTCGAAGCCCGCCTTGGCGAACGCGTCCAGCGTCAGAAAGCGTTGGGCGCTCGAGGCGTTGGCCGGCACGCTGATCGCGGCCTCGACGCGCTCGTCCGGCGCGAGGCCGGTGTTCGAGCGATGGCGAAGGTCGCTCTTCAGCTGGGCCAGGAAGCTCGTGAAAAGGTCGGCCAGCGGGTAGGAACGCCCGCCCAGGTTCACCTCGGTCCGAGGTCCGGCGTCGTTGATGAGACGCTTGAAAGACCGCAGGACCGACCAACCCGGCTCCTGGCGGACGGCGGCAGCGTCCAAACCGAAGCGCAGCTCTCCAGCGGCGTTCGCAGCGACGATCGAGGGCCATGTGTCCATCCCGTCGAACGACACGACGGGGTAGTTGCCCCTGTCGACGACCGCCACGACCGTGTGCGTGGTCCCGAAGTCGATGCCCACCCTCATTGCGCAAGAGTTTATGCGCTGCACGGCGTTCGACGTCTGGTTGCTTCCCGCGTGTCGCGCCGCCACAGGCTGGCCGTGGCGGTGAATCGCGTGACGCTTTGGAATCTGGGTGCCCCGGTGAGCATCTTTGGGCGCGCCGACACTCTCCCGTCGTATTCCAGCACACTGCTGGCGCCATAGTGGCTGCCACCTGCGCGACACCCTGACCGGAAAATGAGCCAGGGTGAACAGGCGCGCGACAGCAACCGGCCGAGCTTGCCGAGCCGGATTACGTTGCGGCGGTGTCTGGCACGACTAGGCCAACATCCGGAGTGTTTCGGTCTGCTACTGCGCAAACGCCGCGGAACCTCCACCGCGCCTGACACCGTCACCGCGGACGCACCCAACCGGGTGTGGGCGGTGGACTTCCAGTACGACGTCACCACCGGCGGACGCCCGATCAAGATCGTCTCGATCATCGGGCTGGGACAACTCGACCCGCGACTGTGACAAACTCTGATGCGGATCGCCGCCACCTGGCGGTCGCCGGCTGCGCAAGCCGCTGGCTGCGGACGCCCGCGCCGACGAACCACCTGCCTTCACAGTGCCTTCGCAGCCTTAGCGCGATGAGCTGATCTGGCTCTTCACTCTGACTTCTGGAGAAAGTCGCGGATCGTGGCGCTGGTTTCGTCGAGACTCGACCGGAAGAAGTGGTGCCCGTCGTGGAGCACGTGCAAGCGACTGTGCCGGATGAGTTGTGCCATCCAGCGTGCGTTGGCGAGCGGAGCAATGGGATCGTCGTCGCCGGCCAGGATAAGCGTCCGCTGACGAAGCAGGGGCAGCATCAAGTGGCTTCCCCAGCCGATCACCGCAAGCTGCTGGAAGAGGTAGCCGCGACGGCTGGTGCCTCGCGCCTGCATTTCGAATGGTGGTAGGGGCGCCGTGCGGGCTGCACCGCCGTACACCTTCGGTGCGATGCGCTTGGCGTACTCGGGGTCGTTGAAGCGCCTCGGCGACGCAACCTTTCCGAGTACGGACAACGGACCGGGGATCATCGGCGTGCCGGGCATCGTCGCCGCCAGGATCAGGCGATGGCACCGTCGAGGGTTCTGGAAGGCGAATTGCTGAGCCAGCATTCCGCCCCAGGACAGCCCGAAGACGTCGGCGCTGCGGTAGTCCAGTTGGGTCAGGATGCGGCCGGTTGCGGACGCGAGTTGGGGCAGCGTGTACGGGATCTGCGGCATCGAGGACTCACCTATGCCCGGTATGTCGAACAGGACGACCTCGATGCCGTCGAGCGATTCGGCGAGAGGAATGAGTATCTCCAGTGGCGCACCCATGCCGTTCAACATCAGCAATGGTGGCCGCGCTCGGTCACCGGGAAGGGTTGCGGTCCGTATCCGGCAGCCCATGACCTCGAGACGCCTAATCCGCAGTCGGTCTGCCGACTCGCCGGACGGGTTGAACACATGGACGCTCCTCTTCTCCGCCACCAGCGTCGGGGTACGCCGAATCGGTCGTCTGGTTAGCAGCAGGTCCGCGACAGAAGCTGGCGACTTACCTGTTGACAACGTGCGTGTGTCGCCCGCTGGTCAGCGCGATTTGCGGGGGCGGAACGATCATCGAGGTTCGCGTCGAGAAAATCCTCGATACACCTCGGCCATTGCACGTCGCTGCTTGCCGTTGTGCGATGGTGGCGTTCGCCGCTCAACGCGACTCGGCAGGGCCTAGCCATTGACGAACTGCGGCTTTCGCTTCTCGACGAAGGCGCCCATGCCCTCTTTTTGGTCGGCCGTGGCGAAAGTCGAGTGGAAGAGCCTGCGTTCGAACAGAATTCCCTCACTTAGTGGTCTCGTCCGTAAGTTCGTCGGGGGTCAGATGAGGTCAGTCCAGGCGGTCGGGTCGCTCAGGTAGAGGCCGCAGGCGGTGTCGAGGGCGTCTTCGGGTGTGCCGGCTGTGAATCCTGTCGGCAGGACGGAGTCCTGGTAGCCGTCCTTGCTGGCGAGGTAGATTGCGAAACCCCAGCGGGTGGCTGATCCGCCGTAGCGCAGCCGCATCAAGGCCCTGGGCTCGCTGTCGGGCATGGTTGCGCTCACGTAGGCGAAGGCACCGCGGAACCGGACATCGACACCGGTCAGCTGGGGCCATCGTTGGCGTGCGTGGGCGGACAGCCGCTGTTGCAGGGACGTTTTCGTTGAGGCGGGCGGTGCGGCCATGCTCACCGATCCTGCCGGATCGACGTGTCGTTGACCACCATCGGTGCCGGGGCGGGTGAGGCTGAAGTGACTATTGGGAATTCGTCTGGGAGCGCCACGATGTCACCGACCAGCACCGACCGGATCACGCTGACCGGTTCACAACGCCGAGAGTTAACCCGATTGATCCGTGCCGGGCGTAGCGAGCACCGGCTGGTGACCCGGGCCCAGATCATCCTGGCGGCTGCTACCGGAGCCGCCAATGCCCAGATCGCACGGCGAGGGCGCATCAGCGAGGACACCGTGCGCAAGTGGCGGCACCGCTGGTGTGTGACACCGGGTTTGGCGTCGCTGGCCGACGCCAAACGCTGCGGTCGCCCACCGGAGTTCACCGACGTGCAGGTCGCCCAGGTCAAGGCGATGGCCTGCACGCCACCAGCCGATAAGGGGCTGCCGCTGTCGCGGTGGTCGTGCCCGGAGTTGGCCCGCCATGCCGTCGACGACGGGATCGCGGCATCGATCTCGGCAGCGACGGTGCGCCGGTGGCTCTCGCAGGACGCGCTCAAACCCTGGCAGTACCAGTCGTGGATCTTCATCACCGACCCCAATTTTGCCGTCAAAGCCCAACGGGTGCTCGACCTCTACGACCGGAAATGGGAAGGAGAACCTCTGGGGCCGAACGACTTTGTGATCTCCGCCGACGAGAAGACCTCCATCCAGGCCCGCTGCCGATGCCACCCCACACTGCCGCCCGGGGTGTCGCGGGCGATGCGGGTCAACCACGACTACCACCGTCGCGGTGCGGTGGCTTACCTGGCCGCCGACGACGTGCACCGCGGCAAGGTCTTCGGACGCTGCGAGCACACCACCGGGATCGCCGCATTCGAGCGGCTCGTCGATCAGGTCATGACCACCGAGCCTTACGCGTCGGCCGGCCGGGTGTTCTGGATCGTCGACAACGGTTCCTCCCATCGCGGACAGGCCGCGATCGACCGGCTCGCCGCGCGCTACCCACACGCGATCATGGTGCATACACCGGTTCACGCCTCATGGCTCAACCAGATCGAAATCTTCTTCTCGATCGTCCAACGCAAAGTACTCTCGCCCAACGACTTCAGCGACCTTGACACCGTCACCGACCGCTTGGCCGCGTTCGAGGATCGCTACAACCGGACCGCACGCCCGTTCAAATGGAAATTCACCACCGCCGATCTCGACGACCTGCTCACCAGGCTCGACAGGCACAACCCCGAGACACACCACTCAGCCCAACCACGCGCAGCCTGACCCCCGACGAACTTACGGACGAGACCACTTAGCGTGGTCTCGAACGAACGGTTAACCGCTTCCTTGGCCATCATCGCGATCGGCAACGACATGCAGGCGACGGTGTGCGCGACCGCGAGCGCGGCATCGCGCAGCTGCGCGGCCGGCACGATCCGCGCGACGAGTCCGGCGCGTTCGGCTTCCTCGACGTCCATGGTGCGCCCGGTGAGGCACAGGTCCATCGCCTTGGCTTTGCCGATGGCGCGGGTGAGGCGTTGGGATCCGCCGATTCCGGGGATGACGCCGAGTTTGATTTCCGGTTGACCGAATTTCGCGGTGTCGGCGGCGATGAGGATGTCGCAGTGCATCGCGAGCTCGCAGCCGCCGCCGAGTGCATATCCGGCTACTGCGGCGATCATCGGGGTGCGCACGTTCGCCAGCCGGTCCCATGCCGCGAACCAGTCGTTCAAGTAGACATCCATGTAGGTCTTCGGCGCGATTTCCTTGATGTCGGCGCCGGCAGCGAATGCCTTGTCGGAGCCGGTGATCACGATGGCGCCGACGTTTGGATCGCGATCGAGTTCGGTCAGCGCGGCGACTGTTTCGGCCATGAGTGCGGCGTTCAGCGCATTGAGCGCGTCCGGCCGGTTCAGCGTCAGTACCGCGACGCGCTCGACTCGCTCCAACGTGATCGTTTGGTATTCGTTGTCGGTCATCATTTCTCCTCGTTCACCGTGTGCGGCACTACTTTTCGAGCACATATCGTCCGGGCGCGGGATCGCGGGGCGGGTGCTTGAGGCCGCCGAGCGTCGCGGGTGCGGGCTTGCTGTTCCCGGAGCGCTTGGCCAGCCAGTCCGCCCAACGCGGCCACCACGACCCCACATGCTGGTCGGCTAACCGCAACCATTCGTTGGGATCGGGCCCGTCTGCCGTTGCGGCCCAATACTTTTGACGGGATTCGGCGACCGGGCTCACGATGGTCTGGATGTGGCCCTTGTTCACGACGACCATGTCGCTTTTCCCGCCGAACATCTGGGTTGTCATGTAGCAGGGCCGCCAAGTGGTGATGTGGTCGTTCTGTGCGGCGACGACGAAATTGTCGATCTTGACCTGGGACAGGTCGATCGGTGTGCCCAGTATGGTCGTGGCCCCCGGTTCGACGAGTGTGCCCTTCGACATGAGGAAGGTGGCGTCGCGGGCAAATCTGGCGGACAGGTTCGCGGCGTCGTCGTTCCACGCCAGTAGGTCGTAGGCGTCCGGGTCCTCGCCGAGCAACCAGTTATGGATGACGTGGCCGAAGACGAGATCCTTGGGCCGCAGCCACGCGAAGTGATTCGCGATCCGCTTGGCGTCGATGACTTGTCCTTCGACGGCCATTCGGTTCAGCTCACTGTTTACCCCGCGCGTGGACAGGGGGGTCACAAGATTCGGCCGCCGGGTGTCGAGCATCGTGACCAGATAGGTCGCCGAGTGGACCGGCTGTTCGCCGCGTGCGGCGAGGTGCGCCTGGGCGAGCGCGCTGGTGAACCCACCGGCGCAGAAGCCGAGCAGGTTCAGGTCATCGGAGCCGGTGATCTCGCGCACCACGGTGAAGGCGCGGATGGTCGCGGCGACATATTCGTCCAGTCCCCACTGGCCGTGACCTGCCTGTCGGTATTTGCGTGGGTTGCGCCAGACCAGCATGAACGTCTGGAATCCGTTCGCCACGGCGTGTTCCACCAGTGAGCGCTGCGGGGCGAGGTCGAGGATGTAGTACCTGCCCAGCTGCGGGGGCACGAACAGCAGCGGCCGCTCGTACACCGTGTCGGTGGTCGGGTTGTACTGGATCAGCTCGAACATTTCTTCCCGGTACACCACGGCGCCGGAACTTGCACCGATGTTCTTGCCCGACCGTGAACGGACGGGCGTCGGTCATGCGTGGCATCCCGCCGTGTTTCACCACGTCCCGGACGAACGTTCGGCCACCGCGCAGCAGTGACAGGCCGCGGGTGTCGATCGCCTTCCGGATCGCGGCGGGATTGGTGACCGGCAGGTTCGCCGGTGAGAGCGCGCCGGTGACGATGTTCGTCACGTACCGTGCTCGTTCCCGGTTCTCCCAGGCCGAATCAGGGTTGTCGGTCATCGCCTCGATCCACTGGGTCCATGCGAGGTGTCCCTGCGCCAGGCGACGGAACAGCGGATGATCGCGCCAGGCGTTGTCGCCGTACTGGGCGTCGCGTTCGGGCACCTCGATGCCGGAGAGCCCGAGCGCGATCTTGGCCCACTCGCCGGCCAGCTTCGGCGTCTCCAGCGCCACCCGCGGCCGAGCCAGCAGCGCGATCACTTCGCGGACCTGTAGGGGATCTAGCCCGGCGATGTCGCTGCCCTGGAGCACTTCCTCGATGGGAAATCGGTCGTTCACCACTGTCTCCTCTTCATAGGTTTGGTCAGGACACGCCGCGTGTGCCCGACGGCCAGTACTTCGCTCGCAATTCGTTCTTGAGAACTTTTCCGGCGCCGGAGATGGGCAGTGCCTCGACGAACTCGACGGTTCTGGGCGCCTTGTACCCGGCGATGAGCGTCTTCGCGTGCGCACGCAACTCGTCCTGAGTGGCATGGTGGCCCACGGTGGGGACGACAACGGCGTGTACCGACTCGCCCCATGTCTCGTCGGGAATGCCGATGACCGCGCATGCCGCCACGGCCGGGTGCTTGCACAGGGCGTTTTCGACCTCGACCGAGTACACGTTCTCACCGCCGGAGACGATCATGTCCTTGATCCGATCGACGAGGAAGACGTAGCCACGCTCGTCGACGTAACCGCTGTCGCCGGTGTGCATCCAGCCGTCCCGTAGCGTCTCGGCCGTCTGCTCCGGCCGGTTCCAGTAGCCCAGCATCACGTTCGGGCCGCGCAGCACGATCTCGCCGATGGTGCCCACCGGTACCTCGTTGTCCTGCGGGTCGACGACGCGGATTTCGTTGTGCGGCTCGGCTCGGCCGGCCGCTCGGCGCAGGGCGGGGTCGTCGTGTTCGTGCGGCAGCAGCAGGGTGATAGTGGCAGCGTTTTCCGTCATTCCGTACACCTGCGTGAGCGCAGTCGTCGGCAGCCGCTTGCGGGTCCGCTCCACGAGTGCCTCGGAGATTGGCGAGCCGGCGTACAGCAGCCGCCGGAGACTGCTCAGATCGGTGCCGGCGGTGTCCTGGCTGTCCACAAGCATCTGGATCATCGTCGGCACCAACAGAACATCGGTGACCTGGTGCCGGGCGATCGCATCGGCGACGCCGGTCGGAGTGAAACCTGGCACCATCACATGCGTGGCCCCGAGCAGGTTTCCGGCGACCCAGGTGATCATGTCGGCGAGGTGAAACATCGGCGCGGCGTGCATTACGCGGCCGCGTGGAGTGATCAACTCTCCTGTCGCGCAAGCGCCGAGCGCGGAGACCAGCAGGTTCGCGTGGCTGAGCATGACGCCCTTCGGCTTGCCGGTGGTGCCGCCGGTGTAGTAGATGCCGCCGAGATCGTCGCCCCCGCGGCGCGCATCCGCAACGGGATCGTGTCCGGTTACCAGAGTTTCGTAGTCGAGGCTGTGCTCCGGGGCGGCACCATCGCCGGCATGGATCACCGTATCGATGGCGGCGCAGTGTTGGCGCAGCTCTGGTACCGCCGGGGCGAAGGTGTCGTCGACGATCAGCACCCGGCTGCCGGAATCGTCGAGTGAGAAGGCGATCTCGGCCGCGCTCCACCGGGTATTCACCGGATTGACGACCGCGTCGGCCCAGGGGATCGCGAGCATCGCCTCGTGGTAGATATCGGAGTTGACCGCCAGGAGCCCGACGCGGTCGCCGGCACCGACGCCGTGTGCGTGCAGAGCGCCGGCGAACCGGGCCACGCGGTCGGCGGATTCGGCCCAGGTGCGGACGCGTTCGCCGTAGATGGTCGCTAAACCGTCTGGGGTTTGCTGCACTGCCCGGTGCAGTCCTTGGGTGAGGTACATGATGGATGTCCTGGAAGTTGTGGTCTGGGTGGGGTGGATCGCGGGCGGCACGAAGACCGTTCATCCGTGCCGCCCACGGGCTGTGGGATCAGTTCGGTCGGAAGCCGAAATCGGTTCCGGTGGTGCTGTCCCAGCGCGATGTGACGTACTTGGGGCGGGTGTAGAAGCTCCAGGATGCGTTGTTCAGGCCGGTGTCTCCGTAGGCGGAGTCCTTCCAACCCTGCACCGCGTAGGCGGCCACCGGGACCGGGATCGCGACATTCACCCCGACCATTCCGGCGGATGCGCGGCGCTCGAATTCGTTGGCGGCGGCGCCGTTTCGGGTGAAGATCGAGGCACCGTTACCGTAGCGGTGGTTCTCGATCAAGCTGAGCGCGTCGTCGAGGGTGTCCACCCGATGCACGACGAGCACCGGACCGAAAAGCTCCTCCTGGTACGCCGAGGACGAGACCGCGACGTCGGCGAGCACGGTGGGACCGACGAAGTAGCCGTTGTCGAAGCCAGGCACCTCTTCGGTGCTGCGGTCGAGCACTGCCCTGGCCCCTGCCGCGACCGCGTCCTTGACCGCGGCGCGGATACGTTCCTGTGCCGCGCGACTCACCACCGGGCCGACCTCGGTGCCCTGTTCGCCGCCGGCACCGACGCGGACCTGCGCGGCGCGTTGGGCGAGCTTGTCCAGCAGCGGGTCAGCGGTTTCGCCGACGACCACGGCGACCGAGATAGCCATGCAGCGCTGCCCTGCCGCGCCGAACGAGGCGGAGGTGAGCTGGTCCGCGACCACATCCAGGTCGGCGTCGGGCATCACGATCATGTGGTTCTTAGCGCCACCGAACGTCTGCACCCGCTTGCCGGCGGCCGCCGCCCGCGAGTACACCAGGTGCGCCACCTTGCTCGATCCCACGAACGACACCGCGCGGATGCGGGGATGGTCGATGAGGGCCTCGACCGTATCCTGACGACCGTGCACGATGTTCAGCACGCCGTCCGGAAGTCCTGCCTGCGTCAACAGTTCAGCGATGCGGACGCACACGCCGGGATCCTGCTCACTGGGCTTCCAGACAAACGTGTTACCCGCCGCGATCGCGACTGCGGCCATCATCATGCCCATCATCGCCGGAAAGTTGAATGGCGTGATCCCGACGCACACGCCGAGCGGGTGTAGGACGGACTTAGTGTCGATGTTCGGACCGCTCTGCAGCGATGTCCCGCCACGGATCAATGCCGGTCCGCCGCAAGCAAGTTCCACCGAGTCCGCGGCGCGGGCGATCTCGCCCGCGGCGTCGTCGACGGTCTTGCCGTGTTCGGCGGTGATCAGCGCCGCCAAGTCGGACTTGTTGTCCAGCAACAGGTCCCGGAACCGAAACAGGACGTGCGCTCGCCGGGACAGCGGCGTGGCCGACCAGCCGCCGAACGCTGCCTCCGCGGCGGCGACGGCCGACTCGACGATCTCGGGATCTGCCATCGCGACCGTCGCGATCGGCTGGTCGGTGGCGGGATTGGTGACGTCGATCACCTCGACGCCGCCGTGCTCCGGAGCGCCTCCGATCCAGTGGGGAATGGTACGCATAATTGTTTCCTTTCTCGGATGATGGGTTTTGACAGAAATCAGTGCGAATCGTGGTGCGGCGACGCGACGTTCGTCAGGGGCGTGCCGCGTGTCTCGCGTAGCAACGCGACGGCGACGAGCGAGATGACCGCGGCGATCGTCACGTAAGCGGCGACGGGGATCCAGCTCGCATACGTTCGCAGCAGCAGCGTGGCGATCACCGGGGCCAGCGAGCCGGCGAAGATGGCCGTTACCTGGGCGCCCAGTGAGATACCGATGTAACGCATGTGGGTGGGAAACATTTCGGCCATCAAGGCTGGCTGCGGGGCGTACATCATGGCGTGCACGACCATTCCGAGGGTGATCGCGCCCAGAATCAGCGCGACGGACTTGGTGTCCATCAGGGGAAACGCGATGAAACAGTAGGCCGAGGACAGGAGCACGCCGGCGAGGTAGACGGGCCGTCTCCCAACCCTGTCCGACATCCACCCGAACAGCAGAATCGTCGCGGCATGTACCAGGTGTGAGATCAACATCAGGGTGAGGATCGTCGACGTGTCGACGTGCAACTGCACCTTCAGATAGGTCAGCGAGAACGTGACCACGAGGTAGTACAGGATGTTCTCGACGACCCGAAGCCCCATCGCGGTCGCCACTTCCCTGGGCCGAGCGCGCACTACGCGGCGGACGGCCTGCCATGTGTTCGCCGCCGGTGGCTGTTGTTCGGCCGAATCGCGGAAGATCTGCGAATCTTCGACCTTGGATCGGATGTACCAGCCGATCAGCACGATGACCGCGGACAGGAAGAAGCCGATCCGCCAACCCCACGTCAGGAAGGCCTGCTCGCTCAACAGGTTCGACAGTGTCAGCAGCACAACGGTTGCAAGGACGTTGCCCAACGGGGCACCGACTTGCGGAAAGCTCGACCAGAACCCGCGTTGATTGTCGGGGCTGTGCTCGGCGACGAGAAGTACAGCGCCGCCCCACTCGCCGCCGATGGCGATGCCCTGCACAAAGCGAAGCACGACGAGCAGGATCGGCGCGGCATAGCCGATCTGGTCGAAGCCGGGCAGGGCGCCGATCAGGAACGTGGAGACACCGATCATTAGCAGCGAAACCTGCAGTAGCTTCTTGCGACCGAATCGGTCGCCGTAATGGCCGAAGACGATTCCGCCGATCGGTCGGGCGACGAAGCCGACCGCATATGTGAGCAGGGCTGCGATCACCCCGTCGAGCGGGTTGCCGGTCGCTTTGAAAAACACGTCGCCGAAGACGAGCGCGGCCGCCATCCCGTACAGGAAGAACTCGTACCACTCGGCGACGGTGCCGGCCATCGAGGCGGCGACGATCCGACGAAACCGCCTCGGCGCCCGAGTGGATGGCGCGATGGCCGTGTCACCGGCGATCAGGCTTGTCATCGCAGAGCCTGCGCATCCGCCGCATCGGCGAGCCGGACGATCGCCGAGAAGTCAAGGTCGCCGTGCCCTTCAGCGATCATCGTGTCGAGCCGGCGCGCGACGGTGGCGGTGGCGGTCAAGTCGACGCCGTGCTCGGCAGCGGCGTCGAGTGCCAGGCCGAGGTCCTTGCGCATCAACCTCGCCGCGAATCCACCGGTGAATCCATGGCTGGACGGCGCCTTCTCGACAGCACCGCCAACCGGGTAGTAGTTGCGCAGCACCCAGCTGTCGCCGGTGGACACGCTGGCGATCTCGATGACGGTTTCGGGTGCGATGCCGAGGCGCCGCGCGAGGACCGCGGCCTCGCAGGTGCTTTGCATGTTGGCCGCGAGCATCATGTTGTTCACCATCTTGGCGCTCTGCCCGGCGCCGACCTCGCCGGCGTGGAAGACCCGCGAGCCCATCGCCTCGAACATTGGGCGCGCGTCGTCGATATCGGCCTCAAAACCGCCCACCATGAACGTCAGCGAACCCGCCTCAGCGCCCGCCGTACCGCCCGAGACGGGCGCGTCGACGAATCGCCTCCCCGAGGCAACTACTCCGGCCGCGATGTCGCGGGCATCGGCGGCGGCGATCGTGGAGCAGTCGATGACCAGGGCGCCACTGGTGGTTTCGGCGAGCGCGAGCGAGTCGAAAAGCGCGTTGTGGACGTGCTCGCCCTTGGGCAGCATCGTGAACACGACATCGGCACGGTCCGCGGCCTCATGCACCGTGTCCGCGACCGGCAAGCCCGCCTCGGCTGCGGCCGCGCGGGGCGTCGACGACAGGTCGAAGCCCAAAACCTCAAAGCCTGCATTGTGCAAATGTGTAGCCATCGGCATACCCATGTTGCCCAAGCCGATCCAACAGATCTTCACGTGGACGTCCTTCCGGTCTCGTCTCGCTGCGGAAATAGCTCCGATTCATCAAGGGTGGGGTAGATTGCCAACGGCGAAAAGACCCAGTTCGGTAGAGCTGCTGTGCAGGAATGCACAGGTCGAATGACGGGAGCCAGGGATGCGCGCGGACGATCTGGTCATCCTGCTCGAGATCGCCCGATGCGGTTCGCTGGCTGGCGCGGCATCGACCCTCGGCCTGAACCACGCAACGATCTCGCGGCGAATGTCGGCGCTCGAGGCCGAACTACACGCCCCGCTCCTGGTGCGCCGGGTTCAAGGGTGCGAACTGACTGTCCTCGGGCAGAGTCTGCTCAAATCCTGTGAACAGATCGAGTCCGCCCTCGCCGAGGTGCACGATCAGGTGAGCACGACGCCGCGCGAGCGCCAACTGTCCGGATTGGTGCGCGTCTCGACAACCGACGCCTTCGGCGCCTATTTCGTGGCGCCGACGCTGGCCGACCTCCACCGGATCAACCCCGGACTGATCGTCGAACTCATCACACAGACCCGGTTGACCGCCTACGGCGTCGGCGCCGACATCGAAATTGGTGTCGGCGAACCGGTCGTCGGACGGCCCGGAGCAGAGAAACTCACCGACTATCGCCTCGGCCTCTATGCGTCGCACGAGTACGAGACGGATCGCGGCATCCCCGAGTCGATCGACGAATTGGTCGATCACTCGCTGGTGTTCTACATCGAAAGCCTCTTGCGTGTGGACGATCTCGACCTGCTGACCCGGCTCACCGGCACCCATCAAGTGGCCTTCGGATCGACCAGCGTGCAAGCACAGCGCGTTGCGACACTCGCTGGCGCCGGAATCGGGTTGCTTCCCGCGTTCGTCGGAGATCCCGAAGCCAGTCTGCGCCGGGTGTTGCCCACAGAAGTGGCCCCCGTCCTCGAATTCACCGCCTGCCTCGCGCCGAGTCGCTTACGCAGACCCGCCGCAGCGATGGTGCTGCAGGCGATCCGCGAAACGGTCGCCGACCGCTACCACGAACTGATGCCACAGCGGTGATCGCCGTGCGACAAAATGAAGCCGCCACAGCCGTTCGCAAGTTAGCTCAGTGAGAGGTGACGCGATAATCGCGATATTCCGCATACCCGCCGAGGAGTACTCCACATCAACCAAGACGTTTGAGGCAGTGGCGATTCCGTTCTACAACACGGACACGACCAACGAGCGGATCGTGCGCATCCGCGAGGTCAACCGAGAAGGTCGTCCAAGCCGAACTTGACGCAATGCTGCACGATTTGCGGGACGCAGCGGCCATTGAACCGGTACACGCCGAGAAGTTCTACTGGGCGTATGAGCGGATCAAGGCGAAGGCCTTCTACCTTTCAGTGGATCAGATAGACGAGGTCAACGCCCATCGGGACAATCACTGGGAACGCCGCACCGCCTGTCGTCTGTGCTAATAAGGCAGCGGCGGCACCTGTTGGCGGGCCGGCCGCGCTGCAACCGAAAACGTCATCTGATGAAAACGGCGACCTTTACGATGGCTAATCGAGGATATCCATGAACGGTGATGCCAGATACATTGTGCTGCTGGGTCTTTCATCTCCCGCCGACGCTGTACTATGCGAGAGCTGCGTCTGGGATAACCGTCACGTGACTTACGTGGCGGATTCCATTTTGGGATGGCGGAAGACGGCGGATCCGCCAGTCGAAGGTGCGAATCGCCATCGCTCCCGACGAGCGATCCTGCGCGCCACCGCGGCGGTGATCGCACCATCTGGTCGTCGCATGGTGAGCACCGAGCGCACCCTGGTGCCCGGCTGTCGAGTGCAGCAGCTGGGGGTCATGCGGTACGTGCCGGTGGCAAGTCAGACGTTCATCGAGCAGCACCTGCCCGACGGTTTCACCGCGCATGCGGTCATGAAGGCACCATCGCTGGCGTGGAATCAAGACGACGCCCTGCAGGACATGATGGTGCGAAAGGTGTTCCGCCATCACATCTTAAGGCCGACGTACTTCGTTCCGGCGGCCGAGGGATTCGCAGCTGCGGTGCGCGCGGGGTTGTGGTGGGGCATGTTCCCCGAGAAGCTCGCAGTCCCCGCGCTGGCCGACGGCTCGTTCATACGGATATCCGATGTCACCTCGACGTGCCGCTGTTCTGGCAATGCTGGACACTCGACAGCCCGATTGTCGGCCGGATTGGAGAAGCGGTGCGGTCAGCTGCCGCAGA
>Ga0164309_10000929_pt1 | contig 14875 bp, 9 predicted proteins | sample Whisoiple_247_MG_FD_109984 | JGI IMG/M metagenome (GOLD analysis project Ga0164309, IMG submission 109984) | Soil microbial communities amended with fresh organic matter from upstate New York, USA - Whitman soil sample_247_MG | ecosystem: Environmental > Terrestrial > Soil > Unclassified >...
TACCATGATCTACACCGGAATCGACTATCATAAGCGCTACTCGGTGGTCTGCACCGTGGACACCGAGGGCCGGTGCGTCCAGCCGGCGCGCATCGAGCAGAATGAATCGGCGGCGTTTGCCGTGATACGTGGTTAAACAGGGGACGCCCGCTCGCGGGGTGGGACACCCCGCCTCCACGTTACGCCGGCTTCGTCCCGAAAAATTGCTGGATGAGGGCCTGCAGCTCCTCGAGTTTGACGGGCTTGGCGAGGTGGTCGTTCATGCCGGCGGCAATACAGCTCTCCCGGTCGCCCGGCATGGCGTTGGCGGTCAGGGCAATGATCACCGGCTGGTTGTCCGGTGGCAGGATCCGGCGGATTTCGCCGGTGGCGGTCGTGCCGTCCATCTCGGGCATCTGCAGGTCCATGAAGATGAGATCGTACTTCCGCTGCTGCACCGCGGCCACGGCCTCGAGTCCGTTGGCGGCCGCGTCGGCGCCATAACCCATCCGGTTGAGATAACCGAGGGCGACCCTTTGGTTCACCGGGTTGTCCTCGACGAGCAGGATGCTCAGGGGAATGGCCTCCGCCAGCCGCACGGCCGTGCCCGTGAAGTCGTCGGCCCGGGGCTGGGCGGAGCCGGCCAGTGCGCGGCGCAGGATGTCGTGCAACGGATAGGGCTTGATCGGCTTCGGCAGGCGAAAGACGAGGCTGTCGAAACTCTCGTCGCGTTTCTGGCTGCCGTGGGCGGGCGCGAGCAGGATGATGGGCAGGCCGGGCAGGGTGGTGCGCAGGCGGGCGATGAGCGCGACGCCCGAGGCGCCGTCGAGATCCTGGTCAATGATCGCGGCCACGAGCCGGCTGCCGGCGGCGGCGGCGACGGCCTCGTCCGCCGTGGCGGCGAGGCGGGGCGCCAGCGACCACTTGCGCAGGCATTGCTCGAGCATGGCGCGGTTGACCGAATAGTCGTCGACGGCGAGCACCGGGCCGCGCACGGCCAGCGGCGCGAAAAGCGGGGTGAGGGTGTCGGTCAGCGGCACCGTCGTGGTCTCGATGCAGAAGTGAAACCGCGAGCCCTTGTCCGGCGAACTCGTCACGTCGATGCTGCCGCCCATCATCTGGCAGAGCCGGTGGCAGATCGCGAGGCCGAGGCCGGTGCCGCCGTATTTGCGCGTGGTCGACGAGGCGACCTGGCTGAACGGCGTGAAGAGCAGGTGCTGGCGGTCGGCGGGGATGCCGATGCCCGTGTCCGTGACCGTGAAATCGAGCAGGAACGGGCCGGCGGCCGGCCGCGCATCGGCGGCGAGCCGCACCTCGAGGGCGATGAAGCCCTTCGGCGTGAATTTCACGGCGTTGTTGGTGAGATTGACGAGCACCTGGCGCAGCCGGGTGATGTCGCCGAGGATGCACGCGGGCACGGCGGCATCGATGCAGTAGGCGAGCTCGATGTTCTTGGCGGCGGCCTGGGCGGCGAAGATGTCCACGACCTCCTCGATGCATTGCGTGAGCTCGAAGGGCTGGTCCTCCAGTTCCATGCGGCCGGACTCGATCTTCGAGAAGTCGAGAATCTCGTTGATGATCGAGAGCAGGGCGTCGCCGCTGGTGCGGATGGTGCTGACGTAGTCGCGCTGCTCGGGCGTGAGGTCGGTGTCGAGCAGGAGGCTGGTCATGCCGATGACGCCGTTCATGGGCGTGCGGATCTCGTGCGACATCGAGGCGAGGAATTCCGACTTGGCGCGCGAGGCGGTGTCGGCCTCCTCCTTGGCGCGGCGCAGTTGCTGCTCGGTCTCGACGCGGGCGGTGATGTCGGTGGCGATGATGATGAAGTTCTCGACGTGGCCTTCCTCGTTGGCGACGGGCTGCACGGCCAGGTGGACATGGAAGCGCTGGCCGCCGGTCGCGAGCTGGATGGCCTCGGTGGAGATGGACGCACAGGTGGCGAGGGCCACGGCGATGCGGTCGATCGCGCCGGGGTCCGCATCGGGGCTGGCGAGGAAATCGAGCAGCGGGCGCCGCGCCACCTCGGCGAGGCGCCGGCCGGTGAGACGCGCGTAGCTTTCGTTGACCCACTCGATGTGGCCGGCCGGGTCGGCGATGACGACGGCGTTGTCCGTGTTGCTGGCCACGAGCGAGAGTTTCCGGCTTTCGGCCTGGCTGGCGCGCAGGGCCTCGTCGACCCGCTTGCGGGCGTTGATGTTGAGCACGGTGCCAAGGACGCGGCGCGGGCGGCGGCCGGCGGCGAACGACGTGCATTTCGCGCGCAAGGCGAGCCACATCCACTCGCCCGACTTGAGGTGGACGCAGTGCTCGATCTCGATCAGCGGGGTCTCGCCGCGAAAGTGGGCGTCGATCACGGCCTGCACCGCCGGGCGGTCGTCGGGGTGGAGCAGGGCGAGCCAGCCGGCGCCGGTGACCGGCATGTCGGTGGGATCGGCGCCGATCATCTTCCAGATGCTGGGCGTGCAATAAACCTCGTCGGTCTCCACGTCCCACTCGTACACGCCGGCCTGGGTGGATTCGAAGGCGAGGTTGAGGCGCTCGTCGGCGGTCTTCAGCCGCGCCTCGACGCGGCGGCGCTCCTCGTTCTCCGTGCGCAACTGCCGGCTGTTTTCCTCGGCCAGGCGCTGGCGGCGCAACGCGGCCTGCGCGAGGTTGGTGACGAGGCCGAGCAGCAGGCTGACACCCAGTCCGGAGTAGAGCGTGAGTTCCGGCAGATATTGGCGGCTGGCGCCGATCGCGTCGGGGCGCGGCGTCAGCGTGATGGTCAGGTGCTGCCCGAGGATGTTGTAGTGGGCCGAGCGCTTGAGCTGCGGGTCGAGCGCATCCTGGCCGACCGCGGTGGCGTAGACCTCGGTGGAGTGGGGCAGGCCGGGGACGGGGGCCGAAGCTTCGACGGAAATCGCCGTCTGGTACCGCCGGGCCAGGTTGAGCCGGCGGTCGATCGCGTCGAAGAGCTGCGCGTAGTAGAACTCCCCGCAAATGTAGGCGTCGGTCGCGCCGCCCGTGATGGCTGGCTCGTAGATGGCGAAGACCGGCCCCTGGTCGGGGGGCTGGATGGGGGTGGCGACGCTGTAGGTGGGATTCGACCCGAGCTCGTCGAGCGCGGCGCGGCGCAGCGGATCGGCGTTGTGGTTGAAAGAGGGGGCGTCCTCGTTGCCCTCGTGCGGCCAGTACCAGGTGGTGTGGCGGGTGGAGTCGATGAGATGGATCGAGCGGTAACCCTCGAGGTCCCGCATGTAGCGCGCGACGTCCCGCTCCCACTCGGCGCGCGTGAACGAGAGGGAATGCTTCGCGACGCGGGCCAGGCCCTTCTCGTGGTCCTCGGCCACCCCGCTGAACATCGCGGCGACATAATCCATCGTGAGCTGCGTGGTGGAATGCGTGTAGGCGCGCTCGCGCTCGCGGAGGCTGACCCAGAAGCTGAAGGTGATGGCCACCCCGCTGACCGTGACCGGCAGCCAGAGCCAGCGCGGCCCGGCGAAGCCGGCGGATGACTGGTGCGCGGCCAGCGCGATCAGCGCGCTGCCCAGCACCAGCAGGGCGGCCGCGGTGTGGGCCCCGAGCCGCGCGTAGGTTTGCCACGCTTCAAGGAGGTTCAGCCCGTTGCGGTAGGCCAGCAGGCCGGTGAGGGCGTAGGCCAGGACCAGCGAGCCCACGAGGCCGAGAAGGAAGGGCAGGTATTGTCCGCGGGGCCGCACCGCGAGCCAGATGACGAGCAGGGCGGAAAGCGTGCAGACGGCGGCCAGGCCCGCCGGCATGCGGGCCACCTGGGGTCCGGCTACGACGGCGTCATGCTGAGCCAGCAGGTGGTCGAGGCCGAAGTTCAGCCCCAGCGTATCCTGCAACATCGTGGCCAGGGCCAGCCCGCTCGCGAGAAAGCCGAGGGTGAGTCCGGCCTTGTGCCAGCGGAGGCCGAGCAGGATGGGGGTCAGCCCGATGAGCACGAAACACGCGGCGGCATTGGCGGGCAGCGGGGCGTCGTAGGGTCGCGGCTGGACGAGGGAGACGTTGCCCGACCACCAGCCGACCAGCACCAGCATCCCATAGAGCGCGAGCAAGCCGAAGGGGACGAGGTAGCCGTAACGGCGCGGAACAGGAAGTCGGCTCGACGATGGCGACATGGGGAGTCGGCCCTAAGGCGTAGGTGAGCACTTTCCCCAAGGCAATGGTATTACCCGGCGCTACCGCTGACGGCGCGCCCTACTTCGCCGCGGGTGGCGGCGTTTCGGTGGCCGGCTTCGGATCGGCGGAGCGCTTGGGCGCCGGGGAAGAGCCGCCCACCTCGACCGACCATTTCGGTTCGTCGAGGCGACCGGTCAGGCGGAGTTCGAGGATGCTGGTCAGCGGATTCATCACGAGGCCGACGGCCGCGGCCAGCAGGCTGCCCGGCTGGTCGTAGGGTTTGAACTTGGCTTTGAAATTCAGCGTATTGGTCGTGAACGCATAGTCGCCGTGCGCGTCGATCACCGCGCTCGGGCCCGTGACCTTCAGGTCGGCAAAGTGCGCGATGCCGTTTTGCACCGTGAAGCTCGTGCCCACGGCGTCGAGCTTCAGGGACGAGAAACTCAGCGAGAGGCCGCTGAGCACCTGTGAGAGCAGGCCGAAGAGGCGGACTTCGCCTAGCTCGGCGCCGGTGAGGGCGGCGTTGCCGGTGCCGGTGAAGCTTTCGATCTTGCCCGGCGTGCCCTGGGCCGAGAAGGCGAGGTCGAGCTGGCTGTTGCCCGCGCGCCGCACGAACTTGCTCTCGGGGGTCGCTTCGTAAGGCCGGCCGTTGCGCTTGGCCTCGAATTCCTCGACGGCGTGGATGACGCGCCCGAGGCGGGCGCCGTTGACGAAGATGTCGAAACCCAGCCGGCGCGCGCCGGGCGGGCCGTGCAGCGAGGCACGCACCTTGCCGGCCCCGCCGGTGGCCGCGAATTCGATGGCATTCAACTCGACGTCATCACCGTGTACTCTGCCGGCGAGTTGTGCGCTGTCGAAAGAGAAGCCGAAGTACTGGAGCGGGGTGCGCGTATCGCCTTCGAATTGGTAGGTGGTCTCGGTGCCGTCCAGCACGCCCCAGGCGTGCAGTTGTGGGGGCTGGGTCACGACCAGCGGGGCCAGCACCTCGTCGGCGCGACCCTCCAGCACGCGGCCGACCACGCCCAGTTCCGGGTTGCCGGCGAAGTCGAACTCGAAGCGACTCTCGTCGCGGATGCCCGGCGTGCCCGTGCGCTTGAACCAGCCGGTCACGCGCTGCGCGCCGGCGGCGCGGGTCGCGGCGATGTTCCAGGCGTGCGCGAACCCGGGCCGTACGAAGATGGTCGCGTCCACGCGTTCGAAATCGCCGTTCCACACCGTCGCCGGGCCCGCGTGGCCCACGATGAAATTGTTGCTCAGCGAGGAATCGCGCCAGCGCCCGGCCACGTCCACCGTGGCCGCCGGCAGCGCGCCCGGGAAGGCGAAGTAGCGGTTCCAGAAGGCCGGCCACCAGTCGCCCTTGAACCAGCCGCTGATCTCGACCGGCTGCAGCTGGCCCTCGAGCAGCATGCGGTAGTCCGTGGTCGAGAAATCCATCCAGTAGGAGCCGCGGGCGTGGTTTTCGCCGATCGCGGCGTAGGCGTCGTACGCGAGGAAGCTCATGCCCCGGATGTCGATGCGGCCGCGCGCGGCGGTGATCTTGACGCCGTGGGAATCGATCCGCCCGGTGTCGACGCGGGAGCTCACCCCCGCGAATTTCCAACCCGGGTCGAACGTGGCCTCGGCCTGGAACCACACCGGGTCGCCAAAGCCAAAATACGGCGCGGCGCGCGGCGTGTGGACCGAGAGCTTGCGCGTGATCAGGCCCGGCGCGACCCGGCCCTCGGCGCGCACCACCGCGCTTTGCTCCTGCAGCTGGGCGTCAACCGCCGCGGCCAGGAACTCGCCGTCGAGCTGCGTCATCGCCTCGGCGTGCACCGCGGGCCAGGCCGCCAGTTCCACGCGTCCGAGCGGGGCGACCAGTTGTTCGCTCGCGGCGGTGACACTGCCCGCCGCCCAACGCAGTTCCCCCATCTGGCCCTTGAAGGTTCCCGTCTCGAGGCTGGCCGCGAGGCTCGCGCGCACGCGCTCGGCCACGACCTGGCTGTTGTTATAGTCCACGTGGCGGGCCGACACGAACAGGTGGACCGGCTGGGCGCCGGGGTGGTCGATGCGCAGGGTCGCCACCGCGGCCAGCGGGCCGGTGTCCACCGGCTGGCCCCAGGGGTGGCGGGCGGCGCTGGCGGACAGCAGGAGGCGGACGCGGGTATGGTTGAAGGACAGCGCGAGCGACGGCGCATCAAACGCCTCGAGCTGGTGCAGGAAGGGCACGAGCTTGCGCGCGCCCTCGAGGTACCGCGCCGCCAGGTCGGAAAGGGAGAACTGGGGCGCCACGCCGCTGCGCGTTGTCGGGATCACTTCGCCGTGGGCGGTGACCCGCACGGTGCCGACCTGCGCGGCCAGCTGGTCGATGGTCCAGACGTGCTGCTCGTAGTGCAGCCGGGCCGCGAGGCCGCTCACGACGGCCTCCGTGGTGCCGCTGGCGGAGAGCATGGCGGGCAGGTTCAGGGCGGCGCCCTCGATCTGGATTTCCGCCGGGGCCGGGCGCCCGGAGAGCAGCGACCAGAAATCGTGGCGGATGTAGAGCAGGCGGCAGGTCAGCAGCGGATCGTCGAACTGGCGCGCGCGCAGCTTCACGTCCTGCAGCAGGACCTTGCCGGAAGGATCGAGGCGGGCCCGGCCGAATTCCAAGTCGAAGCCGGAGGCGGCGAGCTGGCTTTCGATGCGCCGCAGGATGATGCCCGGCACGGGCAGTTCCTGGGCGAGCGCGACGTAGATGAGGGCCGCGAGGGTCACACCGAGCACGAGCCACACGGCCCAACAGGTGACCGTGACGAGGCACGAGGCGCAGAAACGTGCGCCGGAATTTACCCAGGAGTGCTTTTGGTGCGACGGCACGGGCTCGGCGCGACGTCAGCGCTTGGTCGCAGGCGGAGGGGTGGCGGGGGCGGTCGTCGCCGTCGATGTCGGCGAAGCCGGGACCGGCAGGGGCGTCGGCACCGGGGCGGAGGGAGTGGGGGCCGCCTTGGTATCCGTGGGCGCCGGCGGGCCGGGATCATGCTTGTTGCCGTAGGTCAGCGGAAACAGGGCATCGATCATCTCCTGGGTCAGGTTGAAGACGACGCCGCCAAAATCGGTGGTGCCCGCGAGCTGCGTCGCGCCGCCGAGGCGCTCGGTCAGATAGAGCGTGGCCAGCGTGGGGTCGCCGCCATTGAACGCGATCGAGTAATCGAGCCGGAACTTCCACGGATGCGGGCCCTGCGGGGATTCCGCATGGTCCGGCAGGAAGGTGTCGGCGGCAAAATCCTGGGCGCGCAGCTTGCGCAACTGGGCGAGGAAGGTGCCCAGTACGGCGCGCGTCGCCTCGGGCTCCGCCGCCAGCGTGGCGTCCCAGTTCTTGTCCCCGTCCTTCAGCTTCTGCGTGTAGAGGGTCGTTTTGGCGGTGAGGTCGTCGAGCTTGAGGCTGGTGATGACCGCGCCCTCCGGCAGGTCGCGGAGCTGGCGCAGGCGGTAATGGCGCGCCTGGACCGGCGTGTCGGCCAGGATGTCGGGCAGGATCTCGTAGACGAAGGACGGGTTGGTGAGGCGGGCGAAGGCCTTGCCCGGCTCGTCAGGCGAAAGGCCGACCTGCAACACGGCGGTGGACGGCTCGCTGCCGTTGATGCCGCCGCCGGTGCTGAGGTTGAGCGTGACCTCGCGCTCGGGCCGGTTGAAGCCGTAGCGCTCGAGGTCGGCCGCGGCGGGGGCGTCGCTCAGGAACTGCCGGGCGGAGAGCAGCTGGATTTTCTTCAGCAAGTCGGTGATCACCGCCGGGTCGCCCGGCACCGTGACCGGCGCCTGGCCGGGCAGTCGGGTGACGACCTGCCAGGCATCCGCGGTCGCCGCGTCCTTGGCCGCTTCAGCGGGCGGCGCGTCCTTCCCCTTGTTTGCGGCCGGCTTGGTCGCCGGGGCGGCGGGGGCGGTCGCCTCGAGGCGTTGCAGCACCAGGTCGGGCAGGGCCGGCGCGGTCAGGGTCAGCGCCGTCACGGTGGCGGGGTCGACGTCGAGCACCCGCGCGTCGCGCAGCGTTTCCTGGGAGGAACGCAGCACTTCCAGCAGCTTGGGGTGCACGGTCGTGGTGAAGACCACGGGCTTGTCCTCGATCTTGGCGTAGTAGTCGCCGGTGGTCGTCGCGGGGCCGCCGATGAGCAGCGTCTCCCGGCGGGCGTTGCCCTCGAGCGTGACGCGCACCAGCGGCGAATTCAGGCCGGTGCGGTCCAGGTCGGCGTCGTGCGGGTCGACAAAGGTTTTGGCGGCGAGGGCGTTGAGGGTGTTGATCGTGACCTCGACGGCGGTCTTGGACGCGCGGGCGAGGATGGGCGACTCGAAGGCCCAGCGGGCGGCGGCGTCGCGGCGGACGCGGACCTTCAGGTTGGAGGGCGCGGCCGTCTGGATGTTGAGCGAGCGCACCTCGAAGACGGGGATGGTGAAGATGGCGTCGTTGCGCAGTTCGGCGAGCGGGAGCCCGACGCTGTCCATCAGGCTGCGGCCGACGACGTGGACGCGCGCGCCGTCGGGGGAAAGGACGTAGAGGCGGTTGCCGACCTTGGTGTCGTCGCCGATCAGGAGCTTGTAGCTCTTGCCGGCGGCGGTGAACTCCAGGGTCACGGCGGGATCGGCGAGCCCGTAGTCGGCGAGCGACTGGCCGCTCTTGGCGAGGTCGGCGACCGGGAAACTGGTCTCATGCTCGAGGAACTGCAGCTCGTTGTGGATGTGGGCCACGGCGTCGGTGCTGGCCGGCCACTCGTAGGGTTTCGTGATCCACCAGGCTTCGCCGGTCTTCTTCTCGAGCTTCACCACTTCGCCCGTGCGGTTGGTGCGGGTGAGGGTATCCATGCTGGCGATCTCGGTCGGCAGCACCCGGCGGCGGGCCTCGAGATTGCGGGCGCTCTCGATGTGCGGCAGGTCGTACCAGTAGATGTACGCGAACAGGACAACGTTCAGGAAAAGCAGCACGACGGTGACTTTGGAGCGCATGGGGGGAGGCGATCAGCGGCCGGCTGGCAGCAAAGCGAACGTGATCGATAAGGTTGGCATGGCGAAATGGGCTGCGTGCTAGCTCCGGCGCGTCCAGTAGACGGCCAGCCCGATGAGGGCGACGATCCCGGGCAGGCCCAGCAGGAGGATCAGGCGGAGATGGACCAGTTCCTCGGCGCCGAGGGCCAGCTGGAACTTCTGGATGGGGCGGACGGGAATGTTGAGCTGGGTGTCGCGGTCGACCGTCCAGTTCACCGTGGCGAGAAACAGGTTTAGGTTGCCGGGGTTGATGATGCGGTTGTTCGTGACGAGGTCGCCGGTGCCGATCACCGCGAGGCGGCCGCCGCGCACGCTGAACTGGAGGTCGGCGGGCTTGAGGCGCTCGGAGATGACCATGACGCCGAGGTCGCCCTTGGCGTCCTGGCCGGGCGTGTAGGAGGGCATCACGTTCTTGATGCGGTAGCCGGCCTCGCCCCACGCGTTCGGGCTGGTGGCGATGAGTTTCTTGACGCTGAGGCCGTCGTCGAGCGAGCGGCCGAGGTCGTTGCTCACCACGCGGGTCAGGCCGACCACCACCGACATGTCATTGTTGATCAGGTTGTCGGTGATGTGGCTGGCCCCGTCGCGGTTGAAGCGCCACAGGCGCAGGTCGTTCGACTCGGTGATGCTGCGCGGATCCGGATCGATGATGACGTTGTCGAGGACGAGGACGCCCCAGTCGAAGAGGAGATTCTCGAGGCCGGTCGGCACGCCGGGATCGATCATGAGAATGAGGCGGCCGGCGCGCGTGGTGAGGAAATTGCGCAGCAACTCCTCCTCGAATGCCTGCAGCCGGCCCTGCGGCGCCGCGACGATGATCAGGGCGGCATCGTCGGGCACCTTGTGGTTGAGATTGAGGTCGAGGGGCAGGACGTCGAAATTGCGCTGCCGCAGTTCGTCGCGCAGGCCGGAGAGGCCGCGGCGGCGGTCGACGTCCTCCGGGCGCATCTCCCCGTGGCCCGCGAGGAAATAGATCTTCTTCTTGTCGGGGTTCGACACGTCGAGCAGCGCGGCGGTGAGGGTGACCTCGCCGCGGAAGGCCGTGGGCTTCACGTCCTTGGTCTCGTAGAAATCATTCAGCGTGAGGACGCGGCGGCGGTTTTCGCTGACGAGGATGACCTGGTTGGGCTGGTCGAGCTCGAGCGCCTCGGCCTCGCGCCGGTTCTGGTAGACGTCGAGGTAGCGGACGTCGACCTTGCCCTTGGGGTTGTTGCGCGTGAGGTAGGCGTATTCCCGCAGCAGGCCGCTGATGTCGCGGAAGGCCTGGGTGAGTTCCTCGCTGTTCGGGTCGGAGGCGATCGTCACGACGACGTGCACGTCGCGGCTGAGGTTCTCGAGGTACGAGCGCGTTTCGGGCGAGAGCGAGTGGCGGCGGCTCTGGGTCAGGTCGAAGCGCCACGCGTGGTTCAGCGCCACGTAGTTGAGCCCGCCGAACAGGGCCAGGAACAGGACGGCCTGCAGGACCAGGTTGATGAGCCGGATCCAGCGCGCGGCGCGGAAGCTGTCGTAGTAGGGCATGCGCGCTTAGCTGTTTAACATCTTGGCCTCGACGCCGAGGATGCTGAAGAGCAGGGAGAGGATGCAGCCGGTGACATAGAAGAACACCTGGCGGGTATCCACGATGCCGTTGGTGAAATCCTCCACGTGGACGGGGATGCGCAGCGAGTCGACGGCGGTCTTCAGCGGCGACAGCAGGTCGTTGTTCAGCACGGCGAGTTCGCTGGCGTAGGTGATGCCGCCGATCAGGCCGAGCAGCAGGGTGAAGGTGAGGATGCCGGCGACGGCCTGGCTGCGGGTCAGCGTGCTCGCGAGGATGCCGATGGCGATGAAGAGCAGGCCGCTGACGGCGATGAACAGGTAGCCGCCGACCAGCGGGCCGGAGTCAAGGTAGCGGATGTCGCGCGCGTACAGTCGCAGGACGTAGTGGAAGCCCAGGGTCGAGCCCCAGAGCAGCATGTAGAACAGGTAGGCGGCGGAAAACTTGCCGAGCACGACCTCGGCCGTGGTCACCGGCGTGGTGAGCAGCGTCTCGAGGGTGCCGAGGCGGCGCTCCTCCGCGAAGGACTTCATGGTCAGCAGCGGCACCATGAAGAACACGGGGATCCAGAACACCTGGAAGAACACCGCGGCGGGCGCGGTCTCGTGCGGGGCCTTGCTGTAGTCGTCGAGGATGCCGGCGAAGATGAAGCCCATCACCACGAGGAAGAGCACCGCCGCCACGTAGGTGCTGGCGTTGTAGAGCAACGCCCGGATCTCCTGGGAGAGGATGGTGAAGTAGTGGCGCATGGCGGACAGTCGAAGGTCGAGGGACGAAGAGAGGATCAGACTTTCGGCAGCGGCGCGCGGGCGTCGCCTTCGGTGGCTTGCTTGTCCGGCAGGCGGGCATCCCAGCTGCGGCGGGTGGCGGCGAGGAAGACGTCCTCCAGCGAGGGCTGGGTGCGGCCCAGCGAGCGGATGCGGTAGCCGGCGGCGGGCAGCGCCTGCAAAAGTTTTTCCCCGAGGTCGGCCTCGGCCTCCGTCATCAGCGTGACGAGGCGGAAACCGTCGGCGTTGGGCTCCTCCTGCGCGGCGATGCGCAGGGTGGGCTCGAGCGTGGCGAGGTGGATCGGCAGCCCCACGGGATCGCCGGCCAGCTCAAGGCGGTAGGTCGTGTGGCCGAAAATCTCGTGCCGCAGGTCCGCGGGCGAGCCCTGCGCGACGATGCGGCCGCCGTTGATGATGAGCACGCGATCGCAGGTCTCCTCGATCTCCGGCAGGATGTGGCTGGAGATGATGACGCTCATGCGGCCGCGCAGGCTGGCGATGAGGTTGCGGACGATGATGATCTGGTGCGGGTCGAGGCCGATGGTCGGCTCGTCCATGATGATGACCGCCGGCTCGGCGAGGATCGCCTCGGCGATGCCGACGCGCTGCTTGTTGCCCTTGGACAGGCGGCCGAGGATGCGGTGGCGGTTGCGCTTGAGATCGCAGAGCTCGAGCACCTCTTCGATGCGGGCGCGGAGCCGGGCGCGCGGCATCTCCTTCAGCCGGCCGCGAAACCACAGGTACTCGGACACGCGCATGTCCTCCGGCAGCGGGTTGTTCTCGGGCATGTAGCCAACATGGCGCTTGGTCGCCTCGGGGTGGCTGGCGACGGGCTGGCCGCAAATGTGGACCGTGCCGGAATTGGCCGGCAGGTAGCCGGTCAGGATGCGCATGGTGGTGCTCTTGCCCGCGCCGTTCGGGCCGAGGAGGCCCACGATTTCGCCCCGTTTCACGGTGAAGCTCAGGTTGTTGACCGCGGTCAAGGGACCGTAGTTTTTGACCAGATTGGAGACTTCGATGGTGATATCGGGGATTTCGGCCATACCGCGTGTTGCGCAGGGAGTTAGACGCGGAATCCCACCCGCGAGCAAGCCTGCATCAGGCGGCGGGTGCGGGATCCCGCCGAAGCGTGACCTCGCCGGCGCGAAAGCGTTCCGTTTTGCCTGCGCTGGTGCGCACAATCAGCGAACCTTCGTCGTCGATGCCGGTGGCGGTGCCCGTGATGACGAGCGTGCCCTGGGTGACGGTGACCGGCTGGCCGCGCAGGACGTCGAAGCGCGCCCAGAGCTCGGCGAACTTGGCCCGGTAGTCGTTCTCGACAAAGTGGGTGTAGGCCGAAAAGACGCGGGTGATGAGGGCGGCGGCGAAGCGGTTGACGTCGACCGGCGTCCCGGCGGCCTCGGCGAGCGAGATGGCGGTGGCCTTCACCTCGCGCGGCAGGTCCTCGCTGCGGGCATTGAGGTTGAGGCCGAGGCCGAAGACGAGGTCGCGGACCTGGTCGGAATCGATGCGCGCCTCGGTGAGCATGCCGCCGGCCTTGTGGCCCCGGACGAGCAGGTCGTTGGGCCACTTGAGGCCGGGCTCGATCTTGCAGAAATTGGCGACGAGCTCGCAGACGTTCAGGCCCATCCAGAGCGTGAAGTCCTGCAGGCGGGCCGGCTCGAGGTTCGGGCGGAAGACGAAGGTGCTGTAGAGATTGCCGGCCGCCGGGCTGTGCCAGGTGCGCCCGCGCCGGCCGCGGCCCTGCGTCTGCTCGCGCGCGAGGATGACGAGCGGGGTGGCGCTGCCCGCGGCCAGGTAGCGCTCGGCCTCGCTGTTGGTGCTGTCGACCTTCTCGAGGGTGATGAGATTCGGGGTGCGGCCGCGGCCCGTGAGGTGGGCGAGGATCAGCGCCTGGTGCAGCTGCGGCGGCGTCGAGACCAGCCGGTAGCCGCGGCTGCGGACGGCCTCGAAGACGAAGCCCTGCTTGGTCAGCTTTTGCAGCTGCATCCAGATCGCGACACGCGAGAAGCCGAACAGCTTGGCGAGGCGGTTGCCCGACACGTATTTGGCGTCGGCGGTGAGCAACTCACGCAGGATCGTGACTTCAGTGGCGGGCGAGGAATTGGGATCGCGAGCGGTCAATGGAGGACTTAACAAAGCAGAGAAAGATGCCCGCGCAAATGTCATTTGAGGATTTTGTCGGCGCCGCCGCGCCGCCGGCGGGAGTGGGGCCGGCGCTGCAGGCCCTGTGGCACGACCTGCGGGGCGACTGGGACCGGGCGCACGTGCTGGCGCAGGAGGAGGCGGGGCGGGACGGGGCCTGGGTACACGCCTACCTGCACCGCAAGGAAGGCGACGAGATGAACGCGGGCTATTGGTACGCGCGGGCCGGGCGGCCGGCGGCGAGTGGCGGGCTGGAGGCGGAGCGCGAAGCGATCGCGCGGGCGCTGCTGGCGGGGCGGTGATTTTGTAGGGTCGGTGCTTGCGCCGACCTCGCGCGTGAGGGCGGCGCAAGCACCGCCCCTACAGGAAAGACGATCTACTTCGAGACCGCGTCGCGCAACGCCTTCGCTTCGGCCGGATCGGTTTGCTCGACCGCCTTGGCGAGGGAATTGATGTCCTGCTGCATCTGCTCTTTCTTCTGGCGCTGGTAGTCCTCGTAGGCGCGGGCTTCCAGCGAAGTGCCGAAGAGGGGCAGCGTGAATTTATTCAGGGCCTGGTCGAGCTGGCTGTAATTCTGTTTCGCGAAGGCCGCCCCGAGGTCCTGCTTGGACAGCACCGTGTTCGGGGTCAGGCGGGGGCGCGGCTTCTGTTTCACCACCATCTTGGGCAGCACGAGCATGTCGGCATTGTCGGGATTGGCGGCCCGGGCGATGTCTTCCGGCGTGACGGGTTTGACGGGATCGCCCGGTTTCGGCTCGGCGGGGGTGGCGGGTACGGCGGCGGGAGCCGGGTCGTACTTCGGCAGGGCGGCCATGATCTTGTCGCTGGTGGCGGCCGACGGGGCGACCGCGGCGGTATTCTTGTCCGAGATCTTGGGTGCCGGGAGTTCATCGGCGGCCGAGGCGGCCACAGCTCCGGCGATCAGGATGAAACCGAGATGGAGCATCGAGATCTTCATAATAAGGTGGAGGAAAGTCGCTTTCCGGATTCCAGCGAGCGCAAAAACCGGTGAATCACCGGCGCTTGGGTGCGCGGCGGCCCAGCGTGCCGGCGAGTTCGTCGTAGAAACCATTCAGCTGCTTGGCCTCGGCGGGTGACAGGAGACTGGAGAGGCGGTCGAGTTCCTTGCTGAGGGCCAGCGCCCGGCCCCGGCTGGCGCGCGACGGGCTGAGGATCGGAATGGTGAAACCGTTCAACAGCAGATCGAGCGGGCCGTCCCGCGCCAGGTCGTCGAGATAAAGGTTGGTCATCTTCCGGTTGAAAGCCCGCGGGCTCATCAGGTGGTCCGCGGCATCGGCTGGCAGGCGTCTTTCCTGCACGGTCATGGTCGGGA
>Ga0164309_10000931_pt1 | contig 14863 bp, 17 predicted proteins | sample Whisoiple_247_MG_FD_109984 | JGI IMG/M metagenome (GOLD analysis project Ga0164309, IMG submission 109984) | Soil microbial communities amended with fresh organic matter from upstate New York, USA - Whitman soil sample_247_MG | ecosystem: Environmental > Terrestrial > Soil > Unclassified >...
AGCACTTCGCTGCCGTCGATTCCCTGCCAGACGAACGTGTGCGAGTCCGGGCGGTTGAAGCGGTTCCACGAGAGCTTCTGCGTCAGGAAGCGCGTGAGGCCGGCGAGGCGCATCAGCTGTGGCAGCTGCCCGCAATAGCCGAACGCGTCCGGTGACCAGAACTCGCCGCAGCGCACGCCGAGCTCGTCCTCGAAGAAGCGCTGCCCGTGCACGAACTGCCGCAGCAGCGATTCGCCCGACGGGATGTTGCAGTCCGGCTCGACCCAGCTTCCGCCGACGGGCACGAACTGCCCCGTCTCGACCTTCGCACGGATGCGCTCCCACAGGTCGGGATTGCGCTCCTTGATCCAGGCGTACTGCTGCGCCTGCGAACAGGCGAAGCGGTACTCCGGGTACTCGTCCATGTACCGGGTCTGGCTGCCGAGCGTCCGCACGGTCTTGCGGTACGTCTCGGCGAGCGGCCAGAGCCACGCGGTGTCGATGTGCGCGTGCCCGATCGCGGAGACCTCGTGCGCGCGCGTGCCGTTGTGGTGCTCGTAGAGCGCCGTGAGGATCGCCGGATCGCGCTCGTTGCAGAAGCGGTTCAGCTCTGCACGGAGATGGCCGGCCCAGCCCGGCTCGAGCGCGTCGGACGACTCGAGCGCGCGCAGTAGCTCGAAGTCGTGGTAGAGCCGCCACGCATCCTCGTCGAACAGCGCGAGCTCGCAGACGACGAGCTCGGGCTGAGCTTCCTGCGCGCCGAAGAGGCCGTTGCACGCCAGCTCGAGCGCGAGCTCGACCTGCTCGCCGCCGCGCGCGTGGGCGAGCACGGTCGCATCAGGGCGCTGCGTGTGCTCGATCCCGTGCAGCCCCTGCACGGCGCGGCCGCCGACCCAGAGCGTCGTCTCCGCCGTCGTCGCCCAGAGCAGGTCGACGCGCCGGCCACGCCACTCCTCCGGCACGGTCGCGCGCAGCCGGTACCAGTACGTCGCCCAGAGTGGGCCGAGACGCTCCCGCAGCTGTGCCGGCCGGTAGTCGAGTGCCGCCGCCTCCTCGTAGGAGATGCGATCGACAGGGCCTGCGACGAGCAGCTCGTCCGGATCGCGTGTCTCGGGACGCACGCGGTCGCGCAGGCCTTTCGACGTCTGCGTCAGCCGGTCGCGGGTGTACTCGGGGTGGCGGATCAATGAGGGGCAGAAGTTTGCACCAGCGGCTCGCCGTCGTGTATCTGGGTGAGGCCATGGCCTTGATCCTCGGCGTCGACGGCGGCAACTCCAAGACGGCGGTGCTCGTCGCCACGACGGACGGCGAGCTCGTCTCGAGTCTGCGCGGGCCGGGAACGAACACGCATGCCGTCGGGCCCGACGCCGTCGCCGACGTGATCGGCGCGCTGGTCGCCGTGTCCGGCGCGGCGCTTCCGGTCGAGCACGCGACGTTCTTCCTCTGCGGCGCGGACGTACCGTCCGACATCGAAGGGCTCGAGCAGGCGATCGACGGGCGGGGCTGGGCGCGGGCATGCACGGTGGACAACGACACGTTCGCCCTCCTGCGCGCGGGTTCCGACGCCGAGACCGCGGTCGCGGTGGTCTGCGGGGCGGGCATCAACGTCGTCGGCCGCTCGGGCGAACGCGTCGCCCGCTATCCGTCGCTCGGCTGGGAAACGGGTGACTGGGGCGGCTCTGTGATGCTCGGCCGCGAAGTGCTCCGTCTGGCGGCGCGCGGGGAGGACGGCCGCGGCGAGCCGACCGCGCTCTCCACGATCGTGCGGGAGCACTTCGGTGCGGCGAGTGTCGAGGACGTCGGCGCCGACGTGTACTACGGCCGGCTGCCGCAGGCACGACTCGCCGAGCTCGCGCCGCAGGTCGTGGCGGCCGCTGCGCACGGCGACGCAGTCTCGGCTGCGCTGATCGACCGTCTCGCCCGTGAGATCGTCCTGATGGCGTGCCGCGCGATGCGCGACCTCGACGTCGAGGTGGCGGACGTGGTGCTCGGCGGCGGCATGCTCGCCGGCGGCGCCGGCCTCCTCTACGAGACGGTCGTCGCGCAGCTGCCGGACGGCGCCCGCCCCGTGCTCGCGCCGGACCCGCCCGTCGTGGGCGCGGCGCTCGCCGCGCTCGACAGCGTCGGAGCGCTCGAGGACGCCAAGCGGCGGCTGCGCGCGGAGGCGCGTGCATGATCACGCGTGAGGAGCAGCAGGAGGCGCAGGCCTACGCGGCCGAGCAGCTCGCTGCGACGGGCATCGTCCTGACCGCCGCCGAGCGAACGCAGATCGAGGTCGCGGACTTCGGCCTCGGCGAGCTGCGCACGACTGGGCTGATGCTGTTCGTCTACGTGAACACGGACCGCTACTGCGCGAAGGAGCTCGTTCTCTACCCGCTGCAAATGTGCCCCGAGCACCGCCACCCGCCGTTCGAGGGCTCGCCGGGAAAAGAGGAGACGTTCCGCTGCCGGCGCGGCACTGTCGAGCTCTGGATGGACGGCGAGCGGATCGGGCTCCGGCCGGGGGAGCAGCTCACGATTCCGCCGGACACGCTGCACTGGTTCCGGGCGGGCGACGAGGGCGCGGTCGTCTCGGAGTTCTCCTCGGCGAGTCGCGACGACCTCGATGTGTTCACCGACCCACGGATCGTGCGGGCGCCGCAGGTCGAGCCTTGACGCGCGGCCCGGTGACGGTCAGGCTGGTCCCGTGCTGATCGGGATCATCATCGTCGTCATCGTGATCGCGTTGCCCCTCGTCTACATGGTGCACCGATTCAACCAGGGCGATGAGATGGTCGCGGGCGGCTCTGCCGGCAACCAGGTCGGGCACGGCGAGGACGAGGACTGGGGCCCGCACTCGGACCCCCCGCCCGACAGCTGAGCCTGGACGACGACCTTCGTTTCGCGCACGCGCTCGCGGACGCGGCCGACGCGGTCACGACTGCGCGCTTTCGCGCGCTCGACCTTCGGGTCGAGACGAAACCGGACCTCACGCCGGTCTCGGAGGCGGACCGGCGCGCCGAGGAGGTGATTCGCGAGGCGGTTGCGTCGTCGGGTCGCGGCGAGGGCGTGTTGGGCGAGGAGTTCGGCGACGACGGCGGCGATGTGAAGTGGATCGTCGACCCGATCGACGGCACGACGAACTTCGTGCGCGGCGTGCCGGTGTGGGCGACGCTGCTCGCCCTGCAACGCGACGGCGCCGTCGACCTCGCGCTCGTCTCCGCGCCCGCGCTCGGGCGGCGCTGGTGGGCGCTGCGCGGGGGCGGTGCGTTCGCGGCCGGCGAGCGGTGTGCGGTCTCGGGCGTCACGCGCCTCGAGGACGCCGCCGTCTCGACCACGAGCGCGCGCCGCATGCCCGACGGCTGGCGCACGATCGTGCAGCGCGCGTGGTCGAACCGCGGCCTCGGCGACTTCTGGCAGCACTGCCTCGTCGCCGAGGGAGCGCTGGAGATCGCGTGCGACTCCGTGATGGAGGTGTGGGACTACGTGTCGGTCAAGCTGCTCGTCGAGGAGGCGGGCGGCCGCGCCACGACCTACGACGGCGGCCAGCCCGGCGCGAAGCAGAGCTTCGTGACGTCGAACGGCCTCCTGCACGACGAGGCCGTGGCGCTGCTCGGAGGCACTTAGTGATGAGTCATCACTATGTGGGGGAAACGTTGCGAATCCGGCACAGCTTGTGCTCGTGGCGGCGGCCAAGCTGGGTCCATGGTCGTCTCGGCGGCGCAGATCGAGCCGGTCCTCCTCGCGCAGCTCGTCGTGCTCTCGCGTGAGCCGAAGGCGATCGCCGAGATCAACCGCGAGCTCGGCCGGCACGCGGCCGCGCTCGGTCTCGTCAAGCCGAGCTATGCGCGCGTGCGCCAGCTCGTCCACGCGTTGCGCGCCGCGGCGGTCGACCAGGCCGACGACCCGTCGTGGGCCCGGCTGCTCCTCGAGGTCGACCTGCGGGCACGCTCCCCGCTGGCGATCGTCGACAAGCTCGACGGCGTTCCCGTGCGACGCGACGGCGTCGCGCCCCCGAGCCGCCGCGCGCCCTGACGCAGGCCCGATCCGTGGTGCCGCTTCGAACTTAGTGATGAGTCATTACAAAGTGTCGTACGCGCTCGTCGCGAGCGGCGACGTTCGCCGCACGCCTCCTGCGGCGTGAGCCTGAGCTCGATCGCGATGCACGCGCGGTGGCGGTCCCACCGCTTCACCCCACTTAGTGATGACTCATCACTAAGAACTCATTGCGGAATGAGTTTGAGTCGGCGGTAGCAGAGTAGGCAGCAGCCGATCGCGAGCATCGCTTCGTGCATCTCGGCGCGGCGTTCGTAGCGTACGTGCAGTCGTTTGAACTGGTGGAGGTGCGCGAAGGTGCGCTCGACGACCCAGCGGACGCTGCCAAGCCCGGAGCCGTGCTCGCTGCCGCGCTGTGCGATCACGGGTTCGATCCCGCGTGCGCGCAGCAGCCGCCGGTACTTGTCGTAGTCATAGCCACGGTCAGCGATCAGCTGGTCGGGGCGACGGCGCGGCCGGCCCGGCAGGCCGGCGACGGCCGGCACCCGGTCGAGCAGCGGCAGGAGTTGCGTGACATCGTGGCGGTTGCCGCCGGTCAGCGTGAACGCAAGCGGGATCCCGGTCGCGTCGACCAAGAGGTGGTGCTTGGAGCCGGATCTCGCCCTGTCGACCGGGCTCGGGCCCGTTTCGGAGCCCCTTTTTTCGCCTGCACGTGGCTCCCGTCGACGATCGCGCGCGACCACTCGATCTCACCCGCAGCACGCAACCGCGTCAACAACAGCGCATGCAGTTTCTCCCACACCCCGGCCCGCTGCCACTCATCCAAGCGACGCCAGCAGGTATACCCCGAGCCGAACCCAAGCTCCTGCGGCAGATGCATCCAGGGCGTGCCCGTGCAGAGCACAAACAAGATCCCCTGCAACGCTTGCCGATCAGGCAGCCGCTTCCGACCCGGATAGCGAAAGCGCCGCTCGACCTTCGGCAGCAACGGCTCGACCAGCCGCCACAACTCGTCCGAGACCTCCCACGGCGAACTCGCAGCCATCGACACCCCTTCCAGCTTGACGACAGGTGCCGACGGCTTTCGCCGTCAGAGAACAGGTCCCTTCATTCCGCAATGAGTTCTAAGTGCGCGCGGGCTGGGGTGCGAGCCCGGACGGTGGTCCGCCGGACACCCCTGCGAGGGCGGGGCGCGCGGTTACTCGGCGACTGCCTCGCCGGATCCGCCGAGCTCTGCGGGAAAGTCCTTGAGCTTCGGCAGGCCGTCCTTCATCGGCAGCACCGTCGACTCGTAGTTGACGTGCACGCCCGCCTCGTACGGGAAGGTGGGGATCGTCGCCGCGAAGACGTCGACGAGGTCCCACGTCGGGTGCCGCGCCATCAGATGGCCGCCGCACGCCTTGCACCACACGCGAACCGTCTGCTCGTTGTTCGAGAACTCGTCGATCTGGTCTTCCCCCTTGGTCACCTTCACGGACTCGGGCTTCCAGAGCGTGAAGGCGTTGACCGGGCCGGCGGACCAGGCCCGGCAGTTCTCGCAGTGGCAGTAGCCGGCGCCGACCGGGTCGCCCGTGACCTCGATGGTGACGGCACCGCAGAAACACTGGCCCGGGTAGGTCTTCTCAGCAGCGCTCATCGGCTCTCCTTCGGTTCGGGGGAATTGACACGAGGAGGCTACAGCGGAACACCCGGCGCGCACAGCGTCAGACGCCGCTTCGTCGTGCCGCCGACACTCCGGCGGCGAGCGCGCGCAGGAGCGGCTCGGTCGTCGCCGGCCAGTCCTCGACATGCGCGTCAGCGGTCGTCTGGTCGCTGATCACGAGCACCGCCGCCGCCTCGACGCCGATCGCCTCGGCGACCGCAAAGAGCGCGGCCGCCTCCATCTCGACGGCGACCACCCCGTCGGCACGATGAAGCTCGACCTCGCGCCTCGTCATCCGGTACGGGACCGGCACCGTCCACGTGGCGCCGCCGAGCGCATCCGGCAGTGAGCGGCGCAGCCAGTCGACGAGCGCCTGCGACGGCCTCGCGTAGCGCGCGGGCGGCAAGTAGTGCTGCGAGATCCCGTCGTCGCGCACGGCTGCCGTCGGGATCACCGTCGCACCGGGGCGCACGTCGTCCACGATCGATCCCGCCGCGCCGACGACTGCGAACCGCTGGGTGCCGAGGTACGCGAGGTTCTCCATCTGCGTGACCATCGCCGCCGCGCCGGGCGACAGACACGAGACAATCGTTCGCCCGAGCCGGAAGACCCGCGCATTGCCCGGGGCCAGCTCCGGCGCCTCGACGGCGTCGGGTCGCTGCTCCACATGCATGCGGAGCCGGTGGTCGAAGACGAAGACGGCGCCGTCGGGGATCGCGCCGGGATCCCACCCCGCCGCCCGCGCACCGTGCAGGAACTGCTCCGGCCCGTGCAGTGACGGATCGCGCCACTTGTCCGCAACGGTGGGATACGTGACACCGTCGCCCACGGGCGCACGCTAACAGCGAGGACGTAGGCTGACCCGATGACGCCGACGAGGCGGAGCGTCGAGTTGCGTGCGATCGCCCAGTCGATCGCGGACGCACTGCCGCCGAGCGTCGAGGAAGTGGTGGTGACGGGAAGCGTCTCGCGCGGCGTCGCGGACGACGTCTCCGACATCGAGATGCTGATCGTGACGCAAGAGCAGCTCTATCTCGACGAGTGCTTCGAGCTCGCCGCCGCCGCCGGGCTGTCCGACCTCGGCACGTGGGGCACGCAGGGCGTCCCGACGAAACGCGTCTCCGGCTACCGCGACGGCGCGCCGATCGAGCTCATCTGGTGGCCGCGCGCGCACGCCGAGCAGGTGCTCGACGCGATCTTCGCGGGCGAAGCCTCCACGACGGCGGACGCGCTGGCGAACGGGATCGCGCTCCGTACCTCGGGGCTGCTGGCGCAATGGCAGGAACGGCTGCGCCACTACCCCGACGAGCTCGCCGCCGCGTCGATCGAGGACGCAGCACTCACGTGGGGCGGGTTCGCCGCCGCGGGGCTCCTGACGCTCGTCCGTCCCGGCGAGCGGGCGGCCCTCGTCGAGCGAATGGTCGACGACGCCATGCGGGTCGTGCGCATCGTCTTCGCGCTGAACCGTGTCTGGGAGCCGACGCTCAAGCGGCTCGCGGACCGGGCTGCGCCTCTGGCGCAGAAGCCCGAGCGCCTCGCCGAGCGGATCGAGCAGGCGCTGACCGAGCCCGAGCCGCACCGCGCGCTGATCGCGATGACCGAGCTGCAGCTCGAGACCGCTCTCCTCGCGCCGGACGGCCCGAACATCGTGCGCGCACGGACCTGGCTCGCCGACGGACGCGAGATCCTGCTCGCTAGAGCGCCAGCTTGAAGCCCTCATGCGAGGCCACGAAGCCGAGCCGCTCGTAGAAGCGATGCGCGTCGGTGCGCCGCTTGTCGCTCGTCAGCTGGACGAGCGCGCAGCCGCGGCGGCGCGCCTCCTCGATCGCCCAGATCATCAGCTCGCCGCCGAGCCCGCTGCCGCGCTGGTCGACACGGACGCGAACGGCTTCGATCTGCGCGCGCAGCGCGCCGCGCCGCGCGAGGCCGGGCAGGAAGCTGAGTTGCATGGTCGCCACGATCTCGCCACCGCTATCGGCGACGAGCAGCAACTGCGCGGGGTCGGCGTCGATCGCCTCGAAAGCGCGGCGGTACGGCTCGAGCCCCTCGTCGTCGTCCGCACCGTCGCGTGTCGCACCCAGCTGATCGGCCGCCAGCAGCTCGACGATCGCGCGCACGTCGTCGATCCTCGCCGGCCGCAGCGTCGGGGTGTCAGACACTGTCCGGCTCGACGGTGATCTCGAGCAGGAGCGGCGACGTGCGCTCGCGCAGCCCCGGGACGACGTCGTCGAGCGTCGCATGCAGGTGCTCCTGGTCGCCGATCGCAACCGCCTCGCAGCCGAGGCCGCGCGCGATCGCGGCGAGGTCGACGTCGAACGACGGCCATGCCGGCGCGCCGCCCTGGCGCGCGGCGAGCTGGTCCATGATCCGGTAGCCGCCGTTCTTCAGCACGACGTACAGCGCACCGGCGTCGTAGCGCGCGGCGCCCCACAGGCCCTGGACGCCGAACACTGTCGCGCCGTCGCCGAGGATCGCCACCACCGGCCGGTCGGGCAGCCCGAGCCGCAGGCCGGCCGCCGCCGAAAGCCCCCAGCCGAGGCCGCCCATCGCGGCGCTGACGAACCCGAGCGGCCGACGCGCGGGGATGCGCAGCGTCAGCTCGACCTGGTTCGACGGCGCCTCCTCGACGATCACCACGTCCTCGGGCAGCCGGTCGCCGAGCGCCTGCAGCACGTGCGACGCCTTCAACGGCGGCGCCTCCGGCGGCGCAGGCGGCGGCGAGAAGAGCCGCCCGTCCGGCCGCGGCCGTTCGCCCACGCGCTCCGCCAGGGCCTGCGCGACGAGCTCCGGTGCTGCGAGCACCGCGAGCTCGACCTGGCTGCGGTGCACCTCCTCGGCGTCGTCGCTGACGACGGCGAGCGTCGTCGGCCGGTGCGTGAACGGCCCCGCGTGGTACGCGCTCTGCCTGAACACCGGAGCACCGAACGCGACGACCGCGTCGTACGGCTCCAGCGTGTCGCGCAGACGCGTGCGGTCGAACGGCAGCAGCCCCGCCCACTGCGGATGATCCTGCGGGAAGCCGGCCTGGCCGCTGAACGCCTCCTGATAGACCGCGCAGCCGAGCCGCTCGGCAAGCGCGACGAGCGCCGCCCAACGCTCGTCCGTGTCCAGGCGCGCACCCGCGACGAGCGCCGGCCGCTTGGCGCTCTCGATCAGCGAGGCGAGCGCGGCCACCGACTCGTCGTCGCATGCGGGCGGCCGCAGCACCCGCAGAGGCGCAGCGGTCTCGTGCGGCTCGCCCGCCTCCTCCGCCCAGTCGCTCATCGGCACGATCACGAGCGCAGGCCCGCGTTGCGTCTCCGCCTCGTGGTAGGCACGCTCGATCGCTCCGGGCACAGACTGCGCGCGCAACGGCTGGTCGACCCACACGGGATAGTCGCCCGCGAGGCCTTCGAGCCGCCCGGTGAGGAACGGCTGGAACGCGATGTGCCGCCGGTCCTGCTGGCCGACGAGGATCACGACCGGCGTGCGGTTCGCGCGGCAGGTGGCGATCGCGTTCACCGCGTTCCCGAGCCCGGCCGTCGTGTGCAGGAGGACGAGCGACGGCCGCCGGCGCGCGAGCGCGTAGCCGCTCGCCATGCTCACGACCGCGCCTTCGTGCAGCCCGAGCACGAAGTCGAGATCCTCGGGCAGCCCGGTGAGGAACGGGACCTCCGTCGACCCGGGGTTCGAGAACAGGGTCGTGAGGTCGCGACGCCGGAAGACGTCGAACGCCGCATCGCGGACGGTGCTCAGCCCCATACCTCCTGTGCGACATCGACGATCAGCCGCAGCTTCGCCCACTGCTCGTCCTCGCTGAGCGAGTTGCCCTCGACCGTGGAGGAGAAGCCGCACTGCGGCGACAGGCACAGCTGCTCGAGCGGCGCGTGCTTCGACGCCTCTTCGATGCGGCGCTTCAGCTCGTCCTTCGATTCGAGCTCGCCGCGCTTCGACGTCACCAGGCCGAGCACGACCTGCTTGCCGCCCTTCGGCAGGAAGCGAAGCGGCTCGAAGCCGCCCGAGCGCTCGTCGTCCCACTCCATGAAGAACCCGTCGACCTGCAGCTCGTTCAGGAGCGCCTCGGCGACGTAGTCGTAGCTCCCTTCCGCCGCCCACGAGGAGCGGAAGTTGCCGCGGCACATGTGCGTCGTCACCGTCATGCCCGCGGGACGCTCGGCGAGCGACTCGTTGATGTGCCTGATGTACTCGATGTGCTGCCGGTCGTGGTCGCCGCCGATCGACTCGATGTAGTCGCGCTGGTGCGGGTCGTTCATATACGCGAGGCTCGTGTCGTCGACCTGCAGGTAGGTGCAGCCGAGCTCGCCGAGCCGACGCACCTCGTCGCGGTAGGCGGCGGTCAGGTCGGCCCAGAACGCGTCGAGCTCCGGGTAGACGCTCTCGTCGATGTGCGCCTTGCCGGAGCGGTAGTGGACCATGCTCGGCGACGGGATCGTCAGCTTCGGGACGCTCGTCGTCACCGTCTCCTGCAGGAAGCGGAAGTCGTCTCCGAAGATCGTCTTCGACACGCCGAGCTTCCCGGAGACGTGCAGCGCCGCGGGCGTCCACTCGATGTCGCCGCCCGGGTTGTGAAAGCGGACGGCGATGTGGCCGGCCTCCTGCGTGATGCCGTCCAGTTGGTAGATGAAGTCCATGTGCCACGAGGCGCGGCGGAACTCGCCGTCGGTGGCGGACTGCAGCCCGGTCTCTTCCTGCTTGTGCACGATCTCGCGGATCGCCTCGTCTTCGATCCCACGCAACTCGTCCGCGTCGATCGTGCCGTTGGCGAACCCGTCGCGCGCCTGCAACAGCCGCTGCGGCCGCAGCAGGCTCCCGACGTGGTCGGCACGGAACGGGGGCTTCGTGCGCTTGCCTGCCTTCGTCTCGGTTGCGGTCTCGGTCATCTGTCCTCCTTGGTCACACCGTCTGACTCACACCTGGTCAAGGCCCACGTAGTTCTCGGCGAGGCTCGTGGCCGCCGGCGTCGACGTCGTCACGTACCGCAGCTGGGACAGCTGCAGCTTCTCGTCGAACTCGTCGCCGCCGGGCGCCTTGTGCAGCATCGACGTCATCCACCACGAGAAGTGCTCCGCGCGCCACACGCGGCGGAGGCAGTCGGTGGAGTACGCGTCGAGCGCGTCACGGCTGCCGTCGCGGTACCACGCGATCAGCGCGTCGGCGAGCACGCGCACGTCGTGCTCGGCGAGGTTGAGGCCCTTCGCTCCGGTCGGCGGGACGATGTGCGCCGCGTCGCCTGCGAGGAAGAGGCGCCCGTGCTGCATCGGCTCGGCGACGAAGCTGCGCATGCCGGTGACGCCCTTCTCGAGCACCGGCCCCTCGTCGAGCGTCCAGCCGTCGAGCGCGGTCCGCGCCTGCAGCTCCTCCCAGATCCGGTCGTCGGGCCACTCGGCGACGTCCTCGTCGGGACGGCACTGGATGTAGAGGCGGCTGCGCGTCGGCGAGCGCAGGCTGAGCAGCGCGAAGCCGCGCGCGTGGTGGTTGTAGACGAGCTCGTCGCTCGACGGCGCGACCTCGGCGAGGATCCCGAGCCAGCCGAACGGGTACTCCCGTGAGAACGTGCGCAAGACGCGCTCGATCGCCGGGCGGCACACGCCGTGAAAGCCATCGCAGCCGGCGATCACGTCGCAGTCGAGTCGGCGCGACTCGCCCTCGTGCTCGTAGGTGACGTACGGCTCGTCGCCCTCGAAGTCGTGCACGCCGACGTTCGAGACCTCGAAGTGCAGCGGCAGCCCGCCGTCGAGCCGCGCCGCGATCAGGTCCTTGACGACCTCGGTCTGCCCGTAGATGACGATGCTGCGCCCGCCGGTCAGCTCGCTGAGCGGGACGTGGTGGCGCTCGCCGTCGAATTGCAGGTAGATGCCCCGGTGCACGATCCCCTCGCGATGCAGCCGCTCGCTGACGCCGGCGCGGTCGAGGAGGTCGACGGTGCCCTGCTCGAGCACGCCGGCACGGATGCGCGCCTCGACGTAGTCGCGGCTGCGGTCCTCGAGAACGACGGCATCGATCCCCGCGGTGTGCAGCAACTGCCCGAGCGTGAGCCCCGCCGGGCCCGCGCCGACGATCGCGACCTGCGTGCGCTCGCCCGTCACTGCTGAGAGAGTTCCTTCTGCGCGATCGCGAACGCGCGGTTTGCGGCGGGCACACCGCAGTAGATCGCCGACTGCAGCAGCACCTCTTTGATCTCGTCCCGGGTCAGCCCGTTGCGCTGCGCGGCGCGCAGGTGGAGCCCGAGCTCCTCCCAGTGGCCGAGCGCGACCAGCGCCGTCAGCGTGATGCAGCTGCGCGTCTTGCGGTCGAGCCCTGGTCGCGACCAGATCTCGCCCCAGGCATAGCGCGTGATCAGGTCCTGGAATTCCGCGGTGAAGTCGTCGGTCCCCGCCACCGCGCGGTCGACGTGCTCGTCACCGAGAACCTCGCGCCGCACCCGCATGCCGTCGTCGCTCATAGCCACCCCTCGAGGAGTCGGTTGAACTCGTCTGCCCGCTCGATGTTGGCGAGATGCGCCGCGTTGTGGAGCACCTCCAGGCGGGCGTCGGGAATCCCCTCGGCGAGCTCGCCCAGGTACGCGGGCGGGGTCGAGGGGTCGGACTCGCCGGCGATCGCCAGCGCCGGCGCCTGGATGCGTGCGAGCGCCTCGCGCGCGTCCCACACCGCGAGCGCCTCGCAGCACCGGGCATAGCCCTCCGGGTCGACGGAGAGGAACATCTCCCGCCAGCGCGGATCGGGCTCGTCGACGAACCAGCGGGCGAGCACGGCGTCGGCGATCGCCTCGAGCCCGTCGGCGCGCACGGTCGCCGCACGGTCGAGCCACTGCTGCGGGTCGCCGAAACGGGCCGAGGTGCACGCGAGCACGAGCTTCTCGACGCGGTCCGGCGCGTCGAGCGCGATCTGCATGCCGACCGCGCCACCGAGCGAGAGCCCGACGAACGCGAAGCGGTCCGCGTCGACCTGCTCGAGGGCGCGCGCCGCCAGGTCGGCGACGCTCGCCACCTCGGCGACCGGTTCGGAGCCGTGGCCCGGGTGCTCGACCACGACCGCGTCGCGCCCGGAGAGCGCGGGCAGCTGCAAGTCCCACATCGCGGCCGTCGAGCCAAGCGAGCCACAGAGGACGACGGTGCTCACGCCTGGTGCAGCGCGAGCGCGCGGTCGATGAACACGTCGACGGAGCCGAGGGAGCCCTCCTCGGAGACAAGGTCCGGTCCGAGGTTCGCGCGCATGCGCGCGGCGTCGACCCGCAGCCCGCCGAGCGAACGGGCGATCGCCGCTGCGGCGCCGCCGGTCGCGGCGAGCGCGTCGTTGAGCGCGCCCCACTCCGCGTGCCAGGCGCCGACGGCGCGTTCGTGCTCGTGCACGCCGCACTCGACGAGCAGCGCGGCGCTCGCGCGTGCGTGGCGCGCGCAGGCGTCGGCGAGCACGGCCTGAGCCGGGTTGCGCTTGTGCGGCATCGACGACGACACGCCACCCTCTCCCTCCGACACCTCGCCCACCTCCGACTGCGCGAGCAGTACGACGTCGCGCGCGATCTTCGCGACCGCGACCGCAGCCTCCGAGAGTGCGCCGCCGAGGGAGACGAACGGCGCGCGGCGCGTGTGCCACGGCACTACCGGCTCCGCGAGGCCGAGCTCCTCTGCGTAGAGCGCGAGCACCTCGGCGCCACGGTCGCCGAGCGCGCCGAGCGTGCCGGCCGCGCCCCCGAGCTGCGCGGGCAGCTCGACCGCGCCCAGGCGACGGCGCGCGTCGACGAGCGCGACCAGCCAGCCTGCGGCCTTGTAACCGAACGTCGTCGGCACCGCCTGCTGCAGGAGCGTGCGCGCAGCCATCACCGTGCCGCGGTGCTCGGCCGCAAGGCGCGCGCACGCCTCGGCGGCGCTCGCGAGCTCCGCGTCGACGATCCGCATCGCGCGTGTCGCGACGAGCACCGCCGCAGTGTCGAGGATGTCCTGGCTGGTCGCGCCGCGGTGCACATCAGCCGCGTGCGGCTCGCCGACCTGGGTGCGGATCGCCCGCACGAGCGGCTCGACCGGGTTGCCGGGCGCACGTCCCTCCGCCGCGAGCGCGTCGATGTCGTAGCGGTCGGCGGCGAGCGCCGCCGTGACGGCGCGCACGGCTTCTTCCGAGACAAGCCCGGCGCGTGCCTCCGCTTCGACGAGGGCGCGCTCCGCCTCGAGCATCGCCTCCAGCCACGCGCGGTCCGAGAGCGACGCCGACAGCTCGTCGGGCACGAAGATCGCCGAGAAGGGCCTCACGCGGTGAAGAAGATCGTCTCGCGGTCGCCCTGCAGGTGGATGTCGAAGCGCAAGCCGTCATCATCCTGCTCCGCGACGAGTCGCGCGCGCTCGTCCTCAGGTAGCGCCGACAGGACGGGGTCGGCGGCGTTCGCCTCCTGCTCGTCCGGGAAGTAGAGGCGCGTCAGCTGATGCTTGAGGAGGCCGCGGGCGAACACGTAGACGAGAAGGTGCGGCGCGTTCGCGCCCGCCGCGGCCGGCTTCTCGACCGTGAACGAGAAGCTGCCCGCGGGCTGCGTACCGCTGCGTGCCCAGCGCCCGCCGATCGGGTCCCACAGCTCGACCATCCCGTCGCCGACGGGCACGCCGTCACCGTCGAGCAACTGGCCCGTGAGGCGCGACCCCTCCGGCACGAGCTTGCTCTCGTCGCGGCGCGCGAGCCCGATGGCGTAGTACGGCCCGACGGTCTGCGAGGGCGTCCGCCGCATCACGCGTCCGTCTCGAACGGTGTCGTCCGCGGGCCGCCGCGGCCGAGCACGATGTCCCAGCGGTAGGCGAGCCCCCAGTCCGGCACGGTGCTCTCGATGTCGAAGCTCGAGATCATCAGCGCGCGCGACTCCGGGTCGCGCACCGAGTTGAAGATCGGATCGAACGCGAACAACGGGTCGCCGGGGAAGTACATCTGTGTGACCAGCCGCTGCGTGAACGCGCGGCCGAAGACCGAGAAGTGGATGTGCGCGGGCCGCCATGCGTTCTCGTGATTGCCCCACGGATAGGCGCCCGGCTTGATCGTGACGAAGCGATAGTTGCCGTCGTCGTCCGTGAGCACGCGGCCGGCGCCGGAGAAGTTCGGGTCGAGCGGCGCCGGGTGCTGGTCGACCTCGTGGCGGTAGCGTCCGCAGGCGTTCGCCTGCCACACCTCGACGAGCGCGCCGCGGATCGGCCGACCGTCCTCGTCGAGCACGCGGCCGCTGACGACGATCCGCTCGCCGAGCGGCTCGCCCTCGTGCTGCGCGGTCAGGTCGCCGTCGGTCGGCTCGAGCGC
>Ga0164309_10000934_pt1 | contig 14847 bp, 12 predicted proteins | sample Whisoiple_247_MG_FD_109984 | JGI IMG/M metagenome (GOLD analysis project Ga0164309, IMG submission 109984) | Soil microbial communities amended with fresh organic matter from upstate New York, USA - Whitman soil sample_247_MG | ecosystem: Environmental > Terrestrial > Soil > Unclassified >...
CGAACGTTGCGTCGCCGAGCGCGCGCTCGAGCTGGCCGAGCAGGCGATCGCTCAGCCGAACCTTCTGCGGCAACTGGCACTGGACCTGTACGCCCGCTTCGAAGCCGAGCGTGAGGTCGACCGGCGTGTCGCACGCCGCGCCGCCCAGGATCGCCGCCAAAAGGACGAGCTGGGCCGACTCGGTCCGCTCGACCGATACCCGCAGCATCAGCCGCTTGGCAGCGGCCAGCACGGCTCCCGACAGCGGCTCGACGGAGTCGACGAACAGGACCGGCTCGCCTTCGTCCCCCGAGTCGTCACTCACCGGCATGCTCACCTTGCCGCGGACCAAGAGCGGCTCGCCGCCTTTCAGTAAGTGTCCAAACTCGTCGATCCGATCGCCCCGGAGCTTGGCCTTGACCCGACCGTGCGCATCCTCGAGCTCGAAGAACGCGACCTTGCCCGACCCGCCGCGTTTGAACACGCGTTCTTGATAGTTCTCCACCACGCCGGCCACGGCGGCCTGACTCCAGGCCGGGGCCTTGGACAGCTGATCACTCTGGACCGCGCCGACCCGACCCACCTGCGAGCCGTAGCGAAACAGCGGATGCCCCGAGACGTAGCAGCCAAGGGCCGCTTTCTCACGCGCTAGGAGCTCCAGACGGTCCCAAGCTTCGAGCTCCGGATACTCCTTGCCGGACACAGCCGACTCCAAAACGGCCGGATGGTTGGCAAACAGGCCGAACAACGTGGCTTGCCCGGCTTCCCGGTCGCGGGTCGCCGCACGAGCCCGCTCGAGGCAGCGCTCGACGGCAGCAAAGGCGCTGGCGCGGTGCACCTTCATCGGTTCGAGTACCGAATCGAAGGCGCCACACGACACGAGCGCCTCGAGCAGACCGCGATTGAGGCGCTTGCTGTCGACCCGGGTCGCAAAGTCGAAGAGGTCCTTGAATTTCCCTTCCTTTTGCCGGGCCTCGAACACCGCCTCCAGCGCCGACTCACCGACGCCCCGAATGGCGCCCAGGCCGAAGCGGATGCGCGGGCCGTACGCATCCTTCAGCTTGCCCTTGGTGCGGGCGGGGCCATCCCCGGCAGGATACTGGTAGACGACGGTGAAATCGTTGTGACTCGCGTTGATGTCGGGCGGGAGCACGAGCACGCCCCAAGCGCGCGCTTCGGCGATGGTGCGCACCACCTTCTCGATCTTCTCGCGATCGGCCGTCAGCGCGGCGGCGAAGAATTCCGTCGGGTAGTGCGCCTTGAGGTACGCCGTCTGGTAGGTGACGAGCGCATAGCCAGCCGAATGGCTCTTGTTGAAACCGTACGAAGCGAAGCCTTCGATCTCGTTGAAGATCGCCTCGGCCTTTTCGGCGGCGACGCCATTTCTGGCGGCACCTTCGATGAAGGCCTGCTTCTGCTTCTGCATCTCCTCGGCCTTCTTCTTGCCCATGGCGCGGCGCAAGAGATCGGCTCCGCCGAGGGAGTAGCCCGCCAGCCGCTGGGCGATCTGCATCACCTGCTCCTGGTACACGGGCACGCCGTAGGTTGGTGCGAGCACGTCGTCGATCAGGGGATGGAGCTTGCGGGTCTCCTTGCGCCCGTGCTTGGTGAGCACGAAGTCCTCGACCATCCCGGTGCCCAAAGGGCCTGGCCGGTACAGGGCCACCACGGCGACGATGTCCTCGAAGCAATCGGGCCGGAGCTGGCGCAAGAGCTGCTGCATGCCGCTCGATTCCAGCTGAAACACGCCCGTGGTCTCACCGGTCGAAATCAGCTGGTAAGTCGCGCGGTCGTCCAGCGGCAAATCCGCGATCCGGAGTGGTCGATCCCGCCGATCCGGCCTGGCGTTGACCAACCGCTCGGCCACGTCGATGACCGTGAGCGTCTTGAGACCCAGAAAGTCGAACTTGACTAGACCCGCGTCTTCGACGTCGTTCTTGTCGTATTGGGTGACGAGCGCCTCGTCGCTCTTGAAGATGGGCACGTGCTCGTCGAGCGGCCCGTCGCTGATGACGACGCCGGCCGCGTGCATGCCGGCGTGACGCGTCAGGCCCTCGAGGCGCTGGCTCTGATCCATCAATTCTGCGATCTGCTCGCTCGAATCGACCAGGGCCTTCAATTTCGGCTCGATTTCGAGCGCCTCGGCGATGGTGTAGGTCTGGCCCTGGCCCTTGTCGGGGATGAGCGAGGCGATGCGCTGCGCTTCCGGGGCCGCCATGCCCATGGCCCGCGCCACGTCCTTGATCACGCTGCGCGCCTTGAGATTCTGGAAGGTGGCAATCTGGCCGACGCTCTCGCGCCCGTACTTGCCGGCGACGTACTCGATCACCTCTTCGCGCCGGTCCATGCAAAAGTCGATGTCGAAGTCCGGCATCGACACGCGCTCGGGGTTCAGGAAGCGCTCGAACAAGAGGTCGTACGGGATGGGATCCAGGTCCGTGATGGCCATGGCGTACGCCACGAGCGAGCCGGCGCCCGAGCCGCGCCCCGGTCCCACCGGGATGCCCCGCTCTTTGGCCTCGCGGATGAAATCCCAGACGACCAGGAAATAGCCGGAAAATCCCATGCTCTCGATGACATCGAGCTCCGTTTCGAGCCGCGCCCGGTATTTGGCCTGATCCAGGGCGCGGCCCCCGCGCTCGAGCTGGCCGAAGCGACTCACGAGGCCATCACGAGCGACCTTGCGGAAGTAGCTCGAGACGGTCTGGCCCGCGGGAACCGGAAACTTCGGCAGCATCGGTTGACCGAGCTCGAGCCGGAGATCGGCGCACATCTCGGCAACCAAGAGGGAGTTTTTGATGGCCCCGGGCTGGTCGGCGAAGGCCTGCGCCATCTCGTCGCCCGATTTCAGGTACATCTCGCTCGAGCCGTGATGGGCCGGCAGGGCCTCGGCGTAGGTACGGCCGCGGCCCACGCACTCGAGCACCAGCTGCGCCTTGGCGTCCGCGCGATTCATGAAGTGCACGTCGTTCGTGGCCACGATGGGCAGGCCCTGCTGTCCGGCGAGCTTGGCGAGGATGCCATTTACGACCGGCTGCTCGGCGAAGCCGTGGTTCTGCAGCTCGACGAACAGATGGCCTGCTTCGAAGGCCTCGCCCAGTCGGCCCAGCATCGCCCCGCCCGCCTTCTCGCCGAACTCCAGCACCTGTTGGGAAAGGACGCCGCCCAGGCAACCGGTGAGCCCGATCAGGCCCTTGTTGCGGCTACCGATTTGCTCGAGCGTGATCGCGGGACCGTCCGAGCTTTCGCTTTTGACCTGGCCGCGTGACACGAGGTGGATCAGGTTCCGATAGCCCTCGGCCGAGCGCGCCAAGAGCACCAGGTGATCGAGCACGCCCCCGTCGCGCACCACGTTCACCTCGGCGCCCAAGATCGGCAGGACGCCGGCATCGCGACACTTCTTGTAGTGCTGGATGGCCCCGAACATCGAATGGCTGTCGGTCATCGCCACGGCCCGGAGGCCCAGCTCTGCTGCCCGCTTGGCGAGCGCCCCCACCTTCACCGAGCTCGCCAGGAACGAGTATTGGGTGTGCACGTGCAGGTGGGCGAACTCGGTCGTCACCCGATCGGCCCTAGCCCTGGGGCTGCCGCCTTGGCAATGGACGTCCGGTGGGCGCATGTTAAGGAACGCCCCGTGCGTGCGCCCCTCCCGCTCTGGCTCGCCCTCGGGCTGCTTTTCCTGACGCCCGGCTGCGACGACCGAGCCGCCTCCGCGCTGCCCCTGTGGACGCCGGCCGATCACGACAACGTGGCCAGCCCCGCCGCAGGACAGATCGACACCGAAGCGCCCCGACCGAAAATGCCCGACCTCAGCCAGCACGGCATCGACGACGTCGTCCTGGCCACCTGGAAGCAGAACTGCACGAGCTGCCACGGGCTCATCGGGCGCGGCGATGGGCCGCAGTCGCCCATGTTCCGCCCACCCGACCTGACCCAGCCGGAGCTGCAGGAGGGCGCGAGCGACGACGAGATTCTCTCGGCCATCGCCAAGGGCCGCGGCAAGATGCCAGCCTTCGGTCATTTGCCCGAGGACACCCGCAAAGGCCTTCTGCGCTTGGTGCGCATGCTCGGTGCTCCCAGGCCGAGCGCAACCTCCGCCGCTCCAGAGGCGGCCGCGCCCCCGCCCGGCCACCCCCCGGTCGGCGCGAAGCCCCCGAATCACCCTTGAGCCGCTCCGCCTCCTGACCGTACCCTCCTCGGTTCGGGAGAACGTGGATGGCGGACCTAGCGACGAACGACTTTGCCCTGGCCGAGGGCTTTCAGCCGGGAGCCCCGTCCGGGGGCCTCGGGCTCGGGGTGCTCGAGGCGCAGTACGAGGAGCTCTTCGCCGAAGTGCTCGAGGACGGCGTCATCACCGAGGAGGAGCGGCAGCGCCTCGAGAAGGCCGCAGAGAACCTGGGGCTCGAACGGGACCGGCTCGCGCGGCTGGAAGAGGCCATGACCGCGGCCTACGAAACGCACCACCGCGTGCGCGTGGTCGACATCAGCGCGAGGAAGGGGCCGAGCATCACCCCCCTGGCCTCACCGCCGCCCATCTCCGTGCCAGCGCGGCAGGCGGCAGGTGCGGTCGACACCCGTGAGCTCGAGCAGCTGCGGACGGAGGTCCAGCACCTCCGGGCGCGCGTCGCCGAGCTCGGGCTCGAGCTCGAGCGCGCCCAAGCGGCTCTCAACGTCGAGGTGAACCTGTCGGAAATCGAGGCGGCTGCCGCGGCCGTGCAGTCGCCGGAGGAGGCTTGGAAGCAGGTTCGCCGCGATCCGCACGATCCGGCCGCCTACCGCGCGCTCTACGAAGCCTACGACGCAGCTGGCGTGCCGGATGGCAAGCTCCTCACGGCGCAGGCACTGGTCGCGCTCGACGCCGCGACGCCGGCCGAGCGCGAGCTCGCACGTCAGGGCGAGCCCGTCGCCCTGATGACGCCGGCGCGCTCGATTGATGCGAGCTTGTGGCAGAGCGCCCTCACCCACCCCGAGCAGGAGCCCGTCGTCGGCGCCATCTTCTCGGTCGTGGCCCCGGCCATTCTCATCGGTCGCGTGACCACGCTGCGGCGCGATGGACTTTTGCCCCCGCTGGCCCCGGAAAAGAAGCAGGATCCTGCCGCGACCACCGTGATGGCCGTACGCGCGGTGCCCTGGGCCGCCGCCATCCTCGGCTTGGCCGTGCCGGGCATCTTCGTGGAGAAAGACCAGGACAGCGCTTACGAACAGCGGCCTGGGGTGCCGCCCGTCACGATCGTGGGGCGCGGAGCGCTCAGCGGACGCAGCGCTGCTGAGCTGGCATTCTTGGCGGGGCGCCACCTCGCGGGGTATCGCGCCGAGCACTTCGTCAAGACGCTGTTCGACGCGACCGAGGATCTCGAGGATCTGTTCGTGGCCGCCCTTTTGATCGCCCATCCGCAGCTGCCCCTGCGCCCCTCGCATCGCGCCAGGATCGAACCGCTGGCGCGGGCCATCGAGCCGCTGCTCGAGCCAACGCAGCACGATGCCTTGCGCGGTCACTACCTGCGCTTCACCGAGGAAGGCGGCCGCGTGAACCTGCATCGCTGGCGCCTCGCCGTCGACCGCAGCGCAGCGCGTGTGGGGCTTGCCCTGTCGCAGAGCTTGAGCGCATCGCTCGGCGTCTTGGCGCGCGAGGAAGGCCGATTGGGACCGCTCGGGCTCGACCTCCTGAGCTACGCGACGAGCGATCGTTTCTTGCGTTTGCGCCGTGCGCTCGGGGTCGCTCACGCCCCTACCTGAACCAATTTTCTCCGCTTTTCTCGCTACCTACGCTGGAGTTTTGCAGGTAGGCTCCGCGCTTCGTGTGACCTCACGCGGGGAATCGCCGAGTGCGAGCTTCCCCCTTGTGGCCCGCCCTCGACCCCCGCTAAGAGTTTGCCCTGGCCCGCGTGGCCATGAGACATTTCCCTACACAGGCTTACCTGTCTAGCCCTGCCCACTCGGCCCTGCCCTCTCGGCAATCCCCCCCGGCAACGGAGCAACGCCACTCGATGAACGTCAATCCCTGGTACTTGGTCCTGCCCGCCGGTCTCGCTGTCCTCGCCGGCACTGGCGCCATCGGAGCGCAGGTGGCGGTCCTCCTGGTGACCCTCGGCATCTTCTTCGGCACGATCACCCTGGGCCGCGCGCGCCCGGGTGACGCCACCACGAGCCGCTCGGGCACCTGAGCGATTTCCTCACTGACCAACTGCGGCTGCGGAGGGCCTCCTCCTCCCCGATGACCACCTCTTCGCGTCCGCCTTCGAGGCACAGCGGCCCTCCTCCCGACCCCTTCGCTCAACTCCGAAGCGAACGAGCGTTTTCCAAGCCCCCCGGGGCGCTCGTGCAGCTGGGCGACTTCAAGCTGCACGACCTCGAGTCCGTGCGCCTCGTCCTGCGTGGGCGTTCGGTCATCGACTGGCACAGGCTCGACTTCGATAGCGAAGACCAAGCCAGGCGCCTGATCGAAAATCACGAGCTGTCGCTCGACTCGCCCGACGACTCCGCCTTCATGGAGCAGGTGCAGGTCGAAGCCGTCGCCTACCTTCGTCGAAACTTCTCGTTCGCGATTCCAAGGCCCGTCGAGAAAGCGTCGCTGCGCGAGCTCTTGCTGCTCGCATCCGGCAAAGGTCACCGGCAGATGTGCGCCTGCACCATTCTGAAGTGCATGCACATCATCAATCACATGACCGCACGCGAGCTCTTGTTTCGCCTGCCGGTCAGCGACAAGGACCTGTTCCACTTGGTGGAGGAGAAGGTCTATCGCGTCGTCGGGACCATGCTCTCCGGCGGCTTCCCGATCACCGAGTTCATCGGCGGCCGCAAGAACCTGGATTCGACCTACACCAAGCTCCTGTCGAAAGATGAATCGACCGCTGCCGCGCTCTACGACAAGCTGCGCTTCCGCATCGTCACCCGCACCCAGCGCGACATCCTGCCCATCCTGCTCTACCTGACGGACAACCTGTTCCCGTTCAACTACGCGGTGCCCGGAGAGAGCGCCAATACGCTGTTCGACTTCGTGAAGTTCTGTCACAAGGAGCCGCATCTCGCGCCGATGATCGATCGCTTTCAGGGTATCCCGGACACGACGACCGACGCGGTCGACAATCGCTTCAGTGCCAAGAACTACCGGGTGATCCACTTCGTGGCGGAGGTGCCGGTGCGCGTTCCGGCCCATATCATGGAGGCGGCTCAGCCCGGCGCCGAGGGCCTCGGCCCGATCGTCTACGTGCTGTGCGAGTTCCAGATGCTCGACGCCGAGACCGACAGCAAGAACGAGGTCGGCGACGCCAGCCACGAATCCTACAAGCGGCGCCAACGGGACGCCGTGGCGCGGCGACTCCGGCTTGGGGCAAGCGCCGATCCCCGTGCCCCGAGCTCGCCCACGCACGAGCCGCCACTGCCTGAGACAACGCTGCCCGAGACAACACTGCCCGAGGTCTTGCCCGAAGATCCGGTCTAAGGGGCCTGCCGGCCCGCCGAATTCCGGCTCACTTTGCGCTTTTCCGAACGCGAGACGGCCACAGTTCTGCTAAGCAGTCGATATGTTTCTGCCGCACAACAAGGTTTCGGACATTGCCAAGGAGATGCTTGGCCTGCTCCTCGAAACCGGCGACATCGAGACCGACGTTCCGCGTGAGGTCCAGCTCGATCTCGAGTCGGTGCTGAGCCAATACCTGAAGACGGAAAGCGAGCTCATGGCCAAGGCTCGCGAGACGCTCACAGCGCGCGGACTGCCAGCCAAAGACTACAGCCGGATCCTGCGCACGCTGGCGGAGCAAAAGAAGGTCAAGATCGGCGAGGAAGCGATGGACTACGTCCTCGAACAGCTGGTCGAGATCCTGCTCAACTCCAGCAACGTCGAGGAAATCTACGTCGAAGACCACGAGCTTCGCCGCAAGCTGCGCATCCCCTTGCGCAAGCACGAAGGTGCAGCCGAAAAGCTGGACCAAGAGGTTCGCGGGCAGATGAAGCACGTCGAGGAAGGCTCCGCGCTCTGGGAGGTCGAGTACCAGCGCATGATGGAGGACATCCGGCGCCGTAAGGGGCTCTGAGTTGGTCCTCAGCATGACCGGACTCGGAGTCGGCGAAGCCGTACTCGAAGGTGGTCGGGTCATCCTGGAGCTGCGCGCGCTCAATCATCGCTTCCAGGACATCCGCGTGCGGGTGCCACCGAGCTTGAGCGATCACGCGTTTTTCCTCGAGCAAGCAGCCAGGCAGAAGCTCGGCCGCGGGCGCTACGACGTGTCCGTGCGCACCGAAGGTGGAGCCAGCGCCCAGCCCAAAGTCTCTCTGGAGCGGGCGGAAATCATGTACCGAGCACTCTGCGACCTGCGGGATCGGCTGGCCCCAGGCAGCGAGGTCCCCGTGACGGCCGTGCTCGGTGTGCCCGACGTGTTCGTCGCCGCGCTGCCCGATTCGGACGCTGCGCGGAGCACCCTCGAGCGGGCGCTCGATCTCGCGTCACGTTCTCTGCTCGAGATGCGCCGAGTCGAAGGCGCAGCCTTGGAGACGGAGCTCCGCGGGCGCTTATCGTCCCTGTGGGACCTGCATGCCAGGCTGGCCGAGCAAGCGGACCAAATCGTCCAGGACTACCGCGCGCGCCTCAGCCAACGGCTGGCGCGCCTGCTCGAAGACACCCACGCCCTGCAGACCGAGCGCCTCGAGCAGGAAGTCGCCATCCTGGCCGACCGCAGTGACATCACCGAAGAGCTCGTCCGCCTGGCAAGCCACCTGACGCAGTTCGGCGACCTGCTCACCCGGGACGATGCGGTCGGTCGCCGCCTGGACTTCCTGCTTCAGGAAATCGGGCGTGAGGTCAATACGATCGGGGCCAAGGCCCAGCATGCGGACCAGTCGCGCTGGGTCGTGGAGGCCAAGGCCGAGGTTGAACGGCTGCGCGAACAGGTGCAAAACATCGACTAGACATGAAGCCGCTCCCCCTCATCATCTCGTCGCCGTCGGGTGCCGGAAAGACGACACTCACCACGCGGCTGCGGGCTCGCATCTCCAACCTGCGCTTCAGCGTTTCGCACACCACCCGAGCACCGCGCAAAGGTGAGGTCGACGGGCGGGAGTACCACTTCATCGGGCGCGAGGACTTTCGCGAGCGTGTGGCGCGCGGCGAATTTCTCGAATGGGCAGAAGTGTTCGGCAATCTCTACGGCACGAGTCGCGCGGAATTCGACCTCGCGGCCGGACACCGCGGGATCATCTTCGACATCGACCATCAGGGAGCGCGGCAGATCCGATCGGCCGAGCCCAACGTCACCTCGGTGTTCGTCATCCCGCCGAACATGGCGGTCCTCTTGCAGCGCCTGAAGGGCCGCGCCTCCGAGGACGACGCCACGGTGTGGAAACGCTACGCCGAAGCGCGCCGCGAGATCGAGCACTACGGCATGTTCGACTATCTCCTGGTCAACGACGACCTGGAGACGGCCACCGACCAGCTGGTGTCCATCTTCCTCGCGGAAGAATGCCGCAGCTTCAGAAATGCGCCCGTCGCGGAGGCGCTTCTCTCCAACTCGCTCGGCTCTGCGTCTCACCCGCCAGCTAGTCACCCGCCAGTGAGCACACCTTCCCTTGCTAAGGACGAGAACCCCTCGTAAAGGGCCCCTTCATGAAGAACACGAGCGCGGTGACGGTGGTTGGTTCCGTCGCCCTAGACGACCTGCACCTGCCGAGTGGCTATTTCGAGAACGTGGTCGGCGGAGCTGCGACGTTTGCGTCCCTGGCCGTCAGCCTATTCGCGCCCGTGCGCATGGTGGGCATCGTGGGCACCGACTTTCCCGATAGCGTGCTGACCGACCTGGCCGGACGCGGCGTCGACACCAGCGGCGTTTTGAAGAGCGCCGGCAAGACGTTCAAATGGGTCGGCAAGTACGCGCAAAACCTGGCGAGTCGCGAGACGCTCGACACGCAGCTCAACGTGTTCGCGGACTTCCGCCCCACACTGCCGGAGTCCTACCGCCAGGCGAGCTACCTGCTCCTGGGCAACATCCACCCGAGCCTGCAGCTCGACGTGCTCGCGCAGATGGACAAGCCCAAATTCGTGGCCGCCGACACGATGAACCTGTGGATCGACATCGAACGTGCGGCGCTCGTCCGAGTGCTCGAGAAGATCGACTGTCTCATCATCAACGACGAGGAGCTCCGGCAGCTCGCCGGCGTTCACAACATTCGCCAAGCAGCCAAGATCGTCCGCGATCTCGGGCCCCGCATCCTCATCTGCAAGCGTGGTGAGTACGGCGCGCTCTTGTTCGACGACCTCGGCATCGCCTTCGTCCCGGCCTTCCCACTCGAGACCGAGCTCGATCCGACGGGCGCAGGTGACAGCTTCGCGGGTGCGCTGCTCGGCCGGCTAGCGGAGCTCGACCGCACGGATCACACGGCGCTGCGCGACGCGCTCGGCTACGCGACGGCGGTCGCTTCCTTCTGCGTCGAGGGTGTGGGCACCAAGAGGCTGCTGTCCGTCACCCCGGCGGACGTGAGCGAGCGGCTGGCCGCGGTGCGGGCGCTGGCTAGCTGAGGCGCGATCAGCCAACCGCACGAACGGCCGGACGGCTCGGAACGATGAGCTCGGCGCCGCTGTCGGTCAGGTCGATCTTGCGGGTCGCTGGCCCGGCGCCGCCTCGGCGGGCTTTTTGAGCGCACAGGAGCAGGTCCGCGTCGGTGGCCAGACCGAGCGTGCTGATGGCGCGCGCGAACCCATCGGCAGCGCCCTGGGCGCGGGCGATGTCCGTGCCGGGCGAGCCGCGATTGCGCAGCCGCACGACCTCCCCGACCAGGGATTCGAACTCTGCCAGGAGGTCCAGCCGCCGGCTGGGCTCGAACGTCATGGATGAGAGGTTTTTTGCCATGTCCTTCGTTAACCCGAGGTCAAAAAAGTGGGCAAAATTCCGACGAAGCCGGGAGCCTGGGCGCAAAGACTTGCACCCCGAGCGTGAGTGTCTACGTTGAGGGCATTGGTCTCTCAGGGGGACCTGCGCACCCGCAGGCCGCCATGTGGAGCCGACAAGGACCCATGAACCTGCGCATGTTCAAGTCGAAGATCCACCGCGCGACCGTCACGCACGCCGATCTCGAATACGAAGGAAGTGTCACCATCGATCGCGACCTGATGGACCGGGCGCGCATCCTGCCCTTCGAGGAGGTCCACATCTGGAACGTGACCCGCGGCAGCCGGCTGTCCACCTACGCCCTGGCTGGCCCGCGCGGCTCGGGGGTCGTCTGTATCAACGGTGCGGCCGCGCACCACAACAAGCCCGGCGATGTCGTCATTCTCGCCACCTTCGCGGAAATGAGCGCCAAGGAAGCCGAGGCGTTCGAGCCCACGGTGCTCCGCGTCGACGCTGACAATCGGCCGCTGGCCGAGCAGACGCCGGAGCGGCCCGGTCCCCTCCTGACCGCTGTCGGACGCTGATGGAGCTGGGTGGCGAGCTGAGGCTGGTGACGCCGAGCCGGCTCGGCCGCCTGCTCCGCTACGCCACCGGCCTCGAGTTTCTGGCCTTCCTCACGCGGGGCCTCGGGCGCGTGCTCCTGCGCTCGGAGCGCCGCGGTGAGCTGCGCTTGGACGGAGACAGCGTGCGCATCGTGCACCGGCGGTCCATGTTCGGACGAGCCGTTTTCGAGCAAGAGACCTTGCTCCCGACGCGGGAGCTCGTGTCGATTAGCGTGCTGGACGGCCGAGCCGAGCTCCTCCAATCCGCCGGCTTGGGAGCGCTCGCGGCGGGCACGCTGCTCGGCACGGGGCTCCTGGTCGAGGGCCTGCGCGCGCCGGGCCTCGCGCCGTCGCTCGTGACGCTGGGGCTCCTTTTGGCCGCCGTGGGCGGGCTGACGGACTTGGCTCTCGAGCGCGTGAGAAACCGCACCCCAGCCCGCGAGCAGACCAAGCTCCGCATCGTGCCTGCGCGCGGTCCGGCGTTCTTGTTCTCGGGGCTCGATGGGGCGAGCGCCCGAGCCTTTCTCGACGCCACCGAGGTCTCCCTGCGCGCACCGGCCGCGTCCGGCTGAAGCGCCCGCCGCGGATCAGGGAGTGGGCGGCGACTCCGCCGGAGCTTCACCCGCCCCGCTCGGAGCTGGAGCCGGAGCGACGCCGTCGGCCGCGGCCGGCGTGGTACCGCCGGGTGTCGGCTCGAGCTCTGGAGCTTTCGGTTCGACCGCCTCGGCTTCGGTCGCTTTTTTCTCCGGCTCCGCCACCGCCGGCGGCGCTGGGTCAAAGTGAGCGGGAGGAGGCAGGATGGCGTCGAGCAGGTCAGCCAGATCCAGGAGCTGGCGCGCGGTGACGTGGACCAGGCCGGCGATGTGATCGCCGCGCGCTTCGAGCTCGATGCTGTCGACCACCTTCTTTTTGGTGGTACCGAAGGCAAAGGCAGCGAGGGCCCCGAGGCTGCCCATCTTCGAGAAATCGATCTCGCTGGCCTTGCGCAGCGCCACTTCGAGGCTGTCGGCATGCTCCTTGGCCGCCGCCTCGGACTCATCCTCGGAGTCGAGACGCAGATGAACGCCACCATCGGGGTCGGGCACGACGACGATCGTCACCCAGCGGATGGTCTCGGGCAGGCGCAGGCCCATCGCTCGGAAGGTCTTCTGCGGCTCCTTGAGGTAGATGTGAGCCGCCGTGCCGGGGGCGGCCTCGGGGAAGGAGAGCTTGCGGCCGAGCTTCTTCAGTGAAGCTTCTACGCTGGGCGGCGCGACGGCCACGATGCCGTTCTTCGGCGCGGCAAACAGGCGCGTCGCGCGATCGGCCTTGGCTTTGGCCAGCCGCGGGGAGCGGCTGATCCATTCGCCATTGCGCGCCACCAAACGCTCCAAGGCTTGGTCGATCTCGGCTTCCGGCAGGTGGTGCCCAATCACGGCCACGATGTTCTTGGTATCGCGCAGCTCCGGCCCCGCGATGAGCACGCGATCGATGTCGCGGATCGGGTCGACGCTCGTTGGACCGAAGAAATCGGACCACTGGGGGCTGCGCTTGAGCAGGCCGCCGATGCGCGCGCCGAGAGGATGACTGCGCACGACGTCCGTGTAGAGCAGGATGCGGACGTTGGCGTTCGAATCGGCGAGCTTGCCCGCTGCTCCCGACAGCGCCACTGGATCGCCTCCGTCCTTCTTGGCTGCCGGTTCCGCAGGGGGCTCTGCGGGTGGGGTGGCGGGGGCCTTCGGCTCGGCGGGCGCCGCGGGCGCAAGGGGGGCTGGATCGGGGCCCTCCGGCTCGGGGGTGACGGTGGGCGCGGCCGGCGCCGGAGCGGGCGCTAGGGGCTCGGGCAAGGCGGCGGCCACTTCGGGTTCGTCCGCCACCAGGTCGACGGGGATCCCGATGAGCTCGTCCTCGGGCGGTAGCTCCTCGGCGAGCGGCCCGAGGAGGCCGAGCAGGCCCAGCAGCGCCGGAAAGGGCGTGAGGACTACGTGAACCAAGAGTGACGCTGCGAGCATCCCGCGGAAGCGCCGCTCCCAAGGGCCGGACGCGCCCCACAGCCCGCCCAGCGTCTTCGTAGGAGGCGCCGCGCCGTCCAGCGTCGGCAGAGGGCTCTGGGTCAACGTCGGCATTTTTCCCGAGATTTCTCTCGGTCCGCTAGCTTGGCACGGCGCCGGGCGCAGAGACAGGCCTGCCCCCGCAAACGCGGCCGGGTCGAAGAACATTCGACAAGCTCCGGCCCAGGTAGTACGCGATGGCCCGCGACCCGCATGCAAGAATCTACGCCTCGCCGCTCGTGGCGATTCCTCGGCCTTGCCCTGACGAGCCTCAGCCTCGTCGCCTGTCCCAGCGAGGATCCCAAGCCGTCCCCCCCCGAAGGCCCTGCGCTGGCTCCAACGGCCACCCCGAGTGCCGTGTCGTCCGCCGGCCCCGTGGCCCCGTCCACACCAGGGCCGAGCGACGTTCCTGCGTCCCCCACGCCGCCCGACATCGCCGCGCACCCCGGCCCTTGGCTCTGGGTGAGTCGCTCGTCGGCAGGCGTGTTCGAGGCGCCCACGCCGGAGCGCGACGGCAAGATCGGCTACTACCGGCGCGGAGCGAAGGTGCCCATCGTGGGAGGGCTGCTCCAGGGGCCTGGCTGTCCGAAGGGCTGGTACCAAGTCCTCGGCGGCGGCGTCATCTGCAGCATGGTCGGCACCACCAACGCTAAGGACCCGCTCGCCAAGTTTCCCCCGCGGCAGCCGAACACCGCGGACATCCTGCCCTACCCGTACGCACGCAACGGCCAGAACGGCACGCCGCTCTACAAGTCGCTGCCGTCGCGCAAGCAGATGTACCAGTACGAGCCCTACCTGCCCGATGCCAAGAAGGCGAAGGAAGCAGAAGCGGAGGAGCGCGCCCGCGATCTCGAGCAGATGCGCGCTGCCGGCGTCGGCGTCGGCGGCGAGGCTCCGACCGAAAAGGAAGAAGAGACCCCGCTCTGGGAGCGGGAGGAAAACCTGCACGAGCTCACGCTCGGCGACTTGCGCAAGGACCAAGACGACGTCCTCGAACAGCGCATGATGAAGGGCTTCTACGTCGCCATCGACAAGACCTTCAACTGGACCGGACGCACTTGGTACAAGACGACCAAGGGCCTCGTTGCGCCGGCAGATCGCTTCTCGCAGACGGCCGGGCCCAAGTTCTCCGGGGTCGAAATCGACGGCGAGAAATGGACGTTGCCGATCGGCTTCGTGCTCCCTTCGGTGAAGGCGGCGCCGACCTACCAGATCGAGGTCGACAAGAAGATCGTGGCGCCCTCGGGCTCAGTCGAGAAATACAAGCCGGTCCAGCTGGCCTACGACTACCTCGATCTCGCCGGCACCGAGTACTACCGCCTGAGCTCCGGCGATTGGATCCGTGACGCTCACGTGCGCGTGACCACGCCAGGCCCTCGTCCCAAGGAAGTGGGCGAACACGAGCGCTGGATCGACGTC
>Ga0164309_10000936_pt1 | contig 14833 bp, 10 predicted proteins | sample Whisoiple_247_MG_FD_109984 | JGI IMG/M metagenome (GOLD analysis project Ga0164309, IMG submission 109984) | Soil microbial communities amended with fresh organic matter from upstate New York, USA - Whitman soil sample_247_MG | ecosystem: Environmental > Terrestrial > Soil > Unclassified >...
CGAGGGTGCCGAGGAGCTCGAGGGCCTCGACGGCCACATGCGCCAGATCGCCTCGAGCCTGCAGGCGTGGATCAACGACCAGCGCTCCAACGTCGGCCCGCTCGAGCGCCCCGACTTCCAGGCCGCCAAGGACGTCTTCTCCGAGATGAAGATCGCTCGGCGCATCGGCGGCGAGGACGACACCGCGAGCAACGCCCTCGAGATCACCGAGGGCCTCGCGCTGCAGGGCATCAAGTGGGAGCACGAGGACCAGGTCACCACGGACCTCTTCAACCAGATGGCCGCCGAGCAGAACCTCGACGCCGTGGTGCGCCGCATCTGGCGCGAGGACGACGTCTGCAGCCAGGCCGTCTGCGCCTTCTACTGGGGCTACACCGAGTTCAAGGTGCGCGGCAAGACCGACAGCGGCAACGCCCGGAAGACCAAGAAGAAGGTCTGGTTCCCCCAGCGCATCGCCGTGCTCGACTCCACCAAGGTGCTCCCGGTCGAGCTGGACGCCTTCGGCGGCGAGCGCCTCGCGTGGCGTGCCGAGCCGATGGAGTACGAGCTCTACAAGCAGGTCCTCAACGGCCAGCGGGTGGACCAGGCCGTCGACCGGTTCTACGCCGGGCCCTACCAGATCCAGCCGGCCGAGGCCCGCGAGCTGCGGGACTACAACTCATCCACCCTGATCCTCCTCAACCACGACACGGTCAAGCGCTACACCGCGACGAAGAGCGACTACCAGCGCTGGGCCCCGCTGCGGATGAAGAGCATCTTCCGGCTCATCGACATGAAGCTCCAGCTCATGGCCGCCGACCGGGTGGCGCTCGTCGGCGCGGCCAACTACATCCTCCTGGTGAAGAAGGGCGACAAGGACCGCCCGGCGGTGTCCGGCGAGATCGAGAACCTCCGCGAGGGCTTCAAGACCCTGGCCAAGGTGCCGGTCATCTTCTCCGACCACCGGCTCGAGATCGAGATCGTCGCCCCCAAGGTCGACCTCACGCTGCAGGGCGAGAAGTACAACCTCATCGACTCGCGCATCGTGCAACGCCTGTTGTCGGGCCTGCCCGACTACAAGACCAAGGGTGGCTTCACGCTCGAACTCGGCCGGTCCACCCAGCTCACCCTGCAGGGGCGCCGGCACATGCTCAAGCGCTTCCTCGAGGCGGAGATCGCGCGTGCCGTGGTCAACCACCCGAAGAACGACGGCATCTTCGACGGCGGTGCCCCGTCGTTGTCCTTCACGCCGAGCACTATCCAGATCGGTGACGTCGCGGCGCTGGCCCAGCAGATCATGGCGCTGCGCACCCAGAAGGAGATCAGCCGCGAGAGCACGCTCGAGTTCTTCGGCTTCGATCAGGGCGCCGAGGCGATGCGTCGCAAGGTGGAGGAGCTCATCTACGACGACATCTTCCAGACCCAGGTCCCGTTCTCGGCGGCCGGCCCCGGCGGGGAGCCCGGTGCTCCGCCGGCGGCGCAGGGCGGCAATGGTGCTGCGGGTGGGCGTCCGGCTGACGGCGCCAGCAAGCCCGCCCAGAACCCGACGAAGACGAACGTCAACGACAAGGGCAACACGTCCAGCGGCACGAGGAAGCAGACCACGACATGAGCGCGATCTACAGCCCGCACGGCTTCGTCTGGCCCGACGGGCTGCCGCCCTGCGGCCAGTGCGACCTCCCGGCCAGCAACCAGCTCCACGTCACCCCGTCGCCCGGGGCGCTCGTGTCCTCGTACTCCACCCTGGCGGCCAGCATGGCGCCCAAGGTGCTGGGGCCGAAGTACACCCGCTCGCACCCGTACGTGCTCAGCCGGGGCCTCGTCGAGAACATCCGCTGCGTGGCTTGCAACGGCACGCTGCACGACTCGAGCCACCCGATCGGTATGCCGTCCGGGGTGCTCAAGCTCCCCGCTCCGCAGATGGCAGCGGCCGTTGACGTCGCCCCCGACAAGGAGGTGGCCTTCGTCGCCAACATCGGCGAGCGGATCGTGCTCGCTACGCGCGGCCGCGTCGACACGATGGACGACCTCCCGGCCACGCTCGCGGCCCTGGCCAGCAGCAAGAAGGAGGCTCAGAGCGCCAACCTCTGGATCGCCGGCCGCTACGTCGAGGCCGACCGGCCCAACCGGAACATGGCCTACTGGTCCGCCGACGACCTGCAGCTCGGCCAGCCGACCGTCGACCACGGCCCGATCAACTGGCTGCACCAGGAGCGCCACATCATCGGTGCCCTGGCCTACAGCGAGTACGTCCCGGTCGAGCGCGAGGCGGCGGCCGAGTCCGGCGTGGGCAGCCACATCGCGGCGCTCGGCGCCCTGTGGCCGTGGATCGCCCGCGAGGAGACCGCTGCCATCCGCAGTGCGTCCGAGGACGGCCGGCTCTGGTTCAGCATGGAGTGCGTCTCCCGCGAGGTTGCGTGCATGGAGGAGGGGTGCGGCCACAGCGCCGAGTACAAGCCCTACATGAAGACCCCGGACACGTCCCGCTGCGACCACATGAGGTCCGGCGGCGTGCGTCGCTTCGTCGACCCGATCTTCGAGGGCGCGGGCATCATCGTGCCGCCGACGGAGCCGGGCTGGGCCAACGCCGAGGCGCGCGTGCTCATCCCCAAGGCCGAGGCCCTGCTCGAGCGCAACGCGGCCGCCTTCACCGGCGCCACGGACGAGGATGCCGTGCGTGTGGTGGCTGCGCTGATGGGCCCGGGGAGCACCCGGTAACGTCCGTTGTCAGATTCTGGACGCTGATGCCGATAGGGGCACCAAGCCGGAACAACTCTGCCGGCGTCGTAGCCGAGGAGGGTACATGGCTGACAACGGCCCCACCACCGGGCGCACCTTCACCGAGGGTGAGGCGTACGCGCTGGTGAACGACAACGTCACGCGCGAGACCGCCGAGCTCACTGCTCAGAAGGCGGCGCTCGAGACGCAGAAGACCGAGCTGCAGACCAGGGTCGACACGCTCGAGACCGAGAAGGCCGCTGCCGAGCAGCGCGCCACCGCCGCCGAGGAGGCCTTCACGGCCTACAAGACGGAGGAGGAGAACAAGCGGCAGGTCGCCGAGCGTGCCGAGGCCCGCAAGACCGAGCTCGCCGCCGCCAACCCGTACCTCGAGCTCACCGACGAGCGCGTCAAGCGCCTCGGCGCCATGAGCGACGAGGACTACGGCGTCTACCTGAGCGAGATGCGGGAGGTCGCCGAGAAGGTCAAGACGGCCACGACGCCCAACCCCGAGACGAAGGTCGAGGAGACGCCGCCCGCCGGTGACGCCTCGGCCGAGACCCGGGCCACGGCCGCCTTCAAGCCCGGAGGCGACACCACCACCAAGCCGACCGGCACGGTCCTTGCGCTCTTCGGCGCCCGTGCGGGTCAGACCGCCTGAAAGGAGGCACGGATCACATGGCAAGCAACTACGGCCTGAACTTCGGGTTCCGCCGCTCCGACGAAACGATGGGCACCCGCGAGGGTCGCCTCAAGACCCCGCTCGCGGGGACGTTCCGTCAGGGCATGTGGGTCTCGCAGGACCCCGCCGCCGACGGCTTCCTCAAGGCAGCCGCCGCCGACGCGCCCGGTGAGCCCGGCGTGACCGGCCTCCTCATCCAGGAGGAGGCGCACTTCAACTCCGTCTACGGCAACGACGACGCGGGCTTCGACTCGTTCTCGTCCCGCCTCGGCGTGGCGAAGAACAACACCCGCTCGGTCATCTGGACCGGTCCCGGCCTCAAGGTCTGGTTCCGGAACACGGCCGGCTCGACCCGCGCCGACGGTCGCATCATCGCCGCTGTCACGATGGTGGACTTCACCGGGCTCATCCTCGGTGACTACCTCAAGTGGGACGGCACCAAGTACGTCGAGGGCACCGCCGCCAACGCGGGGCTCAAGATCACCAAGATCGACGCCGCGAACACCTACCTCGAAGCCGTCGTGCTTCGCTGATTGGAGGGAATCAAATGACCAGCGCCATCGCTTCCCTCGCCAGCAACCGAGCGGGTTCCGGTGTGGCACCTTGGGCCCAGACGCCCGAGACCGTCAAGGCCTACAACGAGGCCCGGGACGCCCTGAACGCCCGTGCTCGTGGGGCGGACTGGAACGACCCGGAGTTCCACCGTCAGGTCGCCGCCGACATCACCTCGGTGGTGGACTACGGCTTCGTGTCGGAGTCGCTCTTCCCGACGTACCTCAACGTCAGCACGGTCGGCGAGTTCGACCGAGTGACCGTCCGCGAGCGCCGTGGCCTCAAGGTGTTCTACACCTCGCGCGGCGGCTACATCGAGGAGTCCCAGATCCGGGACGAGCTCTGGGAGCTCCCCCGCGACACCATGGGCTTCCACGTCTCCGAGCACATCGACAAGCTCCGTGCGAACTTCGCGGACACGATCGAGTCGCTCGTCACGCTCGGGCGCGCGCGCCTCGAGGGTGAGGTCCACCGCCGCGTCCTGCAGCTCATGCAGGCAGCGGTCCCGTCCACGGCGGCCAACTACGTCAACGCGACCACGGGCATCACGCAGGCCCAGGTCAACGCGGCGATCGCCACCGTCAAGGACAAGGTGCGCCCGGACGCTCAGGGCATGGTCCCCGTCACGATCCTGGGCCGTGCCCAGGTGACCGACAAGATCAGCGACTTCTCGTTCGGCTTCGACCCCGAGGCCGTCTCCGAGATCCGCCTCAAGGGCCGGCTCGGCACCTACCGTGGTGCCTCGGTCGTCACCCTGCACAACTACCGCGACGAGGAGGACCAGGCCTTCGTCCCCGCGAACGAGCTGTGGGTCTTCGGCGGCGACGTGGGCAAGTTCGCCCTCTACGGTGGCCTGCAGGTCAAGCAGTGGGACGAGAACACGGTCGACTACCGGCACTACCGTGCCCGTCGCGACTTCGGTGGCCTCGTCCACCACCCCGAGCAGGCTGTCCGCCTGGTCGACGGCACGATCACCCCGTGAGGTAACCTCGGCCTGCGGGTCGAGTTCCTCGCACTGACAGCCCCTCCGGTCCTTCGGGATCGGGGGGGTTGTCGCTATCCTGTCGAGAGGGAACTCACCCTCCGCCGAAAGGACCGCACCACATGACGACAACGCCCGTTGCTCCGCAGGGCCTCACTCCCGTATCCGGCCAGGAGCTCTGGAAGATGCAGACCGACGCCACGGTCTACCTCGAGATCGAGGGCAAGACCCGCTACGGCGACTCCATCGGCAAGGAGTTCAAGGTCGGCCCGAACCGCAAGGGCTACGAGTTCATCCTCAAGACGGCCGACCGCGTCGACGTCCAGCGGATGATCGTCGACCCGGCGCTCGACCCGTTCCGCAACGGCACCTTCACCCGCGTCGACCTCGACCAGCAGGACGACCCCAACACGGCCTCGATCCAGGCCATCACCCCCGAGCAGATCGTCGACCTCCTCGACCTGCCGGTCGACCAGTTCGAGGCCTCTCTCAGGCAGTACGAGGAGGTCCCGATCCGTCGGATCCACGAGACGGCCGTCGCCATGGACGTCTCCCACCAGAAGATCACCGTCCTCGAGGACCTGATCAAGGAGCGCTACGCCAAGGGCGCCCCGCAGCCGTCGCTGACGGGCGATGGCGAGACCCTGAGCTGACCCTCCCCTCCACGCCGGCCCCCATCGGACTCGACCCCGGTGGGGGTCGGTTCGTGTCTGGGCCAGCCGACAACGAGCCATGACGGATCTCTCAGACCTGGTTCCCGCGCTCAAGCGCGAGATCGCTGAGCCCGGGCAGTACGCGACCTACTTCCCCGGCGTCACCGACGCGCAACTCGTCGGATGGCTGATGGACGCCTTCTCGCAGGCCCAGCTTGAGGGGTACTTCGGCACCACCGTGCTCGACGTCGACAATGAGTCCGTCAGCCCGGACCTCACGCCCGGCGGCCAGGCCCTCGTCGTCATGTATGCCGGCGAGCGCATCCTGACGAACCGGATCCTCAACATGACCTCGGCCGCTCGCTACCAGGCGGGCCCGGTCAAGTACGAGACCGAGCGTGCGGCGAGCGTCATGACCGAGGTGCTCAAGCAGCTCAAGGCCCGCCGGGACCGCATCACGGCGACGGCAACGGGCGTTGGCGGCCCCACCGGTGGCACCTACGTCATCGACCAGTACTGCGACCGCGTCGCTGCGGGGTGGGGGTACACCTACTGATGGCGTACGTCCGGGGTCAAGAGCGCATGGTGACGATGCTCGCCTTCACCACCGTGCGCGACACCCTCATGGGTCCGCTCGGCTGGGACGGTGTGGTGCTCGGCCGCCTGCCCTTCCAGGCCACCGTCAAGCCCACCATCGTGGAGCAGGGCGACCCCAAGGTGAAGATCGACCCGCTCGTCAAGAACGCCATCGGCTTCTCCGAGGGCATGATGCCGATGGACGAGATCCTGCAGCTCGGTGACGGCCTGCAGTCCCAGACCCACACCTTCTTCGTCGACATCTACGGCGAGAGCCTGTCGATCGCCAAGCAGCTCGCGCACGACGTCCGAGGGTGCTTCACCGACCGGCACGGCCGCAGCGTCATCGCGCTGCCCGACTACGCCCAGCCCGGCCACCCGGTGCTGCCCGGCCACCTCGTCGAGTACACCGACATCGTGACCGAGTTCCCCGAGTCGCTCGACCAGCGCAACTGGGCGGTCGTGAAGTTCACGGCCCTGCACACGTTCGGTCCCTGATGGCCAAGGTCGGTGGGTCCAACTACGCCGGCCAGATCGGCTGGGCGGTCGGCATACCCGAGTGGCTCAACAGCAGCCGCTCGCAGGTGGAGCGCTACTGGCGCGTCATCGAGGAGGGCAGCGCCGCCACGAAGTGGCCGTGGCAGGACCAGGGCATTGCCGGCCTGTGGGGCGACAACGCCCGTCCGGGGTGGAACGGAGCCACCGACCCCTTCGGCGGCCGCAACAACCAGGCCTTCGCCCCGTTCTTCCGCAACCGGGAGGACAACATGCTCGGCCCTGCCCGCGCCGCCATCATGCGCTACCTCGGTGACGGCAAGGGCAAGAACATGGACCAGCTCAAGGTCAGCTACGTCACGACCTACCGGCGCCAGTGGATCGCTGGTCAGGACGCCAAGAGGTTCGGCGGCCGGGGCAAGGCCACCGGTCCGGTTGAGAGGAAGACCCGGTCCTCCCTGACGCCCAGCGACGTCAAGCGTGCGCGGCGCGCGCTCCTGCACTGGTACTTGACCGGCGCCACGAAGCCGAACCAGATCCCCTTCGTCTACGGCGTCATCAAGAACCCCGTCGTCGGCGCGAACTACTACGGCCGCGCCATGCAGAAGTTCAGGCCCCAGCTCCCCGGCGTCCAGGCGGCGATGATGCGCGAGGCGCTCGACTTCGCCATCCAGACCGCCGGCGGCAAGACGAGCGTCACCGCGCTGCGCAAGGTCCAGGCCTTCGACAATGCAGGCGAGAGCGCGCGCACCGGCCGGGCCCGGGCCGAGCGCCGGGTCGACGAGCTGCGGACCTACGAGCCGTACGACACCGCCATCCAGGTCCAGCTCGCCGACATCACGGTCCAGAGCCTCATGCGTGACGACAAGGGCCGGTTCGTCAACGGTCTTTGGCAGCAGGCCCTGCGCAACGCCAACGAGCGCGTCGCCATGCAGTACCAGGCGATGGTCGTCGAGCTCATGCGTGCCGAGGGTCGGCGGCCGCGCACCAACGCGCTGGTGGCCGCCACGGAGAGCCCCGAGAACCGCTACCCGCGCAACACGCAGCCGTAGGTCAGTTCTCCGGCAGGGCGTCCGACCACAGCCCAGAGGTGGTCGACTGGCCGCCCCGACCGTGAAGGAGTCAGCCCATGGCAGTCAAGGGCGGCCAGATCATCCACGTCGCAAACGACCAGGTGCTCCTGGACCGTCTGCAGACCGCTGGTCCTGGCAACGTGAACATCCCCCGCGAGACCATCTACGAACTGGGCAACTACCGCTCCGTCGCACAGGTCTCCGGGATCCCCGACCTCTCGTTCTCACTCGAGAGCTTCGACGTCACCACCGAGATGGAGGCTTTCCTCCTGCGCAAGCCGGTGGCGACGACCCACTCGTACGACCTCGCAGCCGCGAAGTACACCAACCTCAAGTCGGCCTTCAAGCCCGGGCAGAACGCGGCGGCGCCCTACGACGTCGCCGGCTCGGCCTCGATCCCGTGCCTGCGCCTCGAGCAGATGTCCTACGCCTTCGGCGTCGGCACCACCAACGCTCGTCAGACGGCCACCCTCCGTGGCGACACGCTCTACTACTCGAGCGGGTCGACCTACATCAAGGAGGTCGCGGGCACGAACACGCCCAACCAGACGATCGCGCTGGACCACGACTCCTACGGCCTCATGGAGGCCGGCGTCCTGCGCTACACGCTCGCCATCACGGCAGGCGAGAAGCGCCTGACGTACGGGGCGGACTACACCGAGACGGTCGGCACGGTCACCGCCGGCGCCGCCACGGTCTCCGTGGTCATCCTGGACGCCGTCCCGACAACGGACGTCATCGCCATCTCGTACCACTCGCCCGCCGTCGAGACGTTCCCCCAGAGCGTCCACGCCCTCGTCTCGGGTGTCGGCACGGCGAGCACGGCCAGCGCGGCCATCGGCGCCACGAGCGTCACGGTCACGTCCTCGACGGGCTTCGCCGCCGGGCAGACGATCATCCTCGGCTCCGGCTCGGGTGGTGAGCTCGCGGTCGTCTCGGCAGTCCCGGACGCCACGCACATCACGCTGGCCTCGCCGACCGTCGCCCTGCACGCGTCGGGAACGGCCGTCAGCGTCTACGTCCCGACCGTCAAGCCGGCGGCCGTCCGTGGCAAGGACATCGACATCTACATCGGCCCGGCGTTCCCCGCCGGTACGGCCCCCGCCACCGCGCGTGGGACGTGGCGCCACGGTGCCCAGTCGGCCAACGTCGACTGGCGCGTGACGATCCAGAACGACGAGGAGATGGGCAACAGCCACTACGTCGACTCCGACTTCGACGTGCCGCAGGTCTCCGGCTCGGTCACCTTCCGGCCCCGTGACGTGGCCGCGATCATGGCCCTCGTCAACGACTTCGGCAACAACTCGAGCGCCGGCACGACGCACTACGCGGCCGGCATCGGCGACGGCACTGCCCTGGACCTGCAGATCGCGATCCGCAACCCGGCCGACGGTCGGGTGCTCAAGCGCCTGCACGTCCCGGACGCGCGCTTCACCGTCCCGGGCTACTCGGGCCGTGTCCAGCAGAAGCTCGACCTGCAGGCGCAGTTCCAGTCCGACCAGGGTCTGCTCTACGTCTACGACTCCTGATCGACCAGAGCGCTGACCCGTCCCCTTCACCCCGGGCGGGACGGGTCAGCCCTCACCCTCCACTCCTCACACTCCCAAGGAGCAGTTCGTGTCCAAGATCGCGAAGCTCGTCCAGCTCTTCGAGAGCGGCAAGCTGGTCCGCATCCCACTCCCGTCCGACGGCTCGTACCTGAACATCTGGGTGCAGAAGCTGTCCCCGTTCCACGCCGAGGCCGCGATCCACGAGGGTCGTGTCGCCCGCGCCCGCCGCATGATGGCCATCCGCGAGATCGGCTCGGACGAGTATGCCGTCTTCTCCTCCCAGGTCGAGGTCAGCGACAAGGCAGCGCTCGTTACCGGCTTGATGTCCGTCAAGGGCGACGAGACCCTGGGCAAGGTGCTCCGCGCCATCCGCACCGATCCCGAGTGGATCGAGCGCGTCGAGGTGATCGAGCACTCCGCTGAGCAGCTCGAGCTGCACTCGTCCGACTCCATCGAGGTCCAGCAGATCTCGAAGATGCTCGACGAGTACCAGACGGAGATCTTCAAGCGTGTGCAGGAGGAGAGCGAGGCCTACAAGCGCGAGCTCGAGGACATGTCCGACGAGACGCTGCGCGACCGGTTCCGCGACCACTACGTCGAGTCGGCCGGCCTCAACGCCTTCTCCGAGGCACGCCAGCGCTACGAGATGTTCTACGCCGCCCGGCAGTGTGCGCCGATCCTCAAGGAGGGTCGCTGGGACCACGCCCAGTGCGACCACACGGTCCAGCTCTTCGAGGACGTCAAGGACCTGACGGAGATGCCGGAGGAGGTCCTCATGCTCATCCAGTCGGCCTTGATGGACATCACGGTCCCACCGGATCTCGCGCGTTTTATGGACGGTCCGGCGAGTTCCTCCGTATCGCCCGGGCCTTCAAGCACGCCGGAGGCCTCGCCAGCATCTTCCCCGGCGGCGACGCCCGGAACGCCGGCGCAGATCTGATAACGGCCGTTGGCGAGGCCTTCACGATCCTCGGCTACTTCGAGCTGTCCGAGGACATCCAGCCTCCGCAGAACATCTGGGGTGACGACGAGCGTCTGATCGCCTGGTTCCAGGAAGTCAGAAGCCAGGGCCAAGGGGCCGATAAGGGCATGGAGCCAGTACCCGAGGCCACTCGGAACGCGCTGGTCGACGACATGGGATTCTGACGGGAGAGACATGGCTGACGAGGTCATCCTCGATGCGATTGCCCGCCTTCGGCTCGACGACGGGAACACCGTCCAGGAGATCGCCCAGATCGTCGAAGCGGTCAAGGCCGAGCTCTCTAAGCTCGCCAACACCAAGGGCATCAACGTCGCCGAGGACGTCGTCAAGGGCATCGGCCCGGCGTCGCAGGACATCGGCGAACTGCTCTTCCAGATCCAGAAGATCATCCAGCTCGGCCCGGAGTTCTCGGCCGCCCTGACGACCGGCAAGGGTGGCAAGGGCGCCGAGGAGAGGCTCCAAGGCCTCATCGCCGGCACCGAGCAGCTCCTCCGTCTCACCCGCCAGCTCGAGGCCGAGCAGAACAAGACGGCGTCCGGCCCGGTACAGGGCCCGGTCATCGAGCAGCGCGAGCGCCTCCGTGGTCCGAACGGGCGCTTCATCTCGCAGGAGACCGCCGACCGCATGGCGGCCGACGCCCGCGAGGAGGAGGCTCGCGCGCGCGCCGCCCGGAACCCGCAGGCGATGATCACCAGCCAGAACATCGGCGGGGCAGCGGGCGTTGGCGGCCAGGCCGCCCTCGAGGCGCGCTACGAGGACGAGATGCGCGCCATCCAGCGCCGCATCGACGAGGCGCACCCGGGCAACGAGGACGAGTACTCCAAGCTCAACGCCATGCGTGGGAAGTTCGTGGCCGCCGAGGAGCAGATGCTCGAGGCCCAGCTCGCGGTCATGGAGGACAAGACCGGGCAGGACAAGAAGTACGCGGCGGCATACGCCTCGCTGCAGCAGCACGGCCTCAACCTCCTCAAGCAGCTCAACGTCGTGCAGGAGCAGGAGCTCGCCGAGGCCAAGCGCGCTGAGGCCGAGGCCATGGAGGCTCACGGCGTCCGCCCCGGTGGGACACCGCGCTCGGCCTCCGAACTCGACACGGCCATCAAGACGACCGTGCCCGACGCCGCGCACGTCGAGTACGACCGGCTCAACTCCGCCGTGCTCGAGGCCGAGATCAACTACAAGCGCATGGCCAAGGCCGTCGAGGAGCAGGTCGCCCTCGGCGTGCAGGACGAGAAGGTCGAGCAGAACTACGTCAACGCCCGGCGCCGGCTGACGAAGGCCACCGAGGACCTCCTCGCCGCCGAGAAGAAGCTCACGGCTGCCGACATCGCAGCAGCGGAGCAGCAGGCCACCGCCGCGTCCCCGCGCCGCGCGCTCTTGAAGATGACCGACCCGCAGGAGTACCTGGCGGCCCGGGGCATCTCCGGCGACGAGTCGCTGCGCAGCCAGCAGCTCCAGCTCCAGCTCGAAGAGGTCAAGGCGGCAACGACCGCTGTCGCCTCGCGTGCGACCGAGCAGCTCACCCAGGCCGAGATGAACAAGCTCCTCTCGGAGAAGACGCGTCTGGCCTCGAGGGAGCTGGGCCTGCAGCGTCAGATCACCGAGGCCAAGGCTCGGGAGGCCCGCGAGGCGCGCGGCGACGGCGGGTTCCTCGGCGGCGTCTTCGGCAAGAACAAGGACGACGGTGGCTTCGGCCAGGGCCTCGGGTTCCAGGCTGGTATCACCTTCAAGTACTTCGCGCTCTACTCGGCCTTCTCGGCCGGCCAGCGGATCCTCGAGGGCATCCTCGAGACGACCCGCGAGTACACGGCGGCCACCAACCAGCTCGGCATCGCCCTCAACCAGACCCAGCAGCAGGCTGACGACACCGCCCAGTCCTACGGCCGGATCGGCTCCGCGTTCGGCATCGACCCGCTCAAGGCCACCGAGGGCGCGGTCAAGTTCATCCGCTCCTTCCGCGACCCCTCCGGCAACGTGCAGGCTGGCGCCGGCGAGGCCGGGGCGCGCACGGCCGGCATCGTCTTCACGCTCGAGCCGGACGACCGCGCCAAGGAGACCCTGCAGTCCCTCATCGCGGTCACCAAGGCATACGGGGAGAGCGCGTCCGCAGCCGAGAGCGTCTACGACAAGGCGCTGCAGGTGGCCCAGCAGTACGGCTACCAGAGCGCGGGCGAGGTGCTCCCCGGTGTCGCGGCGGTCGCCGACATCGGCAAGGAGTCCGGCTACGACATCCCGCAGCTCACCGCCCTCATCGCCTCGGTCATGCAGCAGACGGGCGTTGGCAGCGACGCGGCCGCCGGTGACGTCAAGCGCTTCCTCGGTGGCCAGGGCGACCCGGGCATGGTCCGGCTCTTCCAGCAGTACGGCATCTCGCTCGACGAGTCCTTCCGGGAGCGGCTCTCCGAGCTGGCCAACATCCTCCTCAAGGCCTCCCCGGAGGAGCGCTCGGGCGTCCTCACGAGCATCGGCTCCCCGCGTATCGCGGCGGCCGTCTCTGCCGCCATGGCCGGCGAGGTCCAGTCTCGTGTCGCGGCCAGCAAGGCCGACGACCCCAACCGCCTCACGGCGGCCGACCAGGCCAATGCCCAGCTCAAGACCTTCGCCGGGCAGATGCAGCAGTTCGGCGCCGAGGTCAAGGGCCTCTTCATCGAGATCGCCCGCTCGGGCGTGCTCACGCTCCTCGGTGCGGCGGCCAAGGGCGCCCTGACGCTCGTCGAGGCGGCGACCGAGCTCCTCAAGGCGTGGAACCTCCTCCCCGACGCGGCAAAGAACGTTGTCGGCGCCTTCCTCGCCCTCGCGGCGATCGCCAGGGCGCGGGCCTTCTTCGAGGGTTCCGGGTCGGCGGCAGGCGCTGTCGCGGGCGCCGCGCGCTTCGGCCTCAACCCGGGCGTCCCCTTCACCATCGGCAGGGGCGCCCAGGCCGTCGAGACCACGGCGGCCGCCCAGGTGGAGCGCCAGCTCGCACTGGCGCGCGGGGAGACCATCACGACCACTGCGGCGGCCACCGGTGCCAGCCGTGGGCTTGGCGCCTCGCTCGCGGCCACCGCCACCGGGATGCTCCGTCTCATCGCCGCCATGGTCCCGCTCGCCGCGATCATCGGCACGATCATGGTCGTCCTCGACGCGAAGGACTCGAGCGACAAGCAGCAGCAGGGTGCGACGGACATCGGCGGCGCCCATCAGGACCTGGCCAAGGCCGTGGCCGCCGGCGATCTCGAGGGTGCCAAGTCCGCCATCGAGCGGATCAAGCAGGCCCGCAAGACGACCGAGGAGGGCAGCGACTCCTACGGCGGCAAGCTGATCGACATCTTCTCCGAGGCTGACGACGCCCGGATGAAGCTCTACGCCGCATCCGACGCAGACCTCAAGGCCAAGCTCGCCGAGATGGAGGCGATCCAGAAGAAGCGCGACGAGATGAACGCGGCAACGCCCGTTGCCGAGTGGTTCGGTCGCAACTTCTCCCACATCACCGACGGCGTGAAGGCCCTCGAGGCCAAGGGCGCCGGGCCGGACACGCTCATCGCCGCGATGGACTCCGTGCTGCGGCTGGCCCCGGGCGTCGCCCGTCAGGCGTACATCCAGCCGGGCGAGGGCCAGAGTGGCCTTCCGGACCAGGTCAAGGACATCCTGTCCCAGCTCGAGCGGACCGGGAGCCCGGGTCGGCAGCGCGAGGGCTTCGCTGCGGCGCAGGCGTCGCTCGCGGCCGCGAAGCAGTCCTCGCTGACGGCCGGCGACGACATCCAGGTCGAGGCCATCCAGCAGCAGCTCGACATCGTCAACAAGGCGTGGTCGGCAGCGATCGTCAGCCAGACCACCGCCCGCATCGACATCCTCAAGAAGCACTACACGGGCACCGGCACCGACGCCAACATCAAGGCCAACCTGACCACCGCGCTGCAGGAGCTGGCCAAGACCGGCGACATCAACGCCATGGTCCAGCTCATGAACCTCGGCGACAAGGCGTTCCTGAGCAACTACCTCAAGGGCGTCAACGCCGAGAAGAACGCGCTGGCCGAGCAGGCGCGCGCGCTCGCGGCCGCCGCCGAGGCTACGCGCGCGGCCGCGCCCGAGGGTGACGTCAGCGACGTCCGGGCCGAGCAGCGCTACCGCCAGCGCCGACCCAACATCGACGCGGCGAACCGGGCGTCAACGGCCGCTGCCGACGTCGCCAACGCCGTCGTCGAGGCGGCGGCGCTCGCCGACCCCACGGGCGATGCCACCACCAAGCTGGCCACCGGTCTGGCGCAGGCCAAGGCGCGCTACGCAGCGACGGCGGGTGACGCCGTGTCGCAGGCCAAGGCTGAGGTGGCTGCCGCCCGGGCGAACGTCGCGGAGGTCGCGGCCACCGTCGGCAAGAACACCGCCGAGTGGTACGACGCCATGAAGGCGCTCAACGACTCGATCTACGCTCAGACGCAGGCCGAGCTCGGTGTCCGGATCTCCAAGATCAACGCGGGCATCACCCCGATCGCCGCCTCCAAGATCCTGCCCAACGGCAAGTCCGACCGTGGCGAGGAGGATGCCCGGCGCGCCCTGGCCGCCGCGCAGGAGACGCTCAAGTCGGCCATCAAGGGCACCGCCGAGTACTACGACG
>Ga0164309_10000937_pt1 | contig 14802 bp, 14 predicted proteins | sample Whisoiple_247_MG_FD_109984 | JGI IMG/M metagenome (GOLD analysis project Ga0164309, IMG submission 109984) | Soil microbial communities amended with fresh organic matter from upstate New York, USA - Whitman soil sample_247_MG | ecosystem: Environmental > Terrestrial > Soil > Unclassified >...
GACCAATCTCGACGGCACATTCCTCGTCACTGCCGCGTTTGTACCGGGAATGCGCTCGCGCAAATGGGGTCGCGTCGTGAACATGGCATCGAGCACGCTTGGTTCGGTAGTCACTGGTTTTGCTCACTACGTTGCGAGCAAGGGTGGCATCGTCGGGTTTACTCGCGCGCTTGCGACCGATCTTGCGCCCGACGGCATCACCGTAAACGCCATTGCCCCGGGACTGACGCGATCACCCGGCACGCTGGTGCGTGAACCGCGCCCTGGCTTCAAAACCATGGACGATGAGTTCAATGCGGTTGCTCAAATGCAGGCAATCAAGCGAGTGGAAGAGCCGGCCGATCTGGTTGGCGCGGTCTCCTTTCTCACCAGCGACGACGCCGCCTTCATGACCGGGCAGACCCTCAATGTGGATGGCGGACGCGTGAGATCATAATTGCTTGTTGGGCAAAGCCGCAGGTTTTCAATGCCTTGGCTTCGACGAGAGTCTGCGTGTTTCATTTCGCAGTTGCGGAAGAAAAACTATACCAGTGTCTGCCTTACTTAAGACGGTCCGCCAGCCTATAGTTTGATTCATGCGCCGCAATGCATTCCGTCCACTGTGGGTCATCCTCGCACTGCTGTTGCTCCTGGAGGCCTGGCTGTGGGACCACCTCGAGCCCATCGTTGCGCGCGTCGTCAATATCTTTCCTTGGGGCAGGGTCAAAATCGCGGTTGCGCGAGCGATCGAAAATCTGCCGCCATACGTCGCTCTGGTTGTCTTCGCTATTCCGCTGATTGTCGTATTGCCGGTGAGGTTTCTGGAGGTTTATTTCATCGCTACCGGAAACTGGTTTGGGGCCGTCGTAACTCTTCTGCTCGCAAAGCTTCTTGGCCTCGGGGTGACCGCGTTTGTCTTCGATGCAACACGCGGCAAGCTACTGCAAATACCGTGGTTCCAGCGTTTGTATGACTGGGTCATTTGGGCACGCGACTGGGCCTACACGCAGACCGAGCCCATCCGCGCTCGCATCCGGAAAGTCGCCTGGATGTTCAGGCCAGAGCGTGCACGGCGCGCATTCCGACGATTGATGCGCCTGCGTCGATCCTACCGCAATCGCCCTGCGTGATGTGATCTCAGTGGCCTGCCAAATGCAGGGCGTGCGGCGCCCATAGGCCGAGGGCCATGAAGCCGAGGCCAAACACGCCCAAAACACCCGACAACCAACCAAGCGCTGCGATACCTGTGATGACCTCCGCGGAGGCCAGCACAATGCCAATCTGGAATGCGGCCGACGCGAACTCGTATTGGTGATAGCGAGCCAGCCAGGTGTCGCGCTCGTGCTCAAGCTTCTCCGCCTGAGCACGCAGTTCCTTGCGGCCGTCTTGCTCCTTCGGATCCGAATCGTAGCGAGCGACGGTGTTGCGCCAGGCCTCGATCTGCTTTGCAACAGCCGCCTTTGCTTCGTCATTGGTTATTGCAGGGAGCTGCGCGGCTAATCCCTCGGCAGCAACGCGCAACGATGTCTGTCGGATGGTCTTTGCCTGAAAGAAGTTCCAGGTATCCGAAGCCTTGATGTTGTCGGCGATAGCCGCCGTCTGCGAGCTCTTTCCCAGCGTTTCGGAGAACGCGAGAAAAAGCGCCAGGATCGCAATGAGCAGCGCAATTCTCTTGTTGGAATGCGATGCGTGCTCGGCATGCTCGGCGTGTTCAAGATTTTCGTGTGCGCTCATTGGCCCTCCGGCTTTTAGCCGACCCGTCCTTACGATGATAGCAGAGCTGGGTTCAGCGCAAGAGGCTGCAATAAGCCGCACGGCTGCTAGCGGGCGCGGGGATGGGCGCTCGCATACACTTCAAGCAAATGCTCGGTATCGACAGCCGTGTAGATCTGCGTTGTGGAAAGCGAAGCGTGACCAAGCAATTCCTGGATGGCGCGGAGGTCGCCGCCACGAGCCAGCAGGTGCGTGGCGAAGGAATGACGCAGCGCGTGCGGTGTCGCGGTCTCCGGTAGTCCGAGCGCGCCCCGCAGGCGGGCCATCGCCAGTTGCACGATGCGGGGCGAAAGCGGCCCGCCGCGTTCTCCAACGAACAATGGTGCGTCCGGTGACGACTTGTATGGGCAGATCGCGACGTAGTCAGTGATCGCGTTGGTGACTTGAGGGAGCACCGGCACCATCCGAGTCTTGTTGCCTTTGCCGAGCACGACAATAACGTCGGCGCCGGAACGAATATCGCGGCGTTTGAGACTGAGTGCCTCGGACAAGCGCAAGCCGGAGCCATAGAGCAAAGCCAGCACTGCGGCGTCGCGTGCGAGAACCCATGGCGCACGTTCCTCGCCGTCACGTATGTCGACGTCGGTGATCTGCACGGCGGCCGATATCGAGAGCGGCTTCGGCAAGCTTCTCGGAAGCTTGGGCGTGCGCACGGCGCTGAGCGCGGCGACCTTACCTTTGCCCTTGCGCTCGAGAAAACGCGCAAAGGACCGGATGCCAGCGAGTGTGCGCATCAGCGAACGATTGCCTGTCCCCTGGCTGCGCCTGAACGCCATGAAGGCGCGAATGTCGGCCGGCGTTAGTTTGGCTATTTGCTTGAGCGTCGGGGCTCCCCCCAGATGCTCGGCCAGAAAATCGAGAAACTGCGCGACGTCGCGCCGATAGCACTCCACCGTTTTCTGTGACATACGCCGCTCGGCACCGAGATAGCCCATCCAGCGGGTAATCTCGGCCGAAACGTCGGAACTCGCCGCAAAATCAGTCATGTTTTGAAGAGTGGCACTGCTTCGTTCACTCTTCCTTAAGCGCCCGGAATCGGTCAGACAGGCGAGCACGCTATGAGCAGAATCGTCGATATTCTGGTGCCGGTGGCGCTCGACCAGACCTATTCTTACCGCGTACCTGCTGGTCTTGAGCTCGCGCCGGGCGATGTGGTCGCGGTCCCGCTTGGGGCGCGCGAAAGCATGGGTGTGGTATGGGCCGATAATCTCGACCCAAATCCTCGGCTGCATAATCGTCTGAAGGACGTTGACGAAAAGCTCGATGTACCGCCACTGAAGCCCGAACTCCGGCAGTTCGTCGACTGGGTTTCAAATTATACGTTGGCCTCCCGCGGAATGGTGCTGCGCATGGCTCTGCGCATGGGAGAGCACCTCGGCCCCGGGCGCGAGCGTATCGGGGTGCGGCTCGGCGGACCGGCCCCAGAGCGAATGACAGCGGCACGCGCACGCGTGCTGCATCTCCTGGCGAATGGTCTTACCCTTTTGAAAAGCGAGGCTGCGCACGAGGCCAGTGTCAGCGTCGGCGTGATCGATGGGTTGATCGATGCAGGCGCGCTTGAAACGATCGTGCTGCCGCCGGAGCCCGTTGCGCCACAGCCGGATCCCGAATTCCGAAAGCCGGAGTTTTCGCTGGCCCAATTGGCCGCCGCCGACGCGTTGCGCACAACCGTTGCGCAAGGCGGCTATAGCGTCACGTTGCTCGACGGGGTGACAGGTTCGGGCAAAACCGAAGTGTATTTCGAGGGCGTTGCCGAGAATATCCGCCGCAATCGGCAAACCCTCATCCTCATGCCGGAGATCGCGTTAACTGCGCAGTTTCTCGACCGATTTTCGTCCCGCTTCGGGGTTCGTCCGGCGGAATGGCATTCGCAACTTTCACAACGCAAGCGCGCACGAACCTGGGCAGCGGTTGCCGCGAATGAAGTTCGGGTGGTGGTGGGCGCGCGATCGGCGCTTTTTCTGCCCTACGCTGATCTTGGGCTGGTCATCGTCGATGAAGAGCATGATCCCGCGTACAAACAGGAAGACGGCGCACATTACCATGCGCGCGACATGGCGGTTGTCCGCGGGTCGATTGCAAAATTCCCCGTAATTCTCGCCTCGGCAACGCCGTCAGTGGAATCCGAGGTCAATGCGCGGCGGGGTCGCTACCGCCATGTCCACTTGCCGGAGCGTTTCGGCGGTGCGCATCTGCCTTCGATCGAAGCGATCGACATGCGGCGTGAAGGCCCCCCGCGCGGACGGTTCATCTCACCGCGGCTTGCCGAGGCTGTTGCGGTCTCGCTGACGCGCGGGCATCAGGCCTTGTTGTTTCTCAATCGCCGAGGCTATGCACCGCTGACGCTGTGTCGCGCCTGCGGGTTCCGTCTGCAATGTCCGAATTGCGATGCGTGGCTGGTCGACCATCGATTCAAACGTCGTCTGGTTTGTCATCACTGCGGTTTCTCGATGCCTCCCCCGGCGGAATGCTCCAACTGTCATGCCACGGACAGTTTCGCCGCAGTCGGTCCCGGCGTCGAAAGACTCGAACAGGAGGCCGGAGAACTTTTTCCGCAAGCCCGTACTCTTGTTTTGTCGAGCGATCTCGTGGAATCGGTCGAGCGCCTCCGACAGGAACTCGACGACGTGGCACAGGGTCGCTTCGATCTCATCATCGGCACTCAGCTCGTTGCCAAGGGTCATCACTTTCCAAAACTCAACCTGGTTGGGATCGTTGACGCTGATCTGGGGTTGGGCAACGGCGACCCGCGTGCCGCCGAGCGTACTTTTCAGTTGCTGCACCAGGTGGTCGGCCGTGCGGGGCGCGAAGAGGGCATTGGTGTTGGCTACCTGCAGACCCACCAGCCAGAGCATCCCGTCATGCGGGCCCTCATTTCTGGCGACCGTGAAGCATTCTACAAAAATGAAATCGAACAGAGCGAGCGTACCGGTTACCCACCGTTCGGGCGGCTAGCCGGCCTCGTCGTCACTGCCAATGAAAGGCATAGCGCGGAAACCTACGGCCGCACGCTCGCCAATGCTGCGCCGAAGGATCAGAACGTCCGAGTGCTCGGTCCGGCCGAGGCGCCGCTCGCAGTGGTCCGCGGCCGTCACCGGTTCCGATTGCTTGTGAAGTCACCGCGCAGCCTCGACTTGTCGGCTTACTTGCGCGAGTGGCTTGCCGCGGCGCCCAAGCCTCGCGGTAATGTGAGACTGGAGGTCGATGTCGATCCTCAGAGTTTTTACTGAGGCGCCATCGTTGCAGCCTCTCGCGCGGTCGCGGAGTATCGCACGAGCGGTGGCTTCAACCCGGCTCTGTTGAGCGTACGGCGCACGGTCGGTCGGGCCGCGGCAAAAACAACACTCGTTCCCAAACGCCCAACCTTGTTCACGAACGTGACAAGCGACCGCGCCGCCGTGGTGTCGATCAGTGGCACGTCCTTGAAATCGAGTACCAGAAGTCGCGGGGGCGTTCCCACGCGTTCGAGAACACCCAACACGCGTGCGGTAGCGCCAAAGAAGAACGCGCCGCTGATGTGATAGACCATCACGTCGCGATTGGTGGCCTGTTGCGCATCATAGTGCGAGCGGGTGTCGCTATCGTCGGCTACATCTTCGAGCGAAGATTGGCCGCCAGCTATCTCGACGCTTTCCGCCATCCGATGGAGGAACAGCAGCGCGCTGAGCACGACCCCGACCCCTATCCCGGTGATGAGATCGACAAAAATCGTCAGCAGGAAGGTTGCCAGGAGCACGACGGCATCGCCGCGGGATGAACGCAGCAAAGACCAGAACTCTTCTTTTTCCGCCATGTTCCAGGCAACGACCGCGAGCACGGCCCCGAGGGCGGCAAGCGGTATGTAGCCCGCCAATGGAGCTCCTATCAGAAGGAAAATAAGAAGATAGGCACAGTGAAAAATGCCCGAGACAGGCCCGCGAGCACCCGCCCGTACGTTGGTGGCGGTTCGTGCCACCGTGCCGGTCACGCAGATGCCGCCAAACAGAATTGAGACAATGTTGGCGACGCCTTGCGCGCTCAGTTCGCAATTTGATCGATGTCGGCGACCGGTCATGCCGTCCGCGACCACGGCCGACAAAAGCGATTCGATGGCCCCGAGCAGCGCGATCGCGATGCCATCGGGCAGCACCGCCTTGAGTTTCTCGACACTGAAGGTCGGCAAGGCTGGGGTCGGCAAGGAGCCTGGAATAGCACCGAACCGTGAGTGCACGGTCGCGACATCGAGTGGAAAAACCGCACAGACGATCGCGGCAATCGAGATTGCGATGAGAAACGACGGCCAGTTAGGACGAAAGCGTCGCAGCGCCACGATCAGAACCACCGACAGGATCGCGATTCCGAGTGTCGGAAAGTGAACGGTTGGAAGCGCATTACGGATCGCCAAGAGCTTCGGCAGCAGCGCGGACGGTTCATGGGCAATGGTGAGACCGAACAGGTCGCGGATCTGGCTCGCCGCGATGATCACGGCTATGCCGGCAGTGAATCCGACGGTCACCGGAAACGGAATGTATTTGATGTACGTTCCGGCCCGCAGGAGACCCACCGCGATAAGTATGAGTCCCGCTATTATCGTTGCGAGCGCCAGCCCATCATAACCGTGTCGTTCGACCACGCCGGCGACGAGGCCGATAAACGCACCAGCCGGCCCACCGATCTGAAAGCGGCTTCCGCCAATGAGCGATATGATCAGCCCACCAAAGATCGCCGTGTAGAGGCCGCGCTCAGGTGAAACACCGGACGCGATCGCGATAGCCATCGATAACGGAAGCGCCACGACCGCAACGGTGAGGCCGGACACCGCATCGGCACGCAAATCCCGCCAGCCGTAACCCTCGCGAAAAACCGTGACCAGCTTGGGCGTGAACAGTTCGACGAAGGTCGGCTGCGTATAAAGTTGAGCGTGCGAGTGAGAGGGCGACATGGCTGCGGAATCGGTCGCTGACCAGCTTCGGGCAGACTGATGCTTGGCGCAAGCGGTCAGGTCGCGAATTTCAATCCTACAATTCCGGCAACAATCAAGCCGATGCACGCGAGGCGGGCTACCGTCGCTGGTTCGCTGAAAAGATAGATCCCGAGCGCCGCCGTGCCCACTGCGCCTATTCCGGTCCAGACCGCGTAAGCCGTGCCCACCGGCAAGGTTTTCAACGCCAGCCCAAGTAGCGCAAGGCTCAGGCCCATAGCGGCAACGGTCAGGACCGAGGGAAATAGTCGCGAGAAGCCTTCGGTGTATTTCAACCCGATTGCCCAGGCGACCTCAAACAGTCCGGCAAGGAAGAGGTACAACCACGCCATGGCCTTTGCCTCCTTTTTGGGCGCGGTCACTCCGGCATTTCGTCGTGACGCACGTTTGGTTGCAGGAGCACGCATGCTGCGGCGGCAAAGATCATCGCAAATCCGACAATGTCCGGCACGGTGAGGCGCTCACCGAGGACGATCGCTGATGCGGTGACTCCAATCACCGGCACCAGCAGTGAGCCGAGTGACGCCGTCACGGCAGGCAAGCGGTCGACAATCGACCACCACAGGAAGTGCGCCAATCCGACGCCGAACAGTCCGACGAAGAGCACTGCCAGGACCGTCTCGTTTTTCATGGGCCACAGATGCGGGTGGCCTTCGAACAGGAATGAGCCGGCAGTAATGAACACGAGACCGAACAGTAATTGCCAGGCTGCGTTGGCCAATGGTTCGACCGTCACTTTGGCCCACTTGATGTAGACGGTCGCGAATGTCCAGCTCAGCGCGCAACCAAGTGAATAAAATACGAATGGCGGAAAGCCATGCGCAAATAATGGCCACAACAGAACTGTAATGCCAACGACACACAAGCCGAAGGCGAACCAGCGGATCGCATTCAGTCGCTCACCAAGCACGAAATGACTCAGCACCGTCGTCCAGATCGGCATCGAATAGGTGATGATGATGGCGCGGGTTGTGGCGCCGCTCAGCTGTGCGAAACCCGAGAGAATCTGGAAGCCGGCGACATTGAACAGTCCGGCAATCATGATGTGGATGTATTGGCCGCGGGGTACCTTCAGGTTATGGCCGCTGAGCACCGCGGCGGCGAACAAGGTCGCTGCACCAATGCTGGACCCGGCAACCCGCAGGCTCCACGGCGACAGTTCGCGCAATGCGAAGGCCGCCGCGACCCAATTCAAGCCCCAGGCGAAAGCGAGCAGCACGACCAATAGCTTGGCCGTCGTGGCGGGGTCGGCTTTCGTTCGCGCGGGCATGACCTTGGGAGAATCCGGCGGAGGCAGGCGGTGCACGCTATAGCGATGGCGCGCAGGTGGCGAGGCAACCCTGTGATGCAAATTTGTCGCCTGCGATGGCGGTAAAAGTGTCCGCGACAAACCGGCCCGCTTGTTGCACCGCCGTGCTCACTGTGTTAGCTAGCCACTCGATTTCAGGGGGTTCCCGCGGGCTCCTGCGACGTCCCTGGAGATCGGAATTCCCTCTTGAATTCCAATGGTTTGCGCCGCTCTTCCGCGACGGCGCTTGGCCTATGAATAACGTAAGCAACGAGCGTCATTGTGGCAGGCAAAGATCCGATCATCTCTGGAGTGGCTGGCCGCTACGCCAATGCTCTTTTCGAGCTGGCTCTGGAGAACAAGGCGGTCGATTCCGTCAAAAAGGATCTCGATCAGTTTGACTCGCTCGTCGCCGAGAGTGCCGATCTGAATCGTCTTGTCCGCAGCCCGGCATTTGGTGCTGATGATCAGCTCAACGCGCTGTCAGCCGTTCTTGCCAAAGCCGACATCAAAGGATTGGCCGCCAACTTCCTCAGAGTCATTACCACCAATCGGCGTCTGTTCGCAGTCCAGGACATGATCCGCGCCTTCCGCGGCCTTGTTGCGCGACATAAGGGCGAGGTGACGGCGCAAGTCACCGTTGCGGAAAAGCTGAACGACAACAATCTCGAGACGCTCAAGAACACTCTCAAATCAGTGACCGGCGGCAAAGACATCGACCTCGATGTCAAGATCGATCCCACCATCATCGGTGGTCTGATCGTCAAAGTTGGAAGCCGCATGGTCGACAGTTCACTCCGTACCAAACTCAATTCGATCAAAATCGCGATGAAAGAGGCCCGCTGATGGACATCCGCGCCGCAGAAATTTCCGCCATCCTGAAAGAGCAGATCAAGAACTTCGGTCAGGAGGCCGAAGTCTCGGAGGTTGGCCAGGTGCTCTCTGTCGGCGACGGCATTGCGCGCGTCTACGGTCTCGACAATGTGCAGGCCGGCGAGCTTGTGGAGTTCGAGAATGGCGTCCGCGGGATGGCGCTCAATCTCGAGGTCGACAATGTCGGTATCGTCATTTTCGGCAACGACCGCGAGATCAAGGAAGGCCAGACCGTCAAGCGCACCGGCTCGATCGTTGACGTGCCGATCGGCAAGGGGCTGCTCGGCCGCGTCGTCGATGCTCTCGGCAATCCAATCGACGGCAAGGGACCCATCAAGACCGAAAAGCGCGCGCGCGTTGACGTGAAGGCGCCGGGCATCATTCCGCGCAAGTCGGTGCATGAACCGATGGCCACGGGCCTGAAGGCCATCGACTCGTTGATTCCGATCGGCCGTGGCCAACGCGAACTCATCATCGGCGATCGTCAAACCGGCAAAACGGCCATCGCGCTCGATACCATTCTCAACCAGAAGCCGCTCAACGCGCAGCCCGACGAAAAGATCAAGCTTTATTGCGTTTACGTCGCGGTCGGACAGAAAAGATCGACCGTCGCCCAATTCGTGAAGGTGCTGGAGGAGCAGGGCGCGCTCGACTATTCCATCGTGGTCGCCGCAACCGCGTCCGATCCTGCGCCGATGCAGTATCTGGCGCCGTTCAGCGGCTGCACCATGGGCGAATATTTCCGCGACAACGGCATGCACGCCGTCATCGTCTATGACGACCTTTCAAAGCAGGCTGTCGCCTACCGCCAGATGTCGCTCCTGCTGCGCCGCCCGCCGGGCCGCGAAGCTTATCCGGGCGACGTATTCTACCTGCATTCCCGGTTGCTTGAACGCGCAGCCAAGATGAACGACGAGAACAAGGCCGGCTCTCTCACTGCGCTCCCTGTGATCGAGACACAAGCGAACGACGTGTCGGCCTACATTCCGACCAACGTGATTTCGATCACCGACGGCCAGATCTTCCTTGAGACCGATCTGTTTTATCAAGGCATCCGTCCGGCGGTGAACGTCGGCCTTTCTGTGTCGCGCGTAGGCTCGTCCGCTCAGACAAAGGCCATGAAAAAAGTTGCCGGGCGCATCAAGGGCGAGCTCGCCCAGTATCGCGAAATGGCGGCATTTGCCCAGTTCGGCTCCGATCTCGACGCCACCACCCAGCGTCTGCTCAATCGTGGCGCGCGTCTGACAGAACTGTTGAAGCAACCGCAATTTTCGCCGATGAAAATGGAAGAGCAGGTGTGCGTGATCTACGCTGGCGTCAACGGTTACCTTGACCCCTTGGCGGTGGATCGGGTGCGTCCCTTCGAAAGCGGCCTGCTGACACTGTTGCGCACCAAACACGCCGATCTGCTCGACAGTATCCGCAAAAGCGGTGACCTTTCAGACGCCGATGCAGACAAGCTCAAGAATATCGTCAACGGCTACGCCAAGACCTTCGCCTGAGACACGCGTGACGACCGGGATGGATCAGGATTAGCTCGACATGGCCAGCCTCAAGGACATGCGCGTTCGCATCGCCGCCACCAAGGCGACGCAGAAGATCACCAAGGCCATGCAGATGGTCGCGGCTTCAAAGCTGCGTCGTGCACAGGCTGCGGCTGAGGCTGCCCGTCCGTACGCGGAGCGAATGAGCAAAGTGCTCGGCTCGATCGCCGCAGCGGTTGCTGGCAGCGATTCGGCACCACGGCTATTGGCCGGCACCGGCACCGACAAGGTCCATCTTCTGGTGGTTTGTACCGCCGAGCGAGGGCTTTGCGGCCCGTTCAACTCGTCGATCGTGCGCCTGGCCCGCGAAAAGGCGAATGCGCTCATCACCGACGGCAAAGAGGTCAAGATCCTCTGCATCGGCCGCAAGGGTTACGAACAGCTGCGTCGGCTCTACGGCAAGCTCATCATCGAGACCATCGAATTGCGTGGGGTGCGCTCGATCTGTTTCGAGCAGGCCGATATGATTGCCAGAAAAATCGTAGAGCTGTTCGAGCAGGGCGCGTTCGACGTGGCTACGCTGTTCTTCTCGCGCTTCAAATCTGTCATCGCGCAGGTTCCGACTGCACAACAGATAATCCCGCCCGTCTTCGAAAATAGCGAGACAGGTCCCTCCGCCTCTTATGAATACGAGCCGGAGGAAGAGGAAATTCTTGCTGAACTTTTGCCGCGCAATCTGTCGGTGCAGGTCTTTCGTGCGCTCCTGGAAAACGCGGCTTCCGAACAGGGTGCGCGCATGAGCGCAATGGACAACGCCACCCGAAATGCCGGCGAGATGATCCGCAAGCAAACTCTCACTTACAACCGCACGCGCCAGGCTATGATCACGAAGGAGCTGATCGAGATCATTTCCGGTGCAGAAGCGCTTTAGTTCCGTAACGAGGACGATATGGCCACACCCAACGCAGTCGGAAAAATCACGCAAGTCATCGGTGCCGTCGTTGACGTGCAGTTCCAGGATCACCTGCCCGCTATTCTGAACGCGCTCGAAACGACGAACGGCGGAAAGCGCCTCGTCCTCGAAGTCGCGCAGCATCTGGGCGAATCGACCGTGCGCACGGTTGCCATGGACGCTTCGGAAGGTCTCGTGCGCGGGCAGGACGTCACCGATACAGGTCAGCCGATCGCCGTTCCGGTCGGTGACGAGACACTCGGGCGCATCATCAATGTCGTCGGCGAGCCGGTCGATGAAGCGGGTCCGGTCAAGACCAAAGAGAAGCGTGCGATCCACCAGCCAGCTCCCAGTTACGTGGAGCAGTCGACCGAAGCGCAGATTCTCGTGACGGGGATCAAGGTTGTGGATTTGCTCGCGCCTTACGCCAAGGGCGGCAAGATCGGCCTGTTCGGCGGGGCCGGCGTGGGCAAGACCGTGCTGATCATGGAGCTGATCAACAACGTCGCGAAGGCGCACGGCGGCTATTCGGTGTTCGCCGGAGTCGGTGAGCGCACGCGCGAAGGCAACGACCTCTATCACGAGATGATTGAATCCGGCGTCAACAAGGATCCGAAGAAAGGTTCGGTCGCCGGTTCGAAATGCGCGCTGGTGTACGGCCAGATGAATGAGCCGCCAGGAGCGCGTGCCCGCGTCGGTTTGAGCGGTCTGACCGTCGCCGAATATTTCCGCGACCAGGGCCAGGACGTGTTGTTCTTCGTGGACAACATTTTCCGTTTCACTCAGGCCGGTTCGGAAGTGTCAGCCCTTCTTGGCCGCATCCCTTCGGCGGTGGGCTATCAACCGACGCTCGCCACCGATATGGGCGCGCTGCAAGAGCGCATCACGACCACCACCAAAGGTTCGGTAACCTCCGTGCAGGCCATCTATGTGCCGGCCGACGATCTTACCGACCCCGCACCGGCGACTTCGTTCGCCCATCTCGATGCGACGACCGTGCTGTCGCGCGACATCGCTGCCAAAGGCATCTATCCGGCAGTCGACCCTCTCGATTCGACGTCGCGTATGTTGTCGCCGCTGATCGTCGGCGAGGAACATTATGCCGTGGCGCGCCAAGTGCAGCAGGTGCTGCAGCGCTACAAGGCGTTGCAGGACATCATCGCCATTCTCGGCATGGATGAGTTGTCAGAAGAAGACAAATTGACAGTGACGCGCGCACGCAAGATCGAGCGTTTCCTGTCACAGCCGTTCCACGTCGCGGAAGTGTTCACGGGTTCCCCCGGCAAGTTGGTCGATCTGCAGGACACCATCAAAGGCTTCAAGGGACTCTGCGAAGGCAAATATGATAACCTGCCGGAAGCTGCTTTCTACATGGTAGGACCCATCGAAGAGGCGGTTGAGAAGGGCAAAAAGCTCGCGGCCGAGGCGGCCTAGAGGGAGCATGCAGGGGCGGTCCAACCTCGTTGCGTTTCTGCTGATCGGGCTCGTAATTGGTGGGCTTGCCGGTTACATGACGCGCCCCGAAGAGACAGCCGAGATCAAATTGGGGCCTCTGAGCGTTGAGGTCCGTAACAACGAGCGAGCGCGCGGCGGACCGCTTACCAGTGAGCAGATCCAACACATCGCGATCCTGGCCATGGTTGGCGGCGTGATCGGACTTGGTGTGGGCTTCGCCGTCGGCAAGCGCAGGGCTTAGGGAAACGATGGCTAATTTTCGCTTTGAGTTGGTGTCTCCGCAAAAGCTTTTGTTTTCCGGCGAGGTGCAGCAAGTCGATGTGCCGGGTACCGACGGAGATTTCGGTGTCCTAGCCGACCATGCGCCAATGGTTACGACATTGCGCCCGGGCATTCTGACTGTGCATGCCGGCAGTGGTACGCAAAGAATCGTTGTGCTCGGCGGTTTTGCGGAAGTGTCGAAGGAAGGCCTGACGGTGCTCGCCGACGTTGCAGAGGCGGTCGAGGACATCGATCACGGAATGATTGAGAACCGTATCGAGGATCTGCAAAACCGGATTGCCAAGTCGGAGCCAGGCTTTGACCTCGACAAGCTGATCACACAGCTTGATCACTACAAAGAGGTCCATCGCCACCTGACCGCTACGGCGATGCACTAGCGCTCGCGCGCGAACTTCCCGAATTCCTTCACCACGCGCTCGTACGTCGATCGTTTGAAAGGTATTACGAGTTTCGGTAGCTCGCGCATCGCAACCCAACGCCATTCGACAAATTCCGGGTCGTGACCGCCGGCGGGATTGTGAATGTCGATCTCGCTTTCCTTTCCGGTGAAGCGTAGCGCGTACCACTTCTGCTTCTGTCCGCGGTATTTGCCGCCCCAGGCCTTTTTTACGACGCCGCTTGGAAGATCATAAGTCAGCCAATCGGCAATCTCACCGAGCTTCTGCACGGAACGAATATTGGTTTCCTCGTGCAGTTCGCGAAGCGCGGCCTTGTATGGGTCCTCATCTTCGTCAATACCGCCCTGCGGCATCTGCCAGACGTGGGTCGCATCGACGTGTTCCGGACCTTCGGTCCTTCGTCCAACAAAAACGAGCCCCGCATTGTTGAGCACCATCACGCCGGCGCAGGGGCGGTAGGGCAGTGATTTGTGGGAAGGCATTGAAACTCCGTCACTCTGGCGCCGTTGCACGCGCCGTGAATGACGTTACGACGACTTTGCCTTGATCGCCACCATTGTAATCGGCGTCAGGAAAATCCCGCGCCCTTCCACTTTTTTCGCCCAATCGGCAACGCGTGCGATCGTCGCTGGTTGTGCCGTGGCAAACCCGACGGCAAAGCCAGTGTCGCGCGCCTTCATTTCAAGGCGTGCCAGGGCACGGTCGATTTCAACCGGAGTGGGCACCGTGTCGAGTACGACGTCGGCTTTTGCATAAGGCAAATTGTTTGCACCGGCGATCTGGCCGGCAATGCTGCGTGCGGAAGATCCGTCGTCGACATAGATGAGTCCGCGTTTGGCGACATCACGCAAAATCGGCGCCAGCCCCTGCTCGGACGCGGTGAACTTGGCGCCCATGTAGCTGATAAGTCCGACGTAGCCCTGGAAGCGGCTCATCAACCAGTGCAAACGATCGGTGTTCTGTTCGGCTGTGAGCGACGTCAGCAATGTTTGCGGACCGGGATCGTTGTCGGGATATTCAAACGGCTCCATCGGCACCTGCAGCAACAGTTCGTGCGCGTCGGCCCGCGCACGATCGGCGAGCTTTTCAAGGTCGGCGCCATAAGGTGCCAAGGCGAATGTCACGCTTGCCGGAAGCTTGGCAAATGCGTCGGCAGTGCCTGAAGCGCTGATGCCAAGTCCGCCGATCACAATGGCAATGATGGGAGAGTCTTTTTTGCCCGCGGGAAGTTCGCGCGCCTGCGCGTAACGGGAGGATGGGCGGGCGCCATCCGGGCCTACCTTGGGAATGGCGCCGTGGCGCGTTCCCTCGATCAGCTTCGGATCAAGCAACGGCCTTTGTGAGCCTCCGTCGCCGCC
>Ga0164309_10000938_pt1 | contig 14776 bp, 5 predicted proteins | sample Whisoiple_247_MG_FD_109984 | JGI IMG/M metagenome (GOLD analysis project Ga0164309, IMG submission 109984) | Soil microbial communities amended with fresh organic matter from upstate New York, USA - Whitman soil sample_247_MG | ecosystem: Environmental > Terrestrial > Soil > Unclassified >...
CCTCGAGCTCGGCGGAGGGGCAACCGGATGGGGGGTGAACGTCACCTCCAACCTCAAGCTCGGGCGCCTCGTCGCCCACCTCGGCGGGGTCTATGGCGAGGGGGTCCAGAACTACATGAACGACGCCCCCGTCGACGTCGCGATCGAGCTCCGTCCGGGGGACGCGGTCACCCCGTTCGTCGGGGTGGCGCTCCCGGTCGTCGGGGTCACCGCCTTCCTGGACGTCAACTGGAGCGACCGATACACGAGCACGATCGGCTATTCACGGCTCCAAGTCACCAATAGCAGCGGCCAGACCCTGGATGCCTTCCGGACGGGGGAGTATGCCCTGGCCAACATCCTGGTCCATCCGCTGCCGGAATTCTACTTCGGCCCGGAGATCCAGTGGGCCCAGCGGAAGAACAACAGGGACAGCTTTGCCTCGGACGACTACCGGATCCAGTTCTCGGCGAAGTACTCGTTCTCGCAGAAGTTCGGCGGTCAATGAACTAGAGCAGGCTCCCCGAATCTCGCGCGAAATCACGAACGCGCGAAGTGGCGCGAATCGGATTTGGGGGGTGCACGGGGGAGATCCCGACTGTGCGCCCCTCAATTGCTTTTTCGTGTCGCTTCGTGTTCTCGCGTTTTCGCGCGAGGTTCGGGGAGCCGACCCGATAGCTACCGCTTCGGCCTGGCGCACCCCACGATGATGGTGATGTTGTCGCTCCCGCCCCCGTCGAGAGCGTCCTGGAGGAGCTGTTCGCACGCCTGCTGGGAGGAGGTCATCGCGGCGAGCCGCTCGGCGATCTTCTCCTCGCTCACGTGCTTGGTGAGGCCGTCGGAGCAGATGAGGTGGACATTCTCCCACGCCGCCTTGAGCCTGGTGACGACCGGGGCGGTCGTCTCCCCACCGATCGAGCTTGAGAGGACGTTGGCGAGACGGGAGCGCTCGCCGACCGCACGGGTCCAGACCCCCTGGTCGACCAGGTCCTGCGCCATCGTCTGGTCGCGGGTGAGCTGGGTGAGCTTCCGGTCGCGGTACAGGTAGTAGCGGCTGTCGCCGACCTGCAGGAGGTAGTACCAGGGCCACACCCCCATGAAGAGGGTGAGGGTCGTGGCCCAGCGCCGCTCATCGGGGTCGGCCTTCGCCTTGACCTGCACCGCCGCGTGCGCCTGCAGGGCGGCGTCCTGCAGGGCGTTGATGAACGCCTCCTCCCCCGCATCCTTCCGGTCGTAGCAATCCATCGACTGCAGCACGTACTCGGCGGCGACCTCGAGGGTGGTGGCACTCGCGCCTCCCCCTCCGCCGCCGCTCCCCACACCGTCGGCCACCATCGCCAGGAAGGCGAGGCGCTGGTCGGCGTAGGGGGCGAGCTGCGCCTCGGAGAGACTGGAGCCCAGCACCGAGAACCGCTTGTGGAGGGAAGCGATCAGGAAATGGTCCTGGTTCTCGGAGCGGACCTTCCCGGGGTGCGTCACGCCGTGGACGTCGATCTCGTCGTCGTCGGGCTTTCGGTCGGGGGCGGTGGCCATGGGGGCGGCCTCCGGAAGAAGAGGTGGTCTTCTCTATTCGCCGAGGAGCTGCTTGAAGTTTCGGATCAGGTAGATGTCCCAGCTGTTCGCATTGACCCGCGCGATCACGCGACGACCATCTGCGGACACCCGGAATGTGGCATCGACGGCGCGGGGTGGGGTGCCGAGTCGGACGGCCCGTCCCCCCGCCGCGGGGATCCGGTACCAGACCAGGGTGGAGGCGTTCTCCTGGACCTGGATCTGGATGGTCCCGTCGGTGAACCAGGTCGGGCGCTGTGATCCGTCCGCATAGATGGCCCAGAGTTTGGTGCTCTGCAGGGTGGCGAGGTCGATCCGGCGCACGACCACGCTGTCGTAGCTTCGGTCCCATCCGTTGCTCACAAGCGACTTCCCGTCGGGGGAGGGATCGAAGTTGTTCATCGTCCCCTCGGAGTCGGGGAGGACGAAAGTGGTATCGGCCCGTCCGGGGATCCCACGGAGATGGAGGATCGTGCGCACCGGGGTGCTGATCGCGACCCCTCCACCGACGAGTGCCGTGACCTGCTCGAACTCCTTCGTCGGGATGGTGGTCACGGGGCGCGACCTCCCGCCCTCGACCTCCTGCTCGACGACCCGGACGGTGTCCCGGTCGACGAGCGCGACGACGAGGGAGCGCCCATCGGTGGTCCAGGTGTAATCCGCGATCTCACGCGGGGGGCCGAGCAGGGTCTCCGGACCGCTGTCGACGGGGATGATGGAGAGCTGGGTCAGTGCCTTCCCTCCGACGACCACCCTCCGCCAGAGTGCGACCCGCTCTCCCGTAGGATCGAGCCCCCCGCCGACGGGGGCGGTCGCCGCGGCGAGCCGTCGCTGGGTGAACCGCATCGTCGCCGGTCCCCCGCGCGTCATCGACCAGACCTCGTACGAGGAGGTCCCGGTGGCGGTCGCGAGCATCCCGTTCGGCTCGGTGCTGAACCACCCGCGGAGTCCGGCGAGGATGGTATCGGGGCGTTCCCCGATCTTGCCATCGGTCCCGATCCGGAACCGCACGAGGTCATAGTCCCCGAGCCCCCCGTCCCGTGGCCTGGCGAGGACGATGTCCCTCCCGCCGCGGACCGTCTCGCTGCTCCCCCAGTTGAACCGGTCGAGGGTGAGGGTGAGAGAATCGATCACCCGACCGTCGGGCTCGACGGTGGTGTAGCGCCCGACCCCTCCGCTGGAGCGGACGAGGAGGACCTGGCCGTCGCTCCCCACCGGCCAGGCGAGGGCGGGCGCCCCTTCCTGGTGCCGGGAGGCGAAGGAGTCGCGGGCGATCCCATCGGTCATGGAGACCTTGAGGATCCACTCCAGCGAGTCTCCTCCGTACCAACGGGAGACGAGGGCGGTGTCGCCGATCCCCATGTGCGCGTTGCAGCAGCCGAGGAAGCGCGGGGTCCCACCCCCCAGTGAGGGGACGCTGAACGGCCCCCAGCGCCCCGCGGTCCCCTCGAATCCATACACGAGGAGGAAACGTGCGTCGTTGGACCACTGGATCCCCCAGATCGAGGCCCACCTCCGGAGTACCGTCGTGCCCCCGGCACCGCCGACATCCTGGACCACGACGTCGAAGGTGCAGTACCCCTCGGGGGTGCACTGGCGAGTTCTGTAGGCGAGGCGCTGGCCGGCGCGGCAGAGGGAAGGGGTGTTGGCGTTCCCGGTGGAGGTGACCTGGACCCAGTCGGGCTGGATCCGCTCGACCTTCCCTCCGCGGAAGGCGCACCACCCCAGGGTGCCGACGACAGCGAGGACGATCCCCGCCGCGGCGGCGACCCAGCGCCGCCCTGCCGGGGTCGATGCGAGGGTGACACCCTGGATCGGGCGGGTATTGGTCGGCGTCATCCCCCCGCTCGGCGTCGCGAGGGGCTCGAGGTTCTGCAACAGCTCTTCGGCGCTCTGCCACCGGTCGGAGGCCCGCTTGGCGAGGCAGCGCATCAAGACCCCCTCGAGCGCCGCGGGCACGGCTGCGCGGTAGCGCGTGACCGGGTCGGGGGCCTGGGTGACGTGGGCGGCGAGGACCTGCTGCGGCGTCATCCCGATGAAGGGGGGACGCCCGGTCAGGAGCTCGTACCCCATCGCGCCGACGGCGTAGATATCGACCCGGTGGTCGAGGTGGGGGTCGGCGGCGGCCTGCTCGGGAGCCATGTAGGCCGGGGTGCCGAGGGCTACGCCGGCGGTCGTCAATTGATTCTTCCCGGTCGCTTCGCTCACCGCCTTGGCGACGCCGAAGTCGGTGACCAGGGCGTGGCGCCCCGAGAGCATCACGTTGTCGGGCTTGATGTCGCGGTGCACCACGCCGTGCGAGTGCGCATACGCGAGGGCGTCGACCACTTCGATCAGGATCTTCACCGCGTCGTGGATCGGGAGCTCGCCGACCCGCGCCAGCCGCTCGCGGAGCGACTCGCCATCGACGAACGGCATCACGAAGTAGAGGAACCCTCCCGCCTCGCCCGAATCGTGCAGCGGGAGGATGTGGGGATGCTGCAGCCGCGCGGCGACCTGGATCTCGCGGAAAAAGCGCGAGGGGCCGAGCGTCGCCGAGAGCTCGGGGCGGAGGACCTTGAGCGCCACCTGGCGCCCATGCTTCAGGTCCTCGGCGAGGTAGACCGTCGCCATCCCCCCGGCGCCGATCTCCTTGAGGATCTTGTACTGCCCGTCGAGGGCGACGCGGAGACGTTCGCTCATGGGGCCTCCGCCATGAACGCCTTGAAGCCGGGGTCATTGCGGATCAGGTCGTAGGTCGGATCGACCCGGATGAGCTGTCGCGTGACCGCGGTCCGATGGGTAAGGGCGCGGCGGAGCTGCTCCACCGCGGGTGCCGCCCGGCCAAGGATCGCGTAGTCGCCAGCCAGCAGAAGGATATTGTCGACCCCGAAGTAGGCGTCCTTCTCCGGAGGGAGGAGGGTGACGGCCCGGGTCCCGGCGCGGATCGACTCGTCGGCATCGCCGAGGCGGGCCGCCACCCGGCCGAGAGTGGCCTGGTAGCCGTAGTCGTCGGGGGTCTCAGACAGGAGGTGGTGCAGCTCGGTCCGCAGCGCCTCATAGCGGGCACGGGCCCCCGCCTTGTCTCCCCGGAAGAGGCGGAGGTCGGCCAGGAAGAGGGAGCGGTGCACGGAGGCTCCGCCGGGGTCGGCGGCGGCGGTCGACTCCATCGCGTCGGACAGGGCACTGTCCGGGGCCACTACGAAGGCGATCTGCCGGAAGGTCCCGGCCAGCACCCGCGCCGCCGGCATTCGGGTTGCCCCCTCCTTGAAGGCCGCGAGCGCCCCGGCGGTATCTCCTCGTTCGGAGAGGCGGAGGAACGCCTCGAAGTAGTACGCGTCAGGCTGTTCGGGGGCGATCTCTTTCGCATGGCGGAACTGGGCCTGCGCCTCCGCGAACCGGCCCAGGATGCCGTAGGTCTCCCCCAGCTGGCTGAGCGCGTTGGCGGAGCCGGGGTCGAGGTCGCGGGCCTGCTCCAGATGCCGGGCCGCATCCTCCCACTTCCCCAGCCGCCGCTCCACGAATCCGATCGAGGAGATCAGGTCGGCGCTGTTGGGCTGCGAGCGCTCCACGATCGCGAACTCCGCCAGCGCCTTGTCGTACTCCCGCTTCCGGTACCAGACGCTCCCCATCGCCCGATGGGCCTCGGGGAGGTCGGGGCGGAGGGCGAGCGCCTTCTCCGCGGCGGACTGCGCCAGCGCCAGCGTCTCCTCGGTGCGGCGGTAATAGAGCCAGTGCGAGAGCCCGAGTTGCTCGGCGAGCCGCCCCCAGGCGAGCGCGAAGCCGGTGTCGAGGGCGACCGCGCGCTGCAGCATCGTGATCGAGGCCTCACTGTTGTCACGGGACAACCCGAGGTTGGCGTAGTCTATCGCCCGCAGATAGAGGTCGTACGCCTGGGCATTCTGGGTCGGACGTCGCGCCAGCGCCGCCCGCTGCGGGTCGTTGAGTGCCACCGCCAGTGCTCCGGCGACCTGCTTGGCGACATCGGAGTAGACGTCGAAAACGCTGGTGAGGACGGCGTCGTACCCGTTCCCCCAGACGCTGGTCGAGTCGGAGACGCGGATCAGTTCAGGGCTCACCCGCACCCGCACCTCCCGTCCCGGTGCTTCATCCCATTGCACGGTGCCGGTGAGGACATACCCGACCCGGAGCTCCTGGGCGATCTCGTTCACCGACTTGCTGCTCCCTCGGTACCGGGCGGCGCTGGCGCGCGGAATGACGCTCAGTTCCCCGATGCTGGTGAGCTGGCTGGTGATCGCTTCGGTGACCCCGTTCGCGAAGTACTGGCGCGAGGAGTCGCCGAGGTTCTCGAATGGGAGGACCACGATCCGTCGCGCGTTGTCGACCGCACCGGAGGAGACACCAGCGCCGATCGTGCGAGGCCACCACCGGACCGCAGCCGCGGCCATGAGTGCGACGACGACCGCGCCGACGACGAATGGGAGCCAGCGGGGACGGGGCTTGGACAGCCCCGGGGTCGCGGTGGTTGGGGCGTGCCCTCCGCTCGGGGTGAGGATGGTGTCGAGCTGGTGGGAGATCTCGTCGGCCTGCTGCCACCGGTCGGAGGCCCGCTTCTCGAGGCAGCGCATCACCACTGCAGCGAGGGCCGGGGGGCAGGTGATGCGGCGCTGGGTCACATGCTCAGGCGCCTGCGTCACGTGCGCGGCGAGCACCTGCTGCGGCGAGGCGGCGACGAAGGGGGGCTTACCCGTCAGGAGTTCGTAGGCGACGACCCCCAGCGCGTAGATGTCGGCGCGCTGGTCGATCTGTCCCTCGGCCATCGCCTGCTCGGGGGCCATGTAGGCGGGGGTGCCGAGGGCGATCCCCACGCTGGTGATGCTGGAGGGGCCGGTCGCTTCGCTCACCGCCTTGGCGATCCCGAAGTCCATCACCAGGGCGTGGCGCCCCGAGAGCATCACATTGTCGGGCTTGATGTCGCGGTGCACCACCCCCTGGCCGTGGGCGTAGGCGAGGGCATCCGCCATCTCGGCGAGGATCCGCACCACCTCGTTCACCGGAAGCTCGCCCCCCTGCGCCAGCCGGTCGCGAAGTGAGATCCCTTCCACGTACGGCATCACGTAATAGAGGAACCCACCTGACTCCCCGGAATCGAACAGAGAGAGGATGTGCGGGTGCTGCAGCCGGGCGGCGACCTCGATCTCGCGGAAGAATCGCTCCCGGCCGAGGGAGGCGGCGAGGTCGGGGCGGAGGACCTTTACCGCGACGCGCCGGCGGTGCTTGATGTCCTCGGCCAGGTACACGGTCGCCATCCCCCCGGAGCCGAGCTCGCGGAGGACCTTGTACTGCGAGGCGAGGGCGGTGGTGACCTTGTCGATCATCGGTTCGCGGAGGCGTTGCCGCGCTGCATCATCGCGGGCCAGTTCTGGATGTAGACGATCTCGCCGAGGCGCCCCTGACGGACCATCAGGAAGCTCTGGCCGTCGGGGAAGACGTCGTAGTTCGCGTGGGGCTGGGCGAGCTCATAGGTGGCGTTGGAGAAGAGCGGGGTGCGGGAGGTCACGTGGAACTCGGGGGTCGCCGAGACGGCGGCGACGACCAGTGCCGCTTCCCCGCTCGCCCGGGTGCCGAAATAGAAGAGCTCCCGACCATTCCGGGACCAGACCGGTTCGATCCCGCCTCCCTGCGAGACGAGGACCCGGCCGGTGCCGCTGGGGAAGGGGCGCACGTACACCTCGAGCCTCCCCGACTCATTCGACTGGTAGGCGAGCCAGCGACCATCAGGGGAGATCACTGCGTGGCTCTCCCAGAAGCGGGTCGCGAGGATCGGGGTGACCGTGTGCGCCCCCTGCAGGGAGAGGGCGACGAGGTCCCAGCTCCCGAGGAGTCCGGAGTAGGAGCCGACGGCGACCTTCGCGTCGGGGGAGATCGAGTGGACCGAGAGGTTGTTGAAGACTGCGAGCGATTCCGCAGTTCCCCCTCCGTCGGTGCTCGTCCGGAAGGTCCCGAGTCCCGTACCGCGGGCCGTCATGAAGGTCACGCTCTTCCCGTCCGGGTACCAGCTCGCGTCGTGCCCGTCGTTCTGGAAGGTGAGCCGGGTGCTGGTCCGGTCCCCCCGGTCATAGAGCCAGACGTCGCGCGACTGCTCGTTGATGTCGTAGGTGATCCGGCGACCGTCGGGGGAGACACGGGGGCTGTGATACCGGCGCGGTTCACTGAGGAGCACGCTCTCCCTCCCGTCGCGCCATACCTGGACCAGGGTCGTGGGTTGGGCAGGGAGGTAGGCTACAGCGCCGCTCGCCGAGACCGCGGCTTCCGGGAGGCCCCCCGGGACCACCCGGACGCCGGGGGAGAGTTGGGTGACCTCGGCGCCGAGGGCGAGGGTCTTCGGATCGAAGGTCGCGGTGAAGAGCGCCCCGGCGGGGTCCCCCCAGACGAGGGACCCCTGTCCGTACCAGGCGCCGCCGGTCGGAGTCTCCAGGATCCGGCGCCGCTCGCCGCTCTTCGGGTCGATCGCGTCGACCGGACCGAAGGAGGCGGAGCTGGTCCAGACGACGGTGATGACCGTTCCGTCGGGGAGGACATCGAAGGGGATCAGCCCGAGCTCGCCGTGGAGGGTATCAGGGACGGCGATGGTGTCGAGAGTTCCGTTGGGGAGGAGCCGCGCCAGGGAATACCCGAGGGTCGCGACGTAGAATCCTTCTTCCAGGTCCCAGATGAAGGCGAAGACTCCCTCAGTGGGGATCGGCACGTTGGTCGCGGGACCACCCTCGGCGGGCATCCGTTTCAGCGCATTTCCCTGGAAGAAGGCGAGCCATCGACCGTCGCGGGAGAATTGCGCTTGTGAGGCATCCTCGGTGTTCGGGATGAGCGTCGGCTGAAGCTCGTCCAACCGGCGCATGTACAGCTCCTGCCCCCGCGGCGTCTCCTCGGTGAAGACGAGGGTCCTCCCATCGGGGGAGAGGGCGATGACCGGGACCGGCGCGCCGGAGATCCGCTGCTCGGCGGGGATCTGGATCGAGAAGCGGGCCGCGGGGGCGGCCTCCCGATGGGGGGCGATGAGGCGTCCGCCCACGAGCCCGACCGCGAGGAGCGCTGCGCCCGCCCCCCAGGTGGTCCAGCGCCGGCGCCGGATCGCGGCGAGCGACACCGTCCCGCCCCGGTGCGTGGACTTCGCACGCGAGGTACGGCCGGTATCGCCGCCGCCCTGCTTGAGCGCCGCCGCGAACTCCGCCGCGGTGTTGAAGCGGTCGGCGGGGAGCTTCTCGAGCGCCTTGGCGATCGCGTCCGCGATATGCTCCGGCACCGCCCGTCGCAGCTCCGTCACCGGCCGCGGCGTCTCGGCGATGATCTTCATGATGATCTGCTGCGCCGTGGCCCCGGTGTGCGGCGGATCTCCGGCCAGCATCTCGTACAGCACGCTCGCGAGCGAATAAACGTCGCTCCGCCCGGTGAGCTCCCGTTCCGCCGTCGCCTGCTCGGGGCTCATGTAGTGCGGGGTGCCGAGCGACATCCCCGTCTCGGTCATCCGCCCCCCCGCCGCCGCGGAGAGCGCCAGCGCGATCCCGAAGTCGGCCACTATCGGGCGGCCGTCGTGGAGGAGGATGTTCTCCGGCTTGATGTCGCGGTGGATGACGCCGTGGCGATGCGCGTAGTCGAGGGCGTCTGCGACCTCGGCGGTGATCTTGAGCGCCTCGTCGATCCCGAGCTGCCGTTCGCGGTCGAGCTTGGTGCGGAGAGTCTCCCCGTCGATGAACGGCATCACGTAGAAGAGGAAGCCGTCCGCGGTCCCGGAATCGAAGAGCGGCAGGATGTGCGGGTGCTGCAGCGCCGCGGTGGTCTTGATCTCGACCACGAAGCGCTCGGCGCCGATCACGGCAGCCAACTCCGGCTTCAGGACCTTGAGCGCGACCTTCCGGTCGTGCTTCAGGTCCTCCGCCAGGTAGACGGTGGCCATGCCGCCCTGGCCCAGTTCACGCTCGATGCGGTACCGGTCCGCGAGTGCGGCGGTGAGGCGGTCGAGGGTCATCGGGTCACCGCCCCTCTCGAGCCACGAGCTCGGCGATGCGCTTGCGGACCTGGGCCACCACCGGCTGGAGGTCGGCGTCGGCGTTCTTCCACTGGTCCACGAACGCCTGGTACTGCGCGATCGCCTTGGTGCGGTCGTTCTTCGCGTCGTACAGCTCGCCGAGCCGCTTGTGCACGTAGGCGAGCTGGCGCGCATCGAAGCGGAGTGGCAGGGGGAGGGCGAGGAACCGTTCGAAAGAGGCGATCGCCGAGTCGGCCTGGCCGGCCTGGTCGAAGGCGCGACCGAGGTCGAACGCGATGCAGCCGTCGCAGCGGAGCGAGCCGTTCCCGTTGAGCGGCTGTTCGGCGCGGAAGGCCGTGAGCGCCTCGGCGGGCTTCCCCTCCGCCAGGGCGATCTCCCCCTGGAGGGTGGTGAGATCGGAACGGGTGACCTTGGCGGCGAAGAGGGCTGGATCCTCCTGCTGAAAACGGGCGATCATCTGCCGGGCGCGGTCCGGGCGCCCCGCGAGCGCGTAGAGCGTTCCGATCCGCAGGTAGTCGCGCTCGACGATCGGGACGGCGCTCCACGCGCGGCCGGCCATGATCCGGTCGAGGGCGGCGACCGCCTGGGTAGCGCGGCCGCGGTACCGGATGTCCCACTCCGCCGGGAAGAGTCCCGGGACGTAGGCGGGCCCCCCGCGGGCGGCCAGCTCGCGGTCCGCCTGCTCCAGATACGCGCCGCCGCGGGTGAGCTGGCCCCCGAGGGTGGCGAGGGCACCGAGGTTCCTGAGCCCGACGAGATGGGTCGGGACCTGGGGCGAACGCTCGACCGCGTTCGCGAGGACGAGTGCGCTGTCGCTCCGGTCGAGCATCCGCGCGAGGTTGAGGCGCGCCGTCTGGACCGCCGAGTTCGCGGCGGCGGCGGGGGTCGCCCGGAGCAGGGAGTCGATCATCGCCTGGCCCGCCGCCGGTCCCTGCACGAGCGCCACCAGGCCGGCCACGACGGCGACATTGCGAGGGTTCGGCTCGAGCGTGAGCTGGCGCGTGGCGTAGGCCAGGGCGCTGTCGTGCTCTCCTCGCGCGCCGTAAAGGCGCATCAGTTCGTTGGTCGCGACCGTGTTCGCGCTGTCCGCACCATAGACCCCCAGATAGGCGACGCGGGCCTGGTCGAGGTCGGCCCCGGTGCGGTGCTGCTCGTAGTAGAACCCGCGGACCAGGTATTTCTCCCGGTCGGGGAGCCGGTCGGCGTATCGCATCGCCTGGTCGAGCGCCGAATCCACCACCGCCGGCCCGGCGCCGGCGTTGACGTACGCCACCGCGAGCTTCCGCCACGCCAGCGCGAAGGTCGAGTCGATCGCCACCGCCTGCCGGGCGAGTTGTGCCGCGCCGTCGAAGTCCTGCTCCACATCGTTGAGACGCGCCGCCTGGCTGTAGAGCCGAAGTGCTTCGAGCGAGGAGGTCGTCGCCTGCTCGAGCGGCACGGCGCGCTGCACCTGCCGGAGCGATTCGCCGACCTTGGTCCTGAGCTTCTTGGCCAGGGCATCGACCACGGTGAGGAGGTCGCGTGGCCCGTCGGCGGTCCCCTGATAGGAGGCGAGGACGCTCCCGTCGGTGGCGCTGGTGAGTTCGAGGCTCACCGCGTAGCCGGTCCCGGCCCGCGCGAGCCGGCCGCCGAGGATGGCGGCGGCCCCGGCGCGGGTGGCGATCTCGCGCGCGGTGGGGAGGTCGAGGGGCGCATCGCCCCGGCGTTGCATCTGCTGCAGGATCGCGGCGATCGCCCCCGCGTCCATCACCCGGATCGTGTTGGACTGCGAGAGCGCGGCGCGCACCGCCTCGCCCACGATGGGGGCGAGGGAGGAGTCCTCGGCCGAGGCGGTGAGACTGGCGAGCACGATGCGCGAGTTCTCCGCCAGCGCTCCCTTGGCGAGGAGCGAGCCCCACGGCCCGATCCCGAGCGCGCGGAGGATCATGAACAGGGTGACGAGCGCGGCGAAGCCGCTCATCGCGTAGACCCCGCCGCGGGCGGTGCGACGCCACGACACGTGCGGATGGGCGCGGAGCGCCATGGTGGCGATGGTGCCGCGCGCGCCCTGCGGGAGGGGGGTGCCGCCCGGCGTGAGGGTCGGCGTCCCGGTGACGGCCCGCCTGGCGACCCGTTTGACGTACGCCGTCGCGAGGATCGCGGGGAGGCCGAGCAGCATCACGAGCATCGTTCCGGGGAAGACCCAGTCGGGGAGTCCGATCCCCACCACCGCCGCCTTGGCGAGGATGGCCGCCGCGCCGGTCGCGAGGACCCAGAGCCCCAGCACCTTGAAGAGTATCCCGGGTGCCGTGACGGCACTCCGCTCGCTCGAGACGGTGCCGATCGCGTCGAGTTCGCGGAGCACCTCGACCGCGCTCGGGATCCGGTCGGCCGGTTCCTTCCGGAGGAGTCGCGCCACGATCGAGGCGAGCGGGGCGGGGGTCTCTGTGCGGAGGGTGATCACCGGCACCGGCGCCTCGCTCAGGTGCGCGGCAAAGACTTTCTGCGGCGTGCGGTCGACGAACGGGGGCTCGCCGATGAGGAGTTCGTGCGCCACGCACCCGAGCGCGTAGAGATCCACCCGGTGGTCGAGGTTCGGGTCGCCCGCCACCTGCTCGGGGGCCATGTAGGCCGGCGTGCCGATCGAGGTGCCGAGCTGGGTGAGCGTGACACCAGACTCACCGCTCCGCGAGGCGGTGAGCGCCTTGGCGATCCCGAAATCGGTGACGACCGCGGTGCCCCCTGAGAGGAGGACGTTGTCGGGCTTGATGTCGCGATGAACGATCCCCCGGGCGTGCGCGTAGGCGAGCGCCTTGGTGACGTCGCGGAGGATCGCGATCACGTCGTGGATGGGGAGGGGCCCGGTGGCGAGGCGCTTCCGGAGAGACTCACCGTCCACGTACGGCATGGTGAAGTAGGGGAGCCCCTGCACATCGCCGGCGGCGAGCACCGGGACGATATTCGCCTGCTGGAGCGACGCCGCGAGGAGGATCTCGCGCTCGAAGCGCTGGGCGTTGATCCCCTGGACCAGGTCGGGGCTCAGGACCTTGATGACCACCTTGCGACCGAGGCGGGTCTCGTTGGCCAGGAAGACGCGCGACATCCCCCCGCCGCCGAGCTCGCGCTCGAGGGTGAAGGTGGCACCGAGATGGGCTTGCAGCTGGGCCTGGAGGTCGGCGGTGGATCCCATCAGTGTGCCTTCATCTTGTCGAGGAGTTCCGTGGTCCAGTGGTCCACCACGACCGGGAAGGAGACCGGTCCTCCGGATCCCGTTTGCGGGCCGAGGCGGGCCATGAGGAAATGCCGGCCATCCGGCATCTGGTCGTAGTAGGGTGTCGATACCGACGCAGCGAGCCCGGCGCTCGCATCCACGAGCTTCCTCCGCGTCCCGGTGACGAAGGTCGGTGCGGTCCGCACAGGGACGGCGTACCGATTGGCGCTCCCATCCTCGAAGAAGAGTTCCTTGCCGTCCCGGGACCAGCGTGGCGCGACCCCTCCCTCGGTGGAGACCTGCCACCGTCCGTCGTTCACGTTCGGGAAGGGGCGGACGTAGACCTCTTCACGCGATGTTTCGGTGGACGTGTAGGCGAGCCAGTGCCCGTCCGGCGAGATGGCGGGCGAATCCTCCCAATAGCCGGCGGCCAGCAGGGGCGTCGGGAGGGAGTCGCGTCCCAGGTGCGCCAGCGAGAGATCACGTCCCCCCTGAATGGCCGATACCCGGTAGGCGAGCCATTCACCATCCGGCGAAATGCTGTACGTCAGGGTGTTCCAGCGCGGATCCCCCCAGACCCGTTCCGGGCGGGATCCCCCGTCGCTGCGGATCTTCCAGAGCTCGGTCCGGCCGCTCCCGTTCCCCTGGCTGATGTAATACACGTACCGACCATCCGCGGACCATTGTGGCCGAAAGGCGCCGATCGAGTCGAAGGTCAGGCGCGTCAGGGCGCCGTCGGGAAGGGACTTCACCCAGATGTCGGAGGAGGCGGCACCGAGGATATCGAACGCGACGCGGCGCCCGTCGGGCGAGAGGCTGAGGGCGCGGTTGCTGCCGGGATTGATGGTGATCGCCGGTGTGAACGACCCCACCCGGCCGGCGGCGTCGGTGGTCACCAACTCCATGATCCCGGTGAGGTTGGTGATCCCTCCGGGGAGGTAGATCAAGGTCCCCGTGCGGGAGATCGCCAGGTCGGCCGAGCCGAGAGGCTTCACCATCACGCCGGAGAGGATCGGGACCATCGGGCCAGTGAGCGCGAGCCTGTCCTGGTCGAACGGGGCCGCGAGCAGCGCGCCGTCGCCACGCAGGATCACCAGGTACCCGGGCGCCACATACCGCGCGACCGCCCCTTTGGCCAGGACGTGCCGAACGTGTCGCTGCAGATCATAGACCTCGATATCGAAGTCGATCGGGTTGAGATTGCGCCGCGAACGGAAGAGCAGTCCCTTGCCGTTCGGGAGCGCCTCGGTCCAGGCGAACCCGAGTTCGTGCTTCGCGGTGTCGAGCGGGATCACGAGTTCCGACGCTCCCCCATCCGCGGGGATCCGGGAGGTCCCGGCCGGCGTGTCGAAATAGATGTAGCCGTCGTGGCCCCACGCCCCGCCTCCCCCGCCGCCGGGGGCACCAGGGTCGAGCTGGATCGGAGGGCCCCCCGCGACCGGCACCACCGTCAGGGAGAAATTGGCCCCGGCGTGGAAGGCGATCTTCGTCCCATCCGGGGAGAAATAGGGATTGGTCGCCCCGTCGGTCCCTGGGATCGGGGTCGCATCGAGGCGGTCGCGGGAACGAAGGTAGAGCTGGCTCGTGGTGGTCCCCGGACCGGTATAGACGAGCCACCGGCCATCCGGGGAGATCGCCAGGTTGATCCCCGGGAGCCCCAGGCGCATCTCCTGGCCCGGCTGGAATGCCATCGAGTAGCGGGTCACCGGCAGCGGTGGGGCGGGACGGAACCACCCCCACGCGGCGACGCCGAGGGCGAGTCCGGCCACGAGCCAGGGAGCCAGGAGGCCGAGCCGCTGGCGCGGTCCCTTCGCCGCCGCGACGGCCGCGGTCGCGACCGTGAACCCCCGGTCGGCGAGCGCCGCGGCGAACTCCGCCGCGGAGGCGAAGCGATCGGCGGGGAGCTTCTCCAGCGCGCGGGCGAGCGCGGACGCGACATTGGCGGGGACCGACTTCCGGTACGCCGTCACCGGCTGGACCGGCTCGGCGATGATCTTCATGATGATCTGCTGCGCCGTCGCCCCGGTATGCGGCGGGTTCCCGGTGAGCATCTCGTAGAGCATGCTCGC
>Ga0164309_10000945_pt1 | contig 14705 bp, 13 predicted proteins | sample Whisoiple_247_MG_FD_109984 | JGI IMG/M metagenome (GOLD analysis project Ga0164309, IMG submission 109984) | Soil microbial communities amended with fresh organic matter from upstate New York, USA - Whitman soil sample_247_MG | ecosystem: Environmental > Terrestrial > Soil > Unclassified >...
AGGTTGACGTTGCCGGTCAGATCCTTCCAGGTGCCGGCCGCACCGGGCACGTTGGCCTGGCCGCCAAGCCGCCCCTCGACGCCGACCTCGCGCGCCACGCTGGAGACCTGATCGGCAAAGGTCGCGAGCGTTTCCGTCATGTCGTTGATGGTATCGGCAAGCGCCGCGACTTCGCCTTTCGATTTCACCGTCAGGTTCTGCTTCAGGTCGCCGTTGGCGACCGCGGTCACCACCTTGACGATGCCGCGGACCTGCTCGGTCAGATTGGCAGCCATGAAGTTCACGGTATCGGTCAGGTCCTTCCAGGTGCCGGCCACGCCGGGAACCTGGGCCTGGCCGCCAAGCCGGCCGTCAGTGCCGACTTCACGCGCCACGCGAGTGACTTCGCCCGCGAACGCATTGAGCTGATCGACCATCGTGTTGATGGTGTTCTTCAGCTCGAGGATTTCGCCCTTGACGTCGACGGTGATCTTGCGCGACAGGTCGCCGCGCGCCACCGCCGTGGTCACTTCGGCGATATTGCGGACTTGCGTGGTCAGGTTCGCCGCCAGCAGGTTGACGTTGTCGGTGAGGTCCTTCCAGGTGCCGCCGACGCCGGGCACCACGGCCTGGCCGCCGAGCCGGCCCTCGGTGCCGACCTCGCGCGCCACGCGGGTCACTTCCGCCGCAAACGAGCGCAGCTGCTCGACCATCGTATTCAAGGTGTCCTTCAGCAGCAGGATTTCGCCGCGGACGTCGACCGTGATCTTCTTCGAGAGATCGCCGCCGGCGATCGCGGTCGCGACCTCGGCGATGTTGCGGACCTGCGCCGTCAGGTTCGAGGCCATGAAGTTGACGTTGTCGGTGAGGTCCTTCCAGGTGCCGGCGACCTCGGGCACCTCGGCCTGGCCGCCGAGCTTGCCTTCGGTGCCGACCTCACGCGCCACGCGTGTCACTTCCGACGCGAAGGCGTTGAGCTGGTCGACCATCGTATTGACGGTGTTCTTCAGCTCGAGAATTTCGCCCTTGACGTCGACCGTGATCTTTTTCGACAGGTCTCCCTTCGCCACCGCGGTGGTGACTTCGGCGATGTTGCGGACCTGGCCGGTCAGGTTGCCCGCCATCGAATTGACGTTGTCGGTAAGGTCCTTCCAGGTGCCGGCGACGCCCGGCACGTTGGCCTGGCCGCCGAGCCGACCTTCGGTACCGACCTCGCGCGCCACGCGCGTCACCTCGCCGGCGAAGCGGTTGAGCTGGTCGACCATGGTATTCAGCGTTTCCTTGAGCTGAAGGATTTCGCCGCGCACGTCGACCGTGATCTTGCGCGACAGGTCGCCGCCGGCGATCGCGGTGGCGACCTCGGCGATATTGCGGACCTGTGCGGTCAGATTGCCAGCCATGGAGTTGACAGAGTCTGTCAGATCCTTCCAGGTGCCGGCGACGCCGGGGACGATCGCCTGACCACCGAGCTTGCCGTCCGTTCCCACCTCACGCGCCACGCGGGTCACTTCGCCGGCGAAGGCGTTGAGCTGGTCGACCATGGTGTTGAGCGTTTCCTTCAGCTGCAGGATTTCGCCCGACACGTTCACCGTGATCTTCTTGGACAGGTCGCCCTTGGCGACCGCGGTCGCGACTTCGGCGATGTTGCGGACCTGGCCGGTTAGGTTGCCGGCCATCGAGTTGACGTTGTCGGTGAGGTCCTTCCAGGTGCCGGCGACGCCGCGCACGTTGGCCTGGCCGCCGAGCTTGCCTTCGGTACCGACCTCGCGCGCCACGCGCGTCACCTCGCCGGCAAACGCGTTGAGCTGGTCCACCATGGTGTTGATGGTGTCTTTCAGCTCGAGGATTTCGCCGCGCACGTCGACCGTGATCTTCTTGGACAGGTCGCCGTTGGCGACCGCGGTGGTCACTTCTGCGATGTTGCGGACCTGGGCTGTCAGGTTGGAGGCCATCGAGTTGACGCTCTCGGTCAAATCCTTCCAGGTACCCGCGACGCCGCGCACGTTGGCCTGGCCGCCGAGCCGCCCCTCGGTGCCGACCTCGCGCGCCACGCGCGTCACTTCGCCCGCGAACGCGTTAAGCTGGTCGACCATGGTGTTGAGCGTTTCCTTCAATTGCAGGATTTCGCCCGACACGTTCACGGTGATCTTCTTGGAGAGGTCGCCGCCCGCGATCGCGGTGGCGACGTCGGCGATGTTGCGGACCTGCGCGGTCAGGTTGGAGGCCATGAAGTTGACGTTGTCGGTGAGATCTTTCCAGGTGCCGGCGACGCCCGGCACCTGAGCCTGGCCGCCGAGCTTGCCCTCGGTTCCGACCTCGCGCGCCACGCGCGTCACTTCGGAAGCAAAGGAGTTCAACTGGTCCACCATGGTGTTGAACGTGTCTTTCAGTTCGAGAATTTCGCCGCGGACGTCGACCGTGATCTTGCGTGAAAGGTCGCCACGCGCCACCGCGGTGGTGACGTTGGCGATGTTGCGGACCTGGGCGGTCAGGTTGCCGCACATCGCGTTCACGGAGTCGGTGAGATCCTTCCAGGTGCCGGCGACGCCCGGCACGATCGCCTGGCCGCCGAGCTTTCCGTCGGTGCCGACTTCGCGCGCGACGCGCGTCACTTCGGAGGCGAACGAGCGCAACTGGTCCACCATGGTGTTGATGGCTTCCTTGAGCTGAAGGATCTCGCCGCGCACGTCCACCGTGATCTTCTTGGACAGGTCGCCATTGGCGACCGCGATGGTGACCTCTGCGATGTTGCGAACCTGGCCGGTCAGATTGTTGGCCATCGAGTTGACGCTCTCGGTCAAATCCTTCCAGACGCCGGTGACTTCTGGCACCTGCGCCTGACCGCCGAGCTTGCCTTCGGTGCCGACCTCGCGCGCGACGCGCGTGACTTCTGACGTGAACACGCCGAGCTGTTTGATCATCGTGTTGACGATGTTGGCGGACTGCAAAAATTCGCCGCCCAGCGGGCGGCCGTCGATATCCAGTTGTACGGTCTGCAGCAGGTCGCCCTGCGCCACGGCGGCGACCGCACGGGTCACTTCGCGGGTCGGCCATAAGAGATCGTCGATCAGCGTGTTGACCGAGGCTTCCATGTCCGCCCATGAACCGCTGGCGAGATCGAACTTGACGCGCTGCCGGGTCTTGCCCTCGCGGCCGACGACCTGGCCGACCCGCTCCAGCTGTTGCGCCATCCGCTGGTTGGCGGCGACGATTTCGTTAAAAGTGTCGGCGATCTTGCCCTCAATACCAAGATGATCACCGGTCATTCGGACCGAAAAATCCCCGCTTCGCATCGCTTGCAACGCGTGCAGCAGGTCTTGCTGGGGATCGGATTTTCCGTTCAAGGCGGGTTTGCGTTTGCCAGTCCGGCCAGGTGACGATGCACCGGGAACCACGTCGTTCATGAACTCCTCCGGGAAGCGCGGCCGAATCTCAACGCCTACAATAATTTGATTGCAATAAAGGGGACTGGCAAACCTCAAAGCAAGCGGGAAGATTCAGCGATGCCCAAAAGGTTCCACGAAAACTCAGCCGAATTAACTCAATTTGCAGAGCGAGGAATTGTTCCAGGCCTTGAGAAAAAAGTCTCGAGCCACCGGTTCCTGGCAAGGCTGGGCCCTCATCGGCCCGGTCTCCCGCGTCCCGCGCCCGTTCGTTAAGTAAGAATGCCGGCTTTGCAGAACATTCAAGATGCCGGCTCGGCAACGCTCGGGGGCCAGGCTCAGGGAAGCATCACGCCCGCTGTGGAATCGCTCGGGTTGGTCTGGGCGCTTGGCTGAGAGCTTTCCTGCGGACGGTCAGTGACGAGCGCGAGCAGCACCGTCAGCACCATGAAAACGACCGAGGTGCCAAACACCCAGTGCGGCATGTTCTGATCCATGATCCAGCCGAACAACAGCGGACTGATGATCCCGCCGATATTGAATCCGGTGGAGACGATGCCGAACGCCCGGCCGGCGGCGCCCGGAGGGGCCGCGTTGCGCACCAGCATATCCCGTGAAGGCGCAATCACGCCACCGAGGAAGCCTGCAAGCGCCATGGCCGCGATCAGCGGCGGCGGCGGCAATGCGAGCACGGCGATCGCCAGCACGAGGGCGGCATTGATCGCAAAGCAGCCGGCCGCGACCTGACTGTGACGCCGGGTGCGGTCAGCGAGGAATCCGCCTGCCAGCACGCCGGCGGCGCTGGCGCCGAGAAAGGCCGTCAGCGCGATGTTGGCGGTGGAAAACGAAGTACCGTAGCCGCTCATCAGCGCAACCACGCCGAAATTGCCGATCCCGGCATTGGACAGGCTGAGCAGCATGAAAAAGATCGTCAGCACGACAAGCGCCGGCGTGATGATGTTCTGCTTCGGCGCCCGTGCGCCATTGGTCCCGCGGTCCGCAGTGCTCGCATCGGGAACACCGACCAAGACAAGAAGCAGCGCGACGGCAGGACCGACCGCGCCGGTTACGATCAGTGCGCCATGGCCGCCGATGCCTGCAACGAGTGCCGCGACGGTGGCCGGCGCAACCGCGGCGCCGACGAAACCGGCAAAAGTGTGGATCGAAAAGGCGCGGCCCATCCGCGTCTCATCCATATGGGCTGACAGGATCGCGTAATCGGCAGGATGATAGACGCTGTTGGCAAGCCCAAGCAGCACGGCGCTGGCGATCAGCCAGGAATAGCTCAGATGCAAGCCGAGCATGATCAGCGCAAAGCCGCCGAGCGTGAGGCCCATCAGCAGGATCTTGCGGGCGCCGACATGGTCGGCCAGATAGCCGACCGGCGCCTGGGTCAGGCCGGATACCACCGCGAAGATGGTCAGCGCGAAGCCGAGATCGATATAGCTGACGCCGAGCTCTCGTTTCAGAAAAGGGAACAGCATCGGCAGCACGAACATGTGGAAATGGCTGACCCAATGCGCGCTTGAGATCGCGGCGAGCGTACGCAGCGAATTGTCGGCTTTGGTTGGTTGCGGCGCGGCCAGAACATCGACCATCTCAACTTGATATCTCCGTTGATCCGCCTGTCAGGGCGGCGCGGAAACTATCGCCGGGCGCGGTTATTTGTCCATGAACGCCGCTGCATGGCAGCCCCGGCAAACCGGACCGATGGGAAAATCGCGTGGGGTCTGCCGGATGGATTGGCAAGGAAATCACAAAAATAATGACAAGACAGGGAGGCCCGGATGCGGGAATGATGTCCGCCATGGCGAAGACCGCCCATGCCTCAAGATCGCTTCGGGTGCTGGTTTCCGAGGGGAACAGCACGTCGGCGCGGGAGGCGATCACCATCCTGGGGCTGTCGGGCCACCGCATTGAGCTCTGCGATCCCAGCCCGTATTGCCTCGCGAGGTTCTCGCGATTCGTCGGGAAATTTCATCGCTGTCCGCCGCTGCGCGACGATCCCGCCGGATACCTCGCCTTCATCGAAAAATTGCTTGCCGCCGGGCGTTTCGACGTGCTGCTGCCGACCCATGAACAGGGTTTTCTGTTTGCCCGATCAAGCGAGCGCCTGTCCGGCCACATTGGGCTCGCGCTGCCAGGCTTCGAAAGTTACCGCATGGTGCACAGCAAGGCCGGCTTCAGCCGCTTGCTGGATCGGCTCGGCCTGCCGCAGCCGCCAACGCAAATCGTCAACTCGGAAAATGAGCTTCGCGCCGCCGTGCGATTTCCCGCTGTTGTCAAGACCTCGGTGGGCACCGCCAGCCGTGGCGTCTGGTTCGCGCATGATGCCCGCGATCTCGAAAGCGTTGCGCAAAATATCCGCGTGATGGGCCTAAGCACGAAGGGCGGGTTCGCCGATGAGGTGCTGGTGCAGGATCTTGTCACAGGTCCGATCGGGAAAGCGCAGGCCGTGTTTCGCCATGGCCAACTGCTCGGCTTTCATGGCTATCTGCGGATCGCCGCTGGCGTCGGGGGCGGCGAGGCGATCAAGCAAAGCGCTGTTTATTCCGACGTGCGCAAGCAGGTCGCGGCGATCGGTGCGCAACTTGGCTGGCACGGCGCGTTGTCGGTCGATTATGTACTGTCCGATCATGCGAAGCCGTTATTGATCGATTGCAATCCGCGGCTGGTCGAACCGATGAGCGCGTATCTCGCCGGCATCGACCTGGTTGAACTACTGCTCGCGGTCTCGCTTGGGCAAACGCCAACAGCTTTGCCGCAGGGCCGCGATGGCGTGCGGACGCATCTTGCCATGCAGGCACTGCTCGGATGCGCGTCACGCGGCGGCAACCGCCGCGACATTATCCGGGAGGGCTGGCAGCTCGCCACCGGTGGCGGAGCCTGCGCCGGCAGCACCGAGGAGTTGACGCCGGTCGGACAGGACTGGGTCAGCATCGTGCCGCTTGCGATGATCGCGATCGCGTTGCTTATTAAGCCGAAGCTCGCGGCGACGCTGGCAAACAAAGGCTGGGGCGCGCATCTGCTCGATCTCAAGAGCATTCGAACCATCGAGCGCGAGGATTTTCGTTAAGCCCTGTTTGGAGCCATCCTTCGAGGCGCGCGAGGGCGCGCTGCCGGGAATGAGGCCGGCTTTTCTCAAGCTCACGTCAGGAGCGCGGCACCGCCGCGTGTCTCGAACCATGGAGCCAGGAATAGCATTCGTCACGGCTCGTCGTCGGCGCCGCTGCGACCGCGTTGACGCGATCGATGATCGAGGGCCCGCGCCGCCGCCGCCTCAGGTTCGATGCCCACCGCGTTGCTGCCCCGCGAGCCATTCCGATAGCGCCGCGGCCGTTTCACCCGCCTTCTTGGCCTTGCCGGGCGACTTGCCGGGTGCAGCGACCGGCTGCGGCGTGGCCGCCTCGCGCGCGAGGCGCAGGGCTTTCAGCCTCGCCATGTTGTCGAGCACGGCCTTGGTGGAGACATCGCGATCGAGCATCGTCGTCCTGGCCTTGTTGAGGCGCGCTTCGGCGCGGTCGCGATCCGATTTTGTCATTGGTTCTCCCTCTTCTTTTTAACACTGGCCTTCTCCGCCGGCCTTTGGCGCCGGGGGCTCCACCTGAACCTACCCCGTCAGCACCGGGCCGCCGGCTTTCTTCCAGGCGTCGATACCGCCGGCGATATGGGCGGTGTTGGCGAGGCCCGCTTCCCTGGCGGCGGCAACCGCCATCGCCGAGCGCTCGCCGAATGCACAAAAGAACACGATGCGGCGGCCGGTCGCGGCGGCCACTTCGCGCAACATGCCGCCCGGACGCAGGCTGTCATCGATGCCCGGATAGGGCGCGTGCAGCGCCCCCGGCAGCGTGCCATGCCGCGCGCGTTCGCCGTTCTCGCGAAGATCGACCAGCAATACCTCGGGCCTGCCGAGACTTTCGATCGCGGCGCGCGCTGACAGTGCGAGCCCCTGCTTTTCCAGTTCTTCCTGGTGCAGGCCGACATGCATGTTGGCGGGCACCACCACATCCATCAATTTCGGATTCGGCAGGTTGAGGTTGCCCATCAGCTCGACATATTCATCGATGGAGCGCACCTGCAGCCGCGGATTGTAGCGCTTCTCCTCGCCGATGGTGGAGACGGTATCGCCCTTGTAGTCGTGGGCGGGGAATACCATGGTTTCGTCGGGCAATTTCAATAGCCGGTTGAAAATCGAATCATACTGCGAACGTGCACTGCCGTTCTGGAAATCGGTGCGGCCGGTGCCACGGATCAACAGCGTATCGCCGGTGAAGACGCGATCGCCCATCAGGTAACTGTAGGAATCGTCGGTGTGGCCGGGCGTGTACATCGCGTCGAGGGACAGCCCTTCGATCGTCACCTTGTCGCCGTCGGCGACGCGCATCGCCACCACGTCGGCCTTGCTTTGCTCGCCCATGATGGTGACGCAATGGGTGCGATCTCGCAGTTCGCCGAGGCCGGTGACATGGTCGGCGTGCAGATGGGTGTCGACGGCCTTGACCAGCCTGAGATCGAGTTCGCGCAGCAACTGGCAGTAGCGCTCAACCTTCTCCAGCACGGGATCGAGGATCAGCGCCTCGCCACCGAGCCGGCTGGCGAGCAGATAGCTGTAGGTCCCGGACACGCTGTCAAAGAGCTGACGAAAAATCATGGTCGCCGGTTACCACTTCCCGGCGGACAATAACTCATTTTCGCCTGACTCGCAGCCGAGATTTTCTTTGGAAAAGCAAGTTCCTAGAAATCGATCCTATTCCCGATCGCGTCGAGTCCGGCCTTGGCGCAGACCTCGTCCTTGTCGCCGCCAGGCGCGCCGGCAACGCCAATGCCACCCAGAACCGTGCCGCCGGCTTCGATCACCAGTCCGCCCGCCACCATGGCGGTTTGCGGCAGATGCGCCAGGTTAGGATCCATCTGGCCTGACTTGATCGATTTTGCGAGATCGCTGGTTGCGGCGTGGAACCCCAGCGCGGTGTAGGCCTTGCGGGTCGCGGTGTCGGCGGTGGGCAATCCGGCATAACGGTCGCGCAGCATGACCTGCGGTTGACCGAAACGGTCCACCACGGCAACCGCGATCTGGAATCCGTTGCTGCGGCATTGTTTCAGAGCCGCCTGCGCCGCCTCAAGCGCCACTTCCGGCGACAGCGACTTGTACGTCACGGTCGCGCTGTCGTCGGCGATTGCCGCGGGCGTGCCGAACGCAAACACGGCCGCGATGACAGCGATCTGACGTCGCATCGACCGTTGCATCGTCACGGCTTCACATAGCTCCAGCCTTGTTCCTGCAATTCGTTCAGATGCACGACGCCGGAGGGAACGACGGTGGCATCGGACACGATCTGGATCGGATGGCCTTCGGCCTTTTCCATGTTCTGCACGGTGTTGCGGCAGGCGGAAAACTGGATCTTGCCGAGGAACACCATATCCTTCATCCGCTTGATGCGGTCCTGCACCGGCGAGGTATCGGCCCGCAACATATGCAGGCCCGGCCCATAGGCGGTGATGTCGATGTCGACGTCTTCGTTTTTGGCTTTGTAATATTCGATCACGTTGGTGGCGTTACCGAGCGCCAGATTCATCACCTGCGGATCATTCTGGTCGACCTGGATGGCGATGTGATGTGGTTTGACATCCGCGGCGAGGGTGGACGAGGCGAGGGCAATCGACAGAACGGCGGCGGCGGCGAGACGACGAAACATGAAAGCTCCTTTTATCTTTTCATCATTGCGAGCCAACGGGTCGGGCAAATGCCCGCCCGATGACAGGCTCCGCGATGCAATCCAGTGCTCCACGTGCGGTTCTGGATTGCCTCGTCGCTTACGCTCCTCGCAATGACGGCCGCAGGTTAAGGCCTGACCAGAGTATATCCGTTTTCGGTGAGCGACAGGATCTGTCCGACCCCGACCTGAACCGGTGTCGCGGCAGGAATATATTGCGGCCGCTTGCCGGTGTCGCGCTCGATCGTGTCGACGGTGTTGAGGCAGATGTCGAACTTGACGCCTTGCGCGGCCAGGCTTTCGATCAGCCTGCGATTGGGATTGTCCGGAAACAAAAGCTCGATGCCCGGCCCGAACGCCACCACCTCGATCGCGACCTTATCGGGATCGTAAAGTTTCAGCAGGTTATAGGCGACGCTGATAACAAGGCCCTGCTTTTTCGAATCGTTGTCTGAAAGCTGCAGCACCAGGCGATGTTCGGCGAACGGCTTGTCCGGCAGCGGCGCAGGCTCGGAGGCGCGCGCAACGGGCGCGGCGAGCGTCAATATCATCGCCATCGTAGTGCGAAAGATCGATCGCCGGTTGATCCGCAAATGCTTCATCCCTGGCAAATCTCTTATCCCTGGTTTGACAGGCCCGGATTGTCGTCGACGCCCTTCAGGGTGACGTCAGTGTCGTGCTCGTTCGCCCGTTTGCCGGAACGCAAATGCCTGGCGACGACGTACGACACCGGCGTGCCCTTTTGCTGGTTGACGGAGGCCCATCCCGCCACCTTGTAGCTCTTGCCGGCCTCGATGGCGCGGCCATTGTCGAGCTTGAGCGCGGAAATGCGCTTTCCAGCGCCATCATTGGGCGAACAGGTATAGGATATGCCGCCGACGCGGACCATGTCGCCGCCCTGCTGATAATAGGGGTCGGCATTGAACAGATTATCGCAAACGTCTTCGAGGATGTCCTTGAGCTGGCTGCCGGTCATGCTCTGCACATAGGTCTCCGGATAGGTGATCGCGGTCTCGGCCAGCACGTCCTGCATCGTCACCGGCTGGCCCGCCATTACGCTGGTGCCCCAGCGGAAACCCGGCGACAGTGCGATCTCGGCGTCGAGTTCGCCGCGCAAGGCATTGCAGATCAGTTGATCCATGGTGCCATTGAAATTGCCGCGACGGTAGAGCAGACGGTCGGCGGTGGCGATCTTCTCGGCGTCGGGGGTCGCAAATGGCTCGCGCGAGTTGTCGATCAGCGTCTGCATCGCCGGATCCGGCTTCAGCAATTCGGAAAATACCGGCAGCAGCCGGTAGCGCACGTCACTGACTTTCCCCTTGGCGAGGTTGAGGTCGAGCACGCCCAGGAATTTTCCGTTCGAGCCGGCATTGGTCACCAGCGTAACGCCACCCGGATTATTGACCGTGATCGGTTGCGGAATCGCGTCGTGGGTGTGACCGCCGAGGATGACGTCGATGCCGCTGACGCGGCCGGCGAGTTTCAGATCGACGTCCATGCCATTATGCGAGAGCAGCACCACGGCGTCGACCTTGTCGTTGTTGCGCAGGCCGTCGACCAGCTTCTGCAATTCATCGTCGCGGATCCCGAACGTCCAGTCCGGCGTGAATCGCTTGGGATGCGCGATCGGTACATAGGGAAAGGCCTGACCGATCACCGCGACGCGATGGCCGCCGATCTCCTTGACAAGCGAAGGCTTGAATACCCGGCCCGAGGCGGAATCGAACGCCTTGGCGTCGTTGAAGGCGGCCTCTTCGGTCAGGAACACGTTCTGCGCGAGGAATTCGCCTTTGAAGCGCTCCAGATTTTTGCGCAGCGCCGCTTCGCCATAGGTGAATTCCCAGTGCCCGGTCATCGCCTCGATGCCGAGCAGGTTGGCGGCGTCGACCATATCGGCGCCTTGGGTGGCGTTGGCCTGTCCGGTGCCTTGCCACAAATCGCCGCCGTCAAGCAGCAGCGCGCGTCCCGAACTGGCGTCGCCGCGCAGCCGGTCGATCAGCGTTTTCAGATGCGCGAAGCCGCCAAGCTTGCCAAAGCGGGCGGCGCTTTTTTCGAAATCGAGGCAGGTGAACGCATAGGCGTCGGCGCTGTCAGCCCTGATGCCGAACCGATCGAGAAAGGCGCGTCCGACCAGATGCGGCGGCTTGCCCTGCATCGCGCCGATCCCGAGATTGACGCTCGGCTCGCGAAAATAGACCGGCTGCAACTGCGCGTGGGTGTCGGTCATGTGCAGGATGCGCGCATTGCCGAAGCGTTCGAGATCGTAAACGCCGGCGGTGTCGGCGGCCCGCGCCGCGCGCGACAATCCGCCCGACAGCGTAACGGCGCCTGCGAATTTGAGGAAATCCCGGCGACGGATGGTCATGCGATTCTCCGCGCCTGTTCGGATAGAGACTCAGCGAATGACCTCGGCTTTCCAGGCCTCTTTCTCGTGGGTGGCCTGAAACACCGACGCCTTGGCCAACGCTTCGGCCTCCTTCGCCTCAGCCACCGCCGCATCGAAATTTCCGGCCTCCGCAGCCTTCTTTGCGCTGGCAAGCGCCGCTGCAGTCGTAGTCCACTGGTCGCGCAGGGCGCCGGCCTGCTTGTTGGCGGCTTCGGCCTCGGCATAGGCCGCATTGAAATCAGCCTCCGACGCGGCAGCCAGCAGCGAGGTTGAGGTTGCGGCCAGCAGCATAACGACCGCTGCCAGTGCAAATAACGCCATCTTGCCTGAAATCATTTTCATGGCCGCGCTCCCGGGCCGGAGATCGGCAGTCCGTTGCTGACATAGGAAAGATAATATTCGAGATCGCGGTATTCGTCGGATTGCGGCTCGAGAGGCACGCCACGAGTCTGCGAATTGCAGCTTGTGAAGCGCCGGCTGGTGGTGCCCATGCCACCCCATTCGGAGCGGTAAATCGGCATCGCGTTGAGAATCCCGAGCGCCGGCGCGAGGATTTCGGCGCGAATCCGTTCGCCCGGATTTTGTACATGGCAGCTCGCGCAGGAGAAATTGAGCTGGCCACGCCGGGTATAGAAATATTCCTTGCCGTTTTCGAAGGCTACGAGCGCACGCGGATCGTTCGGAATCTTGATGTCGAACGGCTTGCCACGCGAGGTGAACGCCATGTAGGCGGTCAGCGCGGCCATCTCATCCTTCACATAGGATAGTGGCGCCTCGCCATTGGCCTCGCGGCAGCGGTTCAGCGCCAGTTCAAGCGTGATGACCTTGCCTTCCTTCTCGTCGAAATAGGGATAGTTCTGGCGGACGCCGATGCCGCCATTGTCGAAACAATCCGCGTAGCTCTTGCCGTTCTTGAACGGCTTGGCGAACATCTCCTTGCCCATGTCGAGCGAGAATTCGTAAGGCGGGAATTCCTCCTTCTCGACCCACTGCCGGTGCATGTCCTCGTTCAGCGAATAGGGGCCGTTGACGAAGTCCGCGGGCTTCAGTTTGGGGAATTTGGTGGTGAAGTAGTTCTGGAATGCCTTGGCGTCCGCCGCCGGGTCGACGCTGTCGGCGGCGCCTGCGGGCAGCGCAGCCCATAGCAGCGTCGCAAGCCCAAAGGCTGCCGAAGCAAGACGGATCGCAGGTCGCAGGTTCATGTCTCCACCCGTTACTTCAATCGTTATCTATTGAATCTTCGCCGTGGTCGTATCCGAGGCGCCCTTGTTGTCGACCCAGCTGATCTTGAGGTCGTCGCCCTTGTTGCCGCCCTTGAAGCTGAACTTGATATAGGGATCCTTGGACACCGCCGTGCCCCAATCCGCGAGGAACACGGTCTTGCCGTTGCATTCGAACGCCAGTTGCTGGATGAAATGCGGCGGGATCAGAACTCCCTTGGAGTCCTTGACGAAGCCGGAATCCATCGGGTGCTGGATCAGCGCCTGGACTTCGGTGGTGTCGCCGGTTGCGGTGGCGCGCACGCGAATGGTTGATGCCATTTCCATACTCCTCCGGATGCCCGCTAGCCGCCGCAGCCGCCGACGGTAACCTTGACTTCCTTGGTGGCGCTGTAGAGCTTGCCGGCGGCTACCACGATCGCAGTGACGCTGCTGGTCTTGGCCATTTTGAGGCGATTGGCCACGCTCGGGATCGTGCCCGGCGGAATGTTGTAGGACGCCGCCAGCGCGTTTGGATTATCGGCGACCAAAAACGAGATCGAGGTCACATCAGTCAACGTCGTCGTCACCGAAACCGGAACCACCGCGCCGTTCTCGGCGATCTCGGGCGCGTCGAGCTTGACCTTGTCGGACACCTCGGCCGTCTTGCCGTACAGCGCCTTGATGGCGTCGGCCTCGCCCTTCTGCTTGAACGCTTCCTCGGGCCATTTGTCGTTGGCCGCGGCAAGCGCCGGCGCCGGGCCGAACGAAAAGTTGCCAAGGCCGACCAGCGCGACCACGACGGCGCCTTTCAAGATCAGCCGCCGCGTCGCCGCGAATTCCGAGAATTGGTCGTCGGTGGAGGTCATCCAGAATCTCCCAAAGCGCGGATGCGCCGTCACAAGGTCTGCAGGAAATCCACGATTGCGTTGATCTCCTGCTCGGACAAAATCCGATTCCGTCCGAACGGAGGCATCACAGTCTGCGGATTGCGTTTGGTTTCGTCGTTGAGGATCCCGACCAGTTCGTTGCGATCAGGAAATTTGCTTTTGATGTCCTTTAGCTCCGGCCCGATGGTGCCGGGGAGATTGCCGCCCTTGATCGCATGACAGGTCAGGCAATTGCCCTTGCCGCGATCGAACGCCAGTTTCTGGCCTTCGGCCGCGGCGGACTGCGCGTGGGCGGGACTTGCTGATGTCACGATGCCGATCAGTGATGCCAACAACAGCGTAGGAGCCAGGCTTGTCGAACGGCCGGGCTTTGTCGCGGAAGTGTCGTTCAAGGCGTGTCCCCGCAGGTTTATCTTGGTATCTTCGGGATGATAGGCTTGTCAAAAGCAGAAATGCCAACGCTTGGCAATGCAGACAAAGTGATGCAGCGGTCAGGTAAAGCGGTTAACCTCTGGTGATCGGGAGGACGGCGTGGCGGAGTTTGTCGTGGAGTTCGGCAGGGATGGCCGACGGATTGAGACCGACGGCCGTCTCGATGCTGCGGCGTTTCACCGTAATCATCAGGTGATCTGGGCTGTATTGCGGCAATTTCTTGCCGGCAAAACAGGCGACGTGGTCGAGGCCGGCAGCGGCACCGGCCAGCACGTGGTTCATTTCGCCAGCCATAGTCCCGATATCACCTGGTGGCCGAGCGATCTCAACGCGCAGCATCTTCGCAGCATCGATGCCTGGCGGACGCATTCCGGATTGTCGAATATCCGTCCCCCGTTGCGGATCGATTTTTCGGATCCGGCATGGTGTCCCGCCATGCACGACGGCAGCGGCCCCGGCAGATTGCTGGCGGTGTTTTGCGCCAATGTGATCCACATCGCGCCGTGGCGCGTCGCTGAAGGTCTGTTGGCAGGGGCAGGGCGCTATTTGCGCGCAGACGGGCGGCTGTTCCTGTACGGGCCGTTCAAGCGTGGCGGCAAGCACACTGCGCTGAGCAATGCGGTGTTCGACACCAGCCTTCGCGAAAACAATGCCGAATGGGGCGTTCGTGAGGTCGAGGCGCTTGAGCAGAGCGCGGCGGGTGCGGGGCTCGTTTTGGTCGA
>Ga0164309_10000946_pt1 | contig 14686 bp, 16 predicted proteins | sample Whisoiple_247_MG_FD_109984 | JGI IMG/M metagenome (GOLD analysis project Ga0164309, IMG submission 109984) | Soil microbial communities amended with fresh organic matter from upstate New York, USA - Whitman soil sample_247_MG | ecosystem: Environmental > Terrestrial > Soil > Unclassified >...
GCCGCGTGCCCCGGATCGATGGCCAAGACCACCGTGATGGCAACGAAGTCCGCGACGTCCGCGCAGGTCGCGGCGCGCACGCGACGCGTTCCCCGAGCATCACCGGCCGCTAGCGTGACGTCGACTTCCCAGTCGGGCGCATCGAACGTGATCACCGCCCGCACGTCGAGCTCCGCGGGGCTCGGCACCGATCGGCCGAGCAGCTCCACGACGCGCGCTTCGATGCTGGTCCGATCCGGACAGCCAGCCGGCGCGCTCAACCGCAGCCAACTATCCTCTTCCTCCGTCTGCGCGGTCGCCGGCCTTGCCAGGAGCAGCACGCTCAAGAGGCCAGTCGACCACACTCCCCACGCGCCCCGCATCGTCCGCCTCCTCTAGCCAGTAAACGACGAAGCACGCAATGACCTCGTTGACCCGCGCTGGCCGTAACGAGATTGCGCGCCTGCATATTTCGTAATATGCTTTCGCATATGCGCACCTCGTTCGACCTGCCGGACGGACTTCTGCGGCGTGCCAAAGCGCTAGCGCGGAAGCGCGGCGTTCCCTTGCGCGAGCTCGTCCTCGAAGGCTTGACCCAGCTCGTGCGCCAGGAGGACGCCCAAACCTACGCCCTCCCAGACAGGGTCTTCAAAGGGGATGGGTTGGTCGCCGGCCTCGATGGAACGGACTGGTCGGAAATCCGTGCTCGAGCTTACGAGGGACACGGCGGATGATCGCGGTCGACACGAACCTGCTCGTGTACGCCCATCGCGGGGAATCGCCCTTTCACAACGAAGCAGCGCGCGTGTTGCGTTCCTTGTGCGAAGGCGCCGCGCGCTGGGTTCTGCCGTGGTCTTGCGCCCACGAGTTCCTTGCCGTGGTCACGCACCCGAGGATCTACAAGACGCCTACCCCCATGGAGCAGGCGCTGGCACAGCTAGCGGCGTGGCTATCCTCTCCCTCTTGTTTGCAAGCCACCGAACAGCCGGATCACTTCGAGCGTTTGCAGGGCTTGGTCGAGCGCGGTTCCGCAGTCGGCCCGAAGGTCCACGACGCGCGCGTCGCCGCCGTCTGCCTGTCGGCGGGTGTGACGGAGCTTTGGTCAGCGGATCGGGATTTTTCCAGGTTTCCGGAGCTGCGCACCAAGAATCCGCTCGTCGCCAGCCGCTAGTCGCTGCGCCGCAGAGTCGTCCTACTAGGACATTCTATGTCCGTTATAGGCTCGACAGCGCGCTGAAAAGGGCGATACCTTGCCATCGATGTCCGCTGGTGCCGCCACCCGTCCACCGATGCTGTCGAAGACGCGCTACGTCTCCGGCCAGCAGTGCCACCTGCGCCTCTGGAACGATCAGCATCAGCGCGAGGTCGCGGAGCCAGTCTCCGCCAGCCTGCAGGCCATCTTCGACCAGGGACACGCCGTTGGGGAGCTGGCCACACGGCGGTTCCCAGGTGGGGTCCTCGTCCAAGAGGAGAGCTGGCCCATCGAGGAGGCGTGCGCCCGCACGGCAGCGCTCATGGCCGATCCCAGCGTACCCGCCATCTTCGAAGCGGCGTTCGTGCACGGGGGCACGCTGGTCCGTGTCGACATCCTGGAGCGCGGAGCGCGGGGCCGCTGGAACCTCATCGAGGTGAAATCGACCGGCTCGGTGAAGCCGGTCCACCTCCAGGACGCCGCCCTCCAAGCCTGGGTCGTGCGCGGCGCCGGCGTCAGGCTCGGGAGCGTCGCGGTGTGCACGCTGAATACCGCGTACGTCTACGACGGCTCCAAGCTCGACTTGGAGCAGCTCTTCACCGTGCACGACGTCAGCGAACAGGCGGAGGAATTGAGGCCCGCCGTAGCGAAGAACGTGCCGGTCCTGTTACGCGTTCTTGGCCAAGAACATCCGCCGGCCATCGAGCCCGGCCCTCACTGCAATGAGCCGTACGACTGCCCCTACCTCGCTCACTGCACCCGAGACCTCGTGCCCGTTTCGCACCCCATCACCGAACTGCCGAAGTTGTCGGCGAAAAAGGCGGCGCTGCTGAGTGAGCACGACATCGAGTCGATCCACGATCTGCATTTGGCGCCCGAGGAGCTCGAGCTGACCTCGCTGCAGGAGCGGGTGCGCGATTCGGTGACGCGCGGCGTGGAGTTCATCGCGCCCGAGCTCGGCGCTGCGCTCGAGGAGCCCACGTACCCCATCTTCTACCTGGACTTCGAGACCTTCGGCCCCGCCATCCCGCGCTACGCGGGCACCAAACCTTTTGAGCCCGTTCCTTTCCAGTGGTCGATACACGTCGAGGACCAGAGCGGAACGGTGCGCCACGAGGAGTTCCTGAGTGAAAGCGATGGCGATCCCAGGGAGGCGCTCGCCGAGGCGCTCCTCCTCGCCGTCGGCAGCAGCGGCAGCATTTGCAGCTATTCATTCTACGAAAATGCGGTCATCCGCCGGCTGGCCAGCGCTCTGCCCAAGTACAGGCGGCGCCTCACCGCCTTGCTCCCACGCCTCTGGGACCTGCTCCCCGTCGTGCGTCAGCACTACTACCACCCCGATTTCCGCGGGTCCTTCTCGATCAAGAGCGTGCTGCCGGCCCTCGTGCCGGGCGCAAGCTACGACGAGCTCGCCGTCAGGGACGGCATGCAGGCGGGCCTCGCGTACCTGGCGGCCATCACCACCGAGGACGCCGCGCGCAAGGCCGAGCTCCTCGCGGCGCTCCGCGCGTATTGCCGGCGTGACTCCCTGGGCATGGTCGAAGTGCGGCGGGCTCTGCTTCAGAAAACGTCGAGCGGAACGTTGCTCGATGAGGTGTAGACTGGAGCAACCCCAATGGCTGAAAATCTTCGCACCCTCCTGGGCTCGACGGACGACTACGAGCCGTTGAGCCGTGAAGAGCGGAATTTCGCCGCCATCGTCCATCATCTGCTCTTGCAACCGGGCAACCTGACGCGTTTCCTCCGGCTCGTTGGCGCTCCGGACCCGACCGAAAGCGAGCGGACGGCCGTCTTCTTCGAGTACGCCTATTTGCGCGATCTCTGGGACTCACGCGCGGGCGACCCAACTCTCGCGCGAGCCGCGATTCTGGATTGGCTGTCACCCCCAGCACAGTACGGCCTCGAAGGCCTGCCGATCCTCGAGTGGAATACCTTCTTTGGTGCCTCGCCCCTGGCCTCATCGGCGACGATCCAAACCCCGAGCCGCTGGAGCATCAGCACCTTCTCCAAGAACATCAGCGAAGACGACTTTTTCCTTCGCGCCTGCATGTTCAAATGGGCATTCAACGCGACGCCGGACCTCGTCATTCACACCGGCAAAAGCTCAGCCGTTTGCATCGAAGCCAAGCTCGAGTCCGGCGAAGGTCACTACCCGGCGAGCGCGCCGGACATCGCTGAGTTCACGCGACGCGGCCTAGCCCGCGTTGGACAAACCGAGGTCCTGGCCTACCTCATGGGACAGATGCTCGGTTTCCAAACCACGTACGTCTTCTTGGTTCGCAGCCCCGCCCCCACGTCCGACGCGCACCGCATCATCACTTGGAAGGAATGCTTCGCTGCCCTCGACTGGCAAGAGGAGGCGCCCTTCGTGAAGACTTGGATCGAGAGGATGTGAGGTCAGTCGACCCGCAGCACGTTCACTTCAATCACTGCGCGCACGCCGCTCACTTCGTGCACGATGCGGCGCGCCGCACGGCGAATACCTTCGGTCAAAGGCAAGCCGGGGCGGCCACGCCCCTGCTGGACCACGTCTTGTACGGCGCTCGTCAAACGGGACAGCGCGCCCGGGTGCTCGTCGACGCCGGGGATGCCGTAGCTGGTGATGGACGGGGTGCCGAGCAGGCGCCCGCGTTCGTCGATGGCGACGGCGACGGTCAAGACGCCCGAACGGCTCAAATCGAGGCGTTTTTTCCTGGTTTCGGCATCGAGCTCGAGGCCGCCGAAGGCGACGCGCACGACGCCGTGCGGCACCGTGGCTTCCTTTTCGAGCGGAGCGTCGGCCTCGATCCAAATGGGCGTACCATTTTCGACGACGGCCGTGTCCGTGACCCCAGTGCTGACGGCCAGATCGCGGTGCTTCTGCAAGTGATGGAGCGTGCCGTGCACCGGTACGAAGGCGCGCGGTCTTACGAGCTCGAGCATCCGGCGCTGCTCGCTCCGGGCGGCGTGACCGCTGGTGTGGAGGTCCGAGTCCGTCAGGCGCGAGCGCACCTGGATGCCCAGGCGCAAGAGATCGTTGATCATGCGCATGACCGGCCGCTCGTTGCCGGGGATGACGCGCGACGAAAACACCACGAGGTCCCCTGCTTCCAGCGCCAAATCGCGGTGCGTGCCGAGGGAGAGGCGGCGCAAAGACGACGGCGCTTCGGCTTGGCTGCCGCCGGCCAGCACCAGGATTTGGCTGCGCGGCACGTCACGCACGCGCTCGGGCGCCACCAGGAGATCGCTCGGCACGCTGAGCTTGCCGATGGCGCGCGCTGCTTCAACCTGGCGCACGAGGCTGCGCCCGAGCAGGCACACCTTGCGGCCTGCCTGCTTGGCTGCAGCCAGGAGCACCTCGAGGCGATGCACGTTGCTCGAAAAGAGCGCCACGACGATGCGCTCCTTCGCTTCGAGCACGACCCGCTCGAGGGCGACCGCGACGTCGCCTTCGGAGGCTTCGCGCATCTCGCGGTCGACGTTGGTGCTGTCGCTCAAGAGCAAACGCACGCCCGAATCGCCCAGCGCGCGCAGGCGGGCCTCGTCCGTCTGGTGCCCGGCCGGCTGCCATTCGTCGAAATCGAAATCACCCGTGTGCAGCACGACGCCCGCTTTGGTCGTGATGGCCAGGGCCGCCGCGTCGATGATCGAATGAGCCACGGCGATCGGCTCGACCATGAAGGGTCCCACGGGGTAGGAATTGCCGACGCTCACCTCGTGCAAGCAATCGCGCGAGATCTCCACTTCCGCCAAGCGCGGACCGAGCAGCGCGCAAGCGTGAGTGGGCGCGAACACCGGCACGTCGCGCTCGAGCTCCTCGAGCAAATACGGGAGCGCACCAATGTGGTCCTCGTGCCCGTGGGTGATGAAGATGCCGGCGACGCGAGCGGCCCGACTGATGAGCCAGGAGAAGTCCGGGCGCACGACGTCCACGCCGACGTCGTCCTCCGGGAACGTCACCCCGCAGTCGACCACCATGATCTGGCCGTCCTGTTCGAGGGCGAAGCAGTTCATGCCGATCTCGCCCAGGCCACCGAGGGGAATGAAACGAACGCCGCTCATGGCTGCCCCAAGAGTCCACTGCCCGGGTCGCTAGAGCAAGCGCTCGCCCTGGGTTAAGCTCGCCGTCGTGGCCATCGTTTCCATCGAACAAGCCGAAGAGCTCATGGCAAAGGGTGCGCCCTTCGTCGACGTACGCACGCCGGAAGAATTCGCGGACGGGCACGTGCCCGGCGCCATCAACGTGCCCGTGTCCCTTGCCCAGGGCGGAGCCAAGGTCCAAAACGCCGACTTCGTGACCGTCATGGCGGCCCTGTTCGACAAGGCGGCGCCGCTGGTGGTCTCGTGCCAGGCGGGCGGGCGCTCGGCCCGGGCGGCGGCGCTCCTGGCCCAGGCAGGCTTCACCAACGTTTCGGACATGAGCGTGGGCTTCGAGGGCCGACGCGATCCCTTCGGACGCGCCCTGCCCGGCTGGCGTCAGGAGGGCCGGGACATCGAGACCGACGCCACGGACGAGCAGACCTACCAGGGAGCGCTTCAGCGCGCCCGTTCGTAGTCGAGCGCGGCCTTCTCGATCATGGCCAAATCCCGGGCGGCGCGCTCGGCTTCGCTGGTGAGCTTGGGTGAAAACGCCGTCATCCCCCAGATGCCCCCGCTCCGCTTGCGAAAGGCGTAGCGCGTGCCGCGAACGGTGACGACGCTGGCGCGCTCAGCTTGAACTTCGACCGACGCGGCGCGAGACAGGTCGCGTTCGAGCAAGTCGAGCCAACCTTCCTCACGCGCGTAGAGCGCGAACACCTCGGGCCCACCCGCTGCCGCAGCCAGCTCTCCATAGCGGCGTTCGTATTCCTTGCGCTCCGCCTCGGGAAAGGTTGCCCGCACCCGCTCTAGCGCGGTCTTGCGGTAGTCGCGGATGGTGAAGCACGCGTGCTGCGCTGCATCCTCGATGTAGGCGAAAAAATCCTCCGGCCGGTCGCGGGTGACCGCCTCGACGATGCGCACGTAGGCGCCCATCGGCTCGTGGTCACTCGGATAAGAAGCCCGGACCCACGAGATCCAAGCCAGAAGCACGAGTCCGAGCGTGAGCACGGCTCCCAGGGCCCATACGGCCTTTTTCGGCAGGCGCTGCTTGTTCAACGGCTCGCTCATAACAGGGCGCCCGCCTTGGCCAAAGGCCGGCTGGGCCGCTAACGTCCGGGCCGCCCATGTACCAGGCCAGGCGCATTGTCGTGGTCGTCCCGGCCCGGAACGAGGAGCGACTCATCGAGCGGACCTTGCTCGGGATACCGGACTTCGTCGACCACATCGTGGTCGTCGACGACCAGAGCACGGATGACACCGCCGCTCGGGTCCGCGGGCTCACGGACCCCCGCATCGAGCTCTCGACTTCGAGCGAGCGTTTGGGGGTGGGCCGCGCCATCGAACGAGGCTACGTGGCCGCCTTGCGCGCGGCGGCCGACGTGATCTGCGTCATGGCCGGCGATAACCAAATGGATCCGGCCGATTTGGTGCACTTGGTGACCCCCGTTGCCAGCGGCTCCGCGGACTACGCCAAAGGCAACCGCTTCCTGCACCCGGAGCGCCGACGCATGCCCTGGCCCCGCCGCTTGGCGGGCCGCGTGCTCGCCTGGTTCACGCGCTGGGCCTCCGGCCTCGAGCTCGACGATAGCCAGTGTGGCTACACGGCCCTCAGTCGAAACGCCGCGGAGTTTCTGCTGACGCGCCCGCTGTGGCCGAGCTACGGCTACCCGAACGACGTGCTCGTGCGCCTCGGCTGCGCCGGCTACGTCACGGTCGAGCGCCCCGTCCGGCCCGTCTACGCGGATGAAGTCAGCGGTGTTCGCTTCTGGCACGCGCTCGTCGTGCTCTACGTCATCGCGCGAGCTCGCACGCAAGAGGCCAGGCGTCATAGCCCCCACGCGAGCGCAGTGCATCGCGCTCGATGAAGACCCAGCCCAAAAGCCCCCGCTCCGACGGCAAGAGGAGCACGCCCGAGGCTCCGCGTCGCCGGCCATCCGGCGCCGGGTCGCCGGCCCAAGCCGCCAAACAGGGGGCATCCGGCGTGCCGTGGAGCACGGCGCTCTGTAAGACGAAGCGCTGAACGTCTTCTTGCCCATGCAGGACCCGGAGGCGCGGCGTTGGTCCAGGAAAGGTGGGCGCGACGATGCGAGGCGTCGCTTTGCGAACCGCATCGGAACAAGGCAGCGGCACCGGCCCGAGGTCGGGCTTGAGCGGGACACGCACGGTGTCGCCGAGCACCCGCCCCGGACTCGGACCCAGCTCCGCGAAGCGAGCCGCTGCATAGCCCCCGTCCAAATCCGCCATCATCGACAGGACTCCGATGCTCTCGCCGCGGTAGGCGAGGCGCACCCCCTGCGCGCGCGCGATGCCGACCGGCGCTTCGCCGAGCAGGAGCGCGTGCCCCGGTTCGCTCACGCCGCCGCCGAGCGACACCCGCGAGCGATCCGCGGAAAAGACGAGGGGAACGTGCTCGTCCTGGATGCGCACGTACTCGAGGTCGTCGCTGTCAGCCAGGCCCGTGGGCGAGCGTTCCGGCCCGAGCTCGAGGATCGCGTGCCCTTCGAAGTAGTACGTCGTTTGTGCGCCCGAGCCGGCGCGATGCAGCGCGAGGTAGAGGCCCGGCCCGGCCACACTGAGCAGCTCCGGGAACGCTTCACCCAGGCCGGAGGAGACGGGCTGGTAGTCGGCGGGGCGCCCTTCGACGATCGAGGGCAGGCGATGATGGCCAACGGCGCCGAGCAGGCGGTTGTTCCAGGCCACCTCGATCTCCGACAGCATGCGGTCGCCCGTGGTGCGAACGGGCGTCCGGTAACGCAGCGCCGCCGCTCCCTCCACCTGCGGAACGATGGCGATGGCGTAGCGCTCGGCGTCCTTCACCGGAGCTAGACCGCTCCCCCGCTCGAGACGCCGCTCGCCGCGCGGGGCCCACAGAAACTCGAGCGCGCCCGTTTCGCCGTCGTAGCCAACGGTCGTGAAGTCCGACTCCCCGAGGGCCGCTTCGGCCGCACCGGGCACCTCGACCAGCTGCGGGAGCGGCAGGGAGGCAACACCATCGATGTGGCACGTGTAGTCGTCGCGATCCGACGGCGGGTGGGTGAGCTCGCGTGGGGAGCGGCCCAGGGCACTGACTGGCGAGCCCTCACGGCCCCAACCAACGCGGGTCAGCTCGTCGCCGAGCAAGCAGCCGGCGTCGCTACACGCGAGCGGGGGCACACATTCGATGCCTTGTCCGGGGCACGGCGAGCGCGGCAGGGTGGTCTCGGCCCAAGTGACGCCGCCGTCCAGCGATTCGAACAGGACACCTCGTTCGAGATGAACGGCGGCCAGTCGCAGCCCAGCACCGTGCACGACCACGGCCCCGGACGGAACTCGACCCGACGTGAGCGGACGCCCGGCAGGGTCCAAGCCCGCGGCGGTCGTGCCCGCCGCGTCCACGACGAGCACGCCCCACGGCGCCGCCCCGCTCGCGAGCAGCTCGACCGCGACCGCTCGCGCCGAGAGGTCGAGCTCGGACGACAGGTCGACGAAGTGACTCACGTCCGTCTGGCCCGGCGCCCAGATGAGGAGCAGCGCGTGCCCGTCCTTTTCGCGCACGCCAGCTGCCAAAAGCTCGCCCGTCCTGGCGAAGCCGAGGGCGCTCGGCGCTTCTTCGAACAGGGCGGGCAGCGGCTCGAGGGCCGCCTGACCCGGCTCGACCTGGTGCACGCCTCGCGGCAAGCAGCCGAGGTCCCGCTGCTCGGCAGGACAGATCCCCGAGAGCGCCACGCCACCGGCAGGCGACACGGCGACACGCAAGCGCTCGAAGTCCCCGCGCAGTCGGACGGCCTGGCGCACGAAGCGCGCCGAGCCCACATCGCCCAGCCACAGCACGAGCTCGACCGAAACACCCGGCTCGGCTAGCGCCGCGCAGACGACCGCCAGCCGCTGGCCGTTTCTCGCCAGGCGCTGTTGGCGGCAGTTTTCGAGACCCTCCACACGGCGCTCCTTCTGGGCGCCACCGAGCTCGGACTCGAGCAAGACGAAGCCATCGCCTTGCCGGACCAGGCTCACGAAATCGGCCTCGAGCGCTGCATGCCCCGAGCGCACCTCGGCCGCACTCGGGCCGCGCGGCAAGGTCCAGGTCGGCGTGTCCGCGGCGCGAGCTTTGGCGGGTCGAAAGTCGCCGCCTTCGAACTCGTAACTGCCCCGAAAGCCCGTCACCTGGATGACGTCGCCATCGCCCCGCAGCTCGCGCGGCGCGATGGTCCTGGCCGGCACGCGGCGAAAGGTCTGGCCGTGGTCCTCCGACCAGAACCATTCCTCGGGCACGGACACGGCGAGCGCCCGTCCCGCCCGATCCACGGCGACGTCCACGACGAAGCCGTCGATGGCCACCGTTTGCCACGAGCGTCCGAGGTCAGGCGAACGCCGCAGTAGCCCGTCCTGGCCGACGGCGAGCACGACGCGTTCATGCACGGCAGCACCAAAGGAGACCTCGGGCGGCCGACGCACGGAGACGAAGGGACCGAGGGCCTTGTCCGCCGAGTAGACCGCGCCGCTCTCTCCCACGAAGGCAAACCCGCCCTGATCCGCGGCCGCCGCCACGAGCGCTTCAGGCGCACCGTACGGCGCCGGTTCCGGCGATCCCGAGGACGCGACGAGCCAGCGGCTGCCGCCTCGGTCGACCACGATCTCCGCCGATCCGACGGTCGTGCGCGCGCTGATGAGCTGCGGACCGCGCGGATGAAACACCCAACGCGCGCTGGGGGCCGGCCCACTCGGGGCCGGCGGACGTGCGGGCGGCACGGTGTCGCTGCGCGAGGGGTGACACGCGCTTTCCAGAACGCACAGGCCCAGGACGCACAGGGCGACCTGGGCCTTGGACTTGTCGAATCCGAGTCGTCCCACCGGACGAACCTTAAACGAGAAGGCCGTTACTCGCGAACCGGCTTACGCGCGGCCCTGCTCATTCACGAACAAGGCCGAGCAGGCGATTCTTCGTGGTCAAACCCACGTGCTGCTCCGCGCGCTGACCGCCGCGGAAGACCATCACCGTGGGCACGCCGCGGACGCCAAACTTGCCCGCCGTGAGCGGTGACTCGTCGATGTCGAGCTTGCCGACCTTGGCCTCGGCACCGAGCTCGCTCGCCACCTGCTCGATGATGGGGGCCAGGGCGCGACAGGGGCCACACCAGGCTGCCGTGAAATCCACCAAAACCGGCTTGTCGGACTTGAGGACTTCGTCTTCGAAATTGAGGTCGTTGAACACGTGGACGTTGTCGGAGGCCATGAGGTTTGCAAGATAACCACCGGACGGGCTCGTGCAAGCCGGGCTTTCCGGGGCCGATGGAACTCCAGCTAAAGCGAAACATGAAACGAACGGACCCCGACGCCTACGCCCCCTACGTGGACCCGCACCTCTCCGGTCAAGTACCGGCTGCCGGGCTCCCAGCGCCCGGGCCGACGCCGGCTTGGACGGCGCAGGGCGTCATCCGCGCCCTCGAGCCCCTGGTCCTGCCCGAGCGCTTGGAGCGTTTGCAGGGGGTGCTCGCACGCCGACTCTCCTCGGTGACGGTGGTCCTCGATCGCCCGCACGATCCCCACAACGGCTCCGCGGTGCTCCGCTCCTGCGATGCGTTCGGGGTCCAGACGGTGCACGTGCTCGCGCTCGCCGAGTCCTTCTCCATCTCGCGCAAGGTGGCCCAGGGCACGGATCGCTGGGTCGACGTCGTGATCCACACCAGCGCTCGCGCGCTCATCGAGACCCTCCGCACGGAGGGCTACCAGCTGGTCGTCACCCATCCCCAAGGTGAGCGCACGCTCGGCGAGCTTGGCAGCCTGGGCAAGGTGGCCCTCGTGCTGGGCAACGAGCACGACGGCGTGCACCCCGAGCTCAGCAAGGCCGCGGACCTGCGCCTGGCCGTGCCCATGCGCGGCTTCGTCGAGAGCCTGAACCTGAGTGTGACCGCAGCCCTGACCGTGCAGGCCGCAGCCGCCGGGCGTCCCGGGGACCTATCGCCCGAGCACGCCGACAACGTGTACGCGCGCTGGCTCCGAGCCACCGTGCCCCGCGCGGACGAGGTCCTGCGCGCGCTTTGAGAATCAGGCGGCCCGGGCTAGCCTGCCTGGCTCGAAAGGCGTCCGATCCCCGTTGGCAGACACGATCATCAGTTCAGGCCTGATCATCGACGGCAACCTCAAGGCCGACGGCAGCGTGCGCATCGACGGGCAAGTCCTCGGACGGGTGCAATCGTCCGCAGCTGTGGAGCTCGGACCCACGAGCTCGGTCAGTGCCGACGTCCAGGGGCAGCGCGTGAGCGTCGCTGGGACGGTGCTCGGCAACGTGCAGGCGAGCGAGCGCGTCGACCTGCTCTCGGGAGCTCGGCTGACCGGGGACGTGCGGGCCCCCCGCTTGACCATCGCGGACGGTGCGAGCTTCCGCGGCAAGGTCGACATGGAGGCCGGCCATGACTGAGGAGCGCGCCCGCATGTCGTCGGTCCTCGGCGCGACGGGCCTCGTGCTCGGCAACGTGCAAGGTCAGGGCGATTTCGAGGTGCGCGGCCGCGTGCAGGGCGACATCGTGCTGGACGGACGCGTCTTGGTCGCTGGCGGTGGCTTGGTGCTCGGCACCATCGAGGCCATCCAGATCCTGGTGAGCGGGACCGTGCGCGGGGACCTGATCGCCGAAGAAGGCGTCGAGATCACGGGCAGCGGGCAGGTCGAGGGCAACGTCACCTCACCGCGCGTCGCCATCGAGTCCGGGGCGAAGGTGCGGGGCCATCTGCGCACGGGTGATGATTCGCCGGTGGCCGTACGGGGCGCCCCGGATCTTCGACCAGCGGCGGAAGCGGCACCGATCCCCGTCGCCGCCCCACCCGTGGCTGCAGCCGCAGCACCGGTCGCTGCTGCCGCGGCGGCCGTCCCCGACGGTGCGGAGCAGCGAGCAGCCGGCGGCAAGAAGCGACGCCGACGCCGACGCGGCGGAGACCGACCGCTGAGCGTCGATGCCAACGGCCCGCCGACGGACGCCGCCGGGACAGCCGCGACGCACGTGGACGAAGGTCGCAAGGACACCCCGCCGGCACGCCCCACGCGCCCGAGCGGCCCCATGCCGCGCGCCGAAGGGGCGGGCCAGGTGCCGCCATCGAGCGACGGCCGGCCGCCGCGCAAGCGCGGCAAGGCGCTGCCCACCTTCGTCAAAGGCGCACGCGGTCACTTGCGCGGCTGATGGGGAGCTGCAAGGCAGCTGGCCATGAGTGACCCTGCTCGAACCAACCTCGGCCGATTGATCGAGCTGCTCACCCAGCTCTCGTTCGAGCGCAAACGCGTGAAGCTGGCCTCGGGCCGCGAGAGCGACTTCTTCATCGACTGCAAGCAGACGATCCTGACCGCGGAAGGTCACGCGCTCGTGGGCTCGCTCATGTTCGACGCCCTGGCAGAGCTCGGGGACGTGGACGCGGTCGGCGGCGTGGAGCTCGGCGGCTGCCCGCTGGCTTCGGCCGTGAGCCTGATCAGCTTCCAACGTGGACGCCCGTTGCCAGCCTTGTACGTGCGCAAGGAGCGCAAGGACCACGGCTCGGCCAAGATGGTCGAAGGGGACAAGAGTCTCCGGCCGGGACTGCGCGTGGCCTTGCTCGAGGATGTGGTGACGACGGGTGGCTCGAGCCTCAAGGCGCTCGAGGTGCTGCGTCAGGCCGGGGCGACGCCAGTCGGCATCGTGGCGATCGTCGATCGCCTGGAAGGCGGCGCCGACAACATTCGCGCGGCCGGGGTGCCCTTGGTGACCCTGACGACCCGGCGCGACTTCATGCCCGATTGATCGCTGGCGCCCTTCTCCGCCGGCAAGGTCCTCCACCAGCAGGGCCCCATATGAGCAATTTGCAAGGCCGCCAGGTGGGCCCAGTTGCTCAGAGCCATGTGTGTAAATGGCCGCCGACGTAGGTGCGCGCGAAGCTGGGGCCGAAAAATTGCTTGGCGATGCACGTAGTGAAGCGTGCGGGGAGCCTTGATCGGGGCGCCGGCCTTCGGCAATCATGCCTTCCCGCGTCCGGCCGTCGGCTCGAGGACGCCTTGCTCGGAGGGAGACCCAGGATGGTTCGGCAAACGATGTTCGTGACCTGTGCGGTGATGATCGGCGCGGCCCAAATGGCCTGCGGCGGCGCCGCCGTACCCCATGCAGAAATGTCGACGGCTCAAGCTGCCGTCCGCGCGGCCGAAGTCGGCGGAGCGCCGGAGTACCCGCAAGCGGAGCTCAGGCTCAAGCACGCGAACGAGAAGATCGCCGAGGCGGAAAGCCTCATCAAGGAAGGCGCCAACGAGTCGGCTCAGCGCAAGCTGCGCCAGGCCGAGTCGGACGCTGAGCTGGCACTTTCCCTGGCTCTCAAGGAACAAGCCAAGAAGGACGCGGCCCAGGCGCTCAAGCGCATCAAGCTGCTCATGGAGGAGACGAAGTCATGAAGGCTTTCGCATCGAGCCGCCTCGGGCTTTCAGCCGTGGCGTTGGTTTCTCTCGCTGCCCTCACGGCCTGCGGCAAGCAGGCCGTCCCGCCCCCAGAGCTCATGGCAGCCCGTCAGGCGTATGAAGACGCCGCCGCTGGCCCAGCCGCCGAGCTGGCCCCGGCCAAGCTCGACACCGCCAAGCAGGCCCTCACCGAGGCCGAGAACGCGTGGAAGGAAGATCCGAAGGCCAAGGAAGAGGAGACGCTCGTTCTGGCCTACATCGCCGAACGCCGCGCCCTCACCTCGGCCGCGATTGGTGAGGCAGCCAAGGCTCGCGCCGAGCGCATCAAGCTCGACGAGGAGTACATGGAGCTGCAGGCCAAGCGCGCGAGCATGACGGCCGAGGAGCTCGACCGCGTGCGGGCACGCCTGGCCATCGAGACCAACAAGGCCGCGCAGAAAGAAGCAGAGCTGCAGAAAGAGCGCGCCGCGCGTGAAGCCGCAGAAAAGCGCCTCTCCGCCGCCGTGGCCTCACTGGCCGAGATGGCCAGCGTCAAGGAAGAGGCGCGCGGCATGGTGATCACGCTGAACGGCTCGGTCTTGTTCAAGACCGGCGAGTTCCAGCTGCTACCGATTGCCAAGACCAAGCTGGACGAGGTAGCCAAGGCCCTTTCGGATCAGGGCTACAAGAAGATCGTGATCGAGGGCCACACCGACTCGCGCGGTTCGATCAAGGACAACGAGAAGCTGAGCTTGCTCCGCGCCACCTCGGTGCGCGAACACTTGGTGAGTCAGGGCCTGGACGCCAACAAGATCCAAGCCGTGGGCCTGGCGGCCACGCGGCCCCTGGACACGAACGACACGCCGGAGGGCCGCGCCAACAATCGCCGCGTCGAGCTGATCGTCAACAACTGACGCCCTAGAGCGCGAAGGAACCCGGATAGCGCCGGGTGAGGGCCGGTTTCGACCGGCCCTTTTCTTTTTTTCAGCACGGCTGCGGCGAGCAAGACCGAGGGGATGCTCCGCCCGATTTCCCGGCAAAACTTGTTAGTATACTAACAAGTTTTCGATGCCGGCTGGGCACGTGGTGACCGCCGC
>Ga0164309_10000949_pt1 | contig 14671 bp, 11 predicted proteins | sample Whisoiple_247_MG_FD_109984 | JGI IMG/M metagenome (GOLD analysis project Ga0164309, IMG submission 109984) | Soil microbial communities amended with fresh organic matter from upstate New York, USA - Whitman soil sample_247_MG | ecosystem: Environmental > Terrestrial > Soil > Unclassified >...
CGGCGAGCGCTCGGCGACCGGGGGGCCGCTGATGGCGGGGGACCCCCACCTGCCCCCGAGCATGCCCGGGATCACCTACCAGGTGGGCCTCTACCTGGGCGACCGCTTCTGCCGCGGCGCCAGCCTCCCCGGGCTGCCGGGCGTGACCATGGGCCAGAACAACGACGTGGCGTGGACGTTCACGAACGTGATGGCGGACGTGATGGACCTCTTTATCGAGCGAATCGACGGTGACGAGTACGAGCTCGATGGCGAGCGCCGGCCCCTCGAGGTCATCGACGAGGAGATCGCCGTCAAGGGCCAGGCGTGGCCCGAGCGCCTCGCGGTCCGCGTGACCGAGCACGGGCCGATCGTCAACGAGGCCCTGCGCGCCGACGACGCGGAGCCGCTCGCGCTGCGCTTCTCAGCCCTCGACTCCCCGGGGATCACCGAGGCGAACTTCGGCGTCCTCGACTTCGACGGCGGCCCCGGGCTGGTCGAGGGGCTTGCGGCTCACGCTCATCCCGTGTCGAACCTGGTCTGGGCGGATCGCCACGGTTCGATCGGCCACAAGACGGTCGGCCGGATCCCGCTGCGAAGGGGCGGCTGCCCCGATCTGCCGAAGCCCGGCTGGTCGGGCGAGTACGAGTGGGAGGGCTGGATCCCCTACGAGGAGCTGCCGCAACTCGACGACCCGGAGACGGGGTTCGTCATCACGGCCAACAACCGTGTCGCTCCGGCGGATTACCCGCACCACATCGCGAGCGACTACCTGGACGGCTACCGGGCGCAACGGATCGAGGAGCTGCTCCAGGCGCGCGCCGAGCACGATCTGGAGAGCTTCGAGTCGATTCAGACGGACATGCAGTCCATCCCCGGCCTCGAGACGGTGCACCGACTGGTCCGGCTGAGTCCCCGCGACCAGCGCGAGCTTTCGGCGCTCGAGCGCCTGCGCTCCTGGGACGGCGACATGGGCCCGGCCTCGATCGCCGCGACGATCTATCAGGCGTTCACGCTGCGGCTGGGGAAGGAGGTCGCGCGAGCGGCGATCGCGGACCGCGATCTGATCGAGCGGTGGCTCGACCGCGCGGACAACGGATTCGTCGCCCACGTGACCTCGCCATGGCGCTGGCAGGCGCACCTGCTCACCCTCTGGGAGGAGGGCGACGACGACCTCGTCGGGCGCCCGTGGGACGACCTGGTCCTCGATGCGCTTCGCGGCGCGATGGACGACCTGGAATCCGAGTTCGGCTCCGATCAGGAGGCCTGGCGGTGGGGCCGCGTGCATCCGCTGGTCTTCCCGCACGCGCTCGGCGCCGCCAACCCCTTCTTCGCCAAGATCTTCAACCGCCGGTTGGAGGTGGGCGGCGCCCAGGAGACCGTCGCGCAGGTCGGCTGGGACCCCAATGACCCGTTCACGGCGATCTGGGCACCATGCTGGCGGATGGTCGCCGACCCGACCGACCCCGAGAAGTCGCGCTGGCAGGCGTTCACCGGGCAGTCGGGCCACCCGGCGAGCCCGCACTACGACGACCTGCAGCCGGACTGGAAGGAGGGCCGCACCCAGCCGATGGCGGGCGAGGGGCCCTGGGAAACCCTCATCCTGGAGCCGGAATGAGTCGCCGGAGCGAGATCCAACTCTCCCCCGAAGAGCAGCGCGAGCTGATCGACTCCGAGCGCGTCGTGGTCGTCTCCAGTCTGGGCCGGAACGGCTGGCCGCACTCGATGCCGCTCTGGTACGTGCCGCGCGACGGCGAGATCTGGATCTACACCTACGCCAAGTCGCAGAAGGTCAAGAACCTGGAGCGCGACGCCCGGGCCACGCTGCTGATCGAGACGGGACACGAGTACGCCGAGCTCCGCGGGGTCGAGATCGAGGCGGAGGCGGAGATCCACCGCGACCTCGACACGGTGTTCGAGATGGCCAAGGCGCTGACGTCACGGTACGCCGGGGGAGCCCAGGTCGACGACGCGGCAGCCGCGGCGCTCCGGGCTCAGGCTCGAAAGCGCGTCGCCATCCAGTTTGCGCCCGTGTGCGTCGCCACGTGGGATCACCGGAAACTGGGCGGGACCTACTAGCCTTCCCGCGGTCATGGAGAGCCTGAAGGGTTTGATTCTCTCGGGCGGTGCCGGCACGCGCCTGCGCCCGATCACGCATACCTCCGCGAAGCAGCTCGTGCCGGTGGCGAACAAGCCGGTGCTCTTCTACGGAATCGAGGCGCTGGTCGAGGCCGGTGTCGAGGAGATCGGGATCATCATTGCCCCCGAGACGGGCGACGAGATCGAGGCCGCCGCCGGCGACGGATCGCAGTTCGGCGCCCGGATCACGTACATCCGCCAGGACGCCCCGCTCGGTCTCGCCCACGCGGTGCTGACGGCCGAGGACTTCCTCCAGGACGGGCCGTTCGTGATGTACCTCGGCGACAACCTCCTCCGCGACGGCATCACGGACCTGGTCGAGGCCTTCCGCGAGTCCGAGCCGGACGCCCTCATCCTCTTGACCCGCGTTCCGGACCCCGAGCACTACGGCGTCGCCGAGCTGAACGGCGAGGAGGTGGTGCGGCTGATCGAGAAGCCGAAGGAGCCGCCGACCGACCTGGCGCTGGTGGGCGTCTATCTCTTCGGCCCACAGATCTTCGACGCCGCGAAGGCGATCGAGCCATCGGGGCGCGGCGAGCTCGAGATCACCGACGCGATCCAGTGGCTGATCGACAATGGCAAGGCGGTCGCGAGCCGCACGGTCACCGGCTGGTGGAAGGACACCGGCCAGCTCGACGACATGCTGGAGGCGAACCGGCTCGTCCTCGAGGACATCGAGCGCTCGGTCGAGGGCGAGCTCATCGACTCGAAGGTCGAGGGCCGCGTGATCGTCCAGGAGGGCGCGAAGCTCGAGCGGGCGGTCGTGCGAGGCCCCGCGATCATCGGCTCCGGCTCCCGCATCACCGACGCCTACATCGGCCCCTACACGTCGATCGACGCCGGGGTGACGGTCGAGCACGCGGAGGTCGAGCATTCGATCCTGCTGTCGGGGTCGAGCGTGACCGATCTCGACGCGCGAATGGAGGCGAGCCTGCTCGGCAGGAACGTCACCCTTTGCCGGGGCGCGTCGCTGCCCAAGACCCTGCGCATGATCGTCGGCGACAACGCGGAGATCAAGATCCCGTGAACCCGCGCCGGTCCGAGAGCCTGAAGGTCCTCGTGGCGGGCGCGGGCGGCATGCTCGGGCGCGACTTCAGCGCCGCCGCACGCGAGCGCGGCCACGACGTCGTCGGGCTCGCCCACAGCGCGCTCGACATCACCGACTCCGCGTCGGTCGAGCGGGCGATCTCGCTCCACGCGCCCGACGTGGTCGTCAACTGTGCGGCGTACACGGACGTGGACGGCGCCGAGGCGGACGAGCGTGGAGCGATGCGCGTCAACGACGAGGGGGCAGCCAGCCTCGCCGCAGCCGCCGCCAGCGTGGGCGCCAAGATCGTCCACCCCTCGACCGACTACGTCTTCGACGGCTCCTCGCGCCGTCCCTACGTCGAGTCCGACGTCACCGGGGCGATCTCGGCCTACGGGCGCTCGAAGCTCGCCGGTGAGACCTCGGTCGCGGTCTCCAACCCGCGGCACTTCATCGTCCGCGCCTCGTGGCTGTTCGGGATCGGCGGCAAGAACTTCGTCGAGACGATGCTCCGCCTCGGCAACGAGCGGCCCGAGGTGCTCGTCGTCTCGGATCAGGTCGGCTCCCCCACCTACACGCGCCACCTCGGCGAGGGGCTCGCCGAGCTCATGGAGCGCGACGAGTTCGGCATCCACCACATGGCGGCCGAGGGCAGGTGCTCCTGGTACGAGTTCGCCCAGGAGATCTTCGACCAGGCGGGCGTCGAGTGCCACGTCATGTCGGGGACGACCGAGATGCTCGCCCGCCCGGCGCCGCGGCCGGCCTTCTCCGTACTCGGGACCGAGCGACCCGACCCCATTCGGCTGCCGCACTGGCGCCAGGGCCTCGCGGAATACCTGGCCGAGCGCGAGGCGGCGAAGCACGAGGTCGTGGCATGAGGGTCCTCGTCGCCGGCGGTGCCGGCTTCATCGGCTCGTGCTACGTGCGGAGGCGCCTAGAGGCTCATCCCGAGGGCTCCGTTCGCGTCCTCGACAAGCTCACCTACGCCGGCCGGCGCGAGAACCTCAAGGGGCTGCCCGAGGACCAGGTCGAGTTCGTGGACGGCGACATCGCCGACATCGAGCGGGTCGCCGAGGCCGTCGAGGGCTGCGACGCGATCGTCAACTTCGCCGCCGAGTCGCACGTCGACCGCTCGATCGAGTCGCCTGGCGAGTTCATCGAGACGGACGTCTTCGGGGCGTTCGTGCTGCTCGAGGCCGCGCGGTCGGCCGGCATCCGCCACCTCCAGGTCTCGACCGACGAGGTCTACGGCTCGATCGCGTCAGGATCCTTCACGGAGCAGTCGCCGATCCAACCCTCCTCCCCGTACTCGGCGTCGAAGGCGGGCGGCGACCTCATCGTCGGCGCCTACCACCACACCTACGGGTCCGACGCGCTGATCGTGCGCGGGTCCAATAACTACGGCCCTCGGCAGCATCCGGAGAAGCTGATTCCGCTCTGCGTCCTGAACGCGCTGAACGGCGACCCGCTCCCGGTCTACGGCGACGGCATGCAGGTCCGCAACTGGATCTTCGTCGAGGACATGTGCTCGGGCATCGACACCGTGCTGGACTTCGGCGAGGCCGGCACGGTCTACAACCTCGGCGGACCGGAGGAGCTCCCCAACATCGACGTCGTCAAGAAGATCCTGGAGCTGGCGGGCCGGGACGAGTCGCTGATCGATTACGTGAAGGATCGGCTTGGCCACGACCGCCGCTACTCGCTCGCGTCGGAGCGCGCGAAGGCCCTCGGCTGGGAGCCGGAGGTTCTCTTCGACGAGGGGCTCGAGCGCACCGTCGAGTGGTACCGCGAGAACGAGTGGTGGTGGAGCCCGATCCGCTCCGGCGAGTACCGCGAGTACTACGAGCGCCAGTACGGGCGGTCGCTGGGCTGATGCCGAAGCGGCTCGATACGAAGCTCGACGGGCTGGTGCTCATCGAGCCGGAGGTCCACGGAGACGAGCGCGGTTTCCTCGTCGAGACCTACCGCGATGAGCTGTGGCGCCAGCTCGGCGCCGACATCCAGACGGCGCAGGAGAACCACTCCCGCTCGAGCGCCAACATCCTTCGCGGCCTCCATTTCCAGACCAGCCCGGGCCAGGCGAAGCTGGTGCGCTGCATGCGGGGGCGGATCTGGGACGTCGCCGTCGACCTACGGCGCGACTCGCCGACCTACGGGCAGTGGGAGGGATACGAGCTGGACGACGAGAAGCATCGGCAGCTCCTAGTGCCGATGGGATTCGCCCACGGCTTCTGCGTCCTGAGCGACATCGCCGACGTCGCCTACAAGCTCTCGAGCCTCTACGACCCCGCCACCGAGGCCGGGATCGCCTGGGACGACCCGGACGTGGCTGTCGAGTGGCCGATCTCGGAGCCGATGCTCTCCGAGCGGGACAAGACCGCCCCCCGTCTGTCGGAGATCGCCGACAGCCTGCCCTGGTAGGGGCGCCGAGCTCCTAGCCCCAGCTGATCTCGACCACGGGCGGGTACTTGCTCTCCCCTGAGTCGACGACCAGCGCCCAGCTGGCTCCGCGGCCGTGCGGGCTCCAGCCCGCGACCTTGAGCCGCGTGCGCCACACCGGCGAGCTAGGGGTTGGCGACGAAGATCTGCGTCCTCCAGGTCGCGGGGCAGTTGAGAACCGTCGTGCAGGCCGGCTTGTTACCCGAGGCCCACTGGCTCACGTTCCAGATCCGCGAGCTGTTGCTGGGGTCGGGCGTCGCCGACGCGTAGTCGCCCCAGCGACACAGCTGCGAGCTGGTCCCATCTGGCTCGCCGCCGCCGCCCGAGCCGGAGCAATCGAAGCCCGCGATCGGGCCGGGTGACTGCTTGACTGCGACCTGACCCGACTGGCTGTTGCCGCCCTTCTTCGACACCATCTTGATGGCCGGGAAGCTCGACCCCGACGAGGCGACGAAGTTCAAGACCATGTTCTTGCCGCCCGACTTGTCGGAGCCGTTGACGGCGCGGTTCGGCGAGATAGCACCGTCGAAGTCGTACTTCGAGCTGTCGGAGACCGACCCGTTCTGAATCAGCTTCGGATCCGACGAATAGATCTCGTACCACCGCACCTTCGACCCCGCCCCGCCCGAGACCGTGTGCTGGGTCCACAGGGCGAACTTGTCGTTGTGGCCCGTATCGGTCGCGGCGACCGCCTGCGTCAGACGGCCGTCAAGGGTGTCGATCCTGACGCCGTTGCCGCTCTGCGGCGCGTTCGGGGGAGCGTCGTACTGGTTGACCTTCAGCTGGGTCGCCGTCCCCTGGATCTTCGCCTTGCCGTTCTTCTTCTTGACCTTGAACAGCGAGATCTTCTTGCTCGGCAGGAGGCTCGGGATGGCGGCGATCCAGCCGTTCTGCTTGGTGTCGATCTCGTTGGCGGGAACGGGTGTGAACGCCGGGGTCGAGCCGTTGCTCATGAGGGGTGACTTGCTCGTGACGCTGAGCGAGCTCGGGCAGCCGGATCCCGACCCCGGCTTCTTCACGGCGAGCGCCTCCGCCCCGAGGAAGATCGAGGTGCTGCTGGTGAAGAGGTTGACGCCGATCAGCGCGAAGTACTGGCTGTCCCCGAGCTTGGGGTAGTCCGGGAACTGGCTGCCGAAGTCGATGGAGTATTTGCACCAGTCGGAGCTCGAGCCGCTCGAGGGCGACGAGGACTTGCTGAATCCGAACGCGAGGTCGTTGTTCGTCTGCGAGATCGAGTTGATCATCGTGTAGTAGAAGCGCTTCGTCGTCGGGTCCCAGATCACCTGGACGTCGAATAGGGTGTCCGCGCTCGACGCCCCGGCGAGGGTGTTCAGCGAGCCCGAGGCCATCGGCGCCGTCGAGCCCTTGTCGTAGATCCCGAACTGCGAGTTGACGAGCTGGATGAAGCGCTGCGTGCCCACCGCGCCGGTGGAGTCCGACGGCGCGAAGTCGGTGTCGGAGAGTCCCTGCCAGGAGGAGACGGTGCCCGGCGCGCGCTTCTCGAAGATCGGCGAGGTCAGCGCAAGCGACGGATTTGCCCCGGAGGCGCGCGCCTTGGTCCGATCGTAGGCCCGCTGGTCCGGCACGAGGTATCCCTGGTGGAGCGCCCGACGCGCGGCGTCGCCGAGCTTGCCGTTCGCCCCGGGGCTTGGCGACGCCGGAACAGCCCGGGTGGGCACGACGGGCCTCTCCGATGCCGCCGACGCCGTGGTCCCCACGATGGCGCAGATCGCGAACGTCGCGCACAGGCCGGCGCCGAAGATCCTGTGACTGAAAGAGGACACGCTGGCTCTGATTCCTCAGGAGGATCCTATGGGTGAAACGCGGGGGCGTACGAGATGCCCACGATCAAGCCGTCCTGGGTGAGGAGCCGGCCCACCGTCTGCCCCCACGGCTCTGTGCGGGCTGGATGCAACAGCTCGAAGCCGGCGCGCTCCAACTCGTCGCCCGCCGCCGCGACAGCTTCCGTGCTCTCCACCTCGAACTCGATGGATGCCTGGGGAACGATCCGGTCGGCTGGCCACTCGGGCGTGCCAAAGCACGCCTCCGCCGCCTGCGACAGGGGCCAGATACCGAAGTGTTTCGCGCCGGGGATGCTCCCGCTGGAGTAGTAGCCCTCGCCCTCGCCCTCCAACTCGAGGCCGAGGGCGTCCATGAAGAGCTCCCGGCTCTGCGGTGGGTCGGCCACGACGACTGCCACGCTCGCAACGAACTGAACGTCCAAGTCGCACAGCCTACGCCGCGGTCAGCTCCGGATCTGCCTCAGAACGCCGCTAGGCGGCGCTCGGGCAGCCGCTCACCGGAAGCGTAAGATCGGAGGGTTGGCTAGCGACCCGAAATCAACTGGCAAATCGGGGCTCGAGCCCTTTTCCGAGCCCGTTCGACGCTGGTTCGAGGGCTCGTTCGCCGAGCCCACGCCCGCTCAGGCACTGGGCTGGCCCCACATCGCCGCTGGCGATCACACGCTGATCTGCGCCCCGACGGGGTCCGGCAAGACCCTCGCGGCCTTCCTCTGGGGGATCGACCGCCTGGCGAGGCGAACCGACCTTCCCGCAGACGACGAGACGGCTCTGGGCACAGGCGTGCGGATCGTCTACGTCTCCCCACTCAAGGCGCTCTCCTACGACATCGAGCGCAACCTGCGCGCGCCACTGACCGGCATCGGCGTGGACATCGCCGTCGGGCTGCGGACCGGCGACACGCCCCAGAAGGACCGCCAGGCGATGCGCCGCAAGCCACCCGACATCCTGATCACGACGCCGGAGTCGCTGTACTTGATGATGACCTCGGCCGTTCGGGAGATCCTCACGGGCGTCGAGGCGGTGATCGTGGACGAGATCCACGCTGTCGCCCAGTCAAAGCGCGGCGCCCACCTGGCGCTGACGCTGGAGCGGCTCTCAAAACTCGTGAGGACCAGTAACCCCGCCGCCCCCGGACGCGAAGCAGAGGAGGCGGCGGGCATTGATCCCCAGAGGATCGGGCTGTCGGCGACCCAGCGGCCGCTCGAGCGCGTCGCCCAGTTCCTCGTCGGCCCGAAGCGCAAGTGCCGGATCGCGGACGCCGGCAAGCCCAAGGAGCTCGACCTGGAGATCGTCGTCCCGGTCGAGGACATGACCGAGCCCGACGCCTCGATCGAGAAGCGTAAGGACGGCGGGGACAGTGGCTTTCCACCGCCGGGGGACGCCAACTTCGACGCCGCGCCGACGACGCGCTCGATCTGGCCGGCGATCTACCCGGAGCTGCTGAAGCTCGTCCAAGAGCACAACTCGACGATCATCTTCGTCAACAGCCGCCGGGGCGCGGAGCGCCTGGCCAAACGGCTGAACGAGCTCGCCAACGAGGAGCCGGAGGCTGAGCTTCCGGCCACTGAGCACTCCGGGAATGGCTCCGCGTCGCAGGTCGAGGCGCCTATCGAGGTCGCCCGTGCCCACCACGGCTCGCTCGCCCACGAGGAGCGCGTCATCGTCGAGGAGCTCCTGAAGTCCGGACAGCTGCCCTGCCTCGTCGCGACCTCGTCGCTCGAGCTGGGCATCGACATGGGGGCGGTAGACCTCGTGATCCAGGTCGAGTCGCCTAAGTCCGTGACCCGCGGCCTGCAGCGGATCGGGCGCGCCGGACACAGCATCGAGGAGGTCTCGATCGGCCGCATCTTCCCCAAGTTCCGCGCCGACCTCCTCGAGTGCGCCGTGGTCGCGAGGCGGATGCGCGAGGGCGAGATCGAGGAGACGGTGATCCCCCGGAACCCGCTCGACGTCCTCGCCCAGCACCTGGTTTCGATGTGCGCCGACGACGAGTGGGAGGTGGACGAGGTCGAGCGCCTCGTCACCGCCTCCGAGCCCTTCCACGAGCTCTCGCGCGAGCAGCTCGAGAACGTGCTGGACATGCTGGACGGCCGTTATCCGTCGGACCGGTTCGCCGAGCTGCGACCGCGCATTGTCTGGGACCGCGCCGCGGGGACCATCCGCGGGCGCCCGGGCGCGCGCCAGCTCGCGGTGACCAACGCGGGGACGATTCCGGACCGCGGCCTCTACGGCGTCCATCTCCCGGACGGCAGGCGCGTGGGCGAGCTCGACGAGGAGATGGTCTACGAGGCGCGGCCCGGGCAGACCTTCCTGCTCGGCGCCACCACCTGGCGGATCGCCGAGATCACCCGGGACCGCGTCGTGGTCACGCCCGCTCCCGGCGTCCCCGGAGCCGTCCCCTTCTGGAAGGGCGACGGCATCGGCAGGCCGGCCGAGCTGGGCAAGGCGATCGGCGCCTTCGCGCGCGAGGCGCTGAGCGCGAAGCCCGAGAAGCTGGCCAAGGAGTACGACCTCGATCGCCGCGCGGCGCAGAACCTGGTCGCCTACCTGCGCGAGCAGCAGGCTGCGACCCGGGTGGTCCCGTCCGACGAGACGATCGTCGTCGAGCGCTTCCGCGACGAGATCGGCGACTGGCGCCTGTGCGTGCTCTCGCCCTGGGGCGGGCGGGTTCACGCCGCATGGGGCCTCGCGCTGTCGGCGAAGATCCGCGAGGAGCACGACCTCGAGGCGGACGCCATCTGGTCGGACGACGGGATCGTCGTGCACATGCCCGATGCGGACGAGCCGCCGCCATCCGACCTCGTCCTGCTGGAGGCCGACGAGATCGAGGAACTGGTGGTCCGCGAGCTGGGGAGCTCGGCCCTGTTCGGCGCTCGCTTCCGGGAGAACGCCGCGCGGTCGCTCCTCCTCCCCCGCGCCTACCCGGGGAAGCGCACGCCGCTGTGGCAGCAACGGCTCAAGTCCCAGAACCTGCTGGAGGTCGCCAAGGACTTCCCGCGGTTCCCGGTGATCCTGGAGACCTACCGGGAGTGCCTGCGCGACGTGCTCGACCTTCCCGGGCTGGAGACCCTCCTTCGCGACCTGTCCTCGCGGAAGATCTCACTGGTCGAGGTGGAGACCGATACCGCCTCGCCCTTCGCCTCGTCGCTCCTCTTCGACTACGTCGCCACGTATATGTACGAGGGCGACACGCCGAACGCGGAGCGGCGCGCGGCGGCGCTGTCCCTGGACCGGGAGCTCCTGCGCGAGCTTCTGGGACAGGAGGAGCTGCGCGAGCTGATCGACCCGGACGCGCTTGCCGAGGTCATCGACTCGCTTCAGCACAAAGTCGAGGCCGCACGGGCGAAGGACCGCGACGCCCTCCAGCAGATCCTGCGCCGGCTCGGGGACCTGACGCCGGACGAGGCGGAGGAGCGGGTCGTCGAGGGCTACTCGGCCGCCTCGATGCTCACCAAGCTCGAGCGCGAGCGCCGCGCCGCGCGCATCCGCATCGGCGGCGAGGAGCGCTGGATCGCGGCCGAGGACGCCGCGCTGTACCGCGACGCGCTCGGCGTGCCCCCGCCGCCCGGCCTGCCGGAGGCATTGCTGGACGCAAAGGACGACCCGATGGTTGCGCTGATGCGGCGCTACGCCCGGACTCACGGGCCGTTCACCACCGAGGAGCCCGCCCACCGTTACGGGGTCGATCCCTCGCCCGCGCTCCGCGAGCTGGAGCGGGCCGGCGACCTCGTCCGCGGCGAGCTCCTTCCGGGCGGGACGGAGCGCGAGTGGTGCGACGCGGATGTCCTGCGCCGCCTGCGCCGCGCGAGCCTGGCCCATCTGCGAGCGGAGGCCGAGGCGGTCGAGACCCGTGAGCTCGCCAGGTTCCTGCCCAGCTGGCAGAACGTGGACGCCTTCAGGCCGGCAGGTGCGGGCCCCGACCGGCTGCGCGAGGCCCTCGTCCCGCTCCAGGGAGTCGCGCTCACGCCCGAGGTCTGGGAGCGTGACGTGCTCCCCCGCCGCCTCGGCGCCTACAGCCCCGCCTGGCTCGACGAGCTATCCACCGGCGGGGAGGTCGTGTGGCTCGGCGCCGGAGCGCTCGGCCGCAGCGGCGGGAAGGTGGCTCTCTACTTCCGCGAGGACGTTCGGCTGGCCGGCCCGCCGCCGTCGAACGCCAAGATCGAGGCGCCGAAGGGCGAGGTCCACGACGCCATTCGCGACCTGCTCGGCCGGAGGCCCTGCTTCTGGATTGATCTGGTCGACGAGCTTGACCTCTCGCCGGAGGATCTGCACAACGCGCTCTGGGACCTCGCCTGGGGAGGTGAGGTCACCAACGACGCGTTCGCGCCGCTGCGGGCCCGCCGCCTGCGCTCGGTGCAGCGCGCGCCGCAGCGCGGCAGGCGCTTCGCCGCTCGGCGCGCCGGCGCGTCGAACTCCCTTCAGGGACGGTGGTCGCTCACCGCGGCGCTGTTCGAGAACGCGCCGGCCTCGGGACCACGCTGGCGAGCGCAGGCCGAGCTGATGCTGGAGCGCTACGGGATCGTCACCAGGGAAACGGTCCTGGCCGAGGGCATCCCCGGCGGCTTCTCCACCGTCTACGGCGAGATGTCCAACCTCGAGATGCTGGGGACCGCCCGTCGTGGGTACTTCGTGGAAGGGCTCGGCGGCGCTCAGTTCGCGCTCCCGGGCGCGATCGAGCGCCTCCGCTCGCTGCCACATCCTGAGGGCACCTACACGATCCTCGCCGCGACCGATCCGGCCAACCCGTACGGCGCGGGCATCCCCTGGCCCAAGCGCGAGGGCGGCCGGCGGCCGAGCCGGACGCCGGGCGCCTACGTCCTGCTGCGCGACGGCGACCCGCTGCTCTTCGTCGAGCGCGGCGGGCGGGGGATCCTGAGGCTGACCAACCTGGGCGGCGATGCCTTCGCGGAGGCGGTCGGCGAGCTGGCATCCGCGGCGCACGACGGAGTCCTGCCCCGGCTCGCGATCGAGCGGGTCGACGGCGAGCCGGTGATCGGCTCGGGCCTCGAGGAGACCCTGATCGAGGCCGGCTTCCACCGGCAGCCGCGCAGACTCGTCGCATCGGCGTAGCCTTGTCACATGACCCGGGCTGAGGCTGAGACGGAGGCCGCGCGCCTCGCGGCTGAAAGTCCCGACCGCGACACCCACCAGTGGGTTCCCCGCGACGAGGGTGACGGGGAGTGGTCCGTGGTCCGGATCGCGCTGCCTCCATCCACCGAGCCAACCGGCACCGAGACCCGGGGCGACGAGCGCCCCGCCACGCCGGACGACCCTCGCCCGTCGAGTTGGCAGAACGTCCCGCCCTGGGCCGCCGGCGGCTAGCGAGCCAATCGTCGGCTCCCCGTAGCCTCGAAGCGTGGCCGAGGGCGACACGATCCATCGAACCGCTCGGGCCTTGCAGGAGGCGCTGGGCGGCAAGCGGATCACCGATGTAGCGGTGCCGAACCCGCGGAGCCCACTGCGGCGGCAGGGCCGCAAGGTGGCCGAGCTTCGGGGGTCGACGATGGAGAGCGCTGAGGCGCGTGGAAAGCATCTCCTGCTCCACTTCGATCGCGGGCTCGCCCTCCACTCCCACCTGGGGATGCGAGGCTCATGGCGGATCTCCGAGCGGGAATCCACATACGATCGACGAGCGTGGGTTGTCCTCTCGGCGCCCGGCGCAGAGGCCGCCGAGCTCGGTGGCTCGCATCTGGACCTCCGAACCGAGGCCGAGCTGCGGTCCAATCCGCAACTGCGCTCGCTTGGCCCCGACGTCCTGGCCGACGACTTCGACGCCGCGGCGGGCGTGGAGGCTCTCCGCGCCGCCGACCAGTCCCGCGAGATCGGCGAGATCCTCCTCGATCAGCGGGTGCTGGCGGGGATCGGGAACATCTACAAGTGCGAGGGATGCTGGTCGGCGCGGATCGATCCATGGGAAGCCCTGTCCCACCTGGAGGACGAGGACCTTCGACGAGTGGTGATCGAGATCGGCGGGCTCATGCGGTACGGCGTCGAGGCCGGGCGGACGCCGCGTTCGATCTACCGCCGCACCGGGCAGCCCTGTCCCCGCTGCGGCACCCGGATCTCGTCGCGCGGCCAGGGCGATGCGAACCGGACGACCTACTGGTGCGGGTCCTGTCAGCAAGCCGACAAGCCGAGGCGCGGCATAATCGACGCGTGAGGGAGGAAGGATGAGCCCAGGCCAATCGATCGATCTGCTCTCGCGCGTGCCGCTCTTCTCCGAGCTGTCGCGTGAGGAGCTGGAGCGGATCTCGCGCGTCTCGGTCGCGAGGTCGTTCCCCGCCGGGGTCCGGGTCTTCCACGAGGGCGACCACAGCGACGCCTGCTACCTCGTCCGCACCGGCGACCTGCGGGTGACCCGGGAGCACCCCGATGGCCGCGCGATCGCGCTGGCCACGCTCGGGCCGGGCGACATCTTCGGCGAGCTCGCCATGCTCGACGGGGAGGCGCGCTCGGCGAGCGTCGAGACCCTCACCGACGCCGAGCTGCTCGCTCTTCCCGCCGGGGACGTCAGGCGCCTGCTGGCGGATCATCCCGATATCTCGGTCAAGCTGATTGCCGCGCTGACTCGGCGGCTGCGCGAGACCAACGAACGCGTGGCGCGCCAGTCGTTCCAGACCGTCCCGAGCCGCGTCGCCGGCGTCCTCACCCAGCTCATCGCCGAGGAGAGCGCGGCGGAGGGCCGGCACGGGATCACGATCCGGATGACGCAGGCGGATCTGGCGCAGCTCGCGGGTACCTCGCGCGAGAGCGTGAGCCGGTTCCTCGCCACGCTCGAGCGGGCGGGAGTCGTTCAGGTCGGGCGCGGGAGGGTCACGGTGGTCGAGCCCCGCCGCCTGCGCGCCTACATCTTCTAGCGGTGCGGCGCCTGCCCGACGCCGACGAGTTCGCATCCCAGCGCGCGAACATGGTCGAGCGGCAGCTTCGCCGGCGCGGCATCGGCGACCAGCGCGTGCTCGAGGCGATGGGCGCGATCCCACGGGAGCGCTTCGTGCCCGAGCCCTACGCGCGGCGGACGTATGCCGACTCGGCCCTGCCGATCGGCCATGAGCAGACCATCTCCCAGCCGTGGATCGTGGCCGCCATCTGCCAGGCGATGGAGTTGCGGGGCAGCGAGAAGGTGCTGGAGGTCGGGACGGGCTCCGGCTACTCGGCCGCGGTGCTGGCGCGGCTGGCCGCCGAGGTCATCACGATCGAGCGCGTGCCTGAGCTGGCCGACCGGGCCCGGGCCGCACTCGGCGATCTCGGGATCGCCGGCGTCGAGGTCGTGATCGGGGACGGGAGC
>Ga0164309_10000950_pt1 | contig 14656 bp, 9 predicted proteins | sample Whisoiple_247_MG_FD_109984 | JGI IMG/M metagenome (GOLD analysis project Ga0164309, IMG submission 109984) | Soil microbial communities amended with fresh organic matter from upstate New York, USA - Whitman soil sample_247_MG | ecosystem: Environmental > Terrestrial > Soil > Unclassified >...
ACGACTTGGTCGACCTTCACCCGAACGAGATCACCGTTCAGGTTTGGATCATCCGCGCGCCCGGCGAGGATTTTTTGGGTCATAGTGCGGGGCGGATCCCCCGCTCGCGCACGCATCGGAGTGCCGTGCAAAGTAGCCGCTGCCCCCGAGCAGGGTCAAGGTCGGTGACACGGCGCCCCGCCTGGACGGCGATCGCCCGGCTTTATCGCGGCCGCAAGTGTTGTCGGTCCTCGAGCCGCCCGCTGTTGCGGAGTGGTGGCGGGTCGGCCGTTGGGCCAGTGTGAATTGCTTCGGCTTTTTTCTGGTTCGCCTGGCGCGCCGCGTTTTGAAAATTCACTTGGCGACGGGATTCGGGCTAACCTGCGGACATGTTCAAAGAGGCGTTGCAGAGCGTCGTCGACGGTACGGACGGCGGCATCGCCGGGCTACTCATGGATTTCGAAGGCATTCCCTTGGAGAGCTACGCCAAGCCGGGCGCCGTGATCGACATCGAGACCGTGGGCGCTGAGGTCAGCGTGGTGGTGAAGGGCATTCAGCGCGCGACTGAAATGCTGGACGCGGGAGCGACTCGCGAAGTGTCGTTCAAGAGCGACAAGATGATCACGCTGATTCGCGTCGTGAACGAAGGTTACTTCGTGGCGTTGACGCTCACGCCGGATGCAAACCTCGGCAAGGGCCGCTATTTGCTCCGCCTGCTGGCGCCCAAGCTCGCGGAAGAACTCGCGGCCTAGTGGCAGAAGCCAAGCGAAGATCCCGCGGCGGCCCACTCTCGGTCGTGCCGGACGCGGCCCCCAAGCCGCGCGTGCGCGGCGCTTTGCGCGTGCTCGTGTTGAGCGGCCCGAACCTCGATCGCCTCGGCAAACGCGAGCCAGCGATCTACGGCAAGACGACACTGGCCGAGATTCACGACCAAATCGCCGCGGTCGCGGCCCAGCGCAAGGCCGTGGTCGATTGCCGACAGAGCAATCACGAAGGATTGCTGATCGATTGGATCGGTGCTGCGGCGGATGATGGCTTTTCCGGCATGCTGCTCAATGCCGGCGCGCTCACGCACACTTCCTACGCGCTGTACGACGCGCTCAAAGCGTCGAGCTTGCCCACGATCGAGGTTCACATCTCGAATCCGGAGGCGCGTGAGGCGTTTCGAAAGGACTCTTTGGTCGCCCCAGCGTGCGTCGGCAAAGTCGCCGGTTTTGGTGCCGCGTCTTACACGCTGGCGCTGACAGGCCTGCTCGATCGCTTGCTCGGGTCGTAGCCCGGTATTTGGCGCTGAACGCTAGCGATTCGCGATGTCGCAGCGCGTCGAAACCGCGCACAATATTTCGCGGTTCGAGTAAAGCCACACGACCTGAACGAGTGAGTTGTCAGGCGCGATTCGTGTGAGTAACTTCCCGCTCCCTCGAGCGCACAGGCCTTCCTGTCGCGCCATCGCCCGCCCCCGCGTGGCCCCTTCGGCATAGGAAAATTCACATGCAGCTTCCGCTTGATCAACTCCAGAGCCTGCTCAAAACGCTCGAAGAAGGCGGCGCGACCGAGTTCGAATACGAAGACGACAAGGTCCGCTTGAAAGTCGGCATGGCGCGCGGCCAAGCGCCCGTCGTCAGCATGGCTCCCGCGTTTGCCGCTGCTGCGCCCGCCGCCGCTGCGCCTGCGGCTGCTCCGGCTGCCGCTGCTGCAGATCCCAACGTCGTGTTCGTGACCTCGCCGTTCGTCGGCACGTTCTACCGCGCACCCTCTCCGGAAGCGGATCCGTTCGTCGCCGTCAACGGCTCGGTCAAGAAGGGCCAGACCTTGTGCATCATCGAAGCCATGAAGTTGATGAACGAGATCGAGGCCGAGTTCGCGGGCACCGTTTTGGAAGTGCTCGTCGATAGCGGCAAGAGCGTCGAGTTCGGCCAAAAGCTGTTCAAGATCAAGAAGAGCTGAAAGCCGCCCAACGTAGCCATGTTTCGAAAAGTACTGATCGCAAACCGCGGTGAGATTGCCATCCGCGTGATTCGCGCTTGCCGCGAACTCGGCATCGCCACGGTCGCCGTGCACTCCGAAGCCGACGCGCACGCGCTGCACGTGCGCTTTGCGGACGAAGCAGTGTGCATCGGCCCCGCCTCCGCGTCCCTCAGCTACCTGAACATCCCAGCCATCATCAGCGCCGCGGAGATCACCGCCGCTGACGCGATCCACCCCGGCTACGGCTTTCTCTCCGAGAGCACGAAGTTCGCGCAGGTCGTCGAGCGCTGCGGGCTGAACTTCATTGGCCCGTCGTCGGAAGCGATGGCGCAGTGGGGCGACAAGCTCCGCGCCCGCGAGGTCGCGGCCAAGTTCGGTTTACCGCTCCTGCCCGGCAGCGTCGCGCTGACCAGCTTCGAACACGCCGAATCGGAAGCGACGCGTGTCGGCTTTCCAGTGATGATCAAGGCACGCGGTGGCGGTGGCGGACGCGGCATGCGCATCGTGCGCAACGCGGGTGAAGTGCGGCGCGCGTTCGAGTCGGCCACGGCCGAGGCGATGAACGCGTTCAAGAATCCCGAACTTTACCTGGAGCGCTTCGTCGAACGACCGAAGCACATCGAGTTCCAAGCGCTGGCCGACAAGCACGGTCAGGTTTGGACGCTCGGCGAGCGCGAATGCTCGCTGCAACGCAAGAACCAGAAGCTGGTCGAAGAATCGCCCAGCCCGTCCATGACGGATGAGCTGCGGGCAAAGATGGGCGAGGTAATTCGCCGCGCGATCTTGGCCACCGGCTACACCTCGCTCGGCACGCTCGAATTCCTGATGGACGACGACAAGTCGCTCTACTTCATGGAAATGAACACGCGCGTGCAGGTCGAGCACCCAGTGACCGAGCTGGTCACGGGCGTTGATTTGGTCGTGGAGCAAATCCGCGCGGCAGCCGGCGAAAAGCTGAGCCTGCCCGACACCAGCGCGTGGAAGCTGCGCGGTCACGCCATCGAGTGCCGCGTGATGGCCGAGGATCCGAACACCTTCGCGCCCTGGCCCGGCAAAATCACCGAGTACCACCCGCCCGGTGGCACCGGCGTTCGCGTCGATTCCGGCGTGTTCGGCGGTTGGACGGTGCCCGCGCACTACGACTCACTACTCTCGAAAGTGATCGTGCACGCGCCCAACCGCGAGCGCGCGATCGCGCGCATGCTCGGCGCACTCGACGAGTACATCATCGGTGGCATCCGCACCAACATCGACTTGCACAAACAACTCCTGCGCCTCCCCGAAGTCGCCGACGGCACCATGACCACCCGCACGGTGGAGAACTACATGGCCGCCCGCGCCAAGACGAACTGATCCCGCTCCCGTAAACGTGCCCGTGCCCGTGCCCGATCTCCCGCTCGCTCCTGAGGGGCGGGAGATTGATTGATGGGGCCGCGCCACGTCGCAACCGTCACAGCCTTCGGCGTCGCGGACGAAGAGAGAGAGAGAGATTAACCGCCGAGCCGCAGAGGCCGCAGAGATCTGAGGGAGAAGAGAATGGGGTTGAGCGGAGCTCGCCGTTTCGCGTCGTGAACAACCCGAACCTCGCCCCCCGCACGACCCCAAAAATCTCCTTCTGATCTCTGCGGCCTCTGCGGCTCGGCGGTTCAATCTTCAGGGAGCCGTTTTGAGCCGAGAACACAGCGCGCTTTGAGGTGCGTTGCTGGAGTGAGAGCGCCCATCTTCTTCTGGAGGGAGAAGAGAACGGGCACGGGCACGGGCACGTTTACGGGGAGAGTTAGAGTGGGAAGCCCAGCAATAGGCGGGCTTGGGCGTATTCGTTTTGGTGGAGGTCTAGGTGGTAGCCCTGAGTCGCGCCTTTGAGGGCGATCACTTGGGGTTGGATGGCGAGGGTGAGCCAGAAGCGCGTCGCTGCGTATGAAACGGCTGGGCCGAAGTAGAGGACGGAGTAGTCGAGCTGGCCGGAGAAGCCGTTTTCGTTGCGGAGCTCCAGGCTCGTCACCACGTTCGGGGTCACGAAATAGCCCGCGCCCGCAGTGGCGCCGAACGAGGCGACGAAGCGTGACTCGAGCTCCTGTTGCTCCACTCCGCCGCCAACTAGATTCACGCCCAGCAACCATGATCCGAGTTGCTTGTCGAGGATGACGCGCCCCTCGAAGCCGACGTCCATCGGCCCGGCTTGACCCTCGAGAAGCAGCGCGCTGCCGAGCGCGTCTGCGGTTGCATCCGTGAACTTGTATTTGAGCTGCGCGGCGAACGATTGAAAATCAGTCGTGTACAGACGCGACTTGAGCGCACTGTCCGGCAGACTCCAGTCTTGCGCCGTGCTCGAGATGTTCCAAAACACCGCTGCTTGCAGATTGCGCGCTAGGCCGAGTTCGAAACCGAGCCGCGCTTCCACCCGGTTGTAATAGTAATCTCGCCCAACACGCTGCGTGACCCAAGGCTGAAGCTCGGCGCGCCCAGGATTCAGCACCGTGGATTCGTAGCCGAAGCCGAAGTGGCGCTCGGTCGCCGATGCGCTCAGCGAGGCAGTGAGCGAGGCGAGCAGCGTCAAAACGAAACTTCGCGCGGGAGTCATGGCTTTGCGGCTCGGCTCCGTCCGCCCGCTTTTCGACCCACGTTTTCTGCGTCGAAAGCCGACGGACACTCTGCCGTCACTGGGCAGGCTGCGCAGGCCGGCTTGCGCGCGGCGCACACGCGCCGACCGTGAAAGATCAACGTGTGGGAGAGCATGTCCCAGTCAGTGCGCGGGAAAAGCGCCATCAGGTCTTGCTCGATTTCCGGCGGCTCGGTGTGCTTCGTCCAGCCGAGGCGCTGACTGATGCGTTGCACGTGCGTGTCCACGACCACGCCCTCGGGTGTCCCGAACGCCACTCCGAGCACCACGTTCGCGGTCTTGCGACCGACACCGGGCAGCTTCACCAATTCGTCCAGCGTGCGCGGCACCTCACCGTGGTGCTCTTCGATCAACCGCTTCGAGAGGCCGATGACGTTCTTGGTCTTTTGGCGGTACATGCCGATCTTGCTCAGCACGCGCTCGACTTCCGCCGGGTCAGCGTTGGCCAGCGCTTTGGGCGTGGGCCAGCGCTGAAAGAGCTCGGGCGTGATCTTGTTGACCATCACGTCCGTGCTCTGCGCGGAAAGGACGGTCGCCAAGATCAGCTGAAACGGGCTCTGATGATCGAGCTCACAGTGCGCGTCACTGTGGCGCTCGCGCAGTTTGGCGTACGTGGTTGCGACCAAGGCCGCGTTCGGCACGGCCTTTTTCGCGGACCGCTGCTGCTTGTGCGAGGGCGTGGCAGCAGCGGTCGAGCCCTTCTTCGGGGCGGCGGCCTTCGCGGTCTTGTCGGTCCTTTTTTTTGCGGCCTTTTTGGCCGATTTCTCAGGAGCCTTCTTGGCCGCCATCGCCCGAGCCTTGGTCGTCGCCTTCGGTCGTGGGCTGAGCTGCGGCTTCGGAGGAAGCGCCTTCTTCGGTGGACTCTTCGGTTTCGCCTTCCAGCGGCGCGTCGCTCGTTCCCTCGTTGATGGGTTCGATGGCGACCACGCGCTCGTCGTCCTCGATGCGCATCACCTTGACGCCTTGCGCGTTGCGGCCCGTCTCGCGGATGCCTTCGATGGGCGTGCGAATGGTTTGCCCGCGATCGGTGATGATCATCACCTCGTCCTCGGGCTTGACCATGGCGATGCCGACGACCGGACCGTTGCGATCGCTGGCATCAATCAAGATGATGCCCTTGCCGCCGCGGTTCTGAATGCGAAACTCCTCGATGGGCGTGCGCTTGCCGTAGCCGCGTTCACACACTGCGAGCACGAACTTGCGCTCCGCGTCGGTGCGCGCGAGTCCGACGACCGCGTCGCCGTCGTCGAGCTCGATGGCTTTGACGCCTGCTGTCGCGCGCCCGGTCGCGCGCACCTGCTCTTCGTCGAAGCGAATGCTGATGCCGTTCTTGGTCGCGACGAAGAACTCCGCCGTGCCGTCGGTGACGATCGCCGTGAATAGCTGGTCGTCATCCGCGATGCGCACGCCGATGATGCCTTTGTCGCGGAAATTCTCGTATTCCACGAGCTCGGTCTTCTTGATTTGGCCGCCGCGCGTGATGGTGGTGACGTACTTACCGGCTTCGACCTTGTCCACCGGGGTGATGGCCGCGATCTTTTCGTCGGCCTCGAGCTCGATGAAATTGATGATCGCGCGACCCTTGGCGTTACGAGCCGCTTGCGGGATCTCGTACACCTTCTTCACGTACACCTTGCCGCGGCTCGAGAAGAAGAACACGAAGCTGTGCGTCGACGCGATGAACAGCTGCGTCAGGAAGTCGTCGTCGCGGGCCTCCATGCCCTTGTTGCCCTTACCGCCGCGCTTCTGCGCTTGGTACATGGACACGGGCGTGCGCTTGATGTAGCCCGAGTGCGAGATCGTGACGACCATGTCCTCTTCTTGGATCAGGTCTTCGATCTGAATCTCGGCTTCGTTGTCGATGATCTCGGTGCGACGCTTCTCGCCGTGCTTGAGCTTGACCTCCTCCAGCTCCTTCACGATCACGTCCATCAACAAGCGCTCCTCGGCGAGGATCGCGCGTAGACCAAGGATCTGATCGGACAAGGCGCCGTATTCTTCTGCCAGCTTGTCCTGCTCGAGACCGGTCAAACGTGCCAAGCGCATGTCCAAAATGGCTTTGGCTTGGCGTTCGCTGAGTCGATAATCGGGCACCTTGGCTGCGGCTTCGATCTCCGACTCGGGGCGCCCAGCGCGTCGCACGAACGCTTCCAGCCCCGAAAGCGGCAGGGCCATCAAGCGCGCTTGCGCCTCGTCCGGATCGGGTGACTCGCGGATGGTCTTGATCACCAGATCGACCTCCGTGATCGCCATGCCCAAGCCTTCGACGATCTCGCGTTCGCCTTCGGCACGGGTCAGCTCGAAGCGCGTGCGGCGGCTGATCACTTCACGCCGATGCTCGATGAAGCGCGCCAGAGTCTGCTTCAGATCCAGCACTTCCGGACGCGAATCGACGATCGACAAATTGATGATGCCGAAAGACGACTGCATGTCCGTCAGGCGGTACAGCTGATTGAGCACCACCTGCGGGAAGACGTCTTTCTTGAGCTCGAGCACGAGGCGCATGCCCTCGCGATCGCTCTCGTCGCGCGCTTCTTTGATGCCTTCGATGCGCTTGTCGCGCATCAGTTCGCCGATCTTGGCGTGCAGGCGTGCTTTGTTGACTTGGTACGGCAGCTCGGTGACCACGAGCTGTTCGCGATCGTTCGAGCCTTGCACCTTCTCGACCTCGGTGCGCGCGCGCATCACGATCGAGCCGCGGCCGGTCTTGTACGCTTGATAGATGCCGGACCGCCCGTAGATCATGCCGGCGGTCGGAAAGTCCGGGCCCTTGATGTCGAGCATCAAGTCTTCGACGCCGCAGTCGGGCGTATTGATCAGCCGGATCGTGGCGTCGATCACTTCCACCAAGTTGTGCGGCGGAATGTTGGTGGCCATGCCGACCGCGATGCCGCCCGTGCCGTTCACGAGCAGATTCGGGAAACGTGACGGCAACACCGTGGGCTCCTCGCCCGATTCGTCGAAGCTGGGCGTGAAATCGACGGTTTCTTTCTCGATGTCCGCGAGCAGCTCCATCGAGATGCGCGCCAAGCGACACTCGGTGTAGCGATAGGCTGCCGCCGGATCACCGTCGACCGAGCCGAAGTTGCCTTGGCCGTCGATCAACATGTGACGCATCGAGAAATCTTGCGCCATGCGCACGAGCGCGTCGTACACGCTGGCGTCGCCGTGCGGGTGGTAGTTGCCCAGCACTTGACCGACGACCTTCGCGCACTTGCTGTACTTGCCGCCCGGGGTCAGGTTCAAATCGCGCATCGCGTACAGGATGCGGCGGTGCACCGGTTTCAATCCGTCACGGACATCGGGGATGGCTCGCCCGATGATCACGCTCATCGCGTAATCCAGGTACGAGGTGCGCATCTCGTCCTGAATGCCGATCGGATGTTCCTGCGGGTTCTGCGGAGGTTCGTTTTCCAAGTTAGGAACGGAAGTAGCGCGGGAATAGGCCGGTTACAAGCCTCCCTGAACGTCTGTTTGCACGCGCAAATCCCGCACGATTTCGGGTTGTTACGAGGCACAAATGAGACGCGAAAGCGTGCCTCGCATCAGCTCTCGATCTCACTCTCCGATGCGCGCGAAGCGCAGCACGCCTCGCGCCTAAGCGCGCGCCAAGCAGTACAGCCGCATGCCCGGAAATACGTCGAGCTGACCCGACTTTGGCAGGATCAGATCACGATCTGCCAATGATGAGTTAACTCACGAGAGCTGGCGGGACCAGGCAGACGGCCGTCTCAACCGAAAGCAAGTGACGCGAGACGCCGCAGCCGTCTGCACCCTCTCGAGAGACGCTTCGGCAAGAAATTCCGACGCGAACTCGCGATCACGCGCCTAAAAGAAATTACCGATCGTGAACTCGAACACGCTGTGTTCTTCGTACGGCAGCGGCTTGAGCGGGAAGCCCCACTCGAAGCGCAGCGGACCGAGTGGCGAGAACCAACGAATGCCGAAACCAACTGACGTACGCAGAGTCGTGAGGCTCGAGAGACCGTTGAAGCACGGGCTAATGGCTTCGTACTGAATCGCCGCACCGCCGGCTTTGCAGTAGTTGCTCTCCAAGTTCCAAGCGTTGCCGGCGTCGGTAAAGAGCACGCCGCGCACGCCCACCGATTCGACGATCGGAAACTCGAGCTCCAGGTTTTGGAAGTACTGCAAGTTGCCGCCGATCTGCGCGCCTTGGTAGATCGGCGCGCTATTCGGATCGGTGCTGTGCGTGAGGCCGACGCGTGGACCAATGGTGCGGAAGCGGTAGCCGCGCACGTCCAAGATGCCGCCCAAGAAGAAGCGCGCGAAGATCGGCACGCCGTCGGTGGACGGGCTCGTGACGTGACCGGCTTCCATGTTCAGCTTGAGCACGAAGCCCGCACCGATTGGGTAATAGAAGCGGCCGATGAAGCGGTGTTTCAAGAACCGGTTCTCGGAGCCGAGCGCCGCTGCCGCGAGTTCGCTGGAGCCGTACAAGTAGATACCGCTGGTTGGAAACAGGCGGTTGTCGCGGGTATCGAGGGTGATCGCCGGGCGAATGCTGGAGGTGAGGCCGTCGTTGAACAGATTCGCGAGCGGTAGCTGCGTGAACACGCTGGTCGCACTGCTCGTGCCGAGCAACGTGGAGCGCGTGGCGGTCGAAACGCGATCGAGCGAGGCCGTGTAGGTGAGGCTCGCGTTGACCTCGGGTTCAATCAGCGGATAGCCGAAGGTGAGGGCGCCACCCAAGCTCGACTGCGAGAAGTCATTGTAGACGCGCAGCTGGTCGTACAGATCGATGCTGGTATTGAACAGGCTGTCGAGGAAGTACGGCTCGAAGAAGCGAATGCTCACCAACTGCCGCAAGCTACTGACCTGTGCTTGCAACGAGAGACTCTGGCCATTGCCGAACAGGTTCGCTTGCTGCACCTGCGCCGTGGCGATGAAGTTCTCGATGCTAGAGAAGCCCGCTCCGACCTGAAATGTACCGGTCGGCTTTTCAGCGACCTCGACGTACACGTTCATCTTGTCCGGAGCCGAGCCGGCTTCGGTCGAGACGTCGACGCGCTCGAAGTATCCGAGTGCCGTGGCGCGGCGCTTGGAGCGCTCCAGCTTGGATTCACTGAAGAGCTCGCCCTCGGTGACCTCCAGTTCGCGCCGGATCACTTTGTCGCGAGTCTTGGAATTGCCGCGGATCTCGATGCGCTCGAAGTACACCAGCGGCCCGCGCTCGACGGGCACCGTGACGTCGACCTCGTGCGTTTCGGGATCGAGCTGCGTCTGCGGGTTGGCTTCGACGTTGGCGTAGCCGTGGTCGCGATACAACGTGCGGATCGCCTGCAGGTCTTCGAGCAGCTCGGCGCGATTGAAGAATTGGCCGGGCTCCGAGCGCACCATCATGCGCAAGTTGCGGCGTCCGTCGATCGGCTCGACTTCGGTACCCCCCGCGCCGCGCTCGTACACGCGCAGCTGGCGGATCCTATAGCGCGGACCTTCGTCGATCGTGACCGTGACTTCAATGCCGTTGCGGTCCGGCGTCAGCATGATTCGCGGCGTGCTGATCTGGACCGAGAGGAAGCCGCGGTCGTAGTACATCGCGCTGAGCACGGCGATGTCGCGCTCGAAGGCGTCCTGGCGGAATGGGCCGCCCGAGCCGAAGGCAAAGAAGCCCGCGTTGCCCGTGAGCATCAACGAACGCAGCTCCGAGCTGTCGACGTTCTGATTGCCGATGAAGGTGATGCGGCGAACGCTGACCTGGCCGTGTTCGGTGATCTTGAACTTGATCGCCACCTCGTTGTTCTTCTGAGGCACGATCTCGTTCTGGACTTCTGCCAGGAAGTAGCCCTTTTCCGCGTACATATCGCGGATCTTCTGTACGGTGCGGCGCACCGCGGGCAGGCTCAGAATGGTGGCCGCCTTGATCTCGATGCCCTCGTTTAGGTCGTCTTTCGAGATCTCGTCGTTGCCCTCGAAGGTGATGGCCGCAATGCTCGGCCGCTCACGCACCACGAACCGCAGGTCGACGCCTTCGTCGTGCCGCTCGAGATCGACCTCGATGTCATCGAAGAATCCGGAATTCCAAAGCTCTCGGACGTCCTGAGTCAGCGTTTCGGGCTTGAACGGTTGCCCCGTGCGCTCCCGGACATAGGTGAGGACGTCGGCTGCGGTCACTCGGCGATTGCCCAGGACTTCGATCTTCTGCAGCGGCATGCCGCGCGCGAGTTCAGCCTCGCCGGCGGGCAGCGCTGCGCCCGTCGGCGGCTCGCTCGGCAGGTCGTCTACGGTTGCTGCGCTCGCGTCGCTCGACGCCTTGTCGTTGGCGGCCGGAGCAACAGCGGGGCTCGCTGCAGGCGCCGGCTTGCCCGCGGCTGCTGGAGGCTTGCCCGCGGCCGGCGCAGGTTTGCCTGCCGCGCCTTGAGCGAACGCGGGAGGCACCACGAGCAAGGACAGCGCGAGAAAGAGAAAGAAGCGCGTCCAGGCATGGCAGCGAGCGGCAAAGTTACCTTGCATTTGACCGTTCGAATCGTGCCTTCAGGTGCGTGCCAAAGTCTGCTGCCGGAGTCTCGGGAAGCGCCGCGTAGCGCGGACCCAGGCTTGTCTCAAGCCGGGCCCGAAAAAGCCAGGCAAAACCGTCCAAATCCGCCGCGCAGAGCGAAAATTCGGCGGCCGCGCAGGGGAGCGGGCAGCCGAAATACCGCCCGAATCCGCCTGCTGGCCGGATTGTGTTTCAAGTTACGACGCTCACACGTCGAGTTCGCCCACGCCGACTTCATCTGCGCGGTTCATGATGAATTGGAAGCGCGCCGATGCATCCTTGCCCATCAGCTCGCTGACGATGCGATCGGTCTCCAAAGCGTCGGCGATGTTGACGCGCAGCATGCGTCGCGTCTTCGGGTTGAGCGTGGTGTCCCACAGCGTCTTGGCCATCATCTCGCCGAGGCCTTTGAAGCGCGTGATGTCGGCTTTGGCGTTGCCCTTCTGCTTTTCTTTGAGCAACCGATCGCGATCGGCGTCGTCTGCGGCCCAGTACGTCTCTTTGCCGATGTCGATGCGATAGAGCGGTGGCAGCGCGATGAACACGCGCTGCTGGCGGATCAGCTCCGGCAAGTGCCGGTAGATGAAGGTGAGCAGCAGGGTCGTGATGTGATGGCCGTCGGAATCGGCATCGGCGAGCAGCACGATGCGGTGATAGCGCAGCCGGCTGAGCTCGAAATTCGCGCCAATCCCGCAGCCGAGCGCGGTGACCAGATCGGCGAGCTCTTTGTTCTCGATCACCTTGCCGACGGTCATACCCTCGGTGTTCAGCACTTTGCCGCGGAGCGGCAGAATGGCTTGCGTATTGCGGTCACGGCCCTGCTTGGCCGAGCCACCTGCGGAATCACCCTCGACGATGAACAGCTCGGTCTGATCGCGATTGTGCGTCAGGCAATCCGCGAGCTTGCCGGGCAAGGTGAGGCGGCCATTGGTCGCGCTCTTGCGCGACACGGACGCCGACGCGGCACGCGATGCTTCACGCGCGCGGGCCGACAAGATGATGCGGGCGACGATCTGCTCGGCCGCTGAGCGGTTCGAGTTCAGCCACTGTTCGAGCACCGGTCGAACCATGCCGTCGACAACCGACTGCACTTCCGGGTTGTTCAGGCGCTCTTTGGTTTGGCCTTGGAATTGAGGCTCCGCGACGAACACGCTGAGCACCGCGCCCCAGCCCTCGCGAATGTCTTCTGCGGTCAGGCTGACACCGCGCGGCGTCAGGTTGTGCGTCTCGATGTAGTTGCGGATCGCCTTGGCAACGCCCGCGCGAAGGCCGTTTTCGTGCGTCCCGCCGGAACTCGTGGGGATGCCGTTGACGTAGCTCTTGACTACTTCTTCCGTGGCCTCGGTCCATTGGAAGACCACCTCGAGTCGCAGATCGTCGGCTTCCTTGTTGAGTACGAAGGGCGCGTCGTGAACTGGCTTCGAGTGAGAAAGTCCGAGGATCTTCTTCAGGTAGTCGAGGATGCCGTCCTGGTGGAAGAAGACGTCCTTCTTACCGCTGCTCTCGTCGTTGAAGTTCACCTTCACGCCGCGATGCAGGTAACTCGCGATCTCCAAGCGGTCGCGGATCGTATCGGCGTTGAAGTCGATCTTCGGGAAGATGGTCGGGTCGGGGCGGAAGAACACGGTCGTGCCCGAGCCCTTGGCCGCGCCGAGCTTCTTCAGCTTCGAGGTGACGACACCCGCGCTGAATTCGATCTGCCACTCGGCGCCGTCGCGCTTGACCGTCACCTGCACCTTGGTCGACAGCGCGTTCACCACCGACGCGCCGACGCCGTGCAAACCGCCGGACGTCTTGTAGTTTCCGCCTTCGAACTTTCCGCCGGCGTGCAGCGTCGAGTACACGATCTCGAGCGCGGACTTCTTGTGCTGCGGATGAATATCGACCGGGATGCCGCGCCCGTTGTCGCCGACGGTGACGGATTGGCCGTCCTTGTGCAGCGTGACGTTGATCTCCGTGGCGTGGCCGTTCATGGCCTCGTCCACCGAGTTGTCGACGATTTCCCAGACTAGGTGGTGAAGCCCCGCCGAGCCCACGCCACCGATATACATACCGGGGCGCTTTCGGACGGGATCGAGCCCCTCCAAAACCGTGATGTCTTTTGCCGTATAGGTCGTAGCCATGGTCGTACGCTCTAGTTAGACAGGGGTTGGGGGGCAGCGGGCGTCTCGACCACGACGCGCACGAACTTGCCGCGTTTGAGCACTTCTCGGCCCTTGCCGCCGCGCGCGCTGAGGTCGTAGTCGCCGCGGCTGAGGCGCTTTTCACCGCCGAGCGAGGTTTCGAGCACCAGCGCGTCTTGCGCGTCTTTGACGGCTTTCATGCCGACCAAGGCGTCGTCTTTTTCGTCGAGCTTGACCAGCTGCACACCTTTACCCGGGCCGGAGAGGTAGTTCACTTCGTCGAGCGTGCAATACAAGGCGCGGCCTTCGCGCGTTGCGGCCATCACCACCTCTTTGCCGCGCACGATCGAGATGCCGACCACGGTCACGCCTTCGGCGACCTTCGCGTAGCGACGGCCAGTGCGCGTGCTCGGCTCCAAGAACGGCGCGATACCGATGCCGAACGCGTAGCCGTCACTGGTGGCGGCGAGCGCGTACGTCTTCGGACGCTTGCCCTCACCGCGCTCCGCCGTTTCGCCGATCACGCGCGAATCGAGTGAGTAGCAGGCGATGATCTTCTCGCCATCCTTGAGCTTGAACAGCTTTTGGATGGGTTCGCCATAGCCGGTCGTCGCCGGGACGTCGATCATGCGGCAGCTGTAGACGGTGCCGAAATTCGAGAAGAAAGCCAGGCTTTCGCGGGTCGAGCCTGCGACGCATGCCAACACCGCGTCGCCCTCGCGCAAGCGCGTGGAGACCGGATCCTTGATCTCCTTCTGACGCTTGACCCAGCCGTCGGCCGTGAGCAGCACGACGTTGTCTTCAGCGACGATCAGGTCCTCTTCGGTGAACTCTTGCTCTTCGCTCACGCTCTCGATCAGCGTGCGACGCTTGGCGTTCTTGCCGAATTTCTCGACGACCGCCACGAGCTCTTGGCGAACCAGCGCCCAGCGACCCTTGGACTCTTTCTCCCCGAGCAGCTCCTTGATCTCCTTGGCGCGCTTGCGCTTGTCCTTGAGTTCCTTCTGGATGACCAGGATCTCGAGGCGCGCCAAGCGATACAGCTTGAGCTCCAAGATGGCGTCGGTCTGCTCGGCGTCGAGCTGATACTTCGCCATGATCTTCTGCGCTGCGTCGGCCTTGCCTTCGGAGGCACGGATGATCTTCAAGATCGCGTCCAGCGCGTCGAAGATCTTCTCGAAGCCTTCGAGGATGTGGATGCGCTTGTCGAGCGCCTTCAGCTCGTGAGCCAAGCGCCGGGTAACCACTTCCAGACGGAAATGTAGGAAGTGCCAGAGGATTTGCTGCAAATCCAGGCGCTCCGGGCGACCTACTTCGGGATTTTCGGTGGGGACGAGGCAGGTCAAGTTGACCGCGAAGTTGGTCTGCAGCGGCGTGTGCTTGAACAGGTACGCCAGCACCTTGTGCTCGTCGGCTTCCTTCTTGAGCTCGAGCTCGATGCGCACGTCGTCGGTCGATACGTCGCGCACG
>Ga0164309_10000951_pt1 | contig 14652 bp, 13 predicted proteins | sample Whisoiple_247_MG_FD_109984 | JGI IMG/M metagenome (GOLD analysis project Ga0164309, IMG submission 109984) | Soil microbial communities amended with fresh organic matter from upstate New York, USA - Whitman soil sample_247_MG | ecosystem: Environmental > Terrestrial > Soil > Unclassified >...
AGGTCGGGGGCGGACGCCTGCTCGGAGAGGTCGGCGATCTTCGCCCGGAGGGCCGTGGGGTCGGACACCGCCTGGATCGACTGCAGGGTGCTGCGCAGGTCGCGGATCTCGGCGGGGAAGTCGGTGGCTGCCACGACGGTCCAGGCTACCCGGTGCCGCACGGAGGTGTGCTCACAGCCGTCGCCACGTCGGTCGGCGGGCTCGCGCGCTCGAAGTGGGGACGTAGGTCCCGGCCCGGCGACGGCCCCACTCCGCCAGGGTGATGGTCGAGGACCAGACACCACCCCCGCGGTGTCCAGCCGCTCGTTCCTCCGACGCACGAGGGAGCGCGCGCATGTCCATGCCCCGCTGGCGGCCGGCAGCCGCCCTGGTCGCCACGATCCTGCTGCTGACGACGCTCGGTCCACCGGCGACGGCCGCCGACCCGCCCGCGTCCACCTCGGACGGGCCGGGTGGCGAGACCTCCTCGCTCGAGGTGGGCGCTGAGTTGCGCGCCAGCCTCACGACCACCGCAGACGAGATGGAGACGATCACCTTCTCGGAGTTCCCGGTCGGCACGGCGATCACGACGCAGTACCAGCAGCGCGGCATCGCCTTCGGTGGCGACGCACCGTTCATCGCCCAGGACGGCTCGAACCCCACCAGCCCGGTGCTGTCCGGCACGCCCACGTTCCAGGGGGCGATCGAGGGGCGGTTCGTCCGTGCGGACGGTTCGCCGCGCACGGTGAACCACCTCGCGCTGTCGGTCGGGTACATCGACACACGGAAGAGCGTGCGGGTGATCGCCCGGGACGCGGACGGCGCCGAGCTGCTCTCGGTGCCGCTCGACGCTCTCGGGATCGTCCGGGTGACGATCACGCAGTCCCGCATGGCCTCGTTCCGTGTCGAGGCGGTCGCCGCCGAGCCGGCCGGGTTCGCCATCGACAACGTGACCTTCCTCTCCGCGTCCGCGCCGGACGTCGTGCACGTCGACACCTACGTCGCGCTGGGTGACTCGTTCCAGTCCGGCGAGGGCGCCGGGAACTACGAACCCGGGACCGACTGGGACGGCAACAGCTGCCGGCGCTCCTACGCTGCGTACCCGCACCTCCTGCTCCAGCGGGGCACCACCCGGCTGTCGCTGGACTTCCGCGCCTGCTCGGGCGCCGTGATGCGCGACATGTACCGCGCGCAGAAGGCCGACCAGGGTCCCCAGCTCGGAGCCCTCGGGTCGGACACCCGGCTCGTCACGGTGGGCATCGGGGGGAACGACCTGGGGTTCGCCGGGGCGTTGAGGGACTGCCTCCTCATCAATACGGGCGGCGCGGTCAACCCGGTGATGAACTGGTGGCGCAGCTGCGCACGCAACCAGGGGCCAGCAGTCGACACACAGCTCGCCGAGCTGCGCAGCGGCTCTCTCGCGCACGAGCTGTCCGCCCTCTACTCCGACATCCGGCGCCGGGCGCCGAACGCTCGGGTCGTCGTCGTGGACTACCCGCAGTTCTTCGCGCCGAGCGGCGTCGGCGGGCTTCCTGGCTGTGCGAACGTCCGATCCTCCGACCAGGTGTGGCTCAACGAGAAAGTCCGGCAGGCGAACGAGGCGATCGCCTCGATCGCGACCCGCGCGGGGTTCGAGCACGCCTCCATGACCACCGCCCTGGCCGGGCACCACCTGTGCGACGCCGAGCCCGGGATGAACCCGTTCTCCCTGGAGCACGGTTCGGGGTCGTTCCACCCGAACGAGCTCGGCCACGCGCTCATGGCCAACCGCGTCGCCTCGACGATCGGCTCCCCGATGCGCCCGACGGTCGTGGTCAGGTCCCGGCAGACGGTCACCACCCACTACGCGGTGCGCGGCTCGGTGATCGACCTCGACGCGTTCTTCCCGCCGTACCTCACTCCCGACGCGGGCTCCCGGGCCGCCACCGGGCTCTCCGAGGTGGTGATCGCGCCGGAGCGCCGCGACGTGGTCACGTCCCTGATCTCCCCGTCCGGCGTCCGGTACTCCCGGGACACCCCGCGCGACGCCGAGCACGAGGCGGGGCCGACGTACGAGCACTGGACGATCCACGACCCAGAGCCCGGCGTGTGGACCGTGGAGATGTTCGGTGCCGACGTGCCCGAGGACGGCGCGGGGGTCGTGTCCTCCTTCGTCGACCACGTCGCGTCGAACGTGCCGCCCACCGCCGACGTCGTCGCGACGCCCGGGGCGCCGCTGCTCCCGGGCAGCGCGGCCGGTGCGGGGAGGTACACGTTCGACGCCTCCGGCTCCACGGACCCCGACGGGCGGATCGTGGACTACCGCTGGGAGTTCGGCGACGGCACCACGGCGTCCGGACCGGTGGTCACCCACACGTTCGCGCCGGGGGCCTACGACGTGACGCTCGTCGTGACGGACGACGAGGGGGCGCTGGGGTTCGGGCATCCCGAGGACGAGATCACCGTCGCGCTCGGGCCGATGCTGCCCGGAGGTGGCGGCTCGGGACCGGTGCCGCTGTGGTGAGCCCACCGGACTCGGTCCCCGGCGGAGTCGTTCCAGCGGGGCCCGAGCCCTCGCCGTCGTGGTGGCAGGCCTGGGGCCTGTTCCTGGTGCTGACGGGCGTCGGCTGGCTCAGCGTGCCCTTCTTCGCCGTGCTGGGCTGGGTGGCGCTGGGTGGCGCGCGCGGCGTCAGCATCGCGGGTGCACCTCCGAACACGACTCTCGGCACGCTGTTCTGGGCCGGTTCCGCCCTGCTGCTGGTCGGCCCCGGCTGCCTCGCCAGCTTCCGGCTGTGGCGCCTCGAGCACCGGCTCGCGGTGGCGGTGCCCGTCGGTCTGGCCTGGTTCGCCCTCGGCAGGTTCGTGCTGCCCGCCCCGGGCGTCCCCGGCTCGATCCGCTCGGTCGCGGAGGCGGTGGTCTCGCTGCCCCTCTGAGTGAGAGCGTGACCGCGCCCGGGACCCCCGGCCGCTACGGTGTGAGCGTGAACACGCCCGCACCCTCCGGACAGCAGCACGCCCTCGCCCACGGCGCCCACCGCGCCGTGATCGCCGAGGTCGGGGCCAGCGTCCGCTCCTACAGCGTCGGCGGCCGCGACGTCGTGCTGCCGTTCGACGAGTCCGACCTCGCACCCGCCTTCTCCGGCGCCGTCCTCGCCCCGTGGCCCAACCGGCTGCGGGACGGGCAGTACACCTGGGACGGCACCGACTACCAGGTCCCCGTCACCGAGCCCGACCGGATGACCGCCCTGCACGGCCTCGTCGCCCAGGTCCGGTACGCGAAGGTCGCCTCCGAGTCCGGCCCCGACGGCGACACCTCGGTCACGCTGCGGCACGACCTGGTCCCGACGCCGGGCTACCCGTGGTCGCTCCGCGTCGACGTCACCTACTCGCTGTCCGACGCCGGGCTGCGGGTGCACGTCGCGACCACCAACCTGGACGCGACGGCCGCCCCCTACGGCATCGGCTTCCACCCGTGGCTCTCCCCCGGCGACGCCGCCGTGGACGACTGCACGCTCCGGGTCGACGCCGCGTCGCAGGTGACGGTCGACGACCGCCTGCTGCCGACCGGCACGCGCGCGCTGTCGGGCGCCGAGGACCGCCGGACCCCGCAGCCGCTCGCCGGCGTGGCGCTGGACGACGCGTTCGTCGACGTCACCCGGGACGCCGACGGCCTGTCCTGGATCGTGCTCGGCTCCCCCGACGGCCACGGCGCCGCGATGTGGATGGACTCCTCGATGGACACCTGGCAGGTGTGCACCGGCAACGGCATCCCGAAGATCGACCGGCGCGGCGTCGCCGCCGAGCCGATGAGCTGCATCGCGGACGCGTTCCGCACCGGCGAGCGCCTGGTGCGCCTCGAGCCGGGCGCCACCCACGAGGTCACCTGGGGCATGACCCTGGCCTGACCGACCTCGGACGACGACGGCCCCGCCTCCCGGAGGAGGCGGGGCCGTTCTCGTGCGTGCGCGGGGCGTCAGCCGTAGTACTCGCCGTCGGCCATGACGCCCTTGGTGTACTCCCAGTGCCAGCGCTCGTACGGGCCGGATCCGCCGGGGCGCGCCCAGTCGGGGTTCTCCCACCCGAAGACCGGCGCGTTGTCGTTCAGCCACTCCCACTGCGCGCCCGTGGTCTGCGAGGTGCACAGGTCGACCGCGAGGCCCCAGCCGTGGTTGCTGCGGCCGGCGGGCGCGGCGAGCGAGCCCTTGGCGGCCTTGACCGCCCGCTGCTCGGCGAGGGTGCGGTAGCCGCTGGACAGGCAGAGGTCGGTGCCCCAGCGGGTCACCCACATCGCGTTGAGCTCGGCCAGCGCCTCGGCGGCGTCGGCGCGCAGCTGGGTCTTGCCGTCCCAGAGGTAGCAGAGGTCGGACTGCGGGACCTGGCCGTTCGCGCTGGCCGGGTTGGCCTCGCCGTCGCAGCCGGGCAGGATCTCGCGCTCCTGGCTGCGGCTGACGTCCACCTGCGCGCGCAGCGCGGTCGCGTCCCCCGACACGAGCGACGCGGGCGGGAGCACGGACGTCGCCGAGGAGGTGAGCGCCTCGACCGTGCTGGGCAGCGTCGCGTCGGCCTCGGCGTCGGTGAAGCCGTCCTCGCTGCGCGCGGCGCCCTGGGAGAGCGGGACCGCGACGGTCACCGCGGCCAGCGTGACGAGCACGCCGGCGCGGGTGCCCCAGCGGGCGAGCGGGCTGGTGCGCCGCCGGTGCTCGGTGGCGACCGCCGCGGGGGCGGCGTCGGGGGCCGCGACGGGCGCGGCGGCGGGGCGCGCTCGGCCGGCCTCGCGGAGCTGGCGGCGGGTCGGGGCGCCGGCGGGCTGCACGCGGTGCGACGCCACGGGACCTCCGAGCTCACGGGCAGGCGACGTGGAGCCGCCGACGGACGAGGGGCGACACCCGGGAAGGGGCGGGGCGCCGGGGCGCCACCACCAGGGGGGATCCGGGTGATCGATCACGAAACCATAACGGCACCGGGGTGCCCGTTCCAACCCCCCGACCGGGGGGTAGCTGACGGATCATCGGCGTGTCGCGCGGGTTCACCCACCGGGGTCACCCTGTCGTGTGACGAAGGTCCCACGTTCGGCCCAGTCCGGGGCGCTCAGGCCCCGGCGCGGTGCCGGAACGCCCCCCGCTGCATCGCGTCCCGGACCTCGCCGACGAGCTCCTCGAGGATGTCCTCCAGGAACACGACGCCGACCGCCCGGCCGCCGTCCTCCACCCGCGCGAGGTGCACGCCGGAGCGCTGCATCGCGGCGAGCGCCTCCTCGACCTCGTCCCCCGGCGCCACCACCGCGAGCGCCCGGACCCGCCACGCGGGCACGGGGAGCCGGCGCGAGCCGTCGTCCGCGTAGAGCACGTCCTTGACGTGCAGGTAGCCCGTGGGCACCTCGCCGCGGCCGAGCACCGGGAACCGGCTGTAGCCCGTCCGGGCGACCAGCCGCTCGACCTCGTCCGGGGTGACGTCGACGGGGACGGTGACCAGGTCGGCGACCGGGACCATGACGTCGGCCGCGGTGCGGTCGGAGAACTGCAGCGCCCCGGACAGCAGGCCCTGCTCGTCGTCCAGCAACCCCTCCGCCTGGGACTGCTCGACGATCGACTGCACCTCCTGGGCGGTGAACGCCGAGGCGACCTCGTCGCGCGGGTCCACCCGGAACAGCCGCAGCACGTGGTTGGCGATCCAGTTCAGCACCGCGATGACCGGGCGCACGACCCTGCCCAGCCACACCAGCGGCGGGCCGAAGACGAGCACCGCGCGGTCCGGGCCGGACACCGCGAGGTTCTTCGGCACCATCTCGCCGAGCACGACGTGCAGGTACACGACCACGAGCAGGGCGACGACGAACGCGATCGGGTGCGCCAGGCTCGTGCTGACGCCGATCGCGTGCAGCGGATCCTCGATGAGGTGCGCGATCGCCGGCTCCGCGACCAGGCCGAGGCTGGTCGAGCAGACCGTGACGCCGAGCTGGGCGCACGCGAGCATGAGCGAGACGTGCTCCATCGCCCAGAGCACGGTGGTCGCGCGCCGGTCGCCGGCCGCGGCCAGCGGCTCGATCGCCGAGCGGCGCGCGGAGATGATCGCGAACTCGGCCGCGACGAAGAACGCGTTGCCCGCGAGCAGCGCCACCGCGAGCGCCAGGGCCACCCCGGGGCTCACCGGCCCGCCCCCTCGGCGTCGGCGGCCGCGCGGGCCGGCTGCACCACCACGCGCTCCACGCGGCGGCGCGCCATGGTCTCGACCCGGAGCAGCACGTCGCCCGCCCGGACCTCGTCCCCGGTCTCGGGCACCCGCCCGAGCCCGGCCATCACCAGCCCGCCGACCGTCTCGTACGGCCCGTCCTCCGGGGCGACGAATCCCGAGGTCTCGCGTGGCGCGGCAGGCCGCAGCAGGCCCGACACCACCCAGGCGCCGTCCGCCCGCCGCGAGGCCGCCGTGCGCCGGCGGTCGTGCTCGTCCGCGACGTCGCCCACCAGCTCCTCCACGACGTCCTCCAGCGTGACGACGCCCGAGGTGCCGCCGTACTCGTCGACGACGACCGCCATCTGCATCCCGTGCTCGCGGAGCTCGACCAGCAGCGGGCCCAGGTGCACCGTCTCGGGGACCCGCGGCGCGTCGATCATCAGCGCGGCGGCGGGCACCTCGTCGCGCCGCTCGTACGGCACGCCGATGGCCCGGCGCAGGTGCACGAGGCCCACGATGTCGTCCGAGTCGTCGCCGATCACCGGGAACCGGGAGTGCCCGGTCTCGCGGGACAGCCGGACGACGTCGGCGGCGGTGTCCGCACGGCGGAGCGTCACGACGCGCTGCCGGTCGGTCATCACGTCGACCGCGGTGAGGTCGGTGAACTCGATCGAGTTGGTCAGCAGCGTGGCCGTCGACTCGTCGAGGGTGCCCTGCTGGGCGGACCGCTTCACCAGCGCCGCGAGCTCCTGCGGCGAGCGGCCGCCGGACAGCTCCTCGCGCGGCTCGACGCCCAGGCGCCGCAGCAGCGCGTTGGCGCTGGAGTTGAACAGCGTGATGAGCGGGCGGAGCGCGGAGGTGAACCCGGCCTGCAGCGGCGCCACCCACCGGGCGGTGCCCAGCGGGCGGCTGATGGCGAAGTTCTTCGGCACCAGCTCGCCGAACAGCATGGAGAACCCGTTCACCAGCACCAGCGTGACGACGAGCGCGACCGCGCCGCCGATCGCGGGGCCGAGGGCCGACCCGCGCAGCGGCTCCGCCAGCAGCGCGTTGACCGCGGGCTGCGTGGTGTAGCCGAGCAGCACCGTGGTGACCGTGATGCCGACCTGGGCGCCGGACAGCTCGGTCGACAGCCGGCGCAGCGCCTTGAGCACGCTCTGCCCGCGCCGGTCGTCGGGCCGGGTCTGGCCCTCGACCACGCCCGGGTCGAGGGTGACCAGGGAGAACTCGCTCGCGACGAACACCGCGGTGCCGGCCGTGAGCACGACGCCGAGGGCGACGAGCAACCAGTCGGTCAGCACGGGTCACCACCGGCGGCGCGCGGGCGCGGCGGAGCCGGGACGCGCGCGGGGTGGGTCAGGAGGCAGGAAGGGCCGGCATGGTCTCCCCCGGGCGCGTCGGCCCGGGCAGGACGCCGGCAGCGACTTGAGCTGCTCATGGTGGCGCAATCATACGAAACCTCCACACCCGCGCTCTACGCTGGCGGGATGACCTTCGCATCCCGCCCCGGCGCCGGTGCCGGAACCCCCGCCGGCGCCCCGGGCGCCGCAGCCACCTCGGTCCTCGTGGTCGAGGACGAGCCGGCCATCGCGACCGCGGTCGCGCGCCGGCTGTCCGCCGAGGGCTGGCAGGTGGAGACGGTGGGCGACGGCCTGCAGGCGGTCGACGCCGCCGCGCGCCTGGCGCCCGACGTCGTGGTGCTCGACGTGATGCTCCCCGGCATCGACGGCCTCGAGGTGTGCCGCCGGATCCAGGCGGACCGCCCGGTGCCCGTCCTCATGCTGACGGCGCGCGACGACGAGACCGACATGCTCATCGGCCTCGGCGTCGGCGCCGACGACTACATGACCAAGCCGTTCTCGATGCGCGAGCTCGTGGCGCGGGTCAAGGCGCTGCTGCGCCGCCAGCAGCGCGCCGCCCTCGCCGCCGAGCTGGCCGCCGCGGGCACCGGGTCCGCCGAGCCGCCCGTCGCCGTGGGCGACGTGGTCATCGACCGCGCGCAGCGCCGCGTGCACCGCGCGGGCGAGGAGGTGCACCTGACGCCGACGGAGTTCGACCTGCTGCTCGCGCTCGCCGCCAGCCCGCGCACCGTGCTCACCCGCGAGCGCCTGCTGGCCGAGGTCTGGGACTGGGTGGACGCCTCCGGGACCCGCACGGTCGACTCGCATGTGAAGGCCCTGCGCAGGAAGCTCGGCGCCGACCTGATCCGCACCGTGCACGGCGTCGGCTACGCCCTGGAGCCGGCCGGCGCGGCGGGCGCGGCCCCGGGAGGCGGCCCGGCGTGACGGTGCCGACCCCTCCCCGGCACCAGCGGCCGCGGCTGCCGGACGTGCGCCCGCTCGACCGGCTGCGGTCCATCAAGATCAAGCTCGGCGTCCTGGTCGCGGCCGCGGTGTTCGTGGCGGCCCTGCTCACCTGGATCGGGCTGAACAACGCGCTCGGCCCGTCCCGGACGTTCCCGATCGTCATCGTCCTGGCGCTCGTGATGACCCAGGTGCTCGCGCGCGGCATGACGTCGCCGCTGCGCGAGATGACCTCGGCGGCGCGGGCGATGGCCGCCGGCGACTACAGCCGCCGGGTCCGCGCCACCAGCCGGGACGAGGTCGGCGAGCTCGCCTCCGCGTTCAACCGGATGGCCGACGACCTGGAGCAGGCGGACCAGCTCCGCCGGGAGATGGTCGCCAACGTGTCGCACGAGCTGCGCACGCCGGTGACCGCCCTGCAGGCGCAGCTGGAGAACATCGTCGACGGCGTCGAGGACCCGGACCCCGAGACCATGCGCGCGGCGCTCGCCCAGACCCAGCGGCTCAGCCGGCTGGTCGCCACCCTGCTCGACCTGTCCCGGCTGGAGGCCGGCGCCGTCGACCTGCAGGTGACCGACGTGCCCGTGCAGCAGTTCCTCGAGGAGGCCGCGCAGGAGGGCCGCCTCGTCGGCGCGTCGAAGGACCTGACGTTCCCCGTGGTCGTCGACCCGCCGGACCTCACCCTCCCGGCGGACCGCGAGCGGCTGCACCAGGTCGTCGCCAACCTCGTCCAGAACGCCGTCCGGCACTCCCCGCGCGGCGCCCCGGTCCGGCTGGAGGCGCACCGGGCCGGCGGCTGGGTCCGGCTCGACGTGGTCGACCAGGGCCCGGGGATCGCCGCGGACCAGCGCGAGCGGGTGTTCGAGCGGTTCGCCCGCGGCAACTCCCCTGCCATCACGGGGCAGATCTCCACCGGCGGGACCGGCCTCGGCCTGTCGATCGTCCGCTGGGCGGTGACGCTGCACGGCGGGACGGTCGAGGTCGCGGACAGCGACACGGGCTGCACGATGCGGGTCATGCTGCCGTCGCGGCGGACCTCCCGGCCGGCGACCGCGGCGTTCTGAGCCGCCCCGGCTCCCCCGGGCGGCGGAGGCGCGCCCACCCCCGGGTTCCGCCTCGCGGCTGATCCGCCGCGGGCGGGTGGGTCCCTAGGGTCGAGACATGCCACCCGACGCGACGCACGCCATCGAGGTCTCCCACCTCACGAAGACGTTCGGCCAGGTCCGGGCCGTGGACGACCTGAGCTTCACGGTCCGCCCCGGGCGGGTCACGGGGTTCCTCGGACCCAACGGCGCCGGCAAGACCACCACCCTGCGGATGCTGCTCGGTCTCGTGCAGCCGACCTCGGGCACGGCCACCATCGGGGGCCGGCGGTACACCGCGCTCGACCGCCCGATGCGCACCGTCGGCGCCGCCCTCGAGGCCGCCGACTTCCACCCGGGACGCACGGCGCTGGACCACCTGCGGCTGTACGCGCCGCAGGCCGGCGTGCCGGACGCCCGGGCGCACGAGGTGCTCGACCTGGTGGGCCTCTCCGCAGCCGCGAAGCGCCGGGTCGGCGGGTTCTCCCTCGGCATGCGCCAGCGGCTCGCGCTCGCGACCACGCTGCTCGGCGACCCGCCGGTGCTGCTGCTCGACGAGCCGGCCAACGGGCTGGACCCGGAGGGCATCCGCTGGCTGCGCGACCTGCTGCGGGCGCTCGCCGCCCAGGGCCGCACGGTGCTGGTGTCCTCGCACGTGCTGTCCGAGGTCCAGCAGACCGTCGACGACGTGGTCATCATCGCGGGCGGGCGGCTCGTGCACGCCTCGACGCTCGCCGAGCTGAGCGGGCTGGCCGAGCCGCGGGTCCGGGTCGCCTCCCCCGACGCCGCCGCGCTCGACGCCCTGGTCGCGCGCGCCGGCTGGCAGCGGGCCTCCGGGTCGCCGGGCGTCGCCGAGCTCGTCGGCACCGACGTCGCCGCCGTCGGCCACGCGGCGTTCGCCGCCGGCGTCGAGCTGCACGAGCTCGCGACCCACGGCGTCGGCCTGGAGGACGTGTTCCTCCGGCTCACCGCCCCCGCCCCGGCGCGCGGCGCGCACACGGCGCCAGCCGGCGCCCCCGTCCCCGCCCCGACCGACGCCCCCGCCGGAGGTGCGCGATGAAGGACTCCCTGGTCTCCGAGTACCGGAAGATCGTCACCACCCGGACGTGGTGGGTGCTGCTGATCGTGATGATCGGCTACATGGCCTTCATGGGCGCCGCGATGGCGTTCGCGTTCACCTTCGACGGCGCCGAGGTGTCCGGCACCGACGGCGCGCCGGTCGTGGCCGACCCGATGGCCGTCGTCACCGCGGTCTACACGCTGCCCGCCTCGTTCGGGTACGCGCTGCCGCTGCTGGTCGGCCTGCTGTCCGTCACCGCCGAGTTCCGGCACCGCACGCTCACCCCGACGCTCCTCGCGCAGCCGGACCGCAACCGGTTCGTCGTCGCGAAGCTCGTCGCGAGCATCCCGGTGGGCGTGCTCTACGGCGTGCTCGGCACGCTCGCCACCGTCGGCGCGGGCGCGCTGGCGTTCGCGTTCACCGACGCGCCCAACCTGCTCGGCGAGGGCGAGGTCTGGGGCATCATCGCCCGCACCGCGCTGGCGCTGACCGTGTGGTGCGTCGTCGGCGTCGGCCTCGGGTTCGCGATGCCGAACCAGGTGGTCGCGATCGTCGTGGTGCTCGCCTTCACGCAGTTCGTCGAGCCGATCGCCCGGCTGGTGCTCGGCCTGAACGACGCGACCGCCCCGATCGGGAAGTTCCTGCCCGGCGCGGCCGGCGAGGCGATCAGCGGCGGGTCGTTCTACTCGGCCACCGGCGCGGGCTCGCTGCTCGGGCCGGCCGCGGGCGCGGCGGTGCTCGTCGGCTACGCGGTGCTGCTCGCGGTCCTGGGGCGGCTCACGACGCTGAAGCGCGACATCACCTGACCAGGTGACGGCCGCCGGCGGGCGCGCGAAATCAGCGCGACCGCCGGCGGCCGGAGCGACCATGATCCCCGCATGAGCCGCGAGCACCTCTCGAAGCACCTGGTCAGCTGGGCGTCGATCCTCGAGCCGAAGACCCGCGAGCAGGCCGTCCGCACCGCCACGATGCCGTTCGTGTACCCGCACGTGGCCCTGATGCCCGACGCCCACCTGGGCAAGGGCGCGACGGTGGGGTCGGTGATCCCGACGCTCCGCGCGATCATCCCGGCCGCCGTCGGGGTGGACATCGGCTGCGGCATGATCGCCGTGCGCACCCGCTGGTCCGAGGACGAGCTGCGCGCCGCCGGTCCCCTCACCCCGCTGCGCGAGGCGATCGAGGCCGCCGTCCCGGTGTCGGCGGGCGGGTACAACACCGCGCTCACCGACACCGCCGCAGCGCGGGTGGCGGACCTCGAGGCCGCCGCCGCTCAGGCCGGGTTCGACCCCGGCCGGTACGCCGGGAGCTGGCGGCTGCAGCTCGGGTCGCTCGGCTCCGGCAACCACTTCATCGAGGTCTCGGTGGACGAGACCGGCACCGTCTGGCTGTTCCTGCACTCCGGCTCCCGGGGCGTCGGCAACAAGATCGCGCAGCACCACATCGCCGTCGCGGCCGAGCTGTGCCGGCGGTGGTGGATCCCGCTGCCCGACCCCGACCTCGCCTACCTGGTCGAGGGCACCGACGAGTTCTGGGCCTACGTCCGCGAGCTGCGGTGGGCGCAGGACTTCGCCGCCGCCAACCGCGAGGAGATGATGGACCGCGTCGTGGCGGCGGTCGGGGCCCACATGGGCGCGCCGGTCGTCGAGGCCGAGCGGGTGAACTGCCACCACAACTTCACCGAGCAGGAGCAGCACTTCGGGAAGACGGTGTGGGTGTCCCGCAAGGGCGCGATCCGGGCGCGGCGCGGGGAGCCCGGCCTGATCCCCGGGTCGATGGGCACCGCGTCCTACGTGGTGGCCGGCAAGGGCGACCCGCTGTCGCTCACGTCGAGCCCGCACGGCGCCGGCCGGGCCCACTCCCGGTCCGCCGCCCGGCGGCTGTTCACCCGGGACCAGCTCCGGGAGGCGATGGTGGGGATCGAGTACCGGGACACCGACGCGTTCCTCGACGAGATCCCCGCGGCGTACAAGGACATCGACCGGGTGATGGCGGACGCCGCCGACCTCGTCGAGGTGCGGCACGTGCTGCGCCAGGTCGTGAACGTCAAGGGCGACTGAGGCCGTCGCCGTCCCGCTCGCCCGCCGCCCGCGTCCGCGCGGCGAGGCGGGCGAGCGGGGCGGCGGCCCGCCGCACGGCGTCCGCGTCCTCGGCCGCCATGCCCGCGAGCGCCGCTCCGAGCGCGCGGGCCCACCCGGCCTCGACCGGCTCGCGCCGTGCCCGGGCGTGGGAGGTCGGGTGCAGCCGGGTCACCCGGCGGTCGTCGGCGTCCGCGGCGCGCTCGACCAGCCCGCGACCGACGAGGCCGCGCACCGCCGCGCTCACGTTGCTCTGCCGCAGGTCGAGCCCCGCCGCCACCCCGCCGACGCTGGTGCCGGGGTGCGCGTCGACGTAGCGCATCACCTCGAACTCGGTCGGCGGCAGCGGGGGCAGGCCGCCCTCCTGCCCGCCCTCCGCCCGGCGCACCGCGCGGGACAGGTCGTGCAGCGCGACGGCGAGCACCCGCAGGTCGTCGGTCCCGTCGTCGCCGGCGGGGCTGGTCGGGGTCACGCCCGGAGGCTAGCAGCGTGCCTATGGACGGACATATATGAGTTCATAGATATGATGCTCCGGTCCGCGGCGCCGTGCCGCCCTCCCCCGCGCTGGAGCACCCCCTCATGACCGCTGCCCCGGGTACCGCCGTGCCTGCCGCCACCTCGACCGACGAGACCGCACCGGCCGACGCCGCGCCGGCCGTCGGCGCGACCCCGCCGCGCCGCGCCCTCCCCCTCGCGACGACGCTCGTGCTCGCGCTGCTCACCGCGATCGCACCGCTGGCCACCGACATGTACCTGCCGGCCTTCCCGCAGCTCGCGGTGGACCTCGGCACCAGCGCGACCGCCGTCCAGCTCTCGCTGACCACGTTCATGGTCGGCCTGGCCCTCGGGCAGCTGGTCATCGGCCCGCTGTCCGACCAGCGCGGCCGCCGCGGCCTGCTGGTCGCCGGCAGCGCCCTGTGCGCCGCCGCCGGCCTGGCCTGCGCGCTCGCGCCGTCGATCGGGTTCCTGATCGCCGCGCGGTTCGTCCAGGGCTTCGCCGGCGCCGCGGGCGTGGTGCTCAGCCGCGCCGTGGTCGCCGACCGCGCCCGGGGCACCGCCGCCGCCAAGCTGTTCGGCGTCATGATGCTGATCCAGGGCGTCGCCCCGGTGCTCGCGCCGCTGCTCGGCGGCACGCTGGTGACCGCCGTCGGCTGGCGCGGGGTGTTCGGCATCCTCGCCGGCGTCAGCGCGCTCATGCTCGTGGGCGTCCTGGCGGTCGTCCCCGAGACCCGGCCGCGCGAGGCCCGCACCGCCGGCGGCCTCGCCACCACGCTCCGCGACGCCCGCACGGTGCTGGGCAACCGGCGGTACCTCGGCTGGACCGGCGCGCTGGTGCTCGGGTTCGCCGCGATGTTCGCCTACATCTCCGCGTCGCCGTTCGTGCTGCAGAACGTCCTCGGCCTGTCCGTGGGCGCGTACTCCGTGGCGTTCGCGGCGAACGCGCTCGGTCTCGGCCTCGTCGCCGGGCTCGGGACGCGGCTCGTGGACCGGGTCGCCCCGCAGCGGCTGCTGGCGGTCGGCGTCACGGCCGTGGCGGTGCTGAGCGTCCTGCTGCTGCTCGACGTGGCGCTGCTCGGCCTCCCCCGGTGGCCGACGCTGGTCCTGCTGTTCCTCACGATCAGCTCGCTCGGGCTGGTGTTCGGCAACGCCACGACGCTGGCCACCGACGAGGTCGCGCACGCCGCGGGCACCGGGTCCGCCGTGATGGGCGCGCTGCAGTTCGGCGTGGGCGCCGCGGTCTCCCCGTTGGTCGGCCTGGCGGGCGAGCGGACCGCGGTGCCGATGGCGGTGACGATGCTGGTGCTGGCGGTGGGCGCCGTGCTCGCGGCGCGGTTCGCCGCCACCGCCCCAGCGCGCGCCGACGAGGTCGTCCCGGCCGGCGCATGACCGAGTTGACACGTCCTCGACCCGGCGCAGACCCGCAGATGGGGAGCCTGACACCCCCGCCGGACCCGCCGTGTGACAAGCGTGTGAACCGTCCGCGCGCCGCGCTCCCCGAGGGG
>Ga0164309_10000952_pt1 | contig 14628 bp, 11 predicted proteins | sample Whisoiple_247_MG_FD_109984 | JGI IMG/M metagenome (GOLD analysis project Ga0164309, IMG submission 109984) | Soil microbial communities amended with fresh organic matter from upstate New York, USA - Whitman soil sample_247_MG | ecosystem: Environmental > Terrestrial > Soil > Unclassified >...
CCGGGCTGGCGCACTCTCGCCAGCGGCTACGAAAAACTCGAAACGCTCACCCAAGGATGGCGAGCTGCAAAGTTACAACTCGGCAGTGATCAACGATGAGTGCAAACACAATACCGCTTCGCGACACGCCCGGACTGCGACGAAGAATACTGTGCAAACACAATACCGCTTCGCGCGAGGGGCGGGCGCTGCGACGAAGGATACTGTGCAAACACAGCACCCGCTTCGCGACACGACCGGACTGCGACGAAGGATACTGTGCAAACACAGCACCCGCTTCGCGACACGACCGCGCGCTGCGACGAAGGATACTGTGCAAACACAGCACCCGCTTCGCGACACGACCGCGCGCTGCGACGAAGGATACTGTGCAGACACAGTACCTTCTTCGCGCGAGAGCCGGCCCTGCGACGAATCGCAAGCGTCGCTCGAAACCGGGCCTACGACATCGGAGTGAATCGACCGCTCGCCTACGAGTACATCTGCGTCATCCAAGCCCGCAGCGGGTGCTCGACGGCGGTCGCCGCTTCGCGCAGCTCCCCCTTGTCGAGCGGAACGCGTCGCAGACTCACCGCGAGATCGCCGTCCATCGCGTCGACGACCGCGTACTCTGCGTGCGGCATCAGGATTGGCTCTCGACCGGCCACGTGCTCTTTGAACGCAAGCCCCACGCTGCCCGGATTCACGATCAGTGTGCCGCGATGCTGGCGCAACATCTGAACGTGGGTGTGGCCGCCGGCCATCACCGTGGCGCGCCGTCCGGCGAGCAGGTCATCCACGCGCTCCGCGGGTGTCGTGGCCAGCAGATCAGTAGTATTCGAGTCTGGCGTGCCGTGAAACAATAATAGGCTGCCCGAATTATTCAGTTTCAGTTCGCAACCGCGCGAAAACGAGGCGATGAATTTCAAGTCTGCGCTCGACAACTGAGCGCGGCACCAATCTACCGCCTCGATGATTATTGGCACTTCCGAATAGGAGCGCGTGAGCCCGTCATCGAGCATGAATTCGTCGTGGTTGCCGAGGATGCAAATGCAGCCGAGCTCTGCCAGCCGCCCCAACACTTCACGCGGTCTGGGCCCCAAGGTGACGACATCGCCCAAACACACAATCTGATCCACCCCGGTGCGCGCGATGTCCGCCAACACGGCGTTCAACGCGAACTCACTGCCATGCAAATCCGAAATCAATGCGACGCGCATCCGGAGCTCCCCTGGAACGGATTATAGCGGCCGCACAGGGGCAGTAGTCAACGTGACATCGCACCGAGTCGTGGGGGGCGATCTGCAACGTGGCCGATCACGCCACAGCCCCGCGAGGTTCGGCTCCTCACGCAGTGCGCCAAATAGGCATTGATCGCCGCGCGAGCGGCCTTCTCACAATGCTTGAAAATACAGCGAAGCGCCGAACGCGATTCGATACGCTTGCCACTCCAAGCGCGCCTCGCCCTGCTCCGGCGCAGGCACGAGCCAGTGATCCCAGTTGAATGAAGCGGTGATGTCGATCACCTTCGAGCCGGCGAGCAAGCTGTAGCCCGCTCCGAAGCCGAGCGGCACGTTGAGCTGACCCTTCTGCGCCAGGTGATCGTAGGCGAGGCCGCTATCGGCCGACAGGAAGAAGGTCGGGACCAGATTCCACGTGACGCGCAGCGGGGCGTTCAGGCCGACGATGGGATCGATTTTCTGCCGCAGCGTCCCCACCTCCATCGGCACGAAGACGCCCACTCGCGCGGCGACTCGCGCGCCGGGAAGGGACAACATCACTCCGGGGTTGAGCCCCCAACCGGTGTCCCCCGGGGTTTGAAACGACGCGCGGATCGCCAAATCAGCGTGCTTGAGGCGGATTTGCTGGGTGAAGAAGATCAGCACCGGGTCGTAGTGGAATTTGGGCCCGAGCTGCAGGGGCATGAACAGCGCGCCTGCCTCGAAATCATCGAACATGCCGACCGAGGCGCCCCCGCGCATGTTCCACAGATTGGCGGGGACTCCCGTTTCATCGACGAGCTCTTGGTTCAGGTGCGCGTAGCTCGTGCCGCCGTCGATGATCCGCGACGGAAAGCGTTGGCCGAAGGTTGGAGAAGTGAGCGGCCCGTACATGACCGCAACCACGTTGCGAGGCAGGGTCACGTGGCGCTCGCTCACGACACCCTCGATGCCGCGCGAACGCGTGGGGGTCGCGCTCTTGACTTGTCCCGTCCGAGCTGCGTCGAGCAGTCGCGCCTCGGGCAACGAAAGTACGGCTTGTGCGACGCGCGTCCGCTCCTCCTCGGTGACCGCGTTCTCGTATTCGCTTTGCGCGGTCACGAGGCTCGAACGCAAGCTCGCACGCTCGGCAACGAGCGGTCCGGAGCATGCGTCGTAGTCGGCTTGGATCGCGCCGTATTTTGCGTCGGCGGCGGCGATGCAAGCTTTGAAGGTGACCAGCTGATGGCGATAGGCAGTGAGCCCTGCTTCGAAGGTCGAAAGCGCGCGCAGCGCCGCCGCGCGACGCGGTGCCTCCGCCACTTCTTGGGTGGTGGCTTTTCGAAGCGCAGCGATCAGTGCGGCGAGGATCGCTCCGTCGTCGGCCTCACGAGTGAGCTCGCCGCTGAGCAGCATGATGGCAGTAGCAAGTGCAACCCACAGCATGTCGAGTTCGATTCCGTGTTTGGCTCAGCGCACTCGAGCGAGCTTTGCGAATTCACGCGGAGTGAGCAGGCTGCGCGACTCGAGCATCAACTGCGTGTAGCGGTCGAGCGCGGCGCGATCCGTGAGCGGCGGCGCGATCGAGCAGCCGAGCACTCCCGACCCGATCGGGTCCGACTTGGCCGACGCGGCGTTCTGCCGCTCCAGATCGCTCGAGCATTGCGCGCGTGCCGTCACGCGCGCGCGATCGAGCTCGCGACTCAGGCTGACGACTTCGAGGTAGATTTCGCGCAAGCGTCGTGCGCGCTCTCGGTCCGAAACGACCAGACTGACCACGCCTGCCTTGGCCGTGGCACGCGCCGTCAATTCCACCGCCAAGCGTGGCGGCGGTCGCGACGAACAAGCGGCAACGCCGAGCAGAGCAGCTACCCCAACCAGCACGCGCGAGGGAAACATCTCGGGGACCCTTGCACGCCAGAGAGTTTGCTTCAATCACGGAGACCTGCTCGTCCGAGAACGACGAGCAGTGCGGGCAAAACCAGGACGCTCGCCAACAAACTCAAGGCGATCCCGAGGCTGAGCAGAAAACCGAGGCCTTGCATTGCGCGATAGTCAGCTGCCATTAGTGAGGCGAACCCCATGAGGTTCGTCAGCGCGGCAACGCTCACGGCGGTACCAGTGCCCTGCACCAGCGCTTCGAGGCGGGCGGCTCCCGGGCCTTCCAGCGAGCGGTGGACGATATGAACGCCGGAATCGAGGCAAATGCCGAGCAGTAGCGGCAACGCCACCATGTTGGCTGCAGTGAACTGAATGCCGAGTGGTCGCATCAGCGCGAGCATCCAAATCGAACCGAGGATCACCGGCAAGAGAGCCAAGAGCGTGTCGCCGACGCGTCGGAACATCAACCACATGGCCAAAGCCATGAGTACGAACGAGTAACCGGCGGCGCGTCGAAAGCCATCGGTGATGTAGCGCTCGTGGGGCAAGAGGTTCAGCGCGGTACCCGCGACGTTCGGGTCGAGCGCGCGGAGTCGCTCCGCGAAGCGATTCGCGAAACCCTCTTCCTCGACGTTGCCCTTCGGGTAAGCGTGAATCGCGAGGCGCGTGCCATCCTTCGAAACGAAGCGCGCGACGAACACGGCCGGCAGATCGGTCGGTGCGTACCGCCCACGCTCGGCGATGTGGCGGGCCGTGGTTACGGCGCGCGAAAGCACGCTTTCGAGCGCTTGACTCACCCGATTCAGCGCAGCAGCCCCCGAGTCGGGTTGGGCCGACAACCAGCGCGTGAGCTCGCCGAGTTCGTGCGCGGCTCGCGTGGCCTGGCTGCCGTCGAGGTTGGCCTGACGCATCGCGAACGAAAGCTCGTCCAAGGTATCGGCCAGGCGCGTGAACGCGGCTTGGCGCGCCGGTCCATTGGCCGCACTGCTCGCCGGGATGCGGGGCACGTAGTCGCCCAGCTCGGCGACCGCTTGCTTGATGCTCGCGATGCGTTCGGGAGTTTCGGGCGGCAAGAGATCACTCGGACTCTGCACCTGCGCGACCTCCGAAGTCTGGCGCAACTTCTTCGTGAGTTCGCGCGCTTGGTCGAAGGAGGCGACCATGAAATGCGTATCGAGCGGCGGCGTGCCTGACTCTTCGATCCGCTTGAGCCCGCGGTAACTCTCGGCGTGCGCGGGCAAAAAGTCGAACGTGCGCCCATTGAAACCCGGCTGCGCGACGAGCAGCGAGCCAACCGCGGCGAGCGTGGCAAGGGCGGAGATCGCGAGCACCCAGCGCGCGCGACGACCCACGACGCTGAGCACGGTCGAAAGGCCGTAAAGCTCGTGCATGTTCGGTTGGCGCTTGCCGGCGAGCAACGGCAACAACGCCGGGAAGCCGACGATCGTGCAAGCCAATGTGATGAACAGGCCGGCAGCAGTGATCACGCCGAGCTGGGCAAAAGCCGCAAATTTGGTGGCCGTCGTGCTCAAGAAGGCGGCAGCGGTGGTACACGCGCCGAGCGCCACCGCGGGGCCATCGCTCAAGAGCGCGGTCTTGAGCGCGGGCCGCACGTCTTCACCGTCGACCCTCGCCTCCGAATAGCGGTGCAACAAGTGCACGCCAAACTCGATCCCGAGGCCGAGCAACACGCTCATGAAGCTCGACGTGACGAGGTTCAGCCCGCCGTAGACCAACACCACGAAACCGAGCGAGATCACCATGCCTGCGAGCAGCGGCAGGAGCAGCACCGCGACGTGCCGGATCGAGCGAAAGACCAGCATCAACAGCAAGAAGATGCCCAGCGTCGAAATCAGCGAAGTGCTCCGTGAGCTATCCTGCAAGCTCTTCAGCTCATCGACCGCGAGCGCCGGCGCGCCCGTGAGGTCGGCGCGGACAGTGGATTTGGGCAGCGCAGCCAGCGCGCGGTCGCGCGCGCCCCGAATGCGCTCGACCGCGGGCTTGAGCTCACGGCCTTCATCACTCTGTAAAGCCGGAAAGATCAGCACCAGGTGATACGCACCGTGGCCACCGACGAGGTAGCCGCGGTCGTCGAACGCGGAAGAGCCTTGGTTGAGCGCGCCGAGCTCACCGAGTGAAAGTGGCCCGCCGGCAGCCAGCGCTTGCTTCAGCGCCGAAAGACCGTCAGCGAGCCGCGCGAGCCCTTTCGTGGCCTGCTCGGGCAGAGGCTTGGAGTTCGCATCGTGAGCGCCGCTGCCGCCTTCGAGCTCGCTCGAAAGCCGGCGCTCGGCGGCTTGCGCCCAGCTCACCCAAGGGTCGACTCCGGGTGAAAGCGCGGCGCTCGCCTTCGGTAACACTTGAGCGAGCTCGGGACGCCAAACGAGCAGCGTCTCGGCAACGGTATCCAGCGTCACTTTGCCGAGCACGCGACGCTCGTACTCCGGCAGCTTCGCCAGCTCGGACTCGAAACTGTCGACGAACTTGCGACGCTCGTCTGCGGTATCGCCCGAGACCACCAACACCGCGAGCTCCGAACGCCCGAACGTCTTGTAGTAGTCGAACAGGCGTGATTGGTGCGGACTCGTGACCAAGCTCGTGCGCGACGTGCTCACGCGCAATCCGCCGAGCTGAACCAGCAAGCCGGCAACGACGACGAGCAGCGTGATGCAGGCGATGGCCGCGCGCGGCCACTTGAGCCCAACGGTGAGCAGATACTTGATCACGAAGACGTCTCCGGGCCGCTCACTAGCACGAGTTCGAGCTGGCTCGACCAGCGTTCACGGGCAGTGACCGAGCTCCACTTGCTTGCGCAGATCTTCGAGCAACTTTTGTTCGTCTGGTCGAAGCGCCGCGCGATGCGCGAGGCAATAACAGAGCTGCGGTCGAGCCGGTTCGGAGTCGCCGAGGGCGACGTAGCCTTCGGCCAAGCGCAGGCGATTCGGCACGTGCTCGGGAAAGCGCTTCACGACGCCTTGCAGCAGCTCGAGCCCCGTCTCGGAGTCGCCGTGACTGAGCAACGCCGCCGGCGCCATCACGTACAGCGTCCCGAGCACACGCAGAGCCGCTCCGGCGCGCAACGCCGAATCCAGCTCGGCGCTTTGCCGAGCGTAGCGCTCGACCTCGTGGACGAGGGTCGGAGCCGAGAGCCCCGAGATCTGCGCGAGCCTCCCCGCGATCATCGCGCGGCCGAGCGCGTCTTCGGCGCTAGCCGCGCGCAGGTTTCGCACGCGCTGATAAGCGAACTGTCGGTCTGCATGCGTATCCGCCGCGCGAGCGACGAGCGCTTCGAGCGCGTCCGCGATGGCGAGTATCGATAGGTTCTCGCCCCGCAGCGTCGGCGCGACGGGCTCGCGGACCGGTGCGTTCGAGGGCGTGCAGCCGCTCACGAACAGAGCAAGGGTTGCGGTGCCCATCAGGAGCCCGAGCCAGCGCCGGCCGTACCGCTTGGCGAAAAGCACGGGTCTACGGCTTCGAGTAGTGCGAAAGCAGCGCGCGATACCGCTCGTCGCTGCTGGGCTTGATGGCATCGATGCCGACGCTCGCGCAGGCTTGCTTGGCCTTCACGCACAGGTTGGGCAACGACTGCTTGAGGCTCTTCACGGCGGCGGCGTCAGTGCGCGGAAATGCCACGACGGGCATGCCCGGCAACTCCGCGCTCTTCCAGGCCGAGTGCAGCTCGGCACCGTGTTCGATGTGCGCGGCGGCTGCCAGCTGGGCGTCGTCGATCAGCGCGCAGTCCGCTTCGTCGCGCAAGACCTGCTTGAGCGGCTCGAGCGGGCGCTGCGCGGCGACCAGCGTGAATTTAGCGAGCTGGAACGCGCCGTCGGCAACCACCCGATCGATGAACTTGGCATCCGACGCGAAGGTCGTCGCCAACCGATGCCCGACGCAACCCTCGAGCGCTTGCGCGTTCTTCGAGACCAAGAAATATTGGCGTCCGCCGGCCTGCGGTGAGGCGACCTCGCCGATCACCGAAGGCGAGAGCGAGTCTTTGAGCGCGAGGTAAGCGGACAAGGACAAAATGCCGAATTCCGGCTTCTCTTCGCGCACGAAAGCGAGCGCTGGGGCGCGCTCGGCGAAATAGCGCCCGGTCGCCTTGGGCCAGTGATTTTGCTCGGCGACGACGCGCAGCAGCTCATCCAAGTACGGCTGAGCTCGGCTCGCCGTTCCGACCCCATACTCGCGCAATACGACGAAGGAGTGAGCAGGGGGTGCCGGCGGCGCCGCGCCGAGCGAAAGCGCCGCGCACAAGCTCAGCCCGATGACCGCGAGCGCCGAGCGCTCGTGCACCCGCGAGCGCGTCACGAGAGCCCCACTTCCGGCGGCCAGCGAGCCTCGAGCGACGGCAACGCGCGGCAGCGTTCTGCTTCGGCCAGCGCCCAGAGCGGGAAGATCTTCAAGTAGTTGTCGTAGTGAATGGCGCAGGTTTTGTTGAAGACACCAGCGATGCCCTCGGCTGGAAAGCTGCCGTCGGCAGATTGACGCCGGCTCAGGAACTCGACCGCACGCGCCACTGCCGTGCTCTGGCCACGCCCCGCGGCGATCAACCCGAGCGTCGCCCACGCGGTCATGACGGCCTGACCTTGCTCGCTCGGTACATAATACCGTTTTACGCAGCTCTCGGCGGATTCTCCCCAGGATCCGTCCGCTCGTTGATGGGCGAGCAAAAACGCACAGGCGCGTTCGATTTCGGGTGAATTGTCGGGGAGTCCGGCGGCCTTGAGCCCCAAAATTCCGAACCAGGTGCCATACGTGAAGCACACACCCCACGACCCTTCCCAGGAGCCGTCGATGCGCTGCGCTGCGAGCAAGAACCGCCGCCCCGCCTCGATGGCGTCTTCGATGCGCTCGGCCTCGGCACTATTGAAGCGCTGTTGATACGCGCGCAAGGCCTGCATACACGCAGAGGTGCACTCGACGTACGAGTAGTCGATCATGATGTCGCGAAAGCAATCCGAGGCGTTCAGCGCTTCGAGCCACTCGGGACCGCGCGTGAGCTCGTACGTCGCCCACCCGCCGTCCGTATTCTGCAAGGAGAGCATGAGCTCGACGGCCGCATCGAGCCGCCAGCGCGGTAACGTCTTGCCCGTCGCAGCTTCGATGGCCAGGCAGGCCTTGAGCCCCTCCGCGGTGCAATCGCTAATCGGCCAACCGTGCGCGCGGCTCGAAAAAGGCCAACCACCCTTGGAGGCGTGCCGGAAGCACAGCTCGCGCTCGGGGACGTCCTCCAACACCTGATTGGCTTCCAAGTACCCGAAGGCTGAATCGAGCGCTGAGCGCGAGCGGTCGGTGAGCGGCGCGCGGGCGATGGCTTGCGCGGCAAAGGCGGTGTCCCACAACCGCGAGCTGTCGTAGCCGTTCATCTTCACGCCGTCAGCGGCTTGGTACAGATAATCACCGAGGCGGCGCTGGTGCTGCGCGAGCTCGTTGCCCTGTGGATCTTCGAAGTACCAGACCAGCGTGTGCAGCAGCTTGCTGATGGGGCCGATGCAAATATAGTCGGTGTTCGCGTCCTCGCGACGCACTTGGTCGAGCACGTAGCGGAGCGCTCGTGAACGCAAGACGCGCGGGCAACGCCGCTCGAAGCCCAGCAAAAAGCGCGTGGCGACGTCCAAAATGGGCGAGCGAGGTGACAACTCGTCGTCGGCGCCGACCGCAGCACGCGCGCGCTCCCAATCAATCGACTCGTAACCCTGTGGGTATAGTTCGCGACGCAGCTGCTCGATGGTCGGGCTGAGCGTGGCAGCGCAGCGTTTGCCGTAAAGGTAAGATAGCGGCAGGTACACCATTCGGCAGTGGCACCACAGCCGGCTCGGATGAAACGGCAAGCGCGTCGGGAGCAACCACAGCTCGGGCAGGACCGGCGCCAGGCCTCGGTAGTCGTACAGGTTCAAAACGGCGAGGAAGTACTTGCCCCACGCCGCGGACTGCAGCGGCCCGCCGTGTCGTTCGAGCCAAACGCGTGCGCGCGCGAGCCACTCGGCATCCGCAGCTTCACCCAGCAGCCGCGCGCCGACGTAGTTCAGCGCGGTCGGGAAGACCGCGCTCTTGGCCTCGACGTGCAAGCCAAACCCGCCGTCTTCATTTTGGTGGGTTTGCAGGTATTTGCGCATTTCACGCTGCGCAGGCGGAGCGATGGCGATGCCCGCGATGTGGCAAGTCGCGATGTACAGCGGCAGCAAAAACAGCGGGCCGCCGTAGTCGCCGTGCCAGGAACCATCCGCGTGCTGCGTACGGCCGAGGTGCTCCAGGCCTTTGGCGATCGCCCCGGGAGCGGTGATTCTTCCGCCGCCGGAGTCGAGCCAGCCATCAGACCTGAGCATACCCCTCCCGAGTCGCCGCCTTGGAGCGCGACGGCGGGGCTAACTTGACCAGACGCTCTTTGAACTTGGTCATCGCGCTCGCGTAGCGACGCCGCAAGGCCGCATCGTCACTGGCGTGGCGGAGACAGTCCTCGATCAATTCACCGACGCTCTCGCGTGAGATCTTGACCGGGCGATCGACGCTCAAAACGGCATCGTTACCGATGGCCAAGACCAAGGTCTCGAGCGCCATCCACAGCGGCAAGAGACAGAACAACCGCAGCTGAACCTCTTGCGCCGGAATCAACAGCACGTATTCGAAGGCCTTGCCCAGATGCTCGCCGGCACGCTCGAACATCGGCGCGAGCGCGCGGTGGGCCTGCGTGCGGTTCTCGGCCGCCAGCAAGTTCTCGCGCGGAAAACCTTCCAACTGACAGAGCTGGCGCGGCACGTAACAACGGTTGCGCGCGAAATCGTCGGTCACGTCCTTCAGGATGTTGACCAACTGCAGCCCGATCCCGAACGACTCACAGCGAGCGCGCAACTCGGGCTCGAGAGCCATCCCGGTGCTGCCCATCCAGACCGAGAACAGATCGGTGATCAAATGCCCGACGGTACCGGCGACGAAATAACAGTAGCGCTCGAGATCGGCGACGGTGCTGATGGTCGTCAGCTTGCCCGGCCGATCGCGCCGACAGTACAGCCGCATGCCGTTGGCCATCTCCGAAAGCCAGCTGATCGAGGCGCGGCGCGTGTCCAGATCTTGGGTCAGAAACACGTTCATCACCCTCGGGAGTGACTGCGCCAACCGCACCTCTGGGTCGTCGTCCGCGAACGCGGCAAATCGAGAGCTGAAGCTCTCCGGACTCTGTCCACCGTCGAGCACGGCGATGAAAGACGTGAACAATGCGTCTCGCTCTTGACCGCCGAGCTGCTCGTGATCTTCGACCGTGTCCACGATGCGGCAGAGCAGGTAGCCGCAGGTGAGCGCCACGCGGAGCGGCTGGGGCAAGAGCTGGATCGGCTTGGAGAACGTCCGCGAGACGTCGACCAACGCCTGTTCACAATAAGCCCAGTCTGCCTCGGTCTTCGCGCTCATCAAGGTGTACTCCGTTCGTTCGAAGCCAATAATTCGTCCACCCGAAGTCCACGCCCGCGAAAGCTGTCCGCAGCAGGAACACAGGCCGAGAGCGGCCATTCGAGCCAGCTCGCGTCTTGTCGCAAGTGGCGCGCCCACTCGGCCCACGATTGCCGTCGGGCCGCGCTTTGTCCGACCCCATCCAACACGACCTGCGCGGAAGCGCGCAGAAATGCGTCCGCAAAGCTTACGCCGGCTCGGTCCTCGCTGGTCAATAGGCGCATCGTGCGGCTGCGCTCCCTCGGGCTCGTTCGCAGCATGTGCAAAAGTCCGTGTCGAACTCGTGTCGCGCTCGCATCCTTTCGAGCGAAAGCCAGATACAGCACATTGGCGAGCCGTTCCGCGACGTGAACGTCGCGATCTTTTTGGTATGCGGCCAAACTATCGCAATTCGCCGCTGAGTGCGCGTCCATGATCCCGAGGGTCATGCCGACGCCGCTCAACGGATGAACGTGCCCCACGGCATCGCCAATCAACCAGGCATTCCGCTGACCGTAGAATGTCCGTGTGCGCACGCCGGTTGCTGCCCAGCTGATCGGCCTTTTCACGGCCTCGCGCAGCGCGGGTTCGAGCTGCGCTGGCAAGGCATCACGAAAGGCTGCGTAGACAGCGGCGGGCTTGCGTTCCGCGCTGGAGCTCGTGCCCGGGAAATCGAGACAGGCTCGGACCCGACGCTCGTCGATGCGATAAAGTAGCGCCGGACCAACACCACCTAAGAACACGTGCCCGAGACCTTCGAACGGCAGCGGCGCGTCCAAGAGCTCGAGACCGGCGATATACGACAGGTGCTGACTGGCGGCGGGTCCGCCGAGTGCCGCGCGCACCTTCGACGCCCGGCCGTCCGCGCCGATGATGCGCTCGGCTCGCACGCTCAGCTGGCGCGACTGAGTACGGTCCTCCAGTTCGACCCGATTGTCTTGCAGCCCCGCGAACACGTGGTTCGGCAAATAAGTCACATTCGCGAGGCCTGCCGCGTGCTCACGGAGGTGCGCAACGAGCTCTTCATGCACGCGCGCGAGGGCTTCACCATCGCTGAAGGGAAGACAAACGGGATCGGCTGCATCATCGCCAAAAATGGCGAAGCCTCGTCCGCGACACTTGGCGAGGGACCCGATGTCGACTCCCAGCGTGCTCAAGGTTCGCACGCCGGGCGGATGGATCCACTCACCGGCGAAGCGCGCGCACGCTCCTGGATAGCCTTCGATCAAGGTCACGCGCGCACCGCGCTTTGCAAATGCGATCGCCGCGGTCGCGCCGGCGGGGCCCGCGCCGATGATCGCCACGTCCGTCTGCATCACACTGGTCCGAGCGGGGGTCAGCATGTGACCATCATCCGTGATACAGCCCGCTGAAGGCGCGCCTCAGCACCTCACGGGTGGCGCGTGTCGAGCTGAAACTGAGCGCGATGTCGAGCGCTGGGCTCTTGAGGGCCGTCATCAGCACTCGACCACCGAGCATGCGCGGAGCCAAAGACTTGATCACACTCGTCTGGTAGGTGCCCGCGCCGAGGTCATCGCGCCAGCCGTTGTCCGCGAGCTTTGCCAGGTGAGTGCCCGCGAGGTGGCCGCTCACGAGCGCATGGTAAATGCCCTCCGCCGTCGCGAAATCAGCGAGCCAGCCGGCCTCACCCGCGCGCAGCACACCGGGTGCGCCGAGCTGCCGGGGCACGCTGCTCACCTGCACGGGGTGGCCGATCCAGCTGCCGAGCTGCTGGGCACCACGCAGGCGCCGCGCCAGACGCCGATCCAAAAACGCCTCGAACCGCTGCCGAGCATTCGGCTTCGACTTATCCGGGGCGAAGCACAACCCGACGTTGACCCGCGTGGCCGTTTCGGGGAACACCCAACCGTAGTGGGGCTTGAGCTCACGATCGAAGAACAACTCGACGACGTCCGAGGTGCCCTGCAAGCCCTCGTACCAAGCCATGATCGTGTGTAAGGTCGATTCACCGGCCGTGTGGGCGCGCCGACGTTCGCGATCGAAGCCACCGGTCGCGCCGCTACAGTCGATCACGGCGTCGCCTTCGAACGTCCCATCGTTCGTTTCCACGGCGACCTGGCCACGGTGGCTGTCGATGCGCCGCACCGTACAGTTCTCGCGCAGCTCGGCTCCGCGGCTCTGCGCCTCGCGCGCGAGCAGCTCGTCGAATTCACTGCGCAGAAGCACGGCCGTTTCGTGGTGACCGCGTAGCTCGACTCCGCGCCCCTCCACCCCGGCAATGATCGCACCATCGATGCGAAACGCGCGCCGCCGCACCTTCTCGCCCACGCCGAGGCGATCGAGGAACGTGAGCGTCCACGGCGAGAGTCCGCTGCCGCAGGCCTTGGTGCGCGGTACGGCCTTGCGCTCGAGCTGCACGCACTCACCACCCGAGGAAGCGAGCACCATGGCGGCCGCGCAGCCGGCAGGGCCGGCACCGATCACGATCGTCTTCCGCTTTCTCGTCACAATGCAAGACCCCTGGGTCCGAGTGTCGGCCCCGTCAAGCGCGCCACCAGATCGCCATGTGCACCACGCACCTGTCTCCCCTTGCCGAGTATCGAATTGTCCCGCGCAAGGCAAGCGAAGCGAGCAGCCATCACATACATCCAGCTTCGCTGGAAGTGTGATGCGGGTCGGACGGCCACTGCGACGAAGCGCGTCGCTGCTTTCAAAAGACACCACGAAAGCAGAATGGAATTAGGCTCCGCTCATGTACGTCCACGCGAAAACCGTCAGCTGGCTCGCCCGTCGAGGCACGGCCGAAGGCAGGCTGACCCTGCGCAAGAGCTTGTACACGAGTGGCTTCGCGCTGGCTCACGCGTTCATGTGTAGCAGTGTGTCGATCGCGCGTTGGCTCGATCGCTTCTTGTACCCTGCGTTCGAGCTCACGCCCGTAACACCGCCGGTGTTCGTGATCGCGACACCGCGCTCCGGCACGACCTTCTTGCACCATTTGCTCGCGCTGGACGACGAGCACTTCGTGAGTTTCAAATTGTACCAAACGATCGCCCCTTCGGTGACCTTGGACCGCGCGATCGGCGCGCTACGCGAGGCGAACGGCAAGGCCGGCCTCGGCCTCGACCGTGTGCTCGACGCCATCGATCGCCGGATGTTTACCTCTTGGAACGGCATTCATCGCGTCGGCCTGCGCGCGGACGAAGAAGACGAAAATCTGTTCGTGTACAGCTTGGTCAGCCCTGCGCTTTACATGTTGTTCCCGGACATTCGCGCCGTCCCCGAGTTCGTCGATCTCAGCGGCCTCCCGCAGCAAGCACTGCGACGCTTGGCGCATGACTACCGCGAGACGGTGCGCCGGCTCCTGTTCGTCACCGGTGGGGAGCGCACGCCCCTGATCAAAAATGTGCTCTTACCGAGTCGGCTCTCGGTGGCCAAGCTCGCGTTCCCGAACGCGCGCTACGTGCACATTTTGCGCGACCCGCGTGAAGCCATCCCGTCCGCGGTGAGCCTCTTCTACGCCATGTGGCAGAGCCATTCGCCACAAATTGCGGCCAATTCACCGGAGACGCGGGCGCTGGCCGACATGTTCTTGAAGCACTATCGCCTGCTCTGCGACGAACAGCAAAAGCAGCCCGAAAGCTGGATCAGCGTGCGCTTCGAGGCCCTGGTCGCGGATCCCGTGGCCACGGTGAGCGGCATTTACGAGGCGCTGGGCATGCCCGTGACGCCGCGCTTCCGAGCGAAGCTCGAGCGAGCCGCCGCCGATGGCCGGCGCTTCAAGAGCCGGCACACTTACGATCTGGAGCGTTTCGGTCTGACCGAAGAAGATCTTCGGAACGCAATCGGGCCGCACTGGGACCGCGTGACCGGCGCGGACTTGGAAGCAACCGCGCTCGCGCTCGATTGAGGAATGGCTCGAAGCGGCACTCGGGCTTGACCTTTGGTCGCGACGGCAGAATGGTCAGGCACCTTGGAAGCGACACCGCACGCTGAACCATTGAACGGAAGCGGCCCCGGCAGACGGGAATCGCGAGTGGCGGAGGTACGCCGTTCGGGACCGAGCGGCAACTTCTGGTACGCCGTCGAGCTCGGGACCAAACTGCGCCGCGGTCAAGTGATCGCGGTCACGTTTTGGAAGCAAGCGATCGCGCTGTACCGCGACGACGCGGGCAACGTGAACGCGCTCGAA
>Ga0164309_10000954_pt1 | contig 14624 bp, 15 predicted proteins | sample Whisoiple_247_MG_FD_109984 | JGI IMG/M metagenome (GOLD analysis project Ga0164309, IMG submission 109984) | Soil microbial communities amended with fresh organic matter from upstate New York, USA - Whitman soil sample_247_MG | ecosystem: Environmental > Terrestrial > Soil > Unclassified >...
CTGGCAGCTCGCGCGGAGCGCCGCCAGCAGCGCATCAATGAGCGCTTGGCGCGCGAAGCCGACCCGCGCGCCAAGATCCTCGCTGTGTACGACGTGCTCGGCGAGCTCGCGGCACAGCCTGAATATCGGGGCTGCGCGTTCGTGAACGCGAGCGCAGAAACGCCGCACGGCGAGAACAAGGTGACCGCCGTGTGCGAGAGCTCGCGCGGCTGGCTGCGCGCACTGTTCACGTCATTGGCGCACGACGCAGGTGCGCCGGACGCACCCGCGCTCGCCGGACAACTCGTGCTGCTCTATGACGGCGCAATGATCAGCGCGTCAATGGATCATGATCCGACCGCCACCGATCGCGCGCGCGCGACCGCGGCGACGCTGCTCGACGTCAGCCTGCCCAAACGCCAGGCTCGGCGAGCGTCCACTGGCGGAGCTCGAAGCCGAAAAGGCAGTCCGGGGAGGAGATCGCGTTCATCGGTGTGACGCTGCGGCCGTCCACCACTCGCGCACGGTTCGAATTCGAAGCGCGACGGCTGCGGAAGTTCTGAGCACCGAGCGCGAGCCAGTCTGCGGAGCGGGCGCGGCGCGTTCGTCCCGTGCGTTGTGTGAACGCGCCGGGCCCGAGCTTGGGGGTTAGCGGGCGCGGCAAGCGATGCCGGTCGCGTAGCTCATTGAGCGGCGTCCGCGCGCGTCCGTCGCCCGCGAAGGCACGGCGCTCCCGATTGCAACAGTCGCTCGACGGCCATTTCGCGACGCCGAGTCGCCATTGGCGAGTTAGTCTCAACTTGATCCGGCACAAGACGTCGATCTCACGTTCGAAGCCCGAGATCCGGTGACGGTGACCTATTGTCGAACGGCCGCGTGTCCGTTTTGGATGCCGAAGATGAGCATTCTCCCGTCGCGGAACCAACTCGCCGCCGTCGCGCTCGGCGGATGGTTTGCAGCGGTGTCACTGCTCGGCGCGGGCCTTCTCGCCAGACACGTCGTCGCTTTGCCTGCTCCCGCCAGCGACGAAGGCCTCGCTCGTTCTTTGCGGCAATTCCGCGGCGCTGACGGCCCTCAGACTTGGCTCGCTGTTCACGTTCTGTACGCGGAATGTCGCTGCTCACAGCGCATCGCCACTCACTTGCTTGCTACCCAGCGCCCCGCCGGTTGGCACGAGGTCGTACTCTGGGTGGGCAACGCAACGCCGAGCCCGCAGCTCGAACGACACTTCGATGTCCGACGAATCGAGCGCGAGGAACTTTCGCGGCTTGGGATCGAGGCGGCACCGCTGCTCGTCGCGCTGGACAGCAACGATCGCGTTCGGTACTCCGGCGGCTACTCGAATCGCAAGCAAGGCTCCGTGGTCGCCGATCTGACGATCTTGGAGTCGGCACGGCGCGAGGCGCACGTTGCGGCGCTGCCCCTGTTCGGCTGCGCCGTCGGTGATCGACTCAAACGCTACTTCGGAGCGCTGCCCAGCGGCGAGAAAACATGACGGCGATTTTACGGTTCTTGTTGCTGCCCAAGGAGATCACCGATTTCGAACGCAACTACCTGTCGAGGGTCAATCGCGTTGCGTTGGTCTTTTTTGCGCTGCATGTGCCGGCATTTGGGCTGATCGCGTGGCTCAACGGGACCGGGGCTAAAACCGCGGCGCTGTTGACGTTGGCGGTGCTGGTCGGGCCTGCTCTCGCCCAGAGCGCGCTCAAAAATCCGAGATGGGTGTCGGTCGTTTACGGCGTGACCGCGATGTGCATGGGCGGGCTCTTGGTGCATTTCGGCCAAGGGCCCGTGCAGATCGAGATGCACTTCTATTTCTTTGCGCTGGTGGCGATGTGCGCCGTGTTCGGCAACCCAATGGTGATCGTCGCCGCTGCATGTACGGTGGCGGTGCACCACTTGATCGTTTGGCTCGTGCTACCGCAGAGCGTCTTCAATTATTCGGCAGCTTGGTGGGTCGTCGCGGTGCACGCGGCGTTCGTCGTGCTGGAATCGGTGGCGACCTGCTTCATTTCCCGAAGCTTTTTCGACAACGTGATCGGACTCGAGAAAATCGTCCAAGCGCGAACCGACGAACTCGACGGTAAGAACCGCGAGATGCGTTTGCTACTCGACAACGTGCAGCAGGGATTTTTGACCATCGATGCCGCCGGCGAACTGGCGCGCGAGCGCTCCGCCGCCATCGATAGCTGGTTTGGCGCTCCCGCTGCCGACGCCTCCTGGTTCGACTTCTTGGACGGCATCTCTCCCGACTTTGCAGCTAGAAGTCGATTCGGTTGGGAAGACGTCGTGGCCGCAATCATGCCCGCCGAGGTGACGCTGGCTCAGATGCCGCAACGGCTCACGTTGCGCGGAGCCCACTATCAGATCGACTACCGCCCAATCGGTCTCAGCGAGCCTTACGCACACTATTTGGTGATTGTCACGAACGTCACGGTCGAGATGGAGCGAGAGCGAGCCGAGGTCGAACGCATCGAGTCGATGGCGATCTTCGAGCGCGTTCTGGTCGATCGCTCGGGGGTCGAAATTTTCTTCGAGGACGCAAGTCAAATCATCACTGCGCTAGTGCATCAATCTGTTACGGAGCCGGCGGTGGTCAAGCGTCTGATTCATACCTTGAAGGGCAACACTTCCATCTACGGGCTCTCGAGCCTGGCCCAGTTGTGCGAGCAGTTGGAGGACTTCGTTGCTGAAACGAGCGCGCTGCCGCCACGATCGATGTACGAGCTGCTCGAACAGCGTTGGGCGCGGCTGGCCTCGGATATCGAAAAGCTGCTCGGGAAACGCTCCCATTCGCTGGTGATCGACGATCAGCAATTCGCCGAACTCGTCGCGGGCACTCGCGCGGGCGAATCCAAGTTGAAGATGCTGCGTCGCCTGCAAGCATTGAAGTTGGAGGACACGGCCAAGCGCCTGCGACACTTCGGAGAGCAGGCTCAGCGTATCGCTTCGCGCCTCGACAAGGGGCCGCTCCGCGTGTCGATCGAAGACCATGGAGTCCGTCTCGATCCGCGCCGTTGGTCGGGCTTTTGGAGCGCGTTCATCCACGCCATCCGCAACGCGGTGGACCACGGCGTCGAGAGCAGCGCGGCGCGAGCGGCGACGGGCAAACCGGCAGAGCCGCTGCTGACGCTGCGCACCTACGAGGAGAAGGAACAGCTCGTCGTGGAAATCTCCGACGATGGACAGGGCGTCGATTGGGACCGCGTGGCGCAGCGAGCGAGCGCTGCGGGCCTCCCCACGACGACACGCGATGATCTCGAGCATGCGTTGTTCGCCGATGGCATCACGACGACCGTGACGGTGAGCGACATCTCTGGGCGTGGTGTTGGCATGGGCGCATTGCTTGCCGCGACCCGCGAGCTGGGCGGCACGCTCGACATTCAGACCGCGCTCGGAGTCGGCACCACCTTGCGGTTCACCTTCCCGACATCTGCAACGGTCGCCCCCGACTCGCTGTTTCCGGCGAGCGCGGTGAACTAACGGTTCTAGTCGTCAGCGACCTCGGCTTCGTAGCCCGGCCTTTTCGCTCGAGAATGTCGTGTTTGAAGCGCGTGGGGAACGCCTGGACCGCGAATCAGACCCTCGACGAATGCCGAGAAAACTCTGGCTTCATGACCGTAGCAACGTACGACGAACAGAGCTTCCGCGTGATTTACCACCACAAGAGTCCAAACTCCGACGGCCGCGAGCTTTGGGATGCGCGCTACGTCGGCGGGCAGGGCTTTCGTGAGCGCCGCCTGATCAGTCCAGCCGCGTCGCTGCAGGCTTCGCCTTCACTCGTGCTCGATCACAACGGTAGAGGACTGCTCTCGTTCGTACGTCGTGAAGGAACCGAGGTCAACGATCCGAGCGAGCTACGCGCGATGTGGCTCGAATAGTTGGTCCACCCTCTCTCAAGCTGCTGGTGACCTACGCTTTCTGAGCACCGTGTTGGCCGCGCAGGACAACCCGATTCCGGATCCAAGGCAGCGCGTTGCGCTCAGCCCAATCACGTTGGGGCGCGGAGGCTGAGCGCTGAGCCATTCGACGGCCCTTGGCCATTCCCGGCCCCTTACCTTGCGGTCCGACTTGGGGTACATTGATTTGACTATGGGAGGTTCAATGACGGGCAGCGGGGAACATACATTGCGCCTGTGCGCGCTCGGCCTCTGTGCAGGGCTCGCCGCCTGTGGTTCGACCCAAGGCGCCGAAAAGGGGGCGAGCGCTGCGGGGGCGGGGGGCCTTGTCCAAGCCGGTGCGCCACACGCGGCCGGTGGGGAACACTCGTCAGTGGCTGGCTCATCCGTGGGTGGTTCATCCGTGGGTGGCTCGGCAGCGACTAGCTCGGGCGGAGGCAGCTCGCTAGCGGGCGGTGGCTCGGCGGGGAACTCTTCGGCGTCACTCGCAGGAGCAGGGCAGGGCCCAGTCGACAACGCGCCCGCCCTCGCACTGCCTGGCGCGAGTGATTTCACGCGCCTCACGTTGCACGACGACTCGTACATTCAAATGGGCTCGAACGGTGAGTGCCAGCTGGAGGATCCGTCAGACAGCAGGCAGCCGTACGAAGGAACTTGGGTGTTCGTGCGAGCCTCACACGTGCTGAGTTGGGACACTTGCAACCCGTCTTCGAAGATGCTCGAGAAAGGCAGTGTTACGCTCACGGATACCCAGTTTCAGTCTCTCCTTCAGCAGCTAGCGTTGGTCGTTCCGACGCAACGGACGACTGCTGATCCGTGCCGCGCGGACGGTTGGTACGTGGAGATGGACGTAGAGGCCGGCGAAACGACCACTCGTTATCGCGCGAGCTCTGGTTGGTGCGGCACTCCGCCCCCCGAAAAGAACTACGTGGACGGGCTGCTCGGATTTGCCTCCTGGGTGATCGCCATCGTGTACCCGCATTGAGCCATCGCTCGTGCCGCTCACGCGTTGGGACGGGTGTCAGTCGCGCAGTAACCGCTACCCCTCAATCACCGAAACGGCGGCTCATCGAACGCTCGCAGCTTCCGCGAGTGCAACCGATGCCCGGTCTGCTTCAACTGATCCACCGTGGCAATGCCGATCCGGATGTGCTCCGAGATCGCCCGCTCGTAAAACCGGTTCGCCATGCCCGGTAGCTTGAGTTCGCCATGCAGCGGCTTATCCGAAACGCACAGCAACGTGCCGTAAGGCACGCGGAAGCGATAGCCTTGCGCTGCGATGGTGCCTGACTCCATGTCGATGGCCACGGCGCGTGATTGATTGAAGCGCAGCGCCGATGCGGTGACCCGCAGCTCCCAGTCGCGATCGTCCGTGGTGACGACGGTGCCAGTGCGCAAGCGACGTTTGAGTGCGTCACCGCTCTCGCCGGTAATTTCTTTGGCTGCTTCCTGCAATGCTTGCTGCATCTCTGCGATCGCAGGCAGTGGGATTTCTGGCGGCAGCACTTCGTTCAATACCTTGTCGTCTCGCAGGTAAGCGTGCGCGAGTACGTAGTCGCCGATGGCTTGACTCTGGCGTAGGCCTGCGCAGTGTCCGATCATCAACCAGGCTTCCGGGCGCAGAACAGCGAGATGATCGGTGATTGTTTTCGCGTTTGCAGGTCCGACGCCGATGTTCACGAGGCTGATGCCCCGCCCGTCTTTGGCAACGAGGTGGTAAGCGGGCATCTGGTGGCGACGCCACGCCGAGTCGGCCACCGCCGCGCTGGCATTGGCCGAGCCGCGAGGGATCATCGCCCCGCCGGCGCACGACAGGCCCTCGTATTCTTCGCTTTGCGACAGCTTCGCCGCCGCGAAGCGCACGAATTCATCCACATATCGATGGTAATTCGTGAACAGGATGTATGACTGGAAGTGCTCGGGCGGTGTCCCCGTGTAGTGCCGCAGGCGCGCCAGCGAGAAATCGGTGCGCGGAGCATCGAAGAGCGCGAGCGGCAAATGCGGGGAGTTTGCTTGATTCCGCAGACCGTCCACCAATTCGTCGCCGATGTCGGCGAGATTCGTGGTCGGGAAATAGCGCGCGAGCTCTTGAGCCGAGACTGTGCCGAGCGGCACGGCAGCGCCGTCGAGCACGTAGGGGTAGGGGATCTCTCGCGTCGATGGACCGACCTCGACTTCCGCGCCGTAGTCGGCAATGAGAGGCCCGAGTTGCTCGATGAGGTACGGCCGAAACAAGTCCGGGCGCGTGATCGTCACCGAGTAGAGTCCCGCTTGGTTGAAGCGCGCGAATGCGCGGTCGACCTTGGGCGGCGCGCCGCTCGGGCGGTAGCTGACGCGCAGCTCTGGATAGACGAACGCGCCGTGCGCGCGGTGCGCGGCCTCGGGCGGCACGCCGTCGGCGGCAAAGCGCTCGAGCGCGGCACGCAAGTTCGTGACCGAAGTTTCGTACATCTCCGTCAGACGAGTGACGGCTTCCTGCGCACTCGCTTGCGGGCCAAAGACGTTCATCCATCAAGCCTACACCGAGCCGACGCGATCCGGGCAATTGGAGCTCACCGCTTGAGCTCGCGCCACGACGCGCTAAATCCCACGGCGCCCCCGCCGCCAATGCCCCCCTCCCTCCGCCTCATCCACGCGCACCAAGCCGCACTCCGCGCCTGCCGCCTGTGCCCAAACATGCATCGCCCGCCGATCGTGGGTACCGCGGTCCGCTCAAAGGTGCTGCTCGTCGGCCAAGCTCCAGGCGACAAAGAACCCGCGCTCGGTCGCCCTTTCGCGTGGACTGCGGGCAAACAGCTCTTCAAATGGTTCCTCCCGCTCGGCCTCGACGAAGAACAATTCCGAGCGCGCGTTTACATCGCCGCTTCGTGCCGCTGCTTTCCGGGCAAGAACCCAAAGGGTGGAGATCGCGTTCCGACCCCTGAGGAGCTGCTCAATTGCCGCCCGTGGCTCGATCGCGAAATCGAGCTACTGAAACCCGAGCTCGTCTTGCCCGTGGGGCGCGTCGCGATCGAACAGTTTCTGCCCGCGCGTCCGCTCGTCGAACAAATCGGCGTGCTTCAGGTCGTGAAGCGCGGCAAGATCACCATCGACGTCATCCCACTCCCGCACCCGTCAGGCGCATCCACGTGGCCGCGCTCTGAGCCGGGCAAGTCGCTCACCGCGCGTGCGCTCGCGCTGATCGGTAATCATCCGGCGTGGCGTGCGTTGATCAGTGCTTGACAGTTATCGTGCGCTCTGTCATACATCCCACACGGGTCGCGTACGCGCGCCCGAGGAAGGAGATGATGCTGATGCAACCCGATTCAACCCATGCATACCGTGTGATCATCTCCTTGGTCGCCGCGTCGCTGTAAGCAGCGTGCTGCGGCGCCGCCTCAAATAGCATTATTTCTGCTGCTTTCGCGCCCGCGAAGGCGGCGAGGCTCGATGAGCTCGATGGCTCGCAGAGCAGACGGCGTGAGCGTCGTCGCAGTTGGATTTTCAAAATGGGCAAGCACCGAACGTCACGGGATGGCGAGGGTCGGGGTGCGGGTGTGCGTCATCCGCGGCTCGAAGAGTTGTTCCGTGAAGAACTGAATTCGATTCTCGATTTCGAAATTACCGATCCGCGTCTGGAGGGCACACGCATCAGCATGGTCGAACTGTCGCGCGACGGTTCACGTGCCCGCGTTTGGGTCTCGTGGCACGCGGAGGCGAATGCATATGCGAGCAGTGCGCAGAGCGCACTCGTCCTCGAACTGGCCTTCGAGCGCGCTGCCGGGTTCTTCCGGCGGCGGCTGTGTGAGGCGCTGCCGTTGAAGCGGATGCCGGATCTCAGCTTCCGGCTCGATCCCGCGGCTTCGGCGCAGACTTTGAATGAATTGGAACTCGACTGAGGAAAGTGAAACGCACATGAATCCTTCGACCATCAACGGCGATCGCGTGCCGATCCGAGTTTGGGCAAACGTCCACGAACTCGAGTCGGACGCGATCCGCCAACTCAAAGCGGTCGCGGCTTTGCCTTGGGTCGCGCATCACGTCGCGGTCATGCCGGACGTGCACGTCGGTAAGGGCGCGACGGTCGGCTCGGTGATCGCGCTGCGCGGCGCGGTCGCGCCTGCGGCAGTAGGTGTCGATATTGGCTGTGGTATGGCCGCGCAAAAGACGAATCTCACGGCGAAGGACTTGCCGGAGTCGTTGCGTAAGGTGCGCAACGCCATCGAGGCCGCGATCCCCGTCGGTCGCGAGCAACATCGGAGTCCGGTCTGGGCGGATGCTCCCGGATTGAAGAGCACGGGCGAGTCGCTCTTGGAGCGCTTTTCGGAGCTCGATTCTGGCGTCCACCGGTTGGCTTTTCGAGCGGCGGCCCAGCTCGGAACGCTGGGCGGGGGCAATCACTTCATCGAGCTGTGTCTCGATACGGAGCAGTGTATCTGGCTCATGCTTCACTCAGGCAGCCGCTTGGTGGGCAACGAGCTCGCCAGTCGGCACATGGAACGCGCCGCTCAGCTCGCACACAATCAGGCGCTCGAAGATCGAGATTTGGCCGTATTTTTGGCGGGTACGCCGCAATTCGAGGCCTATCGGCGGGATTTGTTCTGGGCGCAGGAGTACGCGGCGTTCAACCGCGCGGTGATGCTGGCGCGCCTTCAGGCCGTGTTGCGTAAGATTTGGCCGAGAGTGCGTTTCGACACGCCGATCAGTTGTCACCACAACTATGTCGCAGAAGAGGTGCACTTCGAAGAAGAACTGCTCGTCACACGCAAGGGTGCGATTCGCGCGGGGCTGGGTGAGCTCGGGATCATCCCGGGTTCCATGGGCGCAAAGTCGTTCATCGTGCGCGGGAAGGGGAACGCGATGTCGTTTCAATCCGCGTCGCACGGCGCGGGGCGACGCATGAGTCGCGCTCAGGCGAAACGCAGTTTCAACATTGCGGACTTGGAACGGCAAACTCAGGGCGTCGAATGTCGCAAGGATCGCGGCGTGATCGACGAAGCGCCGAAGGCATACAAGGACATCGAAAAAGTGATGGCGCAGCAGGCAGATCTCGTCGAGATCGTCGCAGAGTTGAAACAGGTCTTGTGCGTGAAGGGATGAGCCTCCCGGTGATTGACGCCGAGTGCGCTCTCGTTGTCGAACTTGCGATTTTGCCGACAAATGTGGCACCGTCTGCGGGTTTGGACAGCAAGCGATGAATCCGAAAATTCTGGTCACGGTCGGCGTGCTGGTCGCGCTCTCGGCGGGCGCGCTCGCGCGTTCAGCGCTCGGCGATTCCGCGCATGACTTCTCGACAACCGATGACGGCCGCGCCCCGGAGCGAACGGATGACAATATCCCAACCCCGACGTTCGAGCCCGGGCTCCTGATGAAGTTGCAAGAGCTGCAAGCGAGCCGCCGAGCCGCGCGGCGAGCTGCGCTCGAGGACGCGAAGAGCTGGGAAGAGAATCGTTCGCAACGCGCGAGCGCTCACCGCGCGCAGCTCGCTGCCTTGTGGGGCGCCGTGGTCGGTACCATCGACGGGCAAGCGCGCCTGCGCATGCACGCCGAGCGCATGGCGCGCTTGAATCGGATGTTGGATCTGGCAGAGCAGAAGAACGACGCCGCTTTCGTGAAACGCATTCGAGTCGATGTCGAGCGGGAGCTCACGCACCACGTGCAAGTCATGTCACAACTGCAAACCGCCATGGGGCTGCGATGAAATTCGAACTATCCACGGCGCTTTTGCTGGGATTTGCCTTGGGCACCAGCGCTTGCAACTCGGAGCGTTCGCAGCGCGTGGCCGCCTCCTACAGCAGCGCCGCCGAGCGTACCGAGCGCCCATTCCCGACGACCCATCGACGCCAAGAGCCGCCAACCGGCATCGAAGCGGTTCCGACCGAGGAGGACTACGAAGCGCGCGCTGCGTCGAGCATCACTGAGACCAATCTGAAGGAAAAATTGGCCGAGCTCGAGCAAGAGCTCCGCCTGTAGCGGCTTGACAAAACCGGCGACTGGGCCGACCCTTCGACCAGCCAAAGACAGATGGCGGTGGAGTCCGCCGACAACCGCGGTCCTTCGCGTCCGCCAATGACTCCTACGTTGTTGCCCGCGATTACGTGCGGCGCCGTAGGAGTTCGCGTGAGCCCTTCGGTGCCAAAAAGCCTGGAGAGATGCCGCGTGAAACTACAGACTGCTGATGTGAATGCCCCGGCCGCTTGGCACACCGTTCCGATGCGCTTGTCGCAATGGCTCGCGCTGGGCGCGTTGGTCGGCGTGATCGCAGGGGCAGCGTCCGCGCTATTTCTGTTCAGTTTGCAGCTCGTCACTGACTTTCGCACCAGTCACGAGTTTGTCGTCTACGCTCTGCCCATCGCCGGCTTGCTCGTGGGCTGGGTGTACGAGCGCTTTGGTCGCTCGATCGCCGGCGGCGCCAACCTGATCATCGACACGATTCACGATGAGGGCCCGTGTTTGCCGTTGCGGATGGCGCCGATGGTCTTGATCGGCACGGTGCTGACGCACTTGTTCGGCGGCAGCGCCGGGCGAGAAGGAACGGCGGTGCAAATGGGCGCGAGCCTCGCGGATACGGCGCTCCGCTACCTAAAGCTCACGGGCACGCTGCGGCGACAAGTGTTGGCCGCGGGCGTGGCGGGCGGCTTCGGCTCCGTTTTCGGCACACCGATCGCGGGCGCGCTGTTCGGGCTCGAGTTCGTGGTGCAAGGACGCATCGAGTATGCGGCGCTGTTGCCCGCACTCAGCGCGGCAGTGATCGGGGACATGACGACGCGCGCGCTGGGCATCGAGCACAGCGTGTATCCGGCGCCCCAAGCGCTCGCGCTCTCCCCGCTCTTGCTGCTCAAGTGGCTGGTCTTTGCGGTCGCCGTGTCGCTCGCGACGCGCGCGTTCGTGGAGCTCACTCATTTTCTGAAGGCACAAGGCGCAACGCGCATTCCGCGCTTGCCGTTGCGCATGTTTGCAGGTGGCCTCGTGGTCGTGGCCCTGTGGCGTTTGGTGGGCACGAGCGACTACTTGGGGCTCGGAGTGCCCACGATTCTGCGTGCATTCTCCGACGCGAACTTGCCTGTATCCGCGTTCGCGTTGAAGATCTTGTTCACGGCAGTCACGCTCGGCGCGGGCTTTCTAGGGGGAGAAGTGACGCCGCTGTTCTTCGTCGGAGCTGCGTTGGGGAACGTGTTGGCGCGCGCGCTCGGCCTGCCGCTTCCGATGGGCGCTGGAGTAGGGCTAGCGGCGGTGTTCGGTGCAGCCGCAAAGACGCCGCTCGCGCTCTCGGTCATGGCCGTCGAATTGCTCGGCGGCAGCCTGTTTCCGCACGTCGCCATCGTTTGCGTGCTGTGTTACCTGATGACGGGGCGGCGCGGGATCTACTCCGCGCAACGCGTGTCATGAGCCTTTCGGCTCGAGCTGAACGCTTGCGTCGCTGCCGGGTCAGACGCGTGACCCGGATGTGAAACACTGTTTCCATGTCAAGGGCGCTCGCTCGAACGGCGACATTTTCGCAGGTCACACCCGCAGCGAAAAATGAGCTGTTTCATAGGGGGGATCGGACGAACAGTGGCCGAGCGGCCCGGGGGACGGTCGTTTTCCAAAACGCGAGCGCCGAGCCTCCTAGCGCGCCGCAATTTCAGGTATGACAGCCGTCCGTTTTTTGGGCCCCCGCTGGGGTGGCCTCACGGACAAGGAATTCGCATGGCAAAAGAGACGACCGTATCCAACTTCAAGCTCAAAGGGCGCGAGATCCTCTCCTCGTACGCTAACTTCACCTTGGAGGGTGAGATCACGGCAGACGTGGAGCGCGGCAAAGAGTCGTGGACGATCACCGAGCGCAACGGCATCCCGAAGGGCACCTCCGACGGTGAGAACGAGGCCGTTTACATCCCGAACGACCAGGCGATCGAGTCGATCGACAAGAACATCGCCAAGCTCCTGCCGAAGAAGGTCGTGATCAAGGAGCCCTCGGACATCCTCGAAGCGGCCGCCGAGTTCGATTTGGCCATGGTCAAGAAGGCCGGCCAGAACAAGAAGGTGTGGGGCGGCAACGCTTGCTTGGCCGCTTCGACCGCGTTCTTCCAGACCTTGCTCAAGGCGAGTGGTTTCGAAGCTTGGGAGGTCTTTTTGACCAAGAAGACCAAGACGTTCTACTTCCCGAACATCGCCTTCAACATGGTCTGTGGCGGCGAGCACGTTCCCGGCACGAAGCAGGACATTCAGGAGATGTTCTTCTTCGCGATGAAGGCCAAGTCGGTCAAAGAGGTTTTCGAAATCGGCACCAAGTTCTTCCGCCAGTTCGAGAAGAACCTGGTGCGCGACGGCCTGCCCACCGGCACCGCGAAAGAGCGCGGCTTCGTGTTCCCGGTGAAGGACAACTTCGAAGGTCTGACGCGCATCAAGGAGTGCGCAGGCCAGCTCAAGTTGGGCGTGGGTGACTACGCGATCGGTACCGACAACGCCTTCAGCGAAGTGCAAAAGGGCGAGGACCTGATCAAAGCAGGCATGTACGATATGCGCTTCTCTGGCACGGGTCGCAAAACGCGCGAAGAGCTGATCGAGCTCGACGGCACCGTCGTGAACAGCGCCGACAACTTCGCCACGATGGAAGATCCCGCCTCGGAACACGACGTGGCCGGCCACAAGCTGATGAACGAGAAGTACGGCGAGCGTACGCAGATCGTCTTGGACGACCTGGTCGTGACTCAGCTGCGCTTCATCATCCCGTACCTGTGCGGCAAAGAGCGCAAGGATCGCGCCGGCAACAGCGTGCTGATCAAGCTCAACCAGGCCGGTACCTTCACCGAGACCCGCTTGGCCATCGAAGTGGTGCTCGGCTTGGCAGACACCGACATGGTCGAGACCTTCTTGAGCTCGCGCGGCGACCTCGAGTGGATCCTCGAAGAGTGCAAGAAGGTCGGCGTCGGCAGCCTCAAAGAGGCGCTCGAGAACATCAAGTCCTACGGCTTCTCGGTGTTCATTTCGCACCGCTCGACCGAAGGCTCGAGCGAGTTCTTGCCTTACCTGCCGTTGATGTACGGCGCCTTGACCAACCGCTTGTGGTTCAAGGCCGGCGCACCGAACGGTGAGCGCAACCTGCAGAACTACAACCCGCTGCTCCGCGCCGAAGAGCAGCTGCGCGAGCGCGAGATCGAGACCGCGGTCCCGGGCTTCGGCGGCTTGCCGCTGGGCGTGAAGGTCCCCGCGGCCGGCTGAGACAACGCGAGGCTCGTCGTTGGAGTTTGGGGGGGGCTCCAAACTCCGACGCGAGCAGGTCATTTTCGTCTCGAAGCTCCCAACGCGCGGTCAACCGATGACCGCGCGTGACTTCGGACCCCTGGCTGCCTCAGATCGCCCCCACCTGGTCGAGCAGGAACACGGGCCGCCGTTCGTCCGCGGACCGCTTCAGATCGATGCGGCCGCGTACGGCGTATTCGCTCACCTCGTCGCCGACCAAGATGGATTGGGTGACGACCCAGTATTGGTCTTCTTTCACGATTTCGGTGTTGCTCGGGCTGCGGCCCTGCGCGTCGAGGCGAATGCTCGAGCCCTCCTCGAAGAAGGGGCGCATGGCGCGTTCGATTTCGATCGCGCCTCCTGCAAATGCCCCGATTTCGGCCAGATCAAGCACGGTTTCGTAGTCTCGCTCTTGTAGGGCGCGTAGCACCGAGAACAGCAGGTTGCGGATCAGCGCGGTGAACACGCGAGTGTTGCGCGTGATGTCATCGTGCGGGAGCTCGATTTCGTCCGTGAGCGCAGCGACGTAAGCGGGGTTCTTCAGCCGCTCCCACTCGTCGAGCAAGCTGGAGTCGACGCCACGCACCAAGGTGCCGAGCGTTTCGATCAGCTCTTCGAGCTCGGGCGTCCGTGAAAGCTCGGGAATGCTCTGGACCAAGGTCTTGTACACTTCGGAGAGGTAGCGCAGGAGCGAGCCTTCCGAGCGCGACAGGCCATATTCTTTGATGTAGCCGCTGAAGGACTGCAGGCTCTCCAACATCTCGCGCGCGATCGATTTGGGCTTGAGCTCTTCGCGCGAGACCCAAGGGTGATCCTTGGAGAAAGCGGCGAAGCTGTCGTTCAAGAACTCGAGGTTGGGCTTTGGATGCTCGACCTTGTCGAGTTCGATCATGCGTCATTCGTATTAGACGCCGGCGGCCTTCAATTCGGCCACTTTTTGGCCTTTTAGCTTGTCGACCTGCGCGCGCAAGACGACCTCGGGATCTTCGACGATTGCTTCCACCAAGGTGAGCACGTCGAGCGCGTAGCTGGGGCTGTCGACTTGCAGACGTTCGACCGCATCCACCACGTACAGGCCAAGTGCCTGCAAGAGCGAGAAGTTGTCTTGCAGCTCTGCATTCAGACGGATGCCGCCGCCTTCAGCCGCGCTTCGAAACTCGATCACCCCTGCTTGCCAGAGCGAACGGAGTAGCTCGAGCGCGTGCTTCTTGTGCTTGCGCTTTTGAGGCGTCGGTTCGAGGCTGTCTTTGACCAAATATTTCATGGCGGAGCAACCGCCTTCGGGACGACCGAGCACCGCGAGCAGCATGCCGTGGCTGATCTGAAAGCGCGCCACGAGCGGCTCCGGCGCGGAGCTGACCAAGCGTTCGAAGATGGCCTTGTCCCAGTGCACGTAGCCCCATTCGGGCGGCTTTTTGCGCACGAACTTCTTTTTGTTTTGCGCGCTGGCTTTGGCTTCCAGCCGCAAGTTTTCGACCGAGTGTTCCGGCGCCAGCGCTACGACGTAGCCGGCTTCGTCGTAGCCTTTGCGTCCCGCGCGGC
>Ga0164309_10000955_pt1 | contig 14623 bp, 13 predicted proteins | sample Whisoiple_247_MG_FD_109984 | JGI IMG/M metagenome (GOLD analysis project Ga0164309, IMG submission 109984) | Soil microbial communities amended with fresh organic matter from upstate New York, USA - Whitman soil sample_247_MG | ecosystem: Environmental > Terrestrial > Soil > Unclassified >...
CGCGACCCCACGGGCTCTCCCAGCCCCACTCGTCCTGCGGGCAGCTCTTCCACAGCGCGAAATCCAGCGGATCGTGCTTGTCGCCGTCTTTTTCGACGCGCGCGCCGGCGATCAGGTCGTCGATTTTGCGGCGTGAGAGCTTGCCGTATTCGGCGAAGCTGCGCACCGAGAAGTATACGTCGGTCCGTCCCGGTTCCGGCTCGATCGAATAGGCGCTGCCGTTCTCGAGCAGCTTGTGAATCAGCGCGTAGATCTCTGCCAAATGCTCGCTGACCTTCGGCTCTTGGTCGGGTGGGAGGCAACCCACTGCGCGCATTTGATCTTGGTAAACGAGCGCCATTCGTCGCGAGAGCTCGAGCGGTGGTTCGCCGTTTTGTTGGGCGCGCGCCAAGATCTTGTCGTCGACATCCGTGATGTTGCGCACGTAGGTGACTTCCAAGCCCTTGCTGCGCAGGCGACGGACGAGCAGATCGGGCGCCAGCGCGGCGCGTGCGTGGCCGGCGTGCGGTACGTCGTACACCGTCGGCCCGCAACAGTAGATGGTAACTCGGCCGCCCTTGGGCGTGAGCGGGTCGGTGGTGCGAGTGAGGGTATTGTACAGCCGCGGAAGCGCTACCGAAGTCATCGTCGGTCCTGATTGTAGCCTGCGATTTCAGCCGCGGACGGCGCGAAAACCAGTGAAGCGCGTGGCCTGCTTCCGCTCGCGTCCGATCATCGCCGGACGCACCCCGAGTACGCCCGCCAAGAACCCACCAATATGCGCAAAAAAGGCGACGCCGCTGCCCGTATCGAGGCCCAAAGCGGCCCAGCCGCCGCTCAACTGCAACAAGAACCAAAATCCGACCACGACCCACGCGGGTAAAGAAATCAGCAAGAAGCCGACGAAGACGGTGATCGGAGCTCGCGGGTAGAGCACGAGATACGCGCCGAGCACCCCTGCAATCGCGCCGGAGGCGCCTACCATCGGCGCCGGACTCGCCAGGTTGGTCAACACCTGAGCAAGCGCAGCGCACACCCCACACAGCGCGTAAAACCCGATGTAACGCAGGTGACCGATGGCATCTTCGACGTTGTCACCGAAGATCCAGAGGAACAGCAGATTTCCAGCGAGGTGTCCGAAGCCACCATGCATGAACATGCTGGTGAACACAGTGAACGCCTCGCCCGAAGGGTCGGCCGAAAACCGCGTCGGTACCAGGCCGTAGCCCGAGATCACGTAGGATTCACCGTGCAGGCCGATCAGCTGTCGCTCCCAGAGGAAGGCGAAGACGTTGAGCGCGATCAGCGCGTAGGTGACGTACGGCGTCGTGCGCGTCGGGTTTTGGTCACTGATCGGAATCATCGGCGGGTCACTTTAGCCCGAATCTGGGCGGGAAGCCGGCCGCGGTGCGGGCGTCCGATTCGGATGGCCGAACGCCGATGCGGTTGATGCTAAGGTGCGGACGTTTCATGCGTTGGCGACATTTGCGCGGTTTCGAGGCTTGGATTGCGGGTCTGTTGCTCGCAGCCTGCGCGTCGTCCGGCTTCGACGGCCGAGTATACAAGGACGAGGACGTGCACTTTCGCGTCGGACCGGTGCCGAACGCTTGGCGCCGCCTCGAAGTCGACGACACGCGGCTCGCGTTCCGCGACGACGCGGCCAACGCCACCGTCGCCGTCAACGGACGCTGCGGTTTGGACGGCGATGACGTGCCGCTCGAATCACTCACACAGCACCTCTTCTTGCAGTTCACGGAGCGCAGCCAGCTCTCCCAGGCGAAGGTCAGCTTGGACGGCCGCGAGGCGCTGCGTACCGAGATGACCGCCGCCCTCGACGGCGTGAAGAAACGATACCTCGTGTACGTGCTCAAGAAGAACAGCTGCGTCTACGACTTCATGTACATCGCCGAAAGCTCTGCGCCCGGCTCGCGCACGGAGTTCGAGCATTTCGTGCAAGGGTTTGCCGCGCTCGAGTGAAGCATGGAAATCGCTTCCTCACCCAGCAATCCGCAGGCTTCGAACGAGCCGCCCTCCGGCCGTTTGAGCATGCGGCCGAGCTTGCTGCCGCCGCCGCCCGAACCCAGCCTGGTGAAGCGCTACAGCGAGCGCGTGCTGGCCTTGTTCGAGCACGTGGGCGTGATGTGGCACATGTTGATCGGCAGCACCCGCGCCGGCTTTCGTCGCCCGTTCGAGGGTCGCGCGATTTTGAAGCAGCTCGACTCGCTGGGCGTCGCTTCGGTCGGCATCGTGGTCGTGACCAGCGTGTTCATCGGCATGGTGATGGCCGTGCAATTCGCGTTCGGTCTGCAGAAGTTCGGCGGACTCGAATACACCGGAAGGGTGATTGCGCTGAGCTTCGCGCGTGAGCTCGCGCCCACGCTCACGGCGGTGATCGTCGGTGGCCGCATCGGCTCCGGCATGGCGGCCGAGCTGGGCGCGATGGCCGTGACCGAGCAGATCGACGCCATCCGCGCGTTGGGCGCGGACCCGCTGAAGAAGCTAGTTTGGCCGCGCTTGCTCGCGTCCGTGATCGTGATGCCCGTGGTGGCATCGTTCTCGCTCGTGCTCGGCTTCGCCGGCGCGACGATGATCACCGATCTGCAGTTCGACATCCCAGCCGCGTTCTTCACGCGTAGCGCGCTAGCCACGGTCACGATGAGCGACTTTGCCGCAGGCATGATCAAAACGCCGGTATTCGGCGCGATCATCGCTTTGGTCGGCTGTCACTTCGGTATGACAACCAAAGGTGGCACCGCCGGGGTAGGTAATAGCACCACGCGCACCGTGGTGGTGATCTCAATCGCCATCTTGATCGCAGACTTTTTCTTGACCAAACTGGCAATCATTTTGTGGCCCCAAGCCTGACGCGGCCTCGACTGTTCCGGACTGAGAAACGAGCGCGAAATGCGGGTCGATCCGGATTGTGCGGGCGAATGACCGAAATCGTGCGGAACATCCAGAATCAAGAGCGAAGGACATTGACGCTGCCCGAGGAGTGCTAAGCTTTCTCTGCCATTGCCAGTGGGAACTTCGGCCATGCAAACACAACGCGTCTTCACCATTTCCGAAGTCAACGCACTCATTCCCGATCTGTCGGATCTGGTCGGTGATCAGCTGCGTGAGCAAAGTGAAATCGAACACGGCCTCGCCGAGCTGACTCGCTTGTCCGGTTCTTCACCCGCGTCGCTCGAACCGAGCGCTGACGACGTCAAGGAGGTCAGGAAGCTCAAGCGCGATCTCAAAGAGCGCATCGAGCGCTACGAGGCCGGCTGGGCGCGCGTCCAAACCATGGGCGGTGTGATCAAAGATCCGCAGACGGGTTTGGTCGACTTTTACGGCCGCGTCGGCGAAAAGCTGGTCTGGCTTTGCTGGCGCTACGGAGAGGATTCGCTCTCGCATTATCACGATCTCGAGGCGGGGTTTTCCGGTCGACGCCCGCTCACCGCGGACGTGCGTCGGACGCTGCTGAACTAACCTCATGCCGGTCGATCGAGCCGCGGCTGCGCGCGCCATCTCCGACTTCCTGACAGCGCTCGGCTTCGATCCCAATCAGCACGCTGATCTCGCCGACACGCCCGCCCGCGTCAGCGAAGCCTTCGCCGAGGACCTGCTGCGCGGGCACGAGGTGGACATCCGCGCGCTCGTCCGGCAGGGCTCGTGCGAGGCACCTCTGGCCGCCAAGAGCGGTCCGGTCGCCGTCACTGGCATCTCCGTGACCACGATCTGCCCGCACCATTTGCTGCCCGCGCTCGGCCGCGCGAACGTCGTCTACCTGCCGGGTGAAAGCTTGCTCGGCATCGGTACGCTGACGGCACTGGTCGATGCGTTCGCGCGCCGCCTCACTCTGCAAGAAGTGATCGGCCAAAACGTGGTCCAAGCGTTGATGGAGCACGCGGGCGCGCGCGCTGCCTATTGCGAGCTCGAGCTCGAGCACAGCTGTTTGCGCGCGCGCGGTGAACGTCAGGTGAGCGCGGTGGTGCGCAGCTCCGCGCGGGCGGGTGAGTTCAACGACTCGGCCGCAGTCGCGGAAATTGCCCTTGCACTCGGCCGAGCGCGAACCGCATCCGAACACTCGCCGGGATGAGCGACGAATGAAGATCTTGATCACCGGTATGAGTCGAGGCATCGGTCGCGCGACCGCGTTGGCCTGCGCAGCGCGTGGCGCCGAGCTGGGGTTGCTCGGAAGGCCCTCCGCGCGCCAGCGGGAATCAGCCGAATCGTGCCTGAAAGCCGGCGCAAAGCGCGTGCTCTCACTGGCCGCGGATGCAACTCGAGTGCCGGAGCTCGAGCGCGCCGCGAGCGAGTTCTTGGAAGCGTTCGGCGCGCCCGATGCCGTCATTCATAGCGCAGGCGTCGCGGTGCGCAGCAGCGTGGAAGCAACGAGCGTCGCATCTTGGCAGGAGCAGCTGCAGATCAATTTGAGCGCGCCCTTCGTGCTCACGCGCGCGCTCTTACCGGCGATGCGCGCGCGCCGCACGGGCCGAATCGTGTTCGTCGGCAGCATCTCCTCCACGCTGGGCACGGCCAATCTCGCCGGCTATTGCGCCAGCAAATGGGGCCTGATCGGTTTGATGAAGAGCCTCGCTGCCGAACTCACCGACAGCGGCTTGATGACCTGCGCCGTGCTGCCAGGTTCGGTCGACACCGAGATGCTCGTCGGAAGCGGTTTCCCCCCGCGGATGAGCGCGGAGTCCGTCGCACAAACGCTGTTGCACTACGCGTGCGATGCGCCGCTCGCGCACAACGGTGCGAGCATCGAGATGTTCGGCACCTGACAACGCGACAGGGTTTCCGATCGGGGCGCGCCTGCACACTGAATTGAGAGGGCCCGCCACACCCGCTTTTCTCTACCGTTGCTTCCTTCCGGACCTGGCGGGGTTCAAGCTGCGCTGTCGGCGGACCCACAGGGGTTCAGTGACGAGGAGGGTGTAGCGCAGCCTTTCCCGTCTGCCAAGGACGGAGCGCGCCGGGAGCGACGGTCGCCGCTCGTTCGGCTGTCCGCCCGCACGGACGCCCTGGATCTACGATACATTTGTGGGGAGTCCTGACTCATGAGCGATTCCGAGCGACCGAACGCAACGGTGCCAGCCTTCGAGATCCCGGATCTCGAGCTCGAACCGGTACCTCGTTCGCTGCGCCAACCCACTCCCGAACGAGCGCCCGGGCCTGCGCCCCAGACCACTGCCATCGAGCCGCCCGACAATCCGCTCAATCAGATGTACGGGTCGTCGTTCGACTTTGGCGATGGCCTCGGCGACTTCGAACTCGTGCGCACCGCCCAGCCCGATCCTTTGACGGCGCTGCCGTACACGAGCACGACGGAGCAAACCTCGCTGAGTGCCGCGCCGCTGCCACCGATCCCCAGCGGGCGCGCGCCGGACGTCGCCAAACTCGAGTTCGATCCACGCGAGCTCGCCATCCTGGCCGACTACGGCGAGCCGCCCGACAACGCCGCGCTCACGCTCGCCTACGCCTATCGCGTGTTCACCCGCCAGCGCGAACTGAAGCATCGACTCGCGCCACTCGTTGACGAGTGCCAGCGCGCCGAAAACGAACGCCAGGCGACGCTTGCCGAACTCGCGCGCGCGATGCGGCCCGCGCTCGAGCAAATGACCGGCTTTCGTCGATTTTTTGCGCCGCTCTTGGAAATCGAACGACTCGCCGCGGCGCGCGGACAAGCCTTGAACTCGATCAACGCACAGCTCGGCGCACACAACGCCGAACTCGACGCCGAACTTGCTGACGTCGAACTCCGGCTCGAAGCCGAACGGCGCGCGGAGAGTGAAGGTCAACGACTGCTGGAAGAGTGCGAGGCGAACGCCAAGCGCGCCGAGGCCAAACTCAAGCGCGTGCAGATCGAGATGCGCGCGGTCACCCAAGTCGCGGAACAAAAGCTCGGACCTGCAGGTGGACCGATGCCCGCTCACGAGGCGGCACGGTTCGCGGAGCTCGAGCAGCGCGCGCAGGCCCTCCTGCCCGAGCTCGAAAGCGCGCGCGCGCGCCTCGAGCAGGCAAAGCAGGTCCTGGGTCGAGCGAGTACCGCCCGCGCGGCTTTGCAGCAAAACGAGCGACAAATCGGCCGCAAAAAGCAGGCCGTGGACCGCGCGTACCAGCAGGAGCTCGGCGCGCGCAGCCAAGGCGTGAGTGAAGCCGAGATCGAACAACGCGCAGCCCTCGCGGACTTGGCACGCGCGGCGCTCGCCGCACCCGGGACGATGGCGTTCCCGGAGGAGTGGCTCGAGCGCGTGCGGACCGTCAGCGAGCGGGCTGATGGATTGCTGGTGCGCCGGGAAATGTTGGCGCGCGCGATCGCCTCGTACGACGTGACGCGTGCGCGCCAGGGCGTGAGGCTCGCTGCCACGGCGATCGGGATCTTGCTGATGTTGTTCGTCTTCAAGCTGATTTTCTGAGAGGATCGCGCGGTGACCGACTTCGACAAATCACAGCGTTTGGCACAGCTCAACGCGCAGGCGCTGCTGGGCGGCGGGCAGGCGCGCATCGACAAGCAGCACGCGCAGGGCAAGCTGACCGCGCGCGAGCGGGTGGAATTGCTGCTCGACGTGAACAGCTTCGTGGAACTCGATCGCTTCGTCACGCATCGGGCGACCGACTTCGGTATGGGCGAACAGCGTTTGCCGGGTGACGGAGTGATCACCGGGCAAGGCACGATCGACGGCCGCACCGTCTTCGTCTTCGCGCAAGACTTCACCGTGTTCGGCGGCTCGTTGGGCGCGGCGCACGCTGCCAAGATCGTCAAAGTGATGGAACACGCGCTGCGCGTCGGTGCGCCGATCATCGGCCTGAACGATTCGGGCGGCGCGCGCATTCAAGAAGGCGTGGAAGCGCTCGGCGGCTATGCCGACATCTTCCTGAGGAATACCTTGGCCAGCGGCGTGGTGCCGCAGATCAGCGCGATCATGGGCCCGTGCGCGGGCGGCGCGGTGTACTCGCCCGCGCTCACCGACTTCGTGTTCATGGTCGAAAAGACCAGCTACATGTTCATCACCGGTCCGGACGTGATCCGTACCGTGACCCACGAAGAGGTCACGAAAGACGCGCTGGGCGGCGCGCACACTCACGCGACCACGAGTGGTGTGTGCCACTTCACGGCCGCGGACGACGCCGCGTGCCTCGCACGTATTCGCGAGCTCGTCGGCTTTTTGCCGGCGAACAACGCCGAAGAGCCGCCGCATCTGCCGACGACGGATCCTGTCTCGCGTGAGCTCCCCGAGCTCGATCGCATCGTGCCGCGCGAGAGCAACAAGCCGTACGACATGTTGGAGGTCGTGCGCGCCGTGGTCGACGACCACGCGTTGCTCGAGGCGCATCAGGAGTTCGCGCGTAACATCGTGACCTGTTTCGCGCGCATCGGTGGCCGCACGATTGGCGTGGTGGCCAATCAGCCCGCCGTACTCGCCGGCGTGCTCGACATCGACGCCAGCACGAAAGCCGCGCGTTTCGTGCGCTTCTGCGACTGTTTCAACATCCCGCTCGTGACCTTCGTCGACGTGCCCGGGTTCCTGCCCGGCGTCGATCAGGAGCACCGCGGCATCATCGCCCACGGCGCAAAGTTGCTGTACGCCTTTTGCGAAGCCACCGTGCCCAAGCTCACCGTCATCACCCGCAAGGCATATGGTGGCGCGTACGACGTGATGAACAGCAAACACATCCGCGCCGACGTGAACCTCGCCTTCCCCAACGCCGAGATCGCCGTGATGGGCTCGGACGGCGCCGTGAACATCATCCACCAAAAAACCATCGAAGCCGCCGCTGATCCCAGCGCGACGCGCGCCGCTTTCGTCGAAGAATACAAGGCCCGCTTCGCCAACCCCTTCCACGCTGCCTCACTCGGCTTCATCGACGAAGTGATCGAGCCGCGCGACTTACGCAAACGCCTCGCGACCTACCTGACGCTCTTCGCCAACAAACGCGACAAAAACCCGCCAAAAAAGCACGGCAACATCCCGCTCTGAGAAAGAGGGGGCGCTCGCAATCCAGCATCGCACCTCATTGCAAGTCGCTATCGCCACCGAGAACACTCCCTGCCGCTCGGCAGCGCAGCATCATTCCGGTGGATCGAAATAGTCGACTTCGACGCCGCGGTGAGTTTTGAAGCGCGTGACGCCAGCGCCGCGCGAGACGATGTAGTTCGGGCTCACTGGGACTTTGCCGAGGCCGCCGGGCGTGTCGACGATGAACTTTGGCAGCGCAATGCCACTCAAACGACCCTGGAGCTCGGACATGATGCGCAGGCCCGTGTCGAGTGGGGTGCGCAGATGCCCGGTGCCGCGCACCGGATCGGCTTGCAGCAGGTAATAGGGCTTGGCCCGTTCACGCACGAGGCCGCGGAAGAGTTCGGCCAACACGGCGCTGTCATCGTTGACGCCGCGCAGCAGCACCGTGTGATTCATCACCGGAAAGCCGCCATCGACCAGCCGCCGCAGCCCCTCGCGCGCTTGCGGGGTGAGCTCCTTGGGGTGGTTGAAGTGGGTCATGATCCAGATCGGATGAAAGGGTCGCAACGCTTGCACGAGCTCGTGCGTGATGCGTTGAGGCAACGCGACCGGCATACGCGTCGCGAGCCGAACGGTCTCGATGCTGGGGATGCAGCGCACGGCTTGCAAGATGCGCACGATGCGCGTCGTGCTCATCGCCAGCGGGTCGCCGCCGCTGATGATCAAATCGCGGATTTCCGGATGATTGCGCAGGTACTCGAGCGCCGGCATCAGCCGCATTTCGGAGCGCGGTCCGCCACCGCTGCCAACGATACGACTGCGCGTACAGAACCGGCAGTAAATGGCGCAGCGATCGGTCGCGAGCAAAAGCGCGCGATCGGGATAACGCTGCACCAGCTCGGGCGCGACCTCGTGCGCTTCTTCACCCAAGGGATCGCGCAAATCACCTTCGACCAGGCGGCCTTCGAGCGCGTGCGGGACGACTTGCTTGCGGATCGGACAATTGGGGTCGGTTCGATCGCACAGCGAGAGGTAGTAAGGCGTGATGGAGATCGGCAGACCTGCGCGCTCGGCGGCGAGCGCTCCGGCCAATTCTTCGGGTGAGAGCTGCAGCTTTTCGCGCAGCGACTCGACCGAGCGCACCGCGTTGCGCATCTGCGAGCCCCAGTCCTGCGCGTCCGCGTCGGGCAACAAGCGCATCCCGGTCGGATCCGGGAGCTCTTGCTCCTCACTGTCCGGGGGCAGGGAACTGACGCTCATTTGCCACTCGCAGCGGGAGCAGCGTGGCTACCGTCCGCTTCCGGCACTTTGACCTGATTCAACGCTTCATCATCGACGCTCACCGGAAAGCGCTGCTTGAGTTCCTGTTCGAGTTCGGCTTCACGCGCGTGGATCCGCTGTTGTACGAGCGCCACGCGGATCGTGCGCTCGGAATCCTGATACGACCGATCGCGCGCTTCGGTGCGGCCCGTCATGCGCACGATGTGGAAGTGACCCGACTCGGTCACCACGCGATCGAGCACACCACCGAGCTTGTCGATCTCGAACACGGCCGCCCGCAGTGCCTCTGGAACGCGAGGGTTTGCGCCGCGCGGATGGTTCGGGGGGCCAACGATGCCCAGATCACCGGCCAGCTCGGTGGGCGCGGGACCGGAAGAGGGCGGGGGTTTATCGAGCGAAACCTGACTCACGAGCTTGCCCCAATCAGCGGCGGACGCGCCCAGCGCCTTCTGCAGCGCGGCCTTGGCTTGGGCCTCGGTCGCGAGCAAGAGATGAGCGACGCGGCGACGCTCGGGCTCTTTGAATTCCTCGTGATGTGCATCGAAGTAGGCGCGAACCTCGGCCTCCGGAATGTCCGCAGGGCCCGGCATGTTCTGTCGCAGGTCACGGAGCAGCTCGTCGCGCAGCATTTGCCGCACGCGCTCCTGTGTTTCCGGAAGCTTGTCGAGCCCGCGGCGCTTGGCCTCTTCTGCCAAGAGCTCCACTTGAATGATTTCGTTCAAGAGTTGCTTGCGCCGATCGGGCGATTGGTAACGGAGCCGCTCGAAGGGGTCCATACGCTCGAGCGTCTCGGCGTATTCACCGAGCGTGATGGTACGGTCGCCCACTTTGGCGAGCACCTGTGCCGAAAGCTCGGGGGTCAACTTGCCCGGCAGAGCGGCGCTCGAGGATCCGGCTACGGCCGGAGCTTGTTTGGACTTTTCGTGACAACCCGTGACGAGCCCGACACACAGCAGCGCGCCCAGCGGACACCACTGAAAAAGGCTGAAGCGCAAAAAGGCCCGCATGCGAGAAGGACCGGGATACTACGTGCCCGGCAAAAGTGCCAGAATCGGCCATTGCGCGCGTTCGCGGGCAGGGCTACGCATCGCGGCGTGGAAGAAGAGAATACTGGAAAACTTCGTTACCGTCGCGTCCTCCTCAAGCTGAGCGGTGAAGCGCTGAGCGGTAAAGACGGCGGCTCCGGCATCGACACCACCACACTGAAAGCCACCGCGACCGAGCTCGCGGAAGTGCACGGAACCGGCGTCCAGCTTGGCTTGGTGGTCGGCGGTGGCAACATCTTTCGCGGCCTGCGCGGTGCAAGTCAGGGCATGGATCGCGCGCAGAGCGACTACATGGGCATGCTCGCCACGGTGATCAACGCGCTGGCGTTGCAGGACGCACTCGAGCGCAGCGGTGTACCCACTCGTGTGATGACCGCGATCGAGATCAAACAACTCGCCGAGCCGTACATCCGGCGCCGAGCCATGCGCCACTTGGACCGCGGACACGCGGTGATTTTCGCGGCGGGGACAGGCAACCCGTACTTCTCCACCGACACCGCAGCTGCCCTGCGAGCCATGGAAATCCACGCGGATTGCCTGCTGAAGGCGACCAAGGTCGACGGCGTGTACGATCGCGACCCGCGCCGCCACCCGGAGGCGAAGCTGCTCAACAGCGTCAGCTACGATCGTTTCTTGAACGACCACCTGGGCGTGATGGATTCGACAGCGGTGGCTTTGTGCCGCGAAAACGGCTTACCGATTCGCGTTTTCAAGATGGTGCCCGGTAACATTCGCCGCGTGTGTCACGGCGACCCGGTCGGAACCACGGTAACCGACAAGGCCGAGTAGCCATTCCCGGCAGCTCGCCGGAGTGTGTGTTTCCCGAGTTCGGTCGAGTCACTCGACTCGACCGAACAAAATCTCATCCCGCCTGCGCCCTGCTGGCGAGAGCCCTCGCTCGACTTCGCGCGGGAAAATAGCCGCAAACGCTGGTGCCGCGCTGAAGGCTTCGGGCTAAGCTTCGGCCACCCGCATGTGGCAATCACTCCCTGAGTTGGGCACGGGAATCGTGTATGCGATTCTCATCGCCGCCGCGTACACTTTCGCCGTTGCGCTGGCCGCTGGTCGCGGTCGACCGCGGCTCCTTCGCGCAGCGCGCTTGGGAGCGTACTCGACCTCCGCGCTGGTGCTGTTCGCAGTGCTGTTGTTGTCGTACGCGTTCGTGTCGCACGACTTCCGCATTCGTTACGTCGCTCACTACAGCGACCGACGGATGTCGACTGCGTACTTGCTGACCTCGCTCTGGGGTGGGCAAGACGGCTCACTCCTCTGGTGGTCGCTGCTGCTCTCGGGCTACATCAGCGGTTGCGTCGCGTGGCTGAAGGGCCGCTACCGCGAGCTGCAGCCGTACGTGATCGCCACCTTGATGGTGATCCTCGGCTTCTTCGCGGTGCTGATGTTGTTCGCCGCGAATCCGTTCGAGACCAGCATCGCAGGCGCTCGCCCCGACGGCGAAGGCTTGAATCCCCTGCTCCAGAACTACTGGATGATCATTCATCCACCCTGTTTATACATGGGTTTCGTGGGCTGTTCGGTGCCCTTTGCGTTCTGCGTGTCCGCGTTGGTCACGCGCCGGCTCGACAATGAATGGGTGATCGCGGTCCGCAAATGGATGCTGTTCGCGTTCCTGTTCCTGTCGATCGGCAACGTGCTCGGCATGATGTGGGCGTACGAAGAGCTCGGCTGGGGCGGCTTCTGGGCCTGGGATCCGGTGGAGAACGCGGCGTGTCTGCCGTGGTTCACCGCTTCAGCTTACGTGCACTCGACGATGATCCAAGAGCGCCGCCCGATGTTGCGCATCTGGAACGTGTTCTTGATCTGCCTCACGTTCTTCTTGACCATCTTCGGCACGTTCCTGACGCGCGCCGGCATCATCACCAGCGTGCACAGCTTCGCTCAGAGCAGCATCGGCACGTACTTCGTTTACTTCATGGGTCTGATTCTGGGCACCAGCCTGGGACTCATCGTGTGGCGCCTGCCGGAGCTCCGCAGCAAAGGTCAGATCGAAGCCGCCGCCAGCCGTGAAGCCATGTTCGTGGCTAATAATTGGGCGCTTTTGGGCGGCATGACCTTCATCTTGGTCTCCACCATGTACCCGAAGATCAGCGAGCTCTGGGGCGAGAGCGCGACCGTCGGTCCGCCCCACTTCAATCGCTGGATGGGTCCGATCGGGCTCGTCATCTTCGCGTTGATGGGGCTCGCGCCGCTGTTCGGATGGCGCAAGACCAGCGGTGAGTCGATCAAGAAGGCATTTCGCGCGCCGCTGATCGCGATGGGCGCGACCATCGCGCTGCACCTCGCGGTGGGCGGCTCACTCGGTTATCCGTTCTTCGTCCCGCGCGACGCCTTCTATCCGGGCGCCGTCGGGGTCGTGTTGCAGAAGATCGGCTCGTGTCTACCGGGGATCACGATCGCCCTGTGCGGCTTCAACATCGCGGTGATCGTGCAAGAGTTCGTGCGCGGTGTCAGCGCGCGCCGCTCTTCGGCGGCCAAACGCGGTGACGAGGAGTCGACGCTGGTCGCGTTGTTCAGATTGGTCGAGAAGAATCGCCGACGTTACGGCGGTTATGTGGTGCATTTGGGCATCGTTTCGATGTTCGTCGGCTTCACGGGCACCGCTTGGAACCTCGATCGCGAAACCGCGATGGTGCCCGGACAGAGCCAGCGCGTCGGTCAGTACGAGCTGAAGTACGAAGGCTCACGCCGCTGCCCCGGCAACCCGAAGTGCAGCCCAGCCGAGCAAGCCGACATCGAGAAGATCATGATCTTCGCCGATCTGAAGGTGACGCGCGCGGGCAAGGACCTCGGCTACGTGCACCCGGCGAAGTTCATCTACCACGCCTCGCCCGACGGTCCGACGACCGAGGTCGCGATGATGCGCTCACTGCACGAGGACCTGTACACCGTGGTCGGCCAGATCGATCCGCAGTCGAAGCGCGCTACGTTTCAATTCCACGTCAACCCGCTCGTGTCCTGGATCTGGGTCGGTCTCTTGATCTTGATCGCCGGCACCGTGACCTCGCTATTCCCCGAGCTCAACTTGGGCGAGGTGAGCGCCTGGTCGTACGTGCGCGGAGCCGCAGGCGTCGCGACCGGGACCTCGTTCGCGGTCAGGATCGCCATGGCCCCCAGCATGGCGTTCACGCACGAACGGCCTGAGGCGACCGACCGTCGCCCCGCGCTGGCCGCGAATCACCCGGTCAAACAGCTGCCAACCGCCGGACTCGGGACGGCGGGCTTCGTCGGTTTGGCGTTGGGTTCGGTAGTCTCGTTCGGACGGCGCCGGCGAGTTGATGGTAATAGCTCGCGCGACTGACGGATGAACAATCGCTTGTCTCGTATGAATGTGGTCCGTTGGGCCGCTCCCCTCGTCACCCTGCTCGCCGCCATCGTTGCCGGCACGACCTTCGGCGTACAGCTGGTCGTGCTGGTCCTCGCGGGCGCCGCGCTCTTGCTCATCATCTGGCTGCTTTGGAGCAGTGTCCAAGCGCTGACGGGTGAATCCGAACTCACTTTCGAAGAGGCGTTCAGCATGGGCGCACGCTCTGCCGAAGAAGAGCAGAAGCGAGCCGTACTGCGGGCGCTCAAAGATCTCGAATACGAGCGGAGCGTCGGCAAGATCAGCGACGAGGACTATCACGAGTACGCAGCGCGCTACCGTGCCGAGGCCAAGCGCTTGATCCAAGGTTTGGAGGAGCACCTGGCCGAGAGCAGAAAGCAGGTCGAAGCCGAACTCGAGCGCCTGTTGAGCAAGAAGCCTAGTAAATCGAAGGCGCCAGACAGCTCACCCGATTCGGCGCCACGCTCGGCGCCGACGCAAGAGGAGGGCGAACCAGACAGCGCGCCTGCCGCGGCCAAGCACGGCCCGACAGAAACTCGTGACTGCCCAGCTTGTCAGGTGAAGAACGAGCTCGATGCGCGCTTCTGCAAAGCGTGCGGAAAGAGCATGGCGGGAGCCGCCGAGGAGAGTCCGTCGTGAGCGCCGTTCGCCGTCTAATTGCGTTTTGCCTCGCGGCCGCCCTGCCCATCGCCATCGCCCACGCTGCCGACCCCGCACCGAGCGCCAGCGCACCGAGCACCGGTAGCGCGCGTCCCAACGCGCAGCCGGCAGCGAGCAACGGCCACGAAGCGCCGGCTGCCCAAAACCCGAGCGAGGGCGACGCCGCACCGCGCGCCGTGCCAGCGGGCCACGCTGGATTCAACGGTGAGCCACTGGCGGACGTGAACGAGCCGAGCGCAACCCTCGAGCCAGGCACGATTTCCGCGACCATCGTGACCGATCAGGGCGTGCCCCTGGTCGCCCAGCAAGTCCGGCTGGGGATCATGTTTCAAAAGATCGCCGAGGGTGAATCGCGCTCGGAG
>Ga0164309_10000956_pt1 | contig 14621 bp, 11 predicted proteins | sample Whisoiple_247_MG_FD_109984 | JGI IMG/M metagenome (GOLD analysis project Ga0164309, IMG submission 109984) | Soil microbial communities amended with fresh organic matter from upstate New York, USA - Whitman soil sample_247_MG | ecosystem: Environmental > Terrestrial > Soil > Unclassified >...
CGCGCCACTTGCCGAAACGGCGGGTCTGCGCATCGCGTTGTTGACCGGCCGCGACAAAGCGGCCGAACGCGCGCGCACGCTGGAGCAACTTGCCGCCGGCCACATCGACATCGCCGTCGGCACGCATGCGCTGATCGAAGAAGGCGTCGCATTCCGCGATCTTGCGCTCGCCGTGGTCGACGAGCAGCATCGCTTCGGCGTGCATCAGCGTCTCGCACTGGGCGAGAAGGGCGCCGCCGCCGACATTCTGGTCATGACGGCGACGCCGATTCCGCGCACGCTGGTGCTCACCTATTTCGGCGACATGGATGCGTCATCGCTCACCGAAAAGCCGGCGGGGCGGCAACCGATCGACACTCGCGCCGTGCCGAGCGAGCGCATCGGCGACGTGATCGAAGCGATCGGCCGCGCAATGCAAAACGGCGCGCGCATTTACTGGGTGTGTCCGCTGGTGGAGGAAAGCGAGACCACCGATCTTGCCGCCGCGACCGAGCGCCACGCCGATCTCAAGCGCATTTTCGGCAAGAAAGTCGGGCTCGTGCACGGCCGCATGAAGGGCACCGACAAGGATGAAGCGATGGCCCGCTTCCAGCGCGGCGACACGCAAATTCTTGTGGCAACCACGGTAATCGAGGTCGGCGTCGATGTGCCCGAAGCGACAATCATGGTGATCGAGCACGCTGAGCGTTTCGGTCTCGCGCCATTGCATCAGCTGCGCGGCCGCGTCGGCCGCGGGGAGGCGCGCTCATCCTGCATTCTGCTCTACAAAGGCCCGCTGAACGAGAACGCCAAGGCGCGGCTCGAAACATTGCGCGAGACGGAGGACGGCTTCCGCATCGCCGAGATGGATCTGAAACTGCGCGGCGAAGGGGAGGTGCTCGGCACGCGGCAATCCGGCGCGCCCGGCTTCCGCATTGCGCGGCTCGACGTGCACGCGCATTTGCTCGGCGCGGCGCGCGACGACGGTGAGCTCATCCTGCGCAACGATCCCGACTTGAAGAGCGCGCGGGGACGGGCGCTCAGGGTGCTCTTGTATTTGTTCGGACGCGACGAGGCGGTGCGGCTATTGCGGTCGGGGTGAACGTCACGCCGCCTCGCCGGGCTCTAGCCGGCGGCGCTTCATCTCCTCCGCCAATGCGGTGAGCTTGGCGTGCCCCTCGGGTTGGATCAGCCCCGCCGACATGATGAGCTTCGCCGCATCGTCCGGCGTCATCGGAATCTCGATCACCTCGCGCGCCGGCAGATAGAAGAAGAAGCCGGTCGTCGGGTTCGGCGTGCAGGGCAGGAACACGCCGAGATGCTCTTCCTCGGCGAGCGCATCGACGACCATACCGGTTGGCGATGCCGAGATGAAGACGATCGACCAATTGCCCTTCGACGGAAACTCGACGAGGCCGACGCGCCGGAACGACGTGCCGGATTGCGAGAAGATCGTCTCGAAAATCTGCTTCACGCTCTTGTAGATGCCGCGCACGACCGGCATGCGGTCGAGGATCGCCTCGCCGAGCCGGATGAGACTGCGGCCGGCAAGATTGGCGGCGAGGAAGCCGAGCGACGTCAGGCCGACAAGCGCGACGACGACGCCGACGCCCGGAACATGGAACGGCAGATAGCGATCGGGCTGCAGCAGCCTCGGGATCAGCGGCGTCACCCAGCCGTCGATCGTGTTGATGAACCACCAGACGATCCAGGCGGTGACCGCCAACGGCCCGGCGATGACGAGCCCGGTGAGGAAATACGCCCGCAGGCGCGCGCCGACGCCGCGGGGCCGGCCCGGGACGAACAGCGCAGCGGAATCCGGCACGCTCTGGCCTGGAGTAAAATCGGTCGTCAAGCTGGCGGCCGCCCCTTCTTCTGTCGCGCCGCAACATGGGCCGCGCGGCGAGCGATGGCAAGGTGGCGGCGGTTGCCTACTCGACCGTCACGCTCTTTGCCAGGTTGCGCGGCTGATCGACGTCTTTGCCCATAAAAACCGCGGCGTGATAGGCGAGCAATTGCACCGGCAGCGCGTAGACGATCGCCGCGAACTCCGGCGCCATCGTCGGCATCTCGACAAATCCTGAGAGCTCGACGGCGGCGGCTTCGGCCGCTTTCGCATCGCCGATCAGGACGATGCGGCCCCCGCGCGCCGCAACTTCCTGCACGTTCGAGACTGTCTTCTCCAAAGCGCGATCGCTCGGCGCGATCACGACCACCGGCATCGCTTCATCGATCAGGGCGATCGGGCCGTGCTTCAATTCGCCGGCGGCATACCCTTCGGCGTGAATGTAGGAGATTTCCTTGAGTTTCAGCGCGCCTTCGAGCGCCAGCGGATAATTGGTGCCGCGCCCAAGATAGAGCACGCTCTGCACCTTGGCGAAGGAATGCGCGATCGCCTCGATCTTCGCCTCGTGCTTCAGCACGTCGGCCATAAGACCCGGCAGCAAGATAAGCTCGTTGACGAGGCGGAATTCCTCCTCGGTCGAGAGCTTGCCGCGCGCACGGCCAAGCGCCAGCGCAAGACAGGCGAGGACCGAGAGCTGGCAGGTCAGTGCCTTTGTCGAGGCAACGCCGATCTCCGGGCCGGCGAGCGTCGGCGCGACGATGTGGCTTTCTCGCGCGATCGTCGAGCTCGGCACGTTCACGACGGAGAGAATGTGCTGCTTCTGGCTCCGAGCATAATGCAATGAGGCGCGCGTGTCGGCGGTCTCGCCCGATTGCGAGACGACGATCATCAGTCCGCGCTCGGGCAGGGGCGCCTCGCGGTAACGAAATTCGGAGGCAACATCGATTTCGACCGGCAGACGCGCGAAACGCTCGAACCAATATTTGGCGGTGAGCGCGGCGTAATACGCCGTGCCGCAGGCGGTAATCGTGATGCGATCGAGATTGTTCGGATCGAAGGGAAATTCGAACGGCAGGCGCACCCTGCCCTGCGACATGTCGAGGTAGTGCGCGAGCGTGCGCGCCACGACCTCGGGCTGCTCATGGATTTCCTTCGCCATGAAGTGGCGGTGATTGCCGCGCTCGACGAGCAGCGCGCCGGCGACGGTGCGCTGCTTCACGCGCTCGACGATGTTGCCGTACTCGTCATGGAATTCGGCGAGGCCGGGACGCAGCACGACCCAGTCGCCGTCTTCGAGATAGGTGATGACCTCGGTGAAGGGCGCGAGCGCCAGCGCGTCGGAGCCGAGATACATATCCTCGGCGCCCCAGCCGACGGCGAGCGGCGGCCCTTGCCGGGCGCCGATCAGGAGGTCGTCGACGCCCTCGAACAGAAAGGCAAGGGCAAAAGCGCCTTTGAGCCGCGGGAGGGCAGCGGCAACAGCATCGACCGGATCCAGCCCCTTGCGCATCTCAGAGGAGACGAGATGGGCGACGACCTCGGTGTCGGTCTCGGTCGAGAAGGTGAAGCCCTTACCTCTCAGTTCCTCACGCAGCTCGCGAAAATTCTCGATAATGCCGTTATGAACGACGGCAAGCCGGTCGCTCGCATGCGGATGCGCGTTGGCTTCGCTCGGTCGGCCGTGCGTCGCCCACCGCGTGTGGCCGATGCCGATCACGCCCTGCAGTGGCGATTCCGACAGCCGCAATTCGAGGTTCTTGAGCTTGCCCTCGGCCCGCCGGCGCGTCAGGTGGCCACCTTCGAGCGTCGCGATACCGGCCGAGTCGTAGCCGCGATATTCGAGCCGCTTCAGAGCCTCGACGATCGAATCGGCGACCGGCGCGCTCCCCAAAATTCCGACGATCCCGCACATGGTGCCCTCACTTATGCCCGGTCTTTACGCCCTTACGGCTGTCGCGGAAGTCCTTGGCCCAGCCCGGTTTCTCGACCTGCCGCCCGCGCCCGAGCGCCAGCGCGTCAGGCGCGACATCCTCGGTGATGACGGAGCCGGAGCCGATATAAGCGCCGGCCCCGACTTTTACCGGCGCCACGAGCGACGAGTTGGTGCCAATGAAGGCGTTCGCGCCGATTTCGGTGCGGTGCTTGGAATAGCCATCGTAATTGCACGTGATCGTGCCGGCGCCAATGTTGCAGGCGGCGCCGACCGATGCATCGCCGATATAGCTCAAGTGGTTCACCTTGGCGCCGCGGCCGATCTCGGCGGCTTTGATCTCGACGAAATTGCCAACCTTCGCACCCTCTTGGAGGTTCGCTCCAGGACGGAGCCGAGCGAAGGGCCCGACCGACACGCCCTTGCCGACGTGGGCACCTTCCAGGTGCGAGAAGGAGTGGATCACCGCACCATCTTCGACCACCACGCCCGGTCCGAAGACGACATGCGGCTCGATGGTGACATCTCGGCCGATCTCGGTGTCGGCGGAGAAGAACACCGTCTCCGGCGCGACCAGTGTCGCCCCATTGCGCATCGCCTGCTCGCGCAGCCGCTTTTGCATCACGGCCTCGGCCTCGGCGAGCTGGACGCGGTCGTTGATCCCCATCACCTCTTCCTCTGAGGCGAGAATTGTGCCGGCGTGAAGGCCGGATTGTCGGGCCACCGCCACGGCATCGGGCAGATAAAACTCCCGCTGGACGTTGTCATTGCCGATGGCCTCGAGAATCGCCAGCGCCTGGCGCCCAGCCAAGGCCATCAGGCCGGCATTGCAAAGGGTCAGCGCCCGCTCCGCGGCGGTCGCATCTTTGTGCTCGCGGATCGCCAGAAGCGAGCCCTCTGCATCACGGACGAGCCTACCGTAGCCGGTCGGGTCCTTTGCCTCGAAGCCAAGGGCAATGACGGCATTTCCGCTGGCGAGCGCCTCGCGGAGATGCCGCAGCGTGGCGGCCTCGATGAGCGGCGTATCGGCGAACAGGACGAGGATGTCGTCATGGCCTTTCGCCACGGCCTCGCGTGCGGCGAGGACCGCATGAGCGGTCCCGTGCCGCTCGGCCTGAAGATGAACAGAGACACCCGGAAAGCACCGCCGCGCCTCTGCAGCCATATCCTCCCGGTCTGGACCGATCACGACGGCGACGTCGTCGATCTCCGCCTCGCGCACCGCCCCGAGCACATGCGCAAGCAGGCTGCGCCCGGCGATCCGGTGCAGCACCTTCGGCACGGCGGACTTCATGCGCGTGCCTTCGCCCGCCGCGAGAATGACGGCGAGTGCCCGGCGAGGTTTTGAAATGGCGGCGTCCATTGCGAGATGTTGGCTCAGGTTCACAATCGCTGCTGAATAATTGCACCTTCCGTGGCCCGGAAGCGCGGCCAAATTAAGCAGAGGGTAAACGGTGCATTCGCACGAGCGGGCTTCCCTGCTGCAAAAAGCCGCAAAATCACCTCGCAGGTGCACGCCGCGATCGGCTATAGACGGGCGCGGTGGTTCGGCCCGCCCCTTGCAGGCCGTGGTCCGCGTAAGTCGCTTGAGTCCTCACGCCTGATGTTGCAACGCCGAGACCTCCTGAAACTGACCGCAGGCGGGCTGGCAGCGGGCGTCGGCGACCTAGTCGCGGCGAGCCATGAGGCCGTCGCGCAAGGGAAGAATCCGCCGGATTCGGCTCCGTTTGGCTTCACCAACGTCCTCGAGGTCGCCCGCGCCTTCGCCAAGCGGCCGTTTCAGCCTGCCGGCACCGATCTTCCGGCGCCGTTCAACAATCTTGGCTACGACCAATATGTTGGGATCCGTGCGCGACCCGAGGCGATCCTCTGGACCGGCGACAATGTCGGATTCGCAATCGAGCCGCTGCATCGCGGCTTCATCTTCTCCGCGCCAATGCAGATTTATCTGCTCGAAGGCGGCGCGCCGCGGCAGCTCACTTACGGCCGCGCCCAATTCGATTTCGGCGCGTTGCAGGTGCCGCAAAGCCTGCCGGATCTCGGGTTTTCGGGCTTCCGGGTTCTGCAGCCGCGTGAAGGCGGCGGCTTTGCCGACGCGGCAATTTTCCAGGGCGCAAGCTTCTTTCGCGCCATCGCTCGCGGCCAGACGCTCGGCGCAACGGCGCGCGGCCTGACGATCCGTACCGGCGATTCTCGCGGCGAAGAGTTCCCGGCCTTTCGTGCCGTGTGGATCGAAAAGCCGACGCCAGCTTCAAATACGCTCGTCATCTACGCCCTTCTCGATTCCGAGAGCGTCACCGGCGCCTATCGCTTCACTTTGCGCCCGGGCGAAGCGACGATCATCGACACCGAGGCGACGCTCATCCCGCGCGCGGCAATCGATCATTTTGGCCTCGGCGCAATGAGCGCCGCGTACCTGTTTGGTCCGATCGACCGGCGTCGGACGGACGACGTCCGCGCCGCAGTTTGCGAGGTCAACGGCCTGCAAATGCTCACCGGACGCGACGAATGGATTTGGCGTCCCGTCGCCAACCGCGAAACGCTGCAAGTCTCGTCGTTTGTCGATGACAATCCCAAGGGCTTCGGTTTTCTGATGCGCGACCGCGATTTCAGCTCCTATCAGGACGACGATCAGAAATGGGAGACGCGGCCCTCATTGTGGATCGAGCCGATCGGCGATTGGGGCGCCGGCAATGTCCAACTGGTGGAAATCCCCTCCGAATCCGAAATCAACAGCAACATGGTTGCCTATTGGCGCCCGGCGCAGCCTCTGGCGCAGGAATCCATGTTCGCTTATCGCCAATTCTGGTGCTGGCAACCCCCGGCAAAGCCCGTGCTTGCTTCCGTGTCAGCGTCGCGCGGCGGGCGCGGCGCTGGCGGGCCCAAACGCCGGCGATTCATTGTTGCTTTCACCGGGGACCTCTTTGCCGATCCGCAGCGCACTACCGGACTGAAGCACGTCTTGAGCGCCACACCAGGCTCGGTCTCGATCAGCCGGATATATCTTTATCCGAACCGCAAACTCTGCCGCGTCGTCTTCGACATCGACCCCGGCAGCGAAACCTTTTCGGAAATTCGCCTGTTACTGGACGTCGGCGGCAAGCCGGTCAGCGAGACTTGGCTGTATCGATGGACAGCATGAACGCCATGCGCACGAATATGCGCGTGCCCACCGGTTCTCGCGGCGTCGGGGCGGCCCCGAACACGCCGCCGGAAGCACCGCTCGACATGCCGGTGCAGAGCCTCTCGCATTTCGACCGCCGCACTCGAATCGAGGATTCGAAGAAACGGTTTGCGCTCGGCACCTGGATTGCGCGGCTTCTCGTATTCGGCGGCGGCTTGGCACTGACGATCTACGGCGCGCATGAAATGTACAAGGTCGTCGAAGTCGGCGGCGTCACCCCGCTCAAATGGGCGCTGCTTATCCTCTTTGTCGCCAATTTTTCTTGGATCAGCATCGCATTCACCGCCGGATTCATCGGCTTCCTCTGGCTCCTCTTCAACCGCGGCCGCGCACCCGCTTTGCCCGACACGCTCACCGCGCGCACCGCGGTCGTCATGCCGATCTACAATGAGGCGCCCAGTCGAGTCTTCTCCGCCGTGCAGGCGATGTTCGAGGACGTCGAGCGCACGGGCCTCGGGACGCATTTCGATTGGTTCTTCCTGTCGGACACGACCAATCCCGATATATGGATTGCCGAGGAGCGCGCCTTCCTCGCTTTGCGCGCGCGTCTGCCCGACGGCTCGCGCACTTTCTATCGACACCGGCCCAAGAATACGAGTCGCAAGTCCGGCAACATTGCCGATTTCGTCACGCGCTGGGGCGGCGCCTACGAGCAAATGGTGGTGCTCGACGCCGACAGCCTGATGACCGGCTCCTCGATCGTGCTCCTCGCCGCAGCGATGGAGGCCGATCCCCGTTCCGGCATCATTCAAACGCTGCCCCTCATCATCAACCGCAACACGCTGTTTGCGCGCGTTCAGCAATTTGCCGCGCGCATCTATGGCCCGGTGATCGGCGCCGGCTTGTCATGCTGGATGGGCCGCGACGGCAATTATTGGGGCCATAACGCAATCATCCGCACCAAGGCTTTTGCGGATCATTGCGGATTGCCGGAGCTGAGCGGCAAGCCGCCATTCGGCGGGCACATTCTAAGTCACGATTTCGTCGAAGCGGCGCTGATCCATCGCGCCGGCTGGGCGGTCTACATGCTGCCGATGCTCGGCGGTTCTTACGAAGAAAGCCCACCCTCGCTAATCGATGTCTCGACGCGCGACCGCCGCTGGGCGCAGGGCAATCTGCAGCACATCCGCGTCGTGCCAGCGAAAGGCCTGCATCTCGCTTCGCGCCAACATTTCATGACCGGCATTTTCGGCTATCTCGCCTCGCCGCTTTGGATGGCGCAGCTGGTCGTCGGCATCGTGCTTGTCTTCCAGGCAAGTTACATCAGGCCGGAATATTTCACCGCCGATTTCGCGCTGTTTCCGACTTGGCCTCGGTTCGATGCGAAACGGTCGCTCGATCTGTTCACGCTCACCATGACCATCCTGCTCGCGCCGAAGGTGTTCGGTTATCTGATCGCGCTGATTGATCGCGAGGTGCGGCGCGGCTCCGGCGGCGCCATTCGGCTCACCATATCGACGCTCTTGGAGATCGTTCTGTCGGCGCTGCTGGCGCCGATCATGATGCTCATTCAAACCGGGCACGTTCTCAACATTCTCTTCGGCTTCGACACGGGATGGGACCCGCAGCGGCGCGACGACGGCTCCATTCCGTTCAAAGCGATTGCGCGCCGACATCGGTCGCACGTCGCGCTCGGCATCCTGAGCCTCATCGCCGGATTGCTGATTTCGCCGTCGCTGGTCGCCTGGATGTCCCCGACGATCGCCGGTCTCGTGCTCGCAATCTTTCTATCCTGGGCGAGCGGCCAGCGCTCGATCGGACTGGCGCTACGGCGCCTCGGCTTGCTTGTGACGCCGGAGGAGACCGCGCCGCCGCCGATCGCCTCCCGATCGAATGGACTTGCCGCGGCGCTCGCGGCGGAAGGACGCGACGAAGGCGACGCACTGAGGCTCGTGCATGCCGATCCCGATTTCCGCGCGACGCACGAAGTGTTCCTGCCCCCCGCGTCACGCCGACGCAAAGGCGAGGTGACGCCCGAACGTGCGCTCGCGGAAGCCAAGCTCAATGATGCCGAGACGATCGAGGATGCGGCCGCCTGGCTGAACGCCAGGGAGCGAATGGTGCTCTTGCACGACCGCGCGTTGCTTGATCTTCTCGCCCGTCTGCCGGCGGCGCAGGAGGAGAGCGTGCCCCGCCGCAACGTCACCGCCGCCGAGTAGGCGAACAATCTGGGAGGACCTCATGCTGTCCAGCGCTTCACACCTGCGGCTCATGGAAGACATGTCGGAAGCGGAGAAGGCGCTGCGCGTCGACCTCGCGGCCTGTTACCGGCTCGTCGCGCTCTACGGCTGGGACGATCTCGTCTTCACGCATATCTCGGCACGCATTCCGGGACCCGAGCACCACTTCCTGATCAATCCTTATGGCATGATGTTCGAAGAGATCACCGCGTCGAGCCTCGTGAAGGTTGGAATGGACGGCAATAAGATCGGCAATTCGCCCTATTCGGTTAATCCCGCCGGATTCACCATCCACTCCGCCGTGCATGAAGTGCGCGAGGATGCCGGCTGCGTCATGCATCTGCACACGCCGGACGGCACCGCCGTTGCGACCTCGCGCGAAGGCTTGCTGCCGCTCAATCAGACCGCACAGCTGGTGATGGCCGATCTTGCCTATCACGACTACGAAGGTGTCGCTCTCGATCACGACGAGCGGCCGCGGATTCAGAAAGACCTCGGGGACAAGAACGTCATGTTGTTGCGCAATCATGGTACCCTGACTGTCGGCCAGACCTGCGCCGAGGCTTTCCTGCGTATGTATTTCTTGGAACGCGCCTGCATGATGCAGGTACGCACGCGCGCACTCGGTGGCGAGGATTATCCGACGGAGATGTCGGTGATCGAAAAGAACATGGCGCTCAGCGAAGGCGAAAGCCTGCGCAACGCAGCGAAGGAGCTGGTCTGGCCGGCACTGTTACGCAAGCTCGATCGCACCGATCCGAGTTTCAGGAACTAGCGGCCGTCATCAGCAGCCCTAAGCCGCGTCGGCTTTGTTGACCTCCGCGGCCTTCGCGCCGCGTTCCTGTGCGTCGGCAATGGCGCGCGCGAGCGCCGGGCTCAAACCCATATCGGCGATCATCTCGGCGGCCTCGCGCATCTCCGCGGCGCGGCGGACGCCATGACTGCTCACCCGCTCGGCTGAATTCTCGGCGAGCGCCGCCCAACCCATCCCGGGATAAGTCGCCTCCAAGCTGCCGAACACTTCGTCCGCGACATCCCAGAATTGCGCGGCCCGTGCACATTCGACCGTGAGAACTTCGAGACCTTTCATGACGATGCTGCGACAGAGCTTCATCGCCGATGCGCGGCCATACTCCGCCGCAACGGCGCGGATGTTCATACCGACCGCATTCATGCGTGCGGCGAGTTCGGCTGCGGCGGGACCGCCAGCGAGGATCGGAACGGAGATGCCCGGTTCGAGTACCGCTGCCATGACGGCGCCTTCGACGTAATGCGCACCGGTTTTGTTGACGATTTCCGCCGCACGCGTCTTGGTATTCGGCGAAGCGGAGTTGATATCGAAGAAAAACTGACGGGGCTTCAAATAAGTCTCTGCGTCGCGCGCGACATTGAGCACGGCGTCGGCGGTTACGGCGGAGATGACGACATCGGCGTCGCGCGCCGCTTCCGCCGCGTTTCGTGCGGCGATAACACCGGCTTGTCGCGCGCGCTCAGTGAGCGCGCCAGCATCGAAGAGGATGTCGTAGGCCAAAACCGCAACATCGCCGCGCGCCAGAAATTGGCGTGCGAATGTCTGGCCGACTTCGCCATAGCCGATGAATGCAAGTCGCATCGGAACCCTCACACTCGGTCATTGCGAGGAGCGAAGCGACGAAGCAATCCAGTGCAAACGCTTCATACTATGAAGCACTGACTCTGGATTGCTTCGCTGCGCTCGCAATGACGCAATTTGCCGACTATGCCGACCGATACAGCTTGGTGATGACGAACTCGCGATGACCCAAAGCCTCGGCTGCCGTCAAGCGTCCATTCGCCGTGCGCTGGATCATGCCGATCAACGCGTCGCCCGCGGTCTCGAGTGTCTGCTCACGGCGCAGAATGCCGGTGACATCGACATCGATGTGCTCGCGCATGGTACGCAGCGTCTTCGGATTGCCAGTGATTTTGATGACGGGCACGATCGGATTGCCGATGACGTTGCCTTGTCCCGTCGGGAAGGTGTGCACGACATAGCCGCCGGCCGCCATCAAGGTCACGCATTCGGCGGCCGCCGATGACGTATCCATGTAATAAAGTCCCGGACCTTTGGCCGGCGCCTCCGCCGGCTCCAGCGCGTCGATAAATTTCGATTTGCGTCCGATCTTTTCGAGATTGCCGAGCGCCTTCTCCTCGATCGTCGTCAGGCCGCCGGCAATATTGCCCTTGGTCGGTTGGCTATCGGAGAGGTCGTCGGTCTTGTGCGCCTCGATGACATCATCCTGATAGGCCTTCCACATCTTGTACCACTTCTCCCCCACGTCCGGCGTCGCGGCGCGGGCTTTGGCCAGATGTTCGCCGCCGGTGATCTCCGAGGTCTCGCCGAACACGCCATAGATGCCGAGCGGGATCAGCTTGTCGTACATGTTGCCGACTGTCGGACATGACGACAGACCCGTGGTCGTGTCCGACTCGCCGCATTTGGTCGAGACCCAGAGCTCCGACATCGCGCATGCTTCGCGCGGCAGTTCCGAGGCCCAATGCAGATATTCTTTCGCCACGTAAGAGGCGCGCGCGATGGTGGCGATATCGCCATGCCCTTCGATGCCAAAACCGGTCACTGGCTTGCCAGTCTTGGCGATGCCGTCGACGACGCGTTTGGTCCAACTTTCCTCGATACCGATGACAATCACCGCCGCGACGTTCGGGTTGGCGCCGATGCCGATCAGCGTGCGGAAGAAAAGATCGAGATCGGCGCCGAATTGCAGCCGGCCGTAGGCGTGCGGCAGCGCCAGCGTTCCCTTGACGTTGTTGGCGACCGCCTCGCTGGCGGAATTCGAGAGGTCGTCGAGCGGCAGGATGACGACGTGATTGCGCACGCCGACGCGGCCGTTCTCGCGGCGCCAACCGGTGAAGGCGAGCTTGCCGTAATCTTGCGATTTGATCGCGGCTTGCGTCTGCGCGCGCGCGGCGGCAATCGCCTTGTCGGAGTTCACTCGCAGGGAATTGACTTGCATCGGGGGCTCCTCACCAGCGCTTTGTCTTCATATTGTGGACGTGCAGGTGTTCGCCCGCCGCCACATCAGCGATCGCCTTGCCGACGTCCTCGCCATATTTCCAGATCGTGTCGCCGGCTTTGATGTCTTTCAGCGCCACTTTGTGGCCGATCGGAATGTCCATCTTAGCTTTGAGATGGAAGGTCGTGTCGTTCTCGGTGATTACGCCAAGCATCTCCGTGCCGGCCTTCAAATCTTCGACGACGACGACGCCGCACGTGTCCTTTGGACTGTGCACCAAAAGTTGGGGAATGCTCACCGCTTACGATCCTCCCTGAGTTCATGTTGCTACGCGCCACGTCAGCGCTTCGACGCCTCGTAGCGTGCCTTGGTCTCGGCATTCATGGGGTAAAGGCCGGGCAGGTTCGCGCCTTTGTCGACCTCGCCCATGATCCATTCTTCCATGCGCTCCTGCTCGGGCGCGGCGGCGACCACTTCGTCGAGGAGTTTTGCCGGAATGAGCACGGCGCCGTCGTCATCGACCACGACGATGTCATCGGGGAAAACGGCAACGCCGCCGCAGCCGATCGGCTGCTGCCAGGCAACGAACGTGAGACCCGCGACCGACGGCGGCGCGGCGCCGCCCTGACACCACACGGGAAGCCCGGTGCCGAGCACGCCGGCGACGTCGCGCACAACGCCGTCGGTGATCAGCGCCGCGACGCCGCGCTTCTTCATTCGCGCGCAAAGAATGTCGCCGAAAATGCCGGCAGCGGTAACACCCATCGCATCGACGACGGTGATAACGCCCTCCGGCATCGCCTCGATTGCCGCGCGTGTTGAAATCGGCGACGCCCAGGATTCGGGCGTGGCGAGATCTTCCCGCGCCGGCACGAAGCGCAGCGTGAAGGCGGGGCCGACGAGCCGCGGCTGTCCCACGCGCAACGGCCGCGTGCCGCGCATCCAGACATTACGCAGACCCTTCTTCAAAAGGATCGTGGTGATCGTCGCGGTTGAGACCTTGGCGAGAATATCCCTGGTTTTCTGATCGAACGGCATCGCGGCTCCCTGGAAATGCGCGCCCCTCATAGGCCGAAGCGCGCGGGCGGTCGAGCGGGCTTCAGTGCGGTAGACTGCGCGCGATCTCGGCTACGTGGTCCCCCAGCGCCAGCGAGGACGTAAGCCCCGGCGACTCGATCCCAAAAAGGTTGATGAGGCCGGCGACGCCGTGCTCTCGCGGCGTTTGCACGACGAAATCCTGCGCCGCGATCGCCGGAGGCACGATTTTTGGCCTGATGCCGGCATAGCCCGGTTGAAGAGCGCCATCCGGAAGGTCCGGCCAATAGCGGCGGATCGCTTTGTAGAAGCGCTCGCCGCGCGCCGGATCGACATTGTAGTCGATCGTCTCGACCCACTCGACGTCCGGGCCGAATTTCGCCTGCCCGCCGAGATCGAGCGTCAGGTGCACGCCGAGGCCGCCGGGCTCGGGCACCGGATAGATGAGATGGGAGAAGGGCGACCGCACGGTCAGGGTGAAGTAATTGCCTTTGGCGAAGTAGCGGGTCGGCACGGCCTCCTGCGGCATGCCGGCGATGTTTCGCGCGATCAGCGGCGCTTCGAGGCCCGCTGCGTTGACGAGCAGCCGGCAGGCGAGCGTCATCGGCTCGGCGCCGCCGATCCGGAGTGCAATCCCCGCCTCTCCCGCGCGCCCGCCGACGAGCGGCGCGTTGAGGCCAAGGCTCGCGCCGACCGCCTCCGCATCCCCGAGCAGCCCCAGCATCAGATGATGCGAATCGACGATTCCGGTCGATGGCGAGAGCAGCGCGCCATTGCAGGCGAGCGCCGGCTCCAGCGCCTGCGCCTCGACCGCGGTCAGAAAGCGGAGATCCTCGACGCCATTCGCCCGCGCCCGTGCTTCGATCGAAGCGAGCTTGCCCGCCTCGGCCCCGTTAGTGGCGACGATGAGCTTCCCGCAGTTTTTATGCGGCACGCCGTGATCGGCACAGAATTGATAAAGCGCACGCTTTCCGGCGACGCAGAAGCGCGCCATCAGGCTGTCCTTCGGATAGTAGATGCCGGCGTGAATGACCTCGCTGTTGCGCGAGGAAATGCCGGTGCCGATCGCCTCCGCTGCTTCGAGAATGATCACCTCGCGGCCGGCTTGTGCCAGCGCCCGCCCGATTGCGAGCCCGACCACACCGGCGCCGACGACCACGCAATCGACCTGATCCATGCACCTCTGCCCACCTGCCGCGCACCCCCTCTAGGAGAGGCAACGGCAGAAGGGCAACCCGCCCGGCGCGTGCTGGACAAGGCCGCGTCGTCTCCCCTATATGGCCGCGCCCGGCAGGCCGGCGCGCCCAGGTAGCTCAGTTGGTAGAGCATGCGACTGAAAATCGCAGTGTCGGTGGTTCGATTCCGCCCCTGGGCACCAGCAAAATCCGGCGAGTCGATGAGCAGCCAACCCGGCAATCCGAACGCGCCCGCCACCCGACCCACACAAGGCGGAGCCACCCAGGGAAGCGGCAGC
>Ga0164309_10000957_pt1 | contig 14611 bp, 17 predicted proteins | sample Whisoiple_247_MG_FD_109984 | JGI IMG/M metagenome (GOLD analysis project Ga0164309, IMG submission 109984) | Soil microbial communities amended with fresh organic matter from upstate New York, USA - Whitman soil sample_247_MG | ecosystem: Environmental > Terrestrial > Soil > Unclassified >...
CGAAAGGGAGCTGACTTCTCGTTGGTCTCTCGTAGGAACATAAGGTTGTGGCTATCTTCTGACGAAAGAAACGTACTGTTATGTATACCTCCACTTGGAGCGTCGGCGTACGTTTTACTTACCTTTATGATATGTGATGAGGATACGACAGCAAATGGCCCTGCAATGGGAGGCTTGAGCCGATGTGTCTTGAAAGGGACTCGCACGGTTCTTAGGGGAGGCGGGGGCAGTGATGACCCTAACTTACCCGACGTAACTATGGTTTTATATTGCATGACCTATTATGCTAAAGGAATAAACTAAACCCACAGCGAAAACAACTATAAGCACAGCCAAGAAAAAGATTATTTAATAATAAACTCAATATAATGAGAAAATCCCAATAGAAAGTGGATGAAAAGATGAAAGCTATAATTCAAAATGAATTTGGGGGTGCGGATGACCTCCTGCATACGGATATGGAAAGACCTAAAACAAATCAAAACGAAGTTCTGATAAAAGTAGCTTTTACGAGTGTAAATTATGCCGATATTAAAAACCGTTTAGGTAACAAAGGTAAAGTGATTTTTCCTTTGATGCTTGGTCTAGATGTGGCGGGAACAATTGAAGAGAGTTCTGCTTACTCCCCCTTTTCAAAAGGAGATCGAGTAATTGCTTTCCCAAAAAACGGTTCATATGCAGAGTATGTAGTTGCAAATGAAAAATTAGTATTTAAAATTCCAGACAGCTTATCATTTGAACAAGCTGCGGCCATGCCAACAGTATCTATTTTATCCTACATACTCATACATGAAATTGGAGAGGTACAAAAGACAGATACCATTGTGATTCATAGTGCTGCTGGTGGTGTAGGCTCAATGCTTGTACAAGTAGCTAAACTGCTGGATGTTCAAAAAATTATTGGAACTGTTGGGAATTTAGAGAAAGGAGATTATGTGAAAAGATTAGGGGCCGATATTGTTTGCACCTATGAAACATTTACAGAGGAAGTGTTAAATCATACAAACAATGAAGGAGCAAATGTTATCTTTGATTCCGTTGCTGGTAATGTTACTAGTAAGAGTTTAGAGTGCCTAGCCTTATATGGTACGCTCGTTCAATTCGGCAATAGTAGTGGCAAGGCTGGGGTCTTTAAAACGAGTGATGTACATAGTAGCTGTAGAAATATCAAAGGATTTAGCTTAGGTACTACTAGAAAGCATAATCCAGGAAGGTTAGCACCTGCAGCAGAAAAAGTATTGGAGCTTTTTAATTCGAAACAGCTTACTCTTCCTATAGCACAAGTATTTAATTTGAAAGACGCGGCTAAAGCCCATAAATTAGTAGAAAGTCGTAATTACAAAGGGAAAGTTTTAATTAAAATGTAAGAATTGAAGTTTTTTTATAATAATATCAACCTTTTATAAGCCTCACATCCAAGATTTTCAATTATTAATTCTGTAAAAATATAAAAACGAAACAATTTGGAAACATCTACATATTATTATATTTGTAACTAGAGCTTAGATATGTTAAATAAATAAAGTTATGGCCTTTAAATTTTAGATTAAACAATTGTAGAACTACTTGTATTTTGGGATTAATCCCTTCGCTTGCCTGGGATTAACGCCCATAAAACCAAGATAAAGGGAGAGAATATTATGGAGATTAAAAAAACATTTACAAGAATGGTAGCTACTGCAACCATTACGGGAATTGTTGCATTTGGGCCTACGCATGTAGCACATTTAGACACGCTTATTGTCCATGCATCTACGAATCAGACTGAAATGAATCAAACTGCTGTCAAAAACATCAATGAAATTTATAATGCCGGGATTAAAGGTGAAGTGCCTCGACTAACAAAAGACTTAAAATTTGGTGTAAGCACGCGTGATGATGTTCGTTCCCTTTTCGGTCTGCCACCTGAAGGGGCTACGGGAAGCTTTGATTATTATCATGCTGAAATGGGACATCCTGGCTATGCATTTGGATATGATAGAAACCACGTCATTTCAGAAATTCGCTATTTCGGTACAAATGTAGAACGTCAAACCAATTTGGGATCCATTACAGAAATCAACCTAAAAAAGCAGCTTGGACAACCTAATTTCACGAAAAAAATAAAAAATGGTAAGCTTCTTCAAACAAAATATACGTATCATGCCGGGGCTTACGATCTTGAATTTATTTTCGATAATACTACATCATTAAATCATGTAAACCTGATTTCTAAGTCTTAAACGAAAACGAACCTATAGCTTATTTATTTCTCTATATTCTTTATTTTTTAAAATTATGTGGTGAGGATAATTTTCAATATAAATTATAAAAATTAGTATGAATTAGTAGGCCAATTTAGGAGGGAAAATAATGAAAAAAGTGTATTCGTTGATTAGTATTGTGATGATGGCTGTGCTTGCAATTACTACAATTGGAGGATCTTCAGCACAAGCGAGTGTCCCTCGTTTTTCATTTCAAACAGAAGATGGAAAATGGGATGGAGAAGTGGGCAATCCAAATAAATTAGCAAATATCGAAATAGATCTTGTTTCGCCAATCTATTTAAAAACTGCTTCTGGAACTACGCCAGTATCTAATTATAGTAAGCTAACTGTTCGCCTTCGTAATGCTAATACGGGTGCTACTACAAGTTATCATACGTTTACGAATGGCAAAGCGTTGTTTACCTCTATGAAAACAGGAAAATATTATGTTGACATAAAAGATACATATACAAATGGATATGTATCTGGAAAGCTTGATGTTGTATTTAAGTAATATACTTTCTTTTTAAATTAAAGAAGCTCTTGAGGATAAAATCAAGAGCTTCTTACGATGTTGATTATGTAAAGTAAAAAAAGAGTTCATTGTTCTTCCTTATAAAATCGTTCTCCTGTATGAGGATTGTAGTATACACGCAATTTTTTGTTTGTCGTTGGATCAACCATAACTTCATCCGTGCGGATAAACCCATTAGGTATACCCGGCCCATGTCGGTTTCGAAAGCGTTTATCCCAAATAAGCCATGATAATACAGCTAAAATCAAGATACCAACACTCATCACTACATAATAAATAATGATTATATTCACCATTATTACATCTCTTCTACAATAACTGCGGTTCCGTATGCCACAATTTCACTCATGTTGTTTCCAATTTCACCAGAATCAAAGCGCATCATAATTATTGCATTGGCACCCATCACTTGGGCGTTTTTCACCATACGGTCTAACGCATGCTTCCTTGCGTCCTCAAGCATTTCTGTATATTGACTAATTTCGCCACCAATGAGTCCCTTTAACCCAGCAAGAATATCATTCCCAATCCCTCTCGCTCGTACAGTTAATCCAAATACAGGCCCCTTTACTTCCACTGTTTTATAGTTTGGTACATTTTCTGTTGTAACAATAATCATCAACCATTTCCCCTTTTATTTATGATATTTACAGGATATTGAAATCAAAGAATTGCATAGCAACCCTGAATCAATATTTCTTTTTGTATTTTTTTCAATCTTTCTCTATTGTACAAATTTTTATATATTGTTTATTTACATATATTTATACTATGTCTAAGTTCCATTTCTTTGCACAAAACTGGCCTTCTTACACAAGGTCTAACTTATTTATCCTGCTTCTAAACTACAAATATTCACTAACTGAAACATTTACTTACCTAACTTTTTTGTGTTAAAATAATTTTATGCAAAAGTCCAACGTTGCATAACACATAAGAATGTACATCTTAACCTTTTTCTAGGAAAAGTCCTATTGTCAGTTTTCAAAATTGCTTTGGGGCTTTTCTTTTCTATAAAATCAGTAGTCTCCATTTATCTTTTATGCTTTTTAAAAATCCCAGTGTTAAAACCAAACAAAATTTGACAAAACCAAAACCTTAACCCTATTCTATACATAAAAATAAACTCAAGGAGTTAGAACATAAATGGATAACATGCAGCGTTTTATAGAGTTAGTCTTAAGGTTTGAGCAATCCTTAAATAGAAAGTTAACTCATCAAGAAAAAGAATTCTTAATGTGGGTTATAAAAAAAGAAAAACAGGTAGAAGCGTAATCCTGAATTAATTACTCCTATCTGTTTTAGTAATGAAGGGTAGACCCCTTCTTTTCAATTCTTCTTCAAGAATAAGAATGAAATCTTTATCTAGCTTTAATTCAATTGCTTTAAAGTACGATGCTAACAATGTTTGATCATTTAATTTATCCATACTTCCCCTCACTTGTTTTTTAAGCAACATCTTTAAATATATAACAAGTTGAATTTGATGTTAAGTATTAAAACAAAATTCCTAAAGTTACGAATATTAAGATATATAAACCCAAGCTTTTAGTTTATATAGTCTATGGAACCCGAACAAAAACGGGCTCGTCGACTTTCCACAGTTATCATTCATGTGTAATTTCCACTTTCGATAGCTCACAACATTTCACGTAAAATTATAATTATCTAGAGCTATATAAAAAATTATGGTGAATTAAATATAATAAACCTTTAACTCCCCTGACTCTATTCTTACCAGGGCTGAATTTTCTACTGATTTCCCACTAAGTGTTTTTTTTACTTTGTCTAGAATGGTTTGCTCCCTATTCAAAGCCGGAAATCCTACTATGTCCAAAACCTCATTGACGATTGGTTGCTCTTCTAGTCTTTGATTACCTGTAAGATGAGACTTTAACCATATCTCAACTCCATTTTTCCCTCTAACTGCAATTGGAAAATCCATTACACGATCTTTATATCGCTCTGGAGCTCGTCTCCTATATGGTAAAGTTTCTTCCTCATCCATTAAAAAATAAACAGCTTCTACTTCATCAATAACCCTTTCTAGATAAAATTTCAAAAAACCTAACGTATCCCTTGAGTCGTTTAATTCAGTAAAGACTAGTCTTTCCCCATAATGATAAACTCTAGCAGTTTCAAATTTCCTTTCACTCGGATCTTTTAAATAATCATCAAATACACTTCCTCCAGCCTCTACCTTAGGAGTACCACTCTTCATATCAATATATATAACAGAGTTTTCTGTTACTATATGCTCTGCATTTTCAATACCTAATTTCTCTAATATAGCTATTGTTCCTCGTGGCCCTTCTCCTACGTAACCACAGTTAATCCCACTTGTTCTAAATTCGTTCCCATATTTATCCCTAGCTATAAAGTGTGGAACCTCACAAATATCATAAAGACCTAGAACATGAAAATTAGGATTGTACTTGTAAAAGCCTTGTAAGATAGCATCAGTGCCATTTTTGTAAATAAACAATTCTACAGGCTCAAACGTTTTTAATTCTTTCCATACTTGCGACGTCCTTTTTGGTACCCCATCATAATTTTCTTTTACAATTATGCCTTCCACGCTTTCCCACACTCCTTTTATATTTATTGCTAAATACTTGATTAATTTGCATTTAAAATCTCAGCATGTAACTGGCTACATAACCTCTTTATCAGTAATTAGTTTTAAACATTCCTCTGTTCTTTTTTCATTAAGGTGTGGTCCTTATAAAATAATCTAAATAAAAAATCCCATCCACAACAATAAAAATGATTGGCCCTACAATATAATCTAATACTTTTGAATTCCCTATGGTACTTCCATTAGCAAATACGAATAAAAAGAATCGTATGACTGAATAAGAAAGAAAGTATATAAAAAGTGAGATTAGTGGATAAAAAACAAAAAACCAAAGTACTGCTATAACTAGATTTGCTTTACTATTTTCACCGAACATAGAATAAAATTCCGAACCTCCCTGTTCATGGTAAAACAGAAGCATCAAAGTCATACCACCAAAAACTGCACTAAAAGCTGGCCATCCTTTAGGTAAATCAATTTTTTTAGAGATTACAAGTTGATAAACAAAAAGCAAGAAAGCTGCTACAACACCCATTAGAAAAAACCAAAAGGTAACATCCATCAAGTAACCCTCCTAAATTTGTGGTGATATGATGTAAGAAGATTATTTTATTTTTTTATTTGTTTATATAATTTTTCTGCTTTAATACCTAACACTATCTCATTTGAATACAACCTATTTTGTAGAGAAATTTCACCGTCATCATACATTCGAGCAAATGCCTTTTTTTCCTTAAAATAATCTTATCTTCATTTTTAGTTATAGAAAATTTTAAGGGGTCTTGCTCATTAATATTAGGAACACGTTATATTTCACTCGGAAGAGCCGCATGCCCTAACTCACCTACTCTTCGTATAATACCTTCGGTATGCATTCTTTATTTCCCTTCCTTTCCATTACATACTATGAGAAACGCTGAAACTTGTAACTCATAAGGGGAATTAGTTAATTGCGTCACAGCACTTCTTAGCAACGTCCTATTGTCTACTTATTTGGCTCTATTAAACTTAAATATTGATTTTTATATAATAATTAGAGGAACCTTCATTCGTCGAGGTTCCTCATCCTTCTTCAACTAATGCTACCCGTTAGTGCAAGTTCATTTTTTCACAAATTTTTCATTGTAGTTATAATTTATCGATAAGTAAAATGAATGTTGATAGCTATTTGTTCCCATTTAACGAAACCTATGAATCATTAAGAACGTACATAAATATTTATAAGATGACCTAAAAATAGGGAGGAAGGAAATATGAATTTGACCCAAAAACAACGAATCGTGTTACTATTATTAACCACTGAATGGCAGACACCGTTACAGCTTGCCAATCAGCTTTCGAAAGCATCAGAGAATTTATCCGATGTACAACAAGCACTCAAGGATCTATTGAGTGAAGGATTAGTGCAGATCAATCCAGTTGTTTTCGGATTATATCGATTAACTACAGATGGCAAAACTTTAAAGGAGATTGAATTAAGTGAGAGCCAATGAATTAAGTGCAACATACGGGGATAAGAGCTTATTTTGCAGGTATTATATTACTTTTTATGTTAATATAACCAAATTATCCACCTTGGTACATAACGAAAATTGTAATTATTTTATCAGGGCTTCTAATCATTTTTTGGACATTAAAATGTCACGTAGCATAAGAGAGCTGCTGTTGATTTCAACAGCAGCTCTTTTGTATTTGTACCTATAATACACATGATGTTAACTAAAGGGATATAAAGCATACACTACTCTTTATTGAAGAACAAAGACGCACCTAACATCACGCTCTTATTAGCTGGTTGCCCCTTTTACAAATCCTTTATAAGCAACGGCAGCAAGTGAAATACAAATTAGTGTAAAGATTCCTAAATAAAGAAGTGCCGGTACAATATGAGCAATGTCTCTCCCACGTGCCATAATATCCATGAATGCTTTGTGCGCCCAATATTGTGGCAGGAAATGTGCTGTCGTCTGTATCGCTTTTGGCATTAATTCAAGTGGCACCCACAGTCCTCCGAGTGCTGCTCCACCTAATGTAACAAGCTGAGTAATCCCTATTGCCATTTGCTCACTCTTTGCCACAAAAGCTACTAATAAACCCAACGACGTTCCTGCTAATGATAACAGAACAGAAAGAAGTGCAATTGCTCCAAAATTTCCAATATGGAGATTATAAACGAAGTGCCCAAATGTGAGAAGAACCGTAATTTGAACAAGGACAAGAATCACATTAGGAATCCACATGCCAATCATATAATGAAAACGATTCATCGGCGTACTGAATAAGCGTGACAACATTCCACTTTCACGATCTTGCATGAACGTACGGGCCATCGTAATAATGATAAAAAAGACAAACATGACTGTATAACCTGGAACAATTTGTGTAACAGCGTTTACTTTCTTTGCAATAATTTTTTTATCTTGAATTTGCAAGGGGGATGCGAGCATATCCTTCGTTTTTTGCGAATCCTTAGTCTGCATGGAAACAATCTGCTCTATCTTATGTTCACGGTACCCATTGCTCAAATTATCAAGCAGCGATTTTACCGGAGCTACTGCCTGTGCTTCCCCTTGTGTGCCATCATAATAAAAATGAACACTTGTTTGATTACCTCTACTTAAGGAATCACCAAATCCTTTAGGAATAACGATGAGGGTTTGGATTTTCCCATCACTTAATTGTTTAACTGCATTCTTTACGGAGACCTCTTTTTTAGTATCAAAACTATCAATCTTATCAATAGATTTTAAAAATGTATTTGATGCCTCTGAGTGATCCTGATCCACAAAATGAATATTGAAGGAATAGTTAGTATTTCCGAAGATAGATGAAAAGACAACAATAAATAATATAGGCAAACCAAACGTCCAAAAATAAATGGCTTTCTGTTTACCCATTCTTTTTATTTCTTTCTTTAGAATTGTTCCTACCATACTATTTCCTCCTCAGACATCACGAAGTGATTTCCCAGTCAATTGAAGGAAAACATCTTCTAAATTCGGTTTAGAAATTTCCAACCGGTGTACATCGTTGCCATTCTGTTGAAGCTTTTTAGATAAGGAATGGAGGGTGGATAATGGCTGTTTTGTTTCAATTAAATATCCCCCATCTTTTCTAAGAACATTTCCATAAGACTCAAGAACGGATTCTTCTACTGAAGTTGCTTCAACATACAAGGAAGGTGTTGCATATTTTGAAAGAATGTCTGAAACGGTTCCCTGTTCTATAACCATCCCATTATCAATTAGGGCGATATAATCGCAAAGGTTTTCGATTTCTTCCATGTAATGGCTAGAATATAATACTGTAACGCCTTCCTTTTTTAAGGAATGGATAATTTCAAAAATATAGTTTCTAGAATGTGGATCTACTCCGACAGTAGGTTCATCCATAATAAGGAAATTAGGGAGATGCAAGAGAGCACATCCAATATTAATTCTGCGTTTCATTCCACCAGAGAACTTCTGAATGGCATCATTACCACGATCATTGAGGCCCACTAATTTTAGAACTTCTTCAACTCGTTCTTTTAACGCGGCTCCTTTCAATCCATACAATGATCCGAAAAAAGATAGGTTATCTTTTGCCGATAATGTTTCATTAAGAACGATATCTTGAGGGACATAACCCATTTTGGACTTTATTTCTTTGGAATCTGATTTTGCATTTTGATTGAATAGATGAACATCCCCTTCATAGTCTTGTAGAATACCGGATAAGATTTTCATCATTGTCGATTTCCCAGCTCCATTTGGACCAATTAAGCCAAAACAGGTGCCTTCAGAAATTGAAAATGAAACGCCTTTTAATGCTTCAATTTTTCCATAATGCTTTTTTACGTTTAATATCTCAATCATTTAAATCCCCCCTAATCTAGTAATAATACAATAGGAACTATTTAATTCCTTTATTACAAAGATGACCACTTGTGAAAACATAATTATTGTACCCCTTTCAAGATTTAATCATATTTTCCAAATGCTCTTTTTATGTATTCTCAAGGAATCTAATCTTCCTTAATGAATTAATTAGAGTAAGATGAAAGGAAATTAAAATAAATTCTACAAAATAATAAGTAAGTAGACACAGAACCCCTTTTTAAGCGTAGAGGAGAAAACCTAGGTATTTATTTTTAACATAGCACTTTATAGCTTTACAAATAGAACTTTATGTTTATTTAGCCGTGTAAAAATATGATATATTATATACATACCTAAAACACGACATATTATATCTAATCTAGCTGATCACAAATAAAAGCACTACTAATCTATAAATATAAATACCATCAAGGGCGTTAGTATAGATTACTAACGTCCTTTTCACTCTCTTCTTCACTTTAAGATTTCTGCACGAACTGGAGGGAGATAACATTGAGTAAAAAGCAAAAGCTATGGACCAAGGAGGAAGATTTATTCCTTAAAGAACAATATGGACGGATGACGTTCCAAAGAATTGGCGAACACTTAAATCGTAGCAAAGAATCAGTTAATAAACGGATTATACGATTAAACCTTCGCAGTGAAGATAATTGCTTACGTAAAAAATGGACAACGGAGCAAGATACTTTTTTAATAGAAAACATTGGTATCATGAATAATCATGAAATAGGAAACCATTTAGGTAAGAGCCCTTCTTCTGTTGCTACTCGTATTAAAATATTAAAACTAACACGAAAAGAAACGCTGCGTAGATGGACGGAGCAGGAAGATGAATACCTATTAAAGTATTATGGATCTAAATCTCTTGAACGCATATCTAGACGACTGCAGCGAAGTATACCAGCATTAGAGTCCAGATTAAGTCGCTTAGGCGTATATGGAGTAAGAGCTTATACAGGAAAAATTATGGTATATGAACTGGCCAAGTGCCTACAAGTTGATGTTCATACCATTTATAACTGGATTCGAAATAATAGATTGCCCTATAAAATGACGAGGGCAAGAACACGGAATTTTATAGTAATCGATGTATTGGCCTTTTGGAAATGGGCTGAACAAAATAAAGAATTTCTTAACTTTTCTAAGATACCTAGACATACTCTTATTCCTGAACCCGATTGGGTGAATAAACAAAGAAAATATGATTATTATAATCGTCCTAAACATGAAAACAAAAAGTGGACAGAAGAAGATGACGCTCGTCTATGGTATATGTTCTATGAGGAAGGTCGTACTCAACAAGAAATCGGTCAACTTATAGGACGATCAAGGTATGGGGTTCAACGAAGGTTAAACCGATTGCGAAAAAGAAATTGATCACTTAAAGGCTGTATCCTTTACTTATTTTAAGCAATAGATATATTCAGTCGATATTAAAATAAATCCTAAAAACAAAAAAGCATTTTTCTACATGAATTTAAAAAGGAATTTGTCATTTTATTTTTCAATAAACAAATATCTCTCTACGAATCCGTTATTTTATGACTATGCAGGAAATCGAAATTTACAGGAACTAGATTTGTGTATCCTTTATAGATTTAAAATAGGGTTTTAGTGTTTTAATCCTTTTCATTACAAAGTTTCAAATAATTTTAATGGAAGCTTCATTTCAAAAATCCATTATTTTGTATGAATGATGTAGAATGAAATGTAAGTGATATGAGGAGGAATGTTATGATAAATCTTTCCCACAAGTTGAAGATTAAGGATTTCCATAATAAGATGAATCATCAATTTGGCTTCGAAATATTAAATATTCTAAATGGACAGGTAATGTATGAGGTGTTTCAAACACATCAATTAATGGAAAAAGGTGATTATATTTCTTTTAACGAAGCTATGTGCTCACATGGGACAAGTGTTGCAATATTCAGTGACGAATTTAAAAGTTTAAGAGCTTTAGGACATAAGGTGTCTGTACAAGAATATGAAAATTTTGCTATGGAACCCTTGAAACTCCTGTTTGAAAGAGAGTATAAATGTATCGTCTTATGGTTTGGTGATGATATGTTTTGTCAAATGAATATGCTAACGTTACTAGCATACTTAGAACAAGTGGCGTATAAAGGGAAAATATTTTTCAATATGGTTAACGAAATAACTTATAAGATTGAAACAATTGAAATATTTTTAAGTAGTTATAAAAAGGTTTATCAACAAGTATTAATAGATCACCAATTCCCTAAAATACAAGTAATATCCAGTATGTTTCAAGGAATTGGGTTATACATGGAATACATAAAGGACGATAATGAAATCGTAGCGTATATAAGGGAAAATGAAGATCAATCACAAAATGAATTGCTGGAAAATTTGTTCCAGTCATTTCATCAGTATGGTCTAGGGGATGTGCAATATTTAAAAATTATTGAGACTATAACCAAAGTTTAGCACTTTGGTTATAGTCTTTTATATAGAATAATTGGTAACACTACACCACGGAAAGTTGGAGCATTAATCAACCTAAAAAGTAATATAACAAATGGCTTCATAAAGATTTGTAGTGAAATTTAATTTATTTCTGGAACATTATCTTATTCACCACAAGTAAATACAAAAGCTGGTGGAATGTTCCAAAGTACTTTTTCTACCTCGATATTTACAAAGAAAGACTGAAAAAATCGTTGTTTGAGGCGTGTATATTGGAACGAAATAAATTTCCCATCACTACCTAACACTTCTCTTGTTACCTGTAATATTTTTTCCGAGGTCGCCAATGGTAAGCTGGTAAAGGGTAAGCCTGATACAATATAATCTACTTTGGTAATCTTATATTGCTGAACATATTTATCTGCATATTCAGCAGAGCCATGAATAATGTGTATATTTTTTATGGCTCCATATTTGCTTTTAAGGGTATGAACAAATTGTTTGTTGTTCTCAATGATTAGTAAGACTGTCTCGCTATGTTTATTTTGAATGAGCTGTTCCGTAAAAACCCCTGTTCCTGGTCCATACTCAATAATACATTTTGCTTGTTCAAAATTAATAGGAGCTATCATGTGTTTTGCAAGTTGTCTAGAGCTTGACATTAATGCTCCTACAGTTCGTGGATGCTTTATATATTCGTTTAAAAAATAAAATACATTCATAGTCATCTTCCTCTCTCCTTGTGAGATACAGGTATACTATACCTAAATAAAATTAAGATGCGATTAAAAGAACGTAAAAGCCCTTACTGTTTTTCTGAAAATAAAAAACGTACTTGTAGAGCTTCTCTGTATCAGCTATGACCTTTTCACTGTTAGCTAAGGATAAGTGAAGACAAAGTAGACGAATCATTAGTATTATGGAAAAAAACAACACAAATCTCTTCAACTTAGTGGCTTCATTGTTTAGTATAAAAAAGATATTATTGAGTTTAAACGGTAGGTAGACTGATAAATAATTAAGGCTTAAGCGGTAGAAGAGTTATTATTATGTTCGTTAGAGTACAATCTTATGAATGAGAAAAAGCTCACCTTATTTAGGTAAGCTTGGAAAGGGGAATATCTATGAAAAAAATCATTAATTAGCTAGAACTAACAATAATTATTTTAAGCTTTAATGATGAAAAAATGATGAAAAAATCAAACACACTATAAACATAGTTGTATTGAGCGATTAAGAGTTTACTCTAAATAAAGAAGACACAAATGAACAGAGGATACAAATAGTAACAATTTTCATTACTTTAGAGTTTAATGTAACTTTCTTTCATAAATAATAATAAGTTCCCTAAATCAACGCATTTCTTGGAATTATAAGATATCAGTATCGAGAATTAACATTATGATAAGTAGAAAAAGAACATATTTGAATAAGTTAAGAATTTATTAACTACAATTTGGATCATTTAAATTATTATTGTTAATAACCACATCTGCTTTAAATCGAGGTGTATGTTTATCTATATAGATTTTTGAAGCTGCATGATATCTTTTAATAAACATTTCTTCAGCTTTTTCATAACTTCCAAAAGCCTGTTCTTCTCGTTTAGCACCTCTTTGTCTAGCTAACTCAAAGTCAGTATCCACGAATATTTTAAAATCATATAGGTCACATAATTGTTTCTTGAATAAAAAGGTCCCATCTACAATTAAAATCATGTCCTTACTTGCTACTTGTATATCGGGTTTAACATACTGATCTGTTGCTAATTCTAAAGAGGTTGTTTGATAATGAAGGTTTCCTCCTGGTCCTAAAGGAATTAAAAGCTTTTGCTTAAAGGATTCATAATCATGCGCATCTTGATAATAGCCAAGAGCCGACTCCTTTCCCTGTCTGTAACGAATACATTTTGGATTATGAAAATGATCTATGCTTGTTCTAATAACATTCTTTTTTCTAGTTTGAAGTTCCACAGCGAGTTCATTAGCAAGCGTTGTCTTTCCGGAAGCTGTAATTCCACTAATTCCTACTCGAATGGGATGGCTTGCTTTTAAACTCAATATTTTATCTACTAATTCAGAAATAAGTTTTCCTCTTAACATGTAATCTCCAATCTCCCCTCAACGCATTAGTTTCTATATTCTTCTCTCTATATAAAAGTGAATTCTTGTCGCATCATAATATGCATTATCAGAAATTCTTAAAAAATCTATTTACTTATAAAAAAAGTTTTTTATAGCTTCCAAACGTATGTTATAGCCACATTCTTCACAAGTATATTTTCCTTTCATATTTTCTTTAACCTGCTTATATCTCAATGTGCCTTCGTACACTATAAATTTTTTCTACAACCTATACAAATTACTTCATAATAAAAAATCTCAAATTCCCTCTGTTCCGATAATGACTCCTTCTGGAGCCCAACTAGAAAATGAGCTTTTACTGATTAAATGTACTGTATAAAAAACAGTACCTTTTTGGACTATCTATGTGGGGAAAAACTGAACATTAACAAAATAAAAGGCTACACCATTCTAAAATGATGTAGCCTTTTATTTTAAGTATTAGATGAAATTCGCAAACAATAATCAGTTTCTCTATAAATATATCATATTCATATGATGAATAAATAAATTTTTTAGTATGGCTGAGTATGTACAAACGTACACCTTTTTAGACGTTAGAAAAATCAATGATATTAAGTCTATTTAATATTAAAAATAAATCTTTTTAGACGTCCGAAAATAAATAGACCTTTTTATACTTTTTTGTCCTATACTTAAACTATCTATTATAAACAAGGATGGTTTTCACAATGGGAATTAATTTTGGATATATTCGTGTAAGTACAAATGAACAAAACTTAGATAGACAGTTAGAAGCAATAACACCTTATTTAATAGATGAAAAATATCTATACAGTGATAAGGCGAGTGGGAAG
>Ga0164309_10000961_pt1 | contig 14580 bp, 18 predicted proteins | sample Whisoiple_247_MG_FD_109984 | JGI IMG/M metagenome (GOLD analysis project Ga0164309, IMG submission 109984) | Soil microbial communities amended with fresh organic matter from upstate New York, USA - Whitman soil sample_247_MG | ecosystem: Environmental > Terrestrial > Soil > Unclassified >...
ACGCTGGCCTGGCTCGCGCGCCACGCCGAGGCGCTGCTCGCGCCCGAGCGCGTCGGCTACCCGCAGCTGCACCTGAAGCACAAGCGCGCCGTGCTGTACTACGAGCCGCTCGGTGTCGCGGCGGTCGTCGCGCCGTGGAACTTCCCGTTCGCGATCCCGTTCACGCAGGCGGCCTACGCGCTCGCTGCCGGGAACTCGGTCCTGCTGAAGCCGTCCGAGCTGACACCGCTGACCGGCGCGCTCGTCGCCGAGCTCTTCGCTGCGGCCGGTGCGCCGCTCCTGCTCGCTCAAGGTGACGGCGCGGTCGGCGAGGCGCTCGTGGCCTCGCGCGGGCTCGGCAAGGTGCTCTTCACCGGTTCCGCGGAGGTCGGTCGCCGCGTCGCGGCGGCCGCCGGCGAGCGTCTCGTCCCGGTCACGCTCGAGCTCGGCGGCAAGGACCCGATGCTCGTCCTCGACGACGCCGACCTGTCCCGTGCCGTCGACGGGGCGCTCTGGGGATCGTTCCTGAACTGCGGGCAGGTGTGCTCCGGCGTCGAGCGCATCTACGTCGAGGGGGATCTCTTCGAGCCGTTCGTCGAGGAGCTGGCGCGCAAGGCGGCCGAGCTCGAGCTCGGGCCGCTGATCTCGGCCGAGCAGCGCGACAAGGTCGCGGCGCTCGTCGACGACGCGCTCGCGCACGGCGCGCGCGCGCTGACTGGGGGGCGCGCACCGGAGCGCACCGGCTGGTTCTACGAGCCGACGGTGCTCGTCGACGTACCCGACACGGCGCGCATCGAGCACGACGAGGCGTTCGGGCCGGTCGTCACCGTCGCGCGCACCAGCGACGAGAACGCGGCGGTGCGGGCGGCGAACGACAGCACCTTCGCGCTCGGCGCGTCGGTGTGGACCAGCGACGCCGAGCGCGCGAAGCGGCTCGCGCACCGCCTGCGTGCCGGAACCGTCTGGCACAACGACCACGCGTACTCGTACGGGGCCGCGCAGGCGGCGTGGGGCGGCCGCGGCGAGTCGGGGTTCGGCCGCACGCACTCGAAGCACGGCCTCTACGACCTGACTGCGCCGAAGTTCGTCGACCGCGACTCCGGCCGCGTGCCGGTGCCGTGGTGGTTTCCCTACGACGACAACGCAGCGGGCGCCTTCCACGGCGCGCTTGCGGCGCTCTACACCGGCGGCCCGCTTGCACGCACCCGCGCCGTGTGGCGCGAGCGCCGCGGCCTGCTGCGCATGGCGAGGAGGTATCGGCCTTGACCGGCGTAGGCTCGACGGAGCCGAAAGAGACGGCCCTCTCTCATGTGGACGAGACCGGCGCGGTGCGTATGGTCGACGTCGGGTCGAAGCCGGCGCAGGGGCGGCGTGCCGTCGCACGCGCGGTGGTGCGCATGGCTCCCGCCACCGCGGCGCGCCTGCGCGAGCTGCCGAAGGGCGACGCGCTGACGACGGCGCAGCTCGCCGGGATCATGGCGGCGAAGCGCACCTCGGAGCTGATCCCGCTCTGCCACCCGCTGCCGCTCACGCACGTCGACGTCCGGACACGCGTGCTCGACGACGGCGTCGAGATCGTCGCGTCGGCGGCGACGACCGCGCAGACCGGCGTCGAGATGGAGGCGCTGACCGCAGCGTCCGTCGCGGCGCTCACCGTCTACGACATGGCGAAGGCGATCGACAAGCGGATGTCGTTCGCGGTCGAGCTGCTGGAGAAGGTCAAGAGCGACGTAGGCCCGGCGGAGTCGCCGACAACATGAAGGCGGCGGTGCTGACGATCTCGGACCGCGTCTCGCGCGGCGCGGTCGAGGACACGAGCGGCGACCTGCTCGCCGGGCTGCTGCACGGCGACGGGTACGAGGTCGCCCGCCGGGTCGTGCCCGACGAGGCCGACCAGATCGCGTCGTCGATCGAGGAGCTCGCGGCGGGTGCAGCGCTCGTCCTGACGACGGGCGGCACGGGGCTCGGCCCGCGCGACGTCACGCCGGAGGCGACCCGCCGCGTGCTGCAGCGAGAGGCGCCGGGGATCGCCGAGGCACTCCGCGCCGACTCGATTGCGAAGACGCCGCACGGGCTGCTCTCGCGCGGAATCGCGGGCGTCGTCGGCCGCACGCTCGTCGTCAACCTGCCCGGCTCGCCCGGCGGCTGCCGCGACGGGTACGCCGTTCTGCAGCCCGCGCTCGGCCACGCGCTGGCGCTTCTCGCCGACGAGCCCACCGAGCATGCGCAGACTTCACGATGATGCGCTTCGCCCGCCTCTACTACCGGCTCGTCAAGTTCGAGCACACGATCTTTGCGCTGCCGTTCGCGTACGTCGGCGCGTTCCTTGCAGTCGGCGGCGTGCCGTCGGCGCACGACCTCTTCTGGATCACCGTCGCGATGGTCGCCGCCCGCTCGCTCGCGATGGCGCTCAACCGGCTGATCGACGCGCGCATCGACGCCGCCAACCCGCGCACCGCGAGCCGCGAGCTGCCGTCGGGTGCGCTGTCGCGTGCGGCGGTCGTCGCCTTCTGTCTCGGCTCGCTCGTCGTCTACCTGGTCTCGGTCTGGCAGCTCGACCCACTCGTTCGGTGGCTGTCGCCCGTGCCGGTGATCGCGTTCGTCGTCTACCCGTACCTCAAGCGCTACACATGGCTCTGTCACTTCTGGCTCGGCGCAGTCGACGGTCTCGCGCCGGTCGGCGCGTGGGCGGCGATCACCGGCCAGTTGCCGTGGCAGGCCTGGGCGCTCGGGGGTGCGGTCGGCACGTGGGTGGCGGGCTTCGACCTCTTCTACGCGCTCTTCGACGTCGAGGTCGACCGCGAGCAGGGATTGCACTCGTGGGCCACGCGCTTCGGTGTGGACGGCGCGTTCCTCGGCGCGCGAATCCTGCACCTGATCACGGTGGTGCTGCTCGCCGCGGTCGGCATCGGCCTCGACGTCGGCGTCCTGTACTGGCTCGGCGTTGCGTGTGTGGCCGGACTGCTCTTCTACGAGCACACGCTCGTGCGTCCGGGCGACCTGCGGCGTCTCGACGCGGCGTTCTTCACGATGAACGGCGTCATCTCGGTCGCGTTCTTCGCCTTCGTGCTCGCCGACGTCCTGTGATCGTCGGGCTGCTGCATCCGGGGGAGATGGGCTCGGCGGTCGGGCGCGTGTTGCAGGACAACGGCCACGAGGTCGTGTGGGCGTCAGAAGGCCGGAGCGACGCGACGCGCGAGCGCGCGCGCAGCTTCCGGGACGCGGGCACCGTCGACGCTCTCGCCCGTGAGGTCGAGTTGATCCTGTCGATCTGCCCGCCGCACGGTGCGGTCGGCGTGGCCCGTGCGCTTCGTGGCTTCGACGGCATCTACGTGGACGCGAACGCGATCTCACCGATGCGCGCACAGGAGGTCGCGGCGCTGCATCCGCGCTTCGTCGACGGCGGCATCGTCGGCGGCCCGCCGGAGGAGCCTGGTACGACGCTCTACCTCTCGGGCGACGAGGCGCCGGCCGTGGCTGCGCTCTGGGACGGCTCCGTCCTCGAGACGCGTGTCGTGAACGACGCCTCCGCCGTGAAGATGGTCTACGCCGCGTGGTCGAAGGGCACGGCGGCGATGCTGCTCGCGATCCGCGACGTCGCGCGCCACTTCGACGTGGAGGACGAGTGGCGCCGCGCGACGCCCGAGCTCGCTGCTCGGCTCGTGGCCGCCGAGCGCTCGGCCGACGCGAAGGGCTGGCGGTGGATCGGCGAGATGGACGAGATCGCCGACACGTTCGCAGCGGCCGGCGAGCCCGAGGGCTTCCACCGCGCGGCGGCCGAGGTCTACCGCGGGTGACGCGAATCGCCGTCGACGGCATCGACTGCGCGGGGAAGAGCACGCTCGCCGACAGGCTGGGCACGTTGCTCCAGGCGGCACGCGTGTCGGTCGACGACTTCCTGCGGCCGGCGGAGGAGCGGCACGCGCGCGAGTTCGAGGCGGAAGGCTATTACCGCGACTCGTTCGACAACGATGCTTTCCGCGCCGCCGTGCTCGACGCGGAGGAGCCGCTCGTCGCCGACGGCGTGTTCCTGCAGCGGCCGGAGCTCGACGACCTGTGGAACTTGCGCATCTGGGTCGACGTCTCTTTCGAGGACGCGCTCGAGCGTGCCGTCGTGCGTGACGCGCACCTGTTCGACGACGTGCGCGAGCGTTACGAACGCCGCTATTTCCCCGGGCAGCGCCTCTACCTCGACGAGGTCGACCCGCGCTCGCGCGCCGACATCGTGGTCGCGTCGTGATCCGCGCGCGCGGGCTCGCGAAGCGCTACGGCGAACGCCGCGTGTTCGCCGCCGTCGACCTCGAGGTGCCGGACGGCGGCTTTCTCCTCGTCACCGGGCCGAATGGCTCGGGCAAGACGACGCTGCTGCGCGTGCTCGCGGGACTCGCGGCGCCGACCGCCGGCGAGCTGGAGCTCCCGTCGCGCGACACGATCGGCTACCTCGGCCACGACCCGCTCGTCTATCGGGAGCTGACGCCGCTCGAGAACCTCACGCTCTTCGCACGGCTGTACCGGCTGCCCGAACGCGGCGAGCGCGTCGGCATGCTGCTCGAGCGCTTCGGCCTGTGGGAGGTGCGCCACGAGCGCGTCTCGACCTTCTCGCGTGGCATGCAGCAGCGGCTCGGCCTCTGCCGCGTGCTGCTGCACGAGCCGACGCATCTGCTGCTCGACGAGCCGTACAACGCCCTCGACGCGGAGGGCGCACGGCTGCTCGACGTCGTCTTCGAGGAGCCGCGCACGCGCATCGTCGCGACGCACGACCCGGAGCGCGTCGAGCGCTTCGCGACAGAACGGCTGGCATTCGCATGAGCTACTCGTCGGACGTCGCCGCGCTTGCACGCAAGGACCTGCTGCTCGAGCTGCGTGCGAAGGAGACGCTGCCGTCGATGCTGCTGTTCGTCATCGCGGCGCTGACGATCTTCCACTTCGCGCTTCCGCGCGGGACGAGCGACGTCGCGGCGCGCGGGCTCCTCTGGTCGGCGCTGATCTTCACCGCGCTGCTCGGGCTGACGCGCGCGTTCGTCGCCGAGCGCGAGCAGAGCATGTTCGACGCGCTGATCCTCACGCCCGTCGACCGCAGCGCGATCTGGCTCGCGAAGTCGATCGCCGTGCTCGCGTTCCTCGTCGCGGCGGAAGTCGTGGCGCTGCCGGCGTTCGCCGCGTTCTTCCACGGCCTCGACGGCCGCACCGTCGCCGCCGTCGCGCTGGCGAACATCGGGATCGCGGCCGTCGGCACGCTCTTCGGCGCGATGGCCGTCGCGGGACGTGCGCGCGAGCTGCTGCTGCCGCTCCTCTTCCTGCCGACCGCGATCCCGATCGTCGTCGGAGGCGTCGGCGGCTACCTCTGGTTCCTGGCCGGCTACGACCTGATCTTCGCCCTGCTCAGCTGGGCAGCGTTCGAATACGTCGTCTCGGAGGTATGAAATCGCCGCCCGGCGACACCAATCCCTCCGGAGATGGTGGACACACTCGAGATCGAGGAGCTGCTCGCCTCCTCGCCCGTGCGCGAGCTCCACGCCGGCGACGTCCTGACGCCCGCGCAGCTGGACGGCATCTGCCTGCTCGTGGTCGAGTCCGGGCTGGCGTTGATCCGCGCCGGGCAGCCCGAGTCGTGCCGCGAAGTCGTCGTCTGCCACGCCGGGCCGGAGACGGTCGTGCTGCCTCCGCGGGACACGGAGGTGCTGGCGGCGCTCGTGCCGACCCGGATCGTGCTCCTCTCGACGGAGCAGCGCGACCGGCTCCTCGAGCTGCCGGGCGCCGCAGCGGCGCTCTTCGACGCCCTCGCGGAGACGATCCGGCAGAAGCACAGGACGATCGAGGCGCTCGCGCACCACCACCACCTCGAACGCGTGCGGGCCAAGCTGCTCCAGCTCGCGGCCGGGCACGGCGTCGTCGGGCGCGACGGGATCCGCCTCGACCTCCCGCTCACCCACGAGCTGCTCGGCGAGATGACGGGCTCCGCCCGCGAGACCGTGACCCGGGCGATCGACGAGCTACAGGCGGAGGGCATGATCGTGCGCCGCGGCCGCTCCTACCGGCTCACGGTCGACCCCGATGCACTCCCCGTGTGATGCCGCTCACAACGTGCGTCCCCTCACCGCGGCGGCCACCCAGGCGACCATACGGTGCGGTCATGCGCACCGTCGTCCGCCGCCTCACCACCATCCTCCTGCTCGCCCCCGCCATTCTGATCGCGGGGATCGTCGTCAACGGCTCGCTCTCGGCGTTCGCCAAGCCCACCGCGGTCAAGGCGCCCGCCTCGCTCGTCACCCAGGGCCGCGCCGTCTTCCGCGACGACACCTTCGGCGACGAGGCGTTCTGGGGCGGCGCGCTCCAGCTCCACAAGGCCATCGAGGGCGAGAAGCTCGGCGGCGTCGGCCCCGGCGTCAGCCCGAAGACCGCACTCGCCGTCGGGCTCAAGGTCGACGCGGCGCGCATCCCGGCCAAGACCGCCGCGGCGATCAAGGCGGGCAAGGTGAACCTGGACGACCCGGCCACGACGCTCGCGCTCCTGAAGCTGAACGCCGTCGTCGGGGTGAAGGGCACCTTCGACCGCTCCGGCCGGCACCTGGCCTCCCTCGGCATCACGTGCGCGCTCTGCCACTCGACGGTCGACAGCTCATTTGCGCCCGGGATCGGGAAGCGCCTCGACGGCCGGCCGAACCGTGACCTGAACGTCGGCGCGATCGTCTCGCTCTCGGCGAACCTGCAGCCCGTCACGAGCCTGCTCGGCGTCGACACCGCTACGGTCAAGAAGGTGCTCGCAAGCTGGGGGCCGGGCAAGTTCGACGCAGAGCTCTTCATGGACGGCAAGGCGTTCCGGCCCGACGGCAAGTCCGCCGCGACGCTGATCCCGCCTGCGTACGGCCTCGCCGGCGTGAACCTGCACACGTTCACCGGCTGGGGCTCGGTGCCCTACTGGAACGCGTTCGTCGCCAACCTGGAGATGCACGGCAGCGGCAACTTCTCCGACGCGCGGCTGAACGACGCGAAGAAGTTCCCGGTCGCCGCCAGGGCGGGCTTCGCCCACGTCACGCACGCCAACGACCTGATCACCTCGAAGCTCCCGGCGCTGCACGCCTACCAGCTCTCGCTGCTCGCGCCGAAGCCGCCGAAGGGAAGCTTCGACCCGGCGGCGGCGGCCCGCGGCAAGGCGGTCTTCGACGGCCCGGGCAAGTGCGCCTCCTGTCACATGGCGCCGATCTTCACCGAGCCGGGCTGGAACCTGCACACGCCCGCCGAGATCTGCACCGACGCCTTCCAGGCCGATCGGAGCCCCACCGGCATGTACCGCACGACCCCGCTGCGCGGCGTCTGGGAGCACGCGCAGGGCGGCTACTACCACGACGGGCGCTACAAGACCCTCGGAGACGTCGTCGCCCACTACGACACGTGCATGTCGCTCGGGTTGAACACGGGCCAGCAGTCAGACCTCGTGCAGTACCTGAAGAGCCTCTGACCCGCCCGGCGGGACTACGATCCCGGCGGTGAAGGCGATCCGGCTACCGGTGCTCGCGGGCGGTGCGACGGCCCTGCTCGGGCTCGGGATCGCGCTGGCGTTCTTCTACGCGCCGACCGACCCCGACCAGGGACTCTCGCAGCGGATCTTCTACGTCCACGTCCCGCTCGCGCTCACCTCGTACGCCTGCTTCGGCTGGGGCGCGTGGAAGGCGCTCCGCTACCTGCGCACGCGCGACGAGCGCGCCGACCTCGAGAGCTACGTCGCGATCCACCAGGGCGTGATCTTCGGAGCGCTGACACTTCTCACGGGATCGATCTGGGCACGCATCTCGTGGGGCGTCTGGTGGTCGTGGAACGAGGACCAGCTCGTGCTCTTCCTCGTCCTCTTCCTCTTCTACTGCGCCTACTTCATGCTCCGCTTCTCCGTCGAGGCCGGCGCCGCGCGCGCGAACATGTGCGCCGTCTACGCGCTCTTCGGCGCCGTGCTGATCCCGGTCTCGTTCCTCGCCATCCGGCTCTCGAAGCGGTTCATCCACCCGGTCGTGTTCAACTCGCACGGGCCGCAGATGACAGGTTCGCAATTCGTCACGTTCTGTATCTGCCTCGCGGCGATGCTGGCGCTGTTCGCGACCCTCTACGCGATCGAGCTCGCCGGCAAGCGCCTCGACGCATCCTTGCGCGAGCTCAGGGAACTGCTCACCACATGAGCCCGTCCGAGAAGTACACGGCTGCCGCGTACCTCGTGGTATTCGTGGCCGTGCTCGTCTACGTGGTGATCATCGGCTCGAAACTCCAGCGTTTGCAGCGACAAGTGGCGCAGCTGGTCGACCTGGTCCGCGAGAATCGCACCGATGGTTGAAGCCCTGTTCTGGCCAGCGCTCGTCGGCTACGGGGAGGCCGCCTTCGCCTACGCGACCGTCCGCACGTCGCGTGCGGCAACGTGGGGGGTGCGGCTCGGCTGGCTCGCCCAGACGGCACTGCTCGCTGCTCAGGTGGTCGGAGCCGACGGTGAGTTCCCGTGGTCGAGCTGGGCGGGGACGCTCAACCTGTTCGTCTGGTTCCTCGTCGGAACCTACCTGATCTGGGGTTGTCGGCCGAGGTTCCGGCTGCTCGGATTGACTGTTATGCCACTAGCGTTCGCGCTCTTCGTCGTCGCACGCATCGGAGGAGGGACGAACAGCAAGGTCTCCCACTACGGCGACCTGTTCCTCGTCCTGCACGTCGGCATGCTGACGGCTGCTTTCGCGGGCTTCACGCTCGCGGCCGGCCTCGCGGGGCTCTACCTGTGGCAGGAGCACCGGCTGAAGGGGCGCGCGCCCGACATCCTGCGCATGCGCCTCCCGCCGCTCGCCTCGCTCGAGTTTCTCGCGTGGCGGACGATCCTCGTCTCGCTGCCGCTCCTCACGGTCGGTCTGGCGATCGGCGTCATCCGGCAGTCCCGCGACGGCGGCAGCTTCGACGAGCGCGAGCTGCTCACACTCGTCGCGTGGATCGTCTACGGCGGGTTCCTCGCCGCGCGCCCGACCGGGCGCCGCGCGGCCTGTCTCGCGCTCGGCGGGTTCGTGCTCGTCGTGGTCGCACGCGTCGCGCTCGCAGGGAGCCACTTCACGTGACGCTCGCGCTCGTCGGCATCTCGCACCACGTCGCGCCGGTCGCGCTGCGCGAGCGCGTGACGCTGGACCTCGAAGCGGCGGGGAGCCTCGCTCGTTCGCTCGGCGACGCGGTCTGCCTGTCGACGTGCAACCGCACGGAGATCTACCTCGAAGGGCTCGACGAGAGCGTTGCGGTGCGCGCGCTGGAGGAGATCGCGGGCGAGCGGCTCGACGGTGTCCTCTACCGCATGCACGAGGACGCCGCGGCGCTGCACCTCTTCCGCGTCGCCGCCGGGCTCGACTCGCTCATCCCCGGCGAGGGCGAGATCCTCGGCCAGGTGCGCGCCGCCTACGAGGCCGCCGAGCCCGGCCCGCTGCTCGGCCGCGTCTTCCGCCAGGCGGTCGTCGTCGGCAAGCGCGTGCGCACGCAGACCTCGATCGGCGAGAGCCCCGCGTCCGTCTCCTCCGCGGCCGCCGCGCTCGCGGCGCAGGTGTTCGGCGACCTGCGCGGGCGCCGCGTGCTCCTGATCGGCGCAGGCCGCATCGGCGAGCTCGCGGCGGCGAACCTCGCCTCCCGCGGCGCGCACATCGCGTACGTCGCGAACCGGACGCTCGAGACCGCGCGCGACCTCGCGCGGCGCTTCGGCGGCCAGGAGGTGGAGCTCGGCGACCTGGCCGGGCCGCTCGCAGACGTCGACGTCGTCGTCACCTCGACGAGCGCGCCCGAGGCGATCCTCCGCCCGGGCGACGTGCCGTCGAAGAGGCGCGCCCCGCTCTTCTTCATCGACATCGCCGTTCCCCGGGATCTCGATCCCGCGATCGGCAAGCTGGACGGCTGCTTCCTCTACGACATCGACGACCTCGAGGCGGTCGTTGCCGAGACACTCGAGCTGCGCCGCGCCGAGGGCGCGCGCGCCGAGCAGCTCGTGAGCGAGGAGGCGGAGCGCTTCAAGTCGTGGCGCGCCTCGCTCGAGGTCGTGCCCGCGATCGCCTCGCTGCGCGCCCGCGCCGAGGAGATCCGGAGCTCCGAGCTCGCGAAGGTCGACCGACGCATGAGCGAGGAAGCGCTCCGCACGCTGGAGTCCGTGACGGCGCAGATCTTGAACAAGCTCCTGCACCTCCCGACGATCCGCATGAAGGAGGCTGCGGTGACCGCGGACGGCGCCGAGTACGCCGACGCGGTGCGCTACCTGTTCGGGCTCGAGGAGGAGACGCGCTGACGGCCCAGCGTCGTCGCATCGAACGCCCGTTGCCGTCGGTCGCCCCGACGGCGTTCATACGCGTCAGGCTCGGGTCGCACTCCTGCGCCCGCAGTGCACGGGTGGGGAGGTCACGCTGTGCTCGTGCGCATCGGATCGCGCGGGTCTAGGCTCGCGCTCACGCAGGCCGAGCACGCGTCGGCGCTCCTGCGCCGGCCTGGCATCGAGCTGGCGCTCGTCCCGATCACGACGACCGGCGACCGCGACCGCTCGCGGCCGTTCGGCCAGATCGGCGAGCGCGGCGTCTTCGTGAAGGAGCTCGAGGAGGCACTGCTCGAGCATCGCATCGACGTTGCGGTGCACTCGGCGAAAGACATGACGTCGATCGATCCGGAGGGGCTTGTCGTCGGCGCGTATCTCGAGCGCGACGACCCGCGCGACGCGCTCGTCGGCGCCGACGAGCTGCGACCGGGCATGCGCATCGGCACCGCCTCCGTGCGACGGCGCGCGCAGCTGCTCGCGGCGGACGCGACGATCTCCGTCGAGCCGCTGCGCGGGAACGTCGAGACGCGGCTGCGCAAGATGCAGGAGCGCGGTCTCGACGCGATCGTGCTCGCATCGTGCGGGCTCGACCGGCTCGGGCTCGCCGACCGCATCGGCCTGCGCATCGATCCCGACATGATGCTGCCGGAGGCGGCACAGGGCGCGCTCGCGCTGCAGGTGCGCGCGGGCGACGAGGAGCTCGTCGCGCACCTCGACCATGCGGAGACGCGCCGTCGCGTCGAGGCCGAGCGCTCGTGCGTCGCGCTCGTCGGCGCGGGCTGTCTCGCGCCCGTCGCGGCGCACCACGACGGCTCGACGCTGCACGCGCTGATCGCCGACGAGGACGGGGCGTGGGTCGAGCGGCGAAGCGGCGACGACCCGGTGGCGCTCGCCAAGGAGCTCTCGGGGCTCGCAGCCGTGCGATGAAGGTGATCGTGACCCGGCCGCGCGCCCAGGCGCGACCGCTCGTCACGGCCCTGGAGGCGATCGGCGCGGAGGTCGTCGAGTGCCCGCTGATCGAGATCGAGCGCACCTCCGACGAGCCGGTCGACGGCGCCGGCTACGACTGGCTGATCGTCACGAGCTCGAACGGCGCCGACGAGATCGCGCGCCGCGGCGTCAACCTGCCTCGTATCGCCGCCGTCGGCCCCGGGACGGCCGAGGCGCTGCGCGCGCACGGGATCGAGCCCGCGTTCGTGCCGGTCGAGTCGTCCCAGGAGGGGCTGCTGCGCGAGTTCCCGCAGCCTGCCGGCCGTGTCCTCTTCGCCGCCGCCGAGGGTGCTCGCCGCCGGCCGATCGAGGCGCTCGGCGCCGACTTCGTTCCGCTCTACCGCACCCGGCTGCTCACGCCCGACCCGCCGGCGGGCGACGTCGTCGTGCTCGCCTCGGGCTCGGCCGCACGCGCGTACGCCGCGATCGGCGGGGCCGCGCCCGCGGTCAGCATCGGCCCGGAGACCTCGCGCGTCGCCCGCTCGGTCGGTCTCGAGGTCGACGCCGAGGCCGCCCGGCACGACCTCGACGGGCTCGTCGCGGCGGTGCGGGATCTGATGAAGTCTCGTGCGTGAGCCACCGCCCCGGGCTCGACGGAGCCGACTGAAATGCTGATCACGTTCCTGACCGACTTCGGTCTGCAGGACGACTTCGTCGGCACGTGCCACGGCGTGATCGCCGGCATCGCGCCGGAGGCGCGCGTGATCGACGTCACGCACGGCATCCCGCCGCAGGCCGTGCTCCAGGGCGCGATCGTGCTGCGCAACACGACGCCGTTCCTGCCGGTCGGCGTGCACCTCGCCGTCGTCGATCCCGGCGTCGGCGGCGACCGGCGCGCGCTCGCCGTGCGCACGGAGGACGGCCGCACGTTCGTCGGGCCGGACAACGGCCTCCTGATGCTCGCCGCGGACGAGCTCGGCGTCGACGCGGCTCACGAGCTGACGAGCGAGCGACACCGGCTGCCGGTCGTCTCGCGCACATTCCACGCGCGCGACGTCTTCGCACCTGCGGCCGCGCACCTCGCCGCCGGCGTCGCGCTCGACGAGCTCGGGCCCGTGCTCGATCCGGCCGAGCTCGTGCGTCTGCACATCCCGCAGGCGGGCGTCGGGCGCACGCAGCTCTCGGCGATGATCGTCGCCGTCGACCGCTTCGGGAACGTCGCGACGAACGTGAGCGTCGACGACCTCGGGACGCTCGGGATCGCGGTCGGGGACCGCGTCGAGATCAGGTTGACGTTCGACCGCTACTACGCCTCCGTCGTCGGCACGTTCGGCGACGCACCCGTCGGCGAGCTGATCGTGTACGAGGACTCGTACGGGCTCGTCACGATCGCGATCAGCAACGGGCACGCAGCCCGGCTGATGGGCGTCTCGCCGGGCGACGAGGTGCGGATCGCCGTCGTATGACGCTCGGTCAGCGTTTCGCGCGAGTCGTCACGCAGGCCGTCGTCCGTGCGCCGTTCCTCTGGCGCGTCTTCCGCGGCCCGATGACGCGGCAGTTCGACCGGCTCGCGCCCGAGTGGGACAGCACGCGGGTCAGCCGCGAGCGGCTCGCACCGATGCTCGCCGCCCTCGACGCGGTTCCCGACGTTCGGCGCGTCCTCGACGTCGGCACCGGGTCAGGTGCGGTCGCGCGGCTGCTCTCGGAGCGGTGGCCCGACGCGCAGGTGACCGGCGTCGACGTCTCGCCCGGGATGGTCGAGGAGGCGCGCCGGCTCGGCAGCGGCGAGCACTACGACGTCGGCGACGCGTCGGCGCTCCCGTATCCCGACGCGTCGTTCGACCTGCTGACGCTGAACAACATGATCCCCTTCTTCGACGAGCTGGCACGTGTCACGGCGCCCGGCGGGCACGTCGCGATCGCCTACAGCCGAGGCTCGGGAACGCCGATCTGGGTGCCCGTGGAGCGCGTCCGAGCGGAGCTCGAGCGTCGTGGGTTCCTGCACGTAGCGGATTTCCGGGTCGGCCCAGGCGTTGCGCTTCTGGCCCGCCGGTCGTAATCTCCTGTGTGCAGAGGCGTTCGCGACGCGGTAGCACCGGTCCGGACGTCTCTTTTTGTGCGGCTATCCTTCAGCGCACCCGCGGCGAGGTAGCTCAGTTGGTAGAGCACACGGCTGAAAACCGTGGTGTCGCCGGTTCAAGTCCGGCCCTCGCCATCGCACGCCGCGCACTCGCGCGGTAGATCTGCCGCCCCGAGCGCGCACCTCGTGTTGCCTCAACACAAAGTGCCGGTTTCCCGGCGCCGCCAGACCGCGTCGCGGCGACGTAGGGTTGGCGCGTGTCCACGACGAGCGCGCGCCCGGTTGCCATCATCGGGGCCGGACTCGACCTCGGAGCCGGCCGTCGTGGGGTCGACATGGGGCCCTCGGCGATCCGCTACGCGGGGCTCGAGGCGCGCGTGCGCGCGCTCGGCCGCGACGTCGCGGACTGGGGCGACGTCCGCTCGCCGGTTCCGGAGGCGATCGACGAGGGGAGCGAGCACGCGCGCTACCTCTCGCCGATCAGGGCCGTCTGCGAGAAAGTCGCCGTGCTCGTCGACGACGCGACCGCGCAGGGCTACCTGCCGCTCGTGCTCGGCGGCGACCATTCGATCGCGATGGGCACGCTCGGCGGCATGGCCCGCGCGCGCGGCGCCGGCGCCGCTTTGTGGATCGACGCGCACGGTGACCTCAACCGTCCGAGCACGTCACCCTCCGGGAACGTGCACGGCATGCCGCTCGCCGCTGCGCTCGGCGCAGCGGGCGACGAGTTCGCCAGCGACGTCTACCCGACGCCTTCGATCGAGCGCGCCGCGCTGATCGGGATCCGCTCGCTCGACCCCGGTGAGCGCGACCTGATCCACGAGCGTGGCATTCGCGTCTTCACGATGAACGAGGTCGACCGGCACGGGATGGAGCGCGCCGTGACGGAGGCGCTGGACTTTCTCTCGGGTGCGTCCTTCCTCCACCTGAGCCTCGACATGGACGCCGTCGACCCGATGTTCGCGCCCGGTGTCGGGACGCCGGTGCGCGGCGGCCTCTCCTACCGCGAGGCGCACCTCGCGATGGAGCTCCTGGCGGAGTCGACCAGGATCGACGCGATTGAGGTCGTCGAGGTGAACCCGGTGCTCGACCGCGAGAACGCGACCGCGCAGCTCGCCGTCGAGCTCGTCGCGAGCGCGCTCGGCGCCCGCATTCTCTAAGAGGCTCTCACATGATGGGGCTTCGTCGATCGGGTGCGATCGGCGAGTGCGATGCAAGGACGCAGGGAGTGTTCATATCGGGCATATGGGCGCGACCGAGGACGCGGCAGCGCGCCGCCGAGCGCGGCCGAGCGGCA
>Ga0164309_10000962_pt1 | contig 14571 bp, 22 predicted proteins | sample Whisoiple_247_MG_FD_109984 | JGI IMG/M metagenome (GOLD analysis project Ga0164309, IMG submission 109984) | Soil microbial communities amended with fresh organic matter from upstate New York, USA - Whitman soil sample_247_MG | ecosystem: Environmental > Terrestrial > Soil > Unclassified >...
CCGGAAGCGGTTGGCCTCACCTTCGCGGTCCACAACGGCCGCAAGTTCGTGCCCGTGTTCGTCAGCGAGAACATGGTCGGTCACAAGCTCGGCGAGTTCGCGCCGACTCGTACCTTCCACGGTCACGCGGGCGACAAGAAGGGCAAGCCGGGAGGCCCGGGCGCCAAGCCCTCGCAAGCTCCGGCACCCGCCCGCAAGTAACGCCTGAGCGGTCCTCCGCGCGGCGAAAGCGAGCAGTGCACCCTCACGGGCTGCGCTGCTCGCTTTTTTTGTTGATGGGGCCGGAGTACGTCGCGACCGGCGCAGCCTTCGGCGTCGCGGACGTCTTTCGAGAGTGAATCGCCCAATCACGCGAGCTGCGGCGCGTCCAACGCTACATGTGCGTTGCCCCCATGAGTCGTCACTTGCTTTGGCTTGCAATCGTGGCCGTACCTTGCGCGATCGGTTGTGCTCCCAGATCCGCGCTGTACGCGGGGTGGGAACCAATGAACGCAGGGATCCCCAAAGTCGCAAGCTCCGTCGAGGCGCTGCAGCGGCTCGAGCAGAGCCGCGCCATCTGGCAAGTCTGGCGCCCCGGGTCGTTCGATTTTGGTACCGGTCTCGGCCTCAGGCAGGTGATCGGCAAATACAGCTACGTACGCGCACGCCAGCTCGCAAAGGACCGCGTCGAGTTCACGCTGTTCGTCGTCAGCCCAGACGACCGCGTAGTCCTGCGCGCGTTGATCAGCACCGATCCGGCGCAGCTCAAAGGTGAGCCCATGGGCAAGCGCGACCATTGGCGCTCGTTCGAGTCACACTGGGTCGAACGCGGCGCGGACGTCGGCAAGCACGACGGCGGCGCGCCTCCGCGTACCGTGGACGCTCTGTACGATGATTGCGCAAAGCTGATTCGTGAGCACCCGTCAGCGCCAGCGCGGCTGTTCTTTCATCCGGACGGTGTATTGATGCAGTGCGGATTCGCGCCCGAGGATTGCTCTGACTGCGGTGAAGTGAGCGTGCAGTCCTATAGTCACTTCGCCGTAGACGCGCGCATCCTGAGTGATGAGCCTGCGAAGTGGGTGTGTTCGACTGCTTGGGGCGTCTACCTGCCGGGGAGCATCGTACCCGAGCTCCAGCACTGGCTGGCGTGCGCTGCTACGGCTCGCGCGCCGCACCCCGTCCACACGGACCCCAACGATCTGTGCACGATAGATCCCGCGGCGTGTCCCGATCTCCAGCCCGATGGCGATTCGTACTGGCAATTCTCCGGCAATGGTTGCTGGGTCGCACCAGAGCACGCGCCGGGCCCTCTCGAGGTTGGAAAACCCGATCTCCAGCCCGATGGCGCTTCAAATTCGGAGCCCCTTTCGGGTGCGGCATCGAATGACTTCGACGAGTCCATTCGACAACGACAAACACGCAGTCAGTACTACGCTTGACCCTTCGCGATAGTCGGCAAGCGCTTGCCCGTCGCCAATCGGAGTGCCGAATTGGCTGCTCCAGCCGACACAGGTGTTTGCGCGCCGCGGCTCGCGTGCACGCCGCGCGATGATGGTTGTAGTTGATGGCTGGAATGCGCCCTTCGACTGCGTCGCGCAACGAGTCGTCGGACTTGGCGAGGCCGTTGTAGATATGCGCGGATCATTCGTCGTCACCAGGATCGAAGGTCTGAGCTTTGTGACGGGCTGTGAGCGCTCTGCCCGCTTACCAACCCAAGATCGATTCGCTCAGTAACTCCACTCTTTGAACGAGCGTGGCGGGCGCGCTCCTGGCGAAATTCGCCACTGTGCGCAACATGGAATTATCGACTCGAGGTAGCAGTTGATCACTCTTGAGTGATAGTCTTGCAAGCGCGTCGGATGCCGCCTCGCCGCTGTCGAGCTGGTCCGTCACGTTTGACGCGAGCCAATCGACCATCACCTCGGTCTCGCACGGCACGACCGACTTCACCACCGGTGTGGTCCACCTAACGCCCGACGCCGCGACCAAGCCGATCGCAGCGGGCGCGACGCGGACGGGGGCGGGGTTCTGCGCGAATCGAAACGCTGCTGGGGCCACGCCGATGGTCTACGAGGCGACCGGCACACCGTGAGCTCGGCCGCGCCTAGCCTCACCCGCGTGACCAAGGGTGAGGGCTAGGGGCGTGCGGATTTGCGTCCGAGGATTGCTAGGCGCGCCGATCGAGATCGGACACCAAGCGCAGCAATCGCTCACGGCAGGTCGTGATTTGTGAGCTTCCCTGCTGCTCGAGGGCTACACGCAGCTGGTTGATGTATCCACCAAGGACGGCGCGCTCCTCGCCGGTCAGCTCCACGTACAGCGCGTCCGCTCGGGCCAACGCGGTGACGTTGGGTAGCGCGTCACGCGGATGAAACTTCAGCCGCTTGAACCGAGCCCGCGCTTGTTCGAGCTCTTTCTTCGAGAGCCGACCGGGTACGCTCTCGATCGTGAACTCGTCGGTCTGGCCCGTAGAACAGATGGTGGCGTCCACGTCCAACACGCCGTTCATGTCGTACGTGAACCGCACGGCGATCACTTGCGTACCCGCGGGCGCCGCCGGAATACCGTTGAGCTCGTACTGACCGAGTTTTTGGTTCTTTGCACAGAGCGAGTGCTCTCCCTGGTACACCTCGAGCAAGAGTCTCGTCTGGTTGTCCGAGAGCGTCGCGAAATTCTCGACGCGGCTCACCGGGAGCACCGTGCCGCGCTCGATGATCGGCGAAAAAAGGCCCTGAACCAGGGCCGACCCGCGATGGCTGCCCGAAGCGACGCCGAGCGTGAACGGCGCGATGTCCGTCACGACCAAGTCGCCGACCGCGCTGTCACCCTTCTTGAGCGCCACCTGGATCGCTGCGCCTAAGGCAACCGCCTCGTCGGGTGGCAAGACTCGGAGCGGCAGCCGAGAGAAGAGTTGGCTCGCAAGGCGTACGACGCAGGGCATGCGAGTCGCGCCACCCACCAACAGCACTTCGTCGATTTGGCGCGGCTCGCGGTTGGCGTCGCGCAATGCGCGCTGCACCACCTGAGTCATGCGCGAAACGAGCGGCAAGCACGCCTCTTCGAACTCCGCGCGGCTGATCGAGAGCTCGACGTCGCGCGTGCCAGATGTGGTCGGCAGCGCTGGCAGCGCGATGCGTGTTTGCTCTTCCGAGGACAGCCGCTTTTTGGCGAGCTCGCACGCTTCGACGAACCGTGCCCGACCTGCGCCGGTCAGTTGACCGATGCCGTAGTCGCGAGTGAGTCGGATTTGACAGTGTGCCGCCAAGATCGCGGCAAAGTCGTCGCCGCCGAGCCGCAAATCGCCGGCGGACGCCTGAATCTCGACGACGCCTTCCATGAGCTCGAGGATCGTGACGTCGAACGTGCCGCCCCCGAGGTCGAGCACGGCCGCGCACAGTTCGCGCTCCTTTTCGTGCAGACCGTAGGCCAGGGCTGCGGCGGTCGGCTCGTTGATGATCCGTTCCACCGGGATCCCCGCCAAATCACAGGCCGCGCGCGTGGCGCGGCGCTGTAGTTCGCCGAAGTAGGCGGGCACGGTCACCACGGCCTCGTCGATCGGGCACCCGAACTCGGTCTCGACGTCTTGCTTGAGGGCCTGCAGTACCAGAGCCGAGAGCTCTTCCGGGGTGAACGACTGACCACCGAGCTCGAAGCGACGATTCGTCCCCATGTCGCGTTTGAACGAGAGGGCCGTACGGTTCGGTGCAGTCACTGCCTTCGCGCGCGCGGCGCTGCCGACCAGCACCGTGCCGTCCTCAGCGACGTGGACGGCGCTCGGCGTCAGCAGCTCGCCAAGTCCGTTTTTGATCACGCGCGGCTCGCCGTCCACGACGACGCTGACCAACGAATAAGTCGTGCCCAAATCGATGCCCACGTGCAGCCCCGTCATGGTCATTCCGGTAGCTCGTTCGGCAAGACTCGACACGTGGTCATCGCGTTGGACCGATGCTCTTCATACTGCTGCATGACCGGGACGTGATTTTTCAGTCCTCGCACGACGCTCGCATATTCGTCCCAGACAGCGCTCAGCTGCTGGCAGCGGCTAAATCGCAGTACCTTTTCTAGCTTGAGCGTGACTGCCTCGAGCTCCTTGGATTGCTCCGGGCCGAGCGCGCCGAGGTCTGCTCTGCCGTTGGTAGTGTCGGGGGTGGAGTCACGTTCAGGCGAGCGATTGGACGCGCTCGCCGCGGCTAGCCGCGACTCCCTCGCTTGCCGAGCCGGTCCAGACTCGACGAGCGTGAGCGAGTAACCGGCTGTGGCGACCACCATTGCGAGAAACATATAGACCGCCCAGCCCTCTTCGTATTTTTGCTGCTTGCGAGACTTGCCTGGAGCTTGCGGCCAGGCGGCTCTGTACAAAGTGGGCGCTGCCGCCAGCAGAGCGCTCTCCAGCTCCACTTGGCGCTGCTTGCCGCGTTCGTCGACTTCAGCACGCAGGGCCTCCGTGGCGTCTTCGAAGTCTCCGGACTCAATGCCGCGCGCTAGGGCGCGGACCGCGTCAGGCGGAACTTCTTCGGGAATCGCGACCAGCTCGGCAAGCAGCTTCCAGAGGGCGGCGACCCGCTCGCTGAGCGGGTCGTGCATGTGCACGCTGTCCTTTTCGAAGGCCGACAAGAGTCGTCGCCCTCGGTCGTGTGAGTCGCCAACGAATTGCTTGGTGATCACAGACAAGACAAGCTGTGGTGCAAGCTCCGGACGCGCGAGCGGTGCACTCGCGTAGATCTCGAGCAAGGAGTCGGCCGCAGTGTCGTACTGGCGATGGGTCAACGCCTGCTGGAGGCGGGCGAACGCGGATTGGGTGGGTTCGCGCTCTTGCGCTCTTTTCGGCTCATTCGCCCGTGGAACTAGCTCCAGCTCGCCTGACTCGCGTTCGGGGGCTGGGGGCGCACTTGCAGCGCTGATCGTGTCGACAGTGATGGGTGCCGCGTCGCGAACAGCGGTTGGCGCGGGTTCGAGCGCCCGCAAGAACTCGTACGCCTCACGCACCCGCCGAAACCCCTCCGGATCACGCTCCGGCGGATGGGCGCGGACCTTCTTCAGATAAGCTCTCTTCAAAGCGTCCGCAGAGAGCGTCTCCCACTCGCTTTTCCCGCCCACGCCAAGCGCTAGCAACGCTTCGGCAAAATCCATCGCGTCAAAACGTTACGACGAGGGCCCACAGCTGTCCACGCATCGCACTGCACCGCGCACTAGGGCACGGCTCGGGCTTTCATGTCGTCGGCACGCACCGGCATCCGGGCAGAGCCGACTGCCCGCTCGCTTTCTAAACGACGAACTCCATTGTCCTACGTACACGCGGCATCAGATCCCGTTTGACCTGAGCGCCGCTTACTGAGCGGTGACCTCGACATCACCCACGGAAGACAAAGCCGATTCGTGAGGGCCTGGGACGAGGTTATCTGCCGGCCAGCCAGCCAGCGTGAGCGTCCGGAAGCTGCCGCAACCCGACGCCGAAGGCTGTGCCGGAGTGAGTCGCGGTCGGTGACCATCAACCCAATCCTCCTGAAATCTCGATCGGCCGACTGAACAGATCAGCAGCAAGATGGGGGATGGAAGCCACCCGGAGGCGGCTCAGCGCGAGATAATGGAGCAGTTTCCGAAAATTAGCTCTCCATTCGCTTGCGTCGCTTCTCTCCCTTTGCTAGTGAGGCGCTCCCCTTTGCGAGCTCGCTCAGTCCCCTGAGTCGGGTTTCGCCAGCCGCCCCAAGCGGCTCGCGGTGCGACCTCTAACTCAATTGTGAGCGGGTCGCGAACGTGTCGAACCGCGGCCACTCGGAGGTGGTTGTTCAGAGCAGGCGGATTTTCCGCTCTGTTCGCGGGGTCGACGGGTCTCACGAGGAAACTGTCGCTATGATAAGCAACGCCAAAGCCAATTTTCAGAGGATCAGTCCGCGCAAAGCGCGAATGATCGTCAATCTGATCCGCGGGCGAGACGCCTCCGACGCGCTGCAGCTTCTCGATTTCACGTTCAAGGCCGGTGCGCCGTTCGTGAAGAAGCTCATTGCCAGCGCCGTGGCGAATGCCCGCGTGAAGAACCCGAACGTCGACGCCGACGCGCTGTACATCAGCAAGGCCTCGGTCGACAAAGCGGGCAACCAGAATCTCCGCCGTTGGCGTCCGCGCGCTCAAGGTCGCGCGACTCGTATCGCCAAAGGCGTCAGCCACATCCACATCGAACTGGACCAGCGCTGAGCGGCTCGCGCGCTCAGAAGCGGTAAGAACTAATGGGACAAAAAACTCATCCGTATGGCTTTCGCCTCGGCGTCATCAAGACGTGGACCAGCAAGTGGTACGAGGACAAGCACTACACGACGTGGCTCCATGAGGACATCCGCATCAAGCGGGCCGTCAAGGAGTACCTGTACAACGCCAACGTCGCGAGTGTCGAAGTCGAGCGCGCCGCCAACAAGGCGAAGGTCATCGTCTACACCGCTCGTCCGGGCATGGTGATCGGCAAGGGCGGCAAGGGCATCGAGACGCTGAAGATCGGCAATCTCGACACCGCCGCCAAGGGCGAACAAAAGTTCCCCGGCGTTCAGTCGTTCACCCAGAACGAAGTCTTCATCGATGTGCAAGAGGTCCGCAAGGCGGAGACCAACGCACAGCTCGTGGCCGAGAACATCGCCACGCAGCTCGAGCGCCGCATTGCTTTCCGTCGCGCGATGAAGAAGTCGCTGCAAACCGCGATGAAGTTCGGTGCCAAGGGCGTGCGCATTCGCTGCGCCGGTCGTTTGGCAGGCGCCGAAATGGGTCGCGTCGAAACCTATCGTGAAGGCCGCGTTCCGTTGCACACACTGCGCGCGGACGTGGACTTCGGCCTGGCCGAAGCCCGTACCACTTACGGTACCATCGGCGTGAAGGTCTGGATTTTCAAGGGCGAAGTGCTTCAGCGCAAAGCGCGTCGCATTCCGGAGTGATGAGCGATGCTTCAACCCAAGCGCACTAAGTTCAGGAAGCAGCAGAAGGGCAAGAACCGCGGCATTGCATGGCGCGGCTCGGATGTGTCCTTCGGTGATTTCGGTCTGCAAGCGACCGAGTCTTCCTTTGTCACCTCTCGCCAAATCGAAGCCTGCCGTATGGCGATTCAGCGCCACGTCAAGCGCGCCGGCAAGCTCTGGATCCGCGTGTTCCCGGACAAGCCAATCACCAAGAAGCCTCTCGAAGTCCGCATGGGTAGCGGTAAGGGCGGCGTCGAAGGTTGGGTTGCCGTGGTCAAGCCCGGCAAGGTGATGTTCGAGCTCGCCGGTATTCCGGAAGCCGACGCTCGCGAAGCCTTCCGCCTCGCTGGCACCAAGTTGCCGCTCGCGGTCCGCGTGCTCTCCCGAGGTGATTTGTGATGAAAGCCAAAGACCTCCGTGAACGCTCGACCGAAGATCTGGCCGAGCTCAAGGCGTCGATCGAGAAGGACCTCTTCTCGCATCGCATGAAGAATGCAACCGATCAGCTCGGTGATACGAGCTTGCTCGGCAAGGCGCGCAAAGACATCGCGCGTCTCGAACAGATTTTGCACGAGCGCAAGGCCGCTTCGAGCAAAGGAGCCCAGTCGTGAGTGCCCCCGCAGAGTCCGGGAATCCGGTCTACCGCCGCAAGCTCATCGGTCGCATTCGCAGCGACAAGATGGACAAGACCGTGGTCGTCGAAGTCGTCCGCTTCAAGCGTGAAGGCATCTACAAGAAGTACGTTCGTGTTCGTAAGCGCTACAAGGCGCACGACGAGAAGAACGAGTTCAAGACTGGCGATCGCGTTGAAATCATCGAGAGCCGTCCGCTGTCGCGCGAGAAGCGCTGGGCAGTGACCCGTCTCATCGAGCGTCCGGTTGAGGGCATGGTCCAATGATCCAGACCGAAAGCTATTTGGACGTCGCCGACAATTCCGGCGCCAAGCGCGTTCAGTGCATCAAAGTCATCGGCGGCTCGCGCCGTCGTTACGCTGGTCTCGGCGACGTGATCGTCGTGGCCATTCAAGAAGCCCTTCCCGGCAGCAAGGTGAAGAAGGGTGACACGGCTCGCGCGGTCATCGTTCGCACTCGCCGTGAGTACCGTCGCCAGGACGGCAGCTACATCAAGTTCGACGACAACAGCGCCGTCTTGATCAACGCCCAGCAAGAGCCGGTCGGCACCCGCATCTTTGGCCCGGTTGCTCGTGAGCTCCGCTCCAAGAAGTTCATGAAGATCATCTCGCTCGCCCCGGAGGTGCTGTGATGGAGCGCCTACACGTCGGCGATCAGGTCGTCGTCATCCGCGGTAACGACAAGGGTAAGCGCGGCAAAGTCACGAAGCTCAGCGACGACCGCGTCGTCGTCGAGGGCGTGAACGTCGTCAAGCGCCACCTCAAGCAAACGCCGCAACGCCCGGGCGGAATCCTGGATGTCGAGGCTCCGATCGCGAAGAGCAACGTGATGCTGATCGACCCGACCACCAACAAGCCCACTCGCGTCTCGATCAAGATCGAGAACGACAAGAAGATCCGCGTCGCCAAGAGCGGCGCCACCATTCCGGTGACTAGGGAGAAGTGATGGCCGAAGCAGCAAGCGCTCCTCGCCTCGCCGAGAAGTACAGCAAAGACGCCGTCCCGGCGTTGATGAAGAAGTTCGGTTACACGAACCCCATGCAAGTGCCGCGTCTGAAGACGATCGTGGTCAACATGGGCGTCGGTGAAGCCGTCGCGAACCCCAAGCTGATCGACTCCGCAGTCGTGGAGATGACGGCCATCACCGGTCAAAAGCCGGTGATCACGCGAGCCAAGAAGGCGATTGCGACCTTCAAGCTCCGTGAAGGGATGCCGATCGGCGTCAAAGTCACGCTGCGCCGCGAGCGCATGTGGGAGTTCTTCGACCGCTTGGTGACGCTCGGTTTGCCGCGCGTTCGCGACTTCCGCGGCACCAACCCGCGCGGCTTCGACGGCGCCGGTAACTACACGCTCGGTCTCAAAGAGCAGATCATCTTCCCGGAAATCGAGTTCGACAAGGTCGACAAGATCAAGGGCATGAACATCACTTTCGTTACAACCGCCCAGACGGACGAAGAAGCCAAAGAGCTGCTCGGAAGTCTCGGTATGCCGTTCAGGAGCTGATATGGCACGCGCATCTCAATGGGCGAAGGCCAATAAGCCGCCCAAGTTCTCGACTCGTGCAGTGAATCGCTGCCGCGTTTGCGGCCGTATCCGTGGTGTCTATCGGGATTTCGGCCTGTGTCGCATCTGCACGCGGCTCTTGGCTCTCAAGGGCGAACTACCCGGCGTCACGAAAGCGAGCTGGTGATCTCATGATGACCGATCCCGTCGCCGACTTGCTGTCGCGCATCCGCAACGCCTCGCTCGCCCGTCACGACGTGACGCGCGTTCCGGCGAACAAGCTCAAGAAGAACATCGCTCTGCTGCTCAAGGCCGAAGGCTACGTTGCCGACGTCCGCCAAGAGGAGTGGGGTCCGAAGAAGCACCAGACGCTGACCATCGTCCTCAAGTACGGCGATGATCGCACGTCTGCCTTCCAAGGCATCCGCCGCGTGTCGCGGCCCGGTCGCCGCGTGTACGTGCGCCACGATCAGATTCCGCGTGTCCTCAGCGGCCTCGGTATCTCGATCATCAGCACCTCCACCGGTCTGATGTCCGACAAAGAAGCCCGTCGCCGCAAGCTCGGTGGCGAGCTGCTGTGTGAGGTTTGGTGATGGCTGAAGCTCAAGCTACCCCAGTTCTCAAGAAGTCGCGCGTCGGCAAGCGTGGCGTGGTCATCCCCAAGGGTGTCACCGTCACTCAGTCCGGCCAGAAGCTCGACATCTCGGGTCCCAAGGGCAAGTTGGTTCTGCCGCTCCCGGCTAGCGTCGCCGTCCGTAAAGAGGGCGACTCCTGGATGGTGGAGAGCAGCGCCGAAGGTCGCGATGCAGCTCGTCTGCAGGGTTTGAGCCGCGCGCTCTTGGCCAGCATGGTCAAGGGTGCCGCTGAAGGTTACGAGCGTTCGCTCGAACTGGTCGGCACCGGTTATCGCGCCGAGGTCAAGGGCAAGATCGTCACCTTGCAGCTCGGCTTCTCGCACCCCACGTCAATCGAGCTGCCGGCTTCGATCACGGGCAACGTCCCGCCGGATTCGAAGGGCACCATGCTCGTCCTGAACTCGGCCGACAAGGCTGCGCTCGGTCAAATGGCGGCGACGATTCGCGGACTTCGCCCCCCGGAGCCGTACGGCGGCAAGGGCGTTCGTTACCGCGGTGAAAACATCCGCCGCAAAGCGGGTAAGGCCGCCAAGGGCAAGGGCAAGTAAGCATGGCAACTCAACTCACTGGCCGCGAACGCCGCCGCTTCCGCATTCGCAAGAAGATCTCGGGCAGCACGGAACGCCCGCGCCTCACCGTGTACCGCACGGCTTCGCACATCTACGCGCAGGTCGTCGTGGACGCGGACGGCACCACCGTCGCTGCTGCTTCGACGCTCTCTCGCGATCTCAAGACCACCTTGGGCGAAGACACCAAGTCCGACGCCGCCAAGAAGGTCGGCGCGCTCATCGCCAAGATCTGTCTCGAGAAGAAAATCGACAAGGTCGTCTTCGACCGCAACGGATACCTGTATCACGGCCGCGTGAAGGCCCTTGCAGAGGCCGCGCGCGAAGCCGGGCTCAAGTTCTGAGCCGAGGAATCACTCATGGCGTTCGATAACAACATTGACGACGAGAAGCTCAAAGAGCGCGTCATCCACATCAACCGCGTCGCGAAGGTGGTGAAGGGCGGTCGTCGCTTCAGCTTCTCCGCACTCGTGGTGGTGGGCGACGAAGCCGGTCACGTAGGCGTTGGCCTCGGTAAGGCGAACGAAGTTCCGGAAGCGATTCGCAAGGGCAACGACCAGGCTCGCAAGAACCTGTTCAAGGTCCCGATGATCGGCGCGACCGTTCCGCACGACGTCACCGGTCACTTCGGTGCCGGCAAAGTCTTGCTCCGCCCGGCCTCGCCCGGTACCGGCGTTATCGCCGGCGGCGCGGTGCGCGCGGTGGTCGAGTCTGCGGGCATTCAGGACATCCTGAGCAAGTGCCTCGGTTCCACCAACAAGCACAACGTCGTTCACGCGACGATCGCGGCTCTGCAAGGCTTGCGCGCTCCCGAAGTGGTCGCCAAGGCTCGCAGCAAAGAGCTGGACGAGATCGCGGGCGATTACCCGGTCTCGGCGGTGTCGGTGCAGGCGGGCGGCGGTTCGTCGATCGTCTCCGGTAACGGCGGAGGACCCACCTCGTGAGCAAGCTCGAAGTTCGCCAAACAGGTAGCGTGATCGGCCGACCGCACCAGACCCGTCGCATCGTCGACGGTCTGGGGTTGCGCGGCCCGGGTTCCAAGGTCGTGGTGGAGAACACCCCGTCCTTCCGTGGCATGATCAAGAAGGTGCTACACCTGGTCACGGTTCAGGAGCAGAAGTGATGAGCAGCGAAATTCTTTCTCACCTGGCTTACCCGGCTGGAGCGCGTCACCTCGAAAAGCGCTTCGGGCGTGGTGTCGGTTCGGGTCTCGGTAAGACGTGTGGTCGCGGTCAAAAGGGTCAGAAGGCTCGCCAAGGTGGCAACATCGGCAAGCTCCACTTCCAAGGTGGTCAGACCCCGATTCAACGCCGCTTGCCGAAGCGCGGTTTCCGCGTTCCGTTCCCGGTGACGGTCGTTGGTGTCAACGTCGGTGACTTGCAAGAGTTCGCCGCCGGCACTGAGATCAACGAAGCCGTTCTGCGTGAGGCTCGCCTCGTTCAGGGCCAACGCGTCCAGATCAAGGTCCTCGGTGACGGCGAGTTCACCAAGAAGCTCACGGTGCACGCTCACAGCTTCAGCAAGTCCGCGATCGAGAAGATCGAAGCCGCGGGCGGCAAAGCGGTGGTCGTTCAGCTCGTGAAGCAAAAAGACGCTGCCGCGGGCTGAGCTTCTGTCCTAGAGCTCGTCCATGGCCGCTTTCGCAGGTTTCTCGAATATCGGTAAGGTGCCGGAACTCCGGCGCCGTATCGCCTTCACACTGATCGTGCTGGCGATCTATCGCCTGGGCGTGTTCGTCACGATCCCAGGCGTAGATCGTTCGGTGATGCAGAACATCGTGAAGGGCCAGGGCGGTTTGCTCGGCCTCTTCAACTTGTTCTCGGGTGGCGCGCTCGCCAACCTCTCGATTTTGGCGCTGGGCATCATGCCCTACGTCTCGGCGAGCATCATCATGCAGCTCGCCGGCCTGATCAGTAAGCAGGTTGAAGAGCTCAAGAAGGAAGGCGAAGCCGGCCGACGCAAGCTCGAGCAGTACACGCGCTACGGCGCAATCCTGCTCAGCATTTTGCAGTCGGCGGGTGTCGCGCTCTCGCTCGAACACATGAACAACTCCGACATCGGCGGTGGCCGTTTCGGTGATGTAGTGATCGACGCGGGTTGGGGCTTCCGCATCATGACCGTGATCACGCTCACCACGGGCTCTGGCCTGTTGATGTGGTTGGGCGAGCAGGCGACGGAGCGAGGTATCGGCAACGGTACGTCGATGATCATCCTCGCCAGCATCGTGAGCGGTATCCCGAAGGCGATTCAAAACTACTACGCGAGCCATTCTGGTGACCTGCAGCCGCTCACGATCGTCGTGTTGCTTGCGGTTTTGCTGGGCAGCATCGCAATGGTCGTGTTCTTCGAGCGCGCGCAACGCGAGATTCCGATTCAGTACACGCGCCGCCAAGTAGGGCGTCGCGTGTATGGTGGTCAGACCGCGCACTTGCCGCTGAAGGTGAATATGGCGAGCATGATCCCGCCCATCTTCGCCTCCAGCTTGTTGATGTTCCCGGCCACGCTGGCGAGCTTCAACATCCCGGGCATGAGCACGTTCAGCTCACTGCTCAACCGCGGTGATTGGCTGTTCCACACGCTGTTCGCGGCGCTGTCGATCTTCTTCTCGTTCTTCTACACGGCCGTCACGTTTCAACCGATTGACGTAGCCGACAACCTGAAGAAGCAGCAGGCGAACATCCCGGGTATTCGTCCCGGTCGCCAAACCGCCGAGTACATCGATCGCGTGCTCACTCGCCTCACGGTGGGTGGCGCCGTGTACGTCGCGACGATCTGCGTCGTGCCGGCCGTGATCGCCAGCTCGTTCAACATCCCGTTCCAGTTCGGTGGCACGAGCTTGATCATCGTCGTGGGCGTCGCCCTCGAGACCGTGAATCAGATCGAGGCGCACCTGATCACCCGCAGCTACGAGGGCCTCACTGGTCCGCGTGTCACTCGTCTGAGTGGGCGGAGGCCGGCATGAGGTTGATTCTTCTCGGCGCTCCCGCGAGTGGCAAAGGCACCCAGGGCGCTGTCCTGTGCGAGAAGTTCGGCGTGCCGAAGATCGCGACGGGGGACATGCTCCGTGCCGCAGTCGCCGCGGGTACCGAGCTTGGCAAGCAGGCTGACGGGCTGATGAAGGCCGGTCAGCTCGTTCCGGATTCGGTCGTGATTGGCCTGGTCAAGGAGCGCGTTTCCCAGGCGGACGCCAAAAAAGGCTTTATTCTCGATGGGTTCCCTCGCACCGTCCCGCAGGCCGAGGCGCTCGCGGAGCTGCTCTTGGGGCTTGGAACCCCATTAGACAAAGTGGTCCAAATCGACGTTTCTAGAGACCTTTTGGAGGAGCGAGCCACGCTGCGCCGCACCGACAAACGGACTGGACACATCTACCACTTAAAGTATAGTCCCCCGCCCTCGGACGCCGAGCTCGAACATCGGGCCGACGACCAACCGGAAACTGTCAAAAAGCGTCTTGATCAATACGACGCAATGACCGCGGCGCTCTTGCCGCATTACGAAAAACTCGGGCTGCTTCGCCGGGTTGATGGGGTCGGATCTCCCAGCGAGATCACAAGCCGCATTCTCGCAGCGCTCGGTCACTGAACTCTCTCAAGCAAGGAGGCGACGAACGAAGGACGATTCGACTGGAACAGGTGTCATCGACGAGGTCTTACCGAACGCATTGTTTCGGGTGACGCTCGAAGATGGTCGCACTGTTCGCGCGGGCATCGCCCCCAGTCTTCGTCACGCGGTCGTACGGCTCATCGCCGGCTCTCAGGTCGCGGTCAAGCTCTCGAAGCTCGACCCCGGCCGAGGCCAAATCACCAAGAAGCTACGCTAGAAGAAACTAGATTCGACTGAAGGCAGGACATCATGAAGGTGCGACCGAGTGTGAAGAAGATCTGCGACAAGTGCAAAGTCGTGAAGCGTCGCGGAGTCCTGCGCGTAATTTGCGATAACCCGCGCCACAAGCAGCGCCAGGGCTAAGAGAGAGAATAGGAAGAGTCATGGCGCGCATTGCCGGTATCGATCTCCCCCGCCGTAAGGCCATCGTCTACGCCCTCCCGTACATCTACGGGATCGGCGACGCGACCGCTCGCAAGCTGTGCAAGCTCGCGAAGGTGCCCGAGGACCGCAAGGTCGACGAGCTGAGCGAAGCGGACGTGAAGAACATCCGCGACGCGATCGACGCAACGATCAAGGTCGAAGGTGACGCGCGCCGCGAGGTGCAGCAGAACATCAAGCGCTTGATGGACCTCGGTTCGTACCGCGGGCTCCGTCATCGCAAAGGGTTGCCGGTCAACGGGCAACGCACTCGAACCAACGCACGCACCCGCAAG